>Ga0181523_10004596_pt1 | contig 11832 bp, 10 predicted proteins | sample PEATcosm2014_Bin_43_FD_119752 | JGI IMG/M metagenome (GOLD analysis project Ga0181523, IMG submission 119752) | Peatland microbial communities from MTU Mesocosm Facility, Houghton, MI, USA - PEATcosm2014_Bin05_30_metaG | ecosystem: Environmental > Terrestrial > Soil > Wetlands > Peat | place... | reverse complement strand
GCCGGCCTTTTCAGGAAGGTCGACATCGAGCTGTTCACCTACCAGATCGTCATGTTCTGCCATGCCTGGGCGCTGAAAGGCTGGCGGTTTCGCAAGCTGATGTCACTGCAGGGTTATGTCGAGCGCGGCCTTGAGCTGATGCTTAACCAGGTTCTGACCCCGCGCGGCAAGCGCAGGCTCGCTCGGATCCGCAGCGCCCCGCGCAACTGAAAGTGCGATGGCGGAGCCGGATGCCTTTCCCTCCTCGACCAGCGCCTTGCCCTTGGTCTGGTCGATGTCGGCACAGATCACGCTGGCGTTCTCACGCACAAGCTGCATCACCATCGCCCTGCCGATGCCCGAGGCGCCGCCCGTAACCAGCACTGTCATGCTAACAAATTCCATCTTTCCCTCCTATGCTTTCCGGTTGTCAGAACCGAGCGCCGTCGAGAAAGGCCTCGACGCGTTGTCGCGTCTCCGGGTCGGTCTGAAGACGATAAGTCGCTTCGAGTTCATCGCCGAAGCCGCCACGCCCGGGTTCGCCCGCCGAGGCGACACAGAGCTTGGCCGCAGCGAGCGCCTCGCGCGGCAGCGAGGCGATGCGCCGCGCAATGTCGGCGGCGCGCGGCGCGAGCTCCGATTTCGGACAGCACCATTGCACAATGCCGAGCCGCTCGGCCATCGCGCCATCGATGGTCTCGGCCGTGAGGATCAGACGGTTGGCGAGGCCGCGGCCGACCAGCCGAGTCAACCGCTGCGTACCGCCGGCTCCGGGAATAAGTCCGAGCTTAACCTCCGGCAAGCCGATCTTGGCCTCGGCCGCCGCAATCCGTAGGTCGCAAGCCAGCGCAAGTTCGAAACCGCCGCCGAGTGCTGCCCCGCCGATCTCGGCAAGCGTCACCTGCGCCAGCGCCTCGATGCGCGCATAGAGGCGCTGGATCGTGGCGACATAGGCGTAAGTCCGGTTCGGACCGTCGGACGCATCGAAGCGCACGCGCATCTCCTTGAGATCGGCGCCGGCGCTGAAAGCCTTCTGGTCGGAACGCACATGCAACACCTTCCAGTCGTCTCGCGCTACGAGTTGGTCGATCGTCCGCAGGAAATCGGCCAGCCAGCGCTCGCTTAACGCGTTGACGGGTGGCGATTGCATGACGATCGTCGCGACCTGATCGGAAACGTTCACTGCCAACATGGCTGGGCCTATACGTTGGATCGCACGATGGAAGATATGCGAGCCGCCTGCCGCAGGCGTCCGGCATAGTAACCGGTGACCAGAACGATCTTACCGAGCACGCGGCGGTCGACCAGGCGGCGTAGCGCGCTCGCGGCCTCTTCGAGATGCAGCACTTCAGTGACCGCCGGCGTGAGGCGGCCCTCTTGCCACAAGGCGAAGATGTCCTTCTGCGCGTGCCGAACAAGGTCGGGGGTCCGATCGCGATAATCGCTCCAGTGTAGGCCGCTGGCAGCAATATTCTTGATCAGGAGGTAGTTCGAGCGCACCACCGATGGCGCGCCCGCTGCGAACCCGACGACGACGATGCGGCCGCGCCAGGCAAGTGCGCGTAGGCACGCTTCGAAGACATCGCCGCCAAGATTTTCGATGATCAGGTCGGCGCCGCCGCCGTTGGTCGCTTCGGCCACTTCCGCGCGCATCACCTCGGCCAAATCCGGACGGTCCAGCATGATGACGTGATCGGCCCCGCATTCGCGGGCGAAGTTTGCCTTCGAGGGCGTCGTGCAGCCGGCTATGACGCGCGCGCCCCGCGCCTTGGCAAGCTGAACCGTCGTACTACCGACACCGCCGGTTGCGCCTGTGACCAGCACTGTCTCGCCCGGCTGCATCACGCCACGTTCGAACAGCGCAAAATGCGCGGTCTGGAAGGCGAGCCCGAGACCGATCGCATCGGCAAAGTCGAGCCCGACCGGCAGGCGATGGCAAAGAAGGTTCGCCACGGTGATCCGATCCACATAGCCGCCGTTTTCGGGATAGGCAATCACACGGTCGCCGACGCGGAACCCGGCCTCGCGCTCGCCGACCGCGCTCACGATTCCAGCAACCTCCTTGCCAGGACTGAAAGGAAGCGGGGCGAGGTTTTGATACTTTCCGCGCACCACCAGAAGATCGGCGAAATTCACGCCGATCGCGTGCACGTCTATGACAAGCTCTCCCCGTTGCGGAGCCCTGTCCGGAATCTCCACGATCGAAAGATCTTCCGGCTCGCCGTGGCGGACGATTTGAACAACGCGCGCCATCTACGGCCTCGACGCGAGAAGTTCTTCGTCAGCGCCGAGGCGCGGCGCGGATTTGATCTCGGCCGGGTCGCGCAAGCCGTTGTCGATCGGAACCGGCAACGCCGGAATCGATTTCGATCCGGCGCGCACGCGGCGACTAAAGAGGTTGCGCGCCGCCACATGCGGGTCCCGCACCGCTTCGTCGAGATTGGCGACCACGGCGCAGCAGACGTCCTGGCCGTCGAACAGTTTACGCCAGTGCGCCACCGGACGCGCCGCCACCCGTGCGGTGACGGCCGCGATCGTTGCCGCCGGGTCGCGCGTGTCGTCACGCGCTGCCGCGTCAAGGTTGATCAGGCGACAAAACACCTCCCAGAATCGTTGCTCGATCGCGCCGACCGAGAGATAGCCGCCGTCCGCCATGCGGTATATGCGGTACCGGGGCGATCCTCCCGTCGTGAGCGCCGCTCCGGGCCTCGGCCAGTCGCCCGCGGCGAAACCATTGGCGAGTCCCCAGTAGCTCAGCACGAACAGGTTGTCGGTCATCGAAATATCAAGATAAACGCCGATTCCAGTTCGCTGCCGCTGCAATAAAGCAAGCAGAATGTTCATGACGGCGGGATAGCTACCTGCGGCGATGTCCGCGATCGGCGTGTGCGGCATGGTTGGCGCGCCGGTCTCGTCGGCAGTCAGCGACAACAGACCGGTGAGCGCCAGATAGTTAAGATCGTGCGCTGCCATATCGCGACGCGGACCGTTTTGACCAAATCCGGTGATACTGCAATAGACGAGGCGAGGATTACTCTTGCGGACCGCTTCATAGCCGAGCCCGAGCCGATCCATGACGCCGGGGCGAAACTGCTCGATCAATACATCCGCGCTCTGGATCAGCGGCGTGAGCTTGGCGAGGGCGCCCGGCGCCTTGAGATCGAGGACGATCGACTGTTTGCCGCGGTTGAGCAAAGCAAAATTCGCGCTGTCATCGCCAAGGCGTGGCTCATAGGTTCGCATTTCGTCGCCGACGCCGGGCCGCTCGATCTTGATGACGTCGGCGCCGGCTTCGGCGAGCAATAAGCCAGCCAGCGGCCCCGGTAACAGGGTGCTGAAATCGAGTACGCGAATGCCGGCAAGGGGCAACACGGGTGATCAACTTATCAAACTGCGGCTGATCACGAGCCGCTGAATGTCGTTGCTTCCTTCGTATATCTTTGCGCCGCGCACGGCGCGGAAGATGCGCTCGACGCCGTAGTCCTGCATGTAGCCATTGCCGCCGAGCGTCTGGATCGCGTCGGAGCAGACACGTTCCGCCGTCTCGGTTGCGAACAGCTTGGCCATCGCGGCCTCGGCCAAGCATGGCCGGCCGGCGCTTCGCAGGGCCGCGGCGTGCAGGACAAGCTGACGCGCGGCCTCGATCCCGGTGGCCATTTCGGCGAGACGGAAAGCGACCGCCTGATGCTGGATGATCGGCTTTCCGAAACTCTGCCGCTCCTGCGCGTATGCGAGCGCGATCTCGTAGGCGGCGCGCGCCATGCCAACCGATTGCGCGGCGATGCCGATGCGTCCGCCCTCGAGATTGGACAGCGCAATGCGGTAGCCTTGACCCTCTTTGCCGAGCTGGTTCTCCAGCGGGATTTCGAGATTCTCGAAATGGATTTCGCAGGTATCGGAGGCGTTCTGCCCCATCTTCTTCTCGACGCGTCCGACGCGATAGCCCGGCGCATTGGTCTCGACGATAAAGGCGCTGATGCCGCGTTTGCCGGCGCTTGGATCGGTCACGGCAAAAACCAGCGCCACATCGGCGTTCTTTCCGGAGGTGATGAACTGCTTGGTGCCGTTGATCACGTAGCGATCACCGCGCCGCTCCGCTCGCGTCTTGATCGCTGCCGCATCCGAGCCGCTCTGCGGTTCGGTCAGGCAAAAAGCAGAGAGCTTTTCGCCCCGCGCCAGCGGACGAAGGTGGCGCTCCTTCTGTGCCGGCGTGCCGTATTCGAGAATCGGCATGCAGCCGACTGAGTTGTGCCCGCTCATGACGGTGGAGATCGCACCGTCGCCGGCGGCGATTTCCTCCAGCGCCAGCGCGTAAGCGACATAATCGGCACCCGCTCCGCCCCATTCCGGCGGCACCGTCATGCCCAGAAAACCCAACTGCCCCATCGCCTTGAGCGCCTCACGCGGGAAGGATGCGTTTTGCTCCCATTCCGCCGAGTGCGGCGCGATGTTGGCCCGGGCGAAATCGCGCGCTGTCGCGCGGATCAGTTCTTGTTCTTCCGTCAAGATCATGGATAATACTTTGAATGAACGTTCATTCGTAATGCGAAGATTGTCGTTTCTGGGATGCCTGTCAAGCACACTGCCGTGTCGGCGAAGGCAATTCATGTTGCCGAGCGCCAGGATCGCTGCTGGTCAGCGGGACGGCGGCGCTTCGCCCGATCGGTCATGACGCGGCCCGAGGGTTAGGATAAGACCCTCTCAGCGCGCGGCCCCCCGGGGCCGCGTGTCCGGCACGGCCGAAGCTAGGCGGCGCTGCAAAGATCAAGCGACGAACGTCGTACGCAAAAAGGAGGGAGCATGAAATTCGATACGATGATGATCGAGGCGCGCCGCAAGGAGATGCACCCCCGCGGCTATTGGCGAGACGGGTTGTTCACCGATCACCTCGATCGCTGTGTAGCTCAGGTTCCCGACAAGATGGCCATTGTCGATTTCAACTCGATGGAAGGGAAGGACCGGCGCCTGAACTATCGGGAATTCGGGGCGCTGGTTGACCGTATCGCCGCAGGCCTCGCCGAGCTGGGGATCGAAAAGGACGATATCGTTTCGTGCCAGCTCCCCAACTGGTGGCAGTTCACGGCACTTGTGTTCGCATGTTGGCGCATCGGCGCCGTCATTAATCCGATGATGCCGATCTTTCGCGAGCGCGAGGTCAAATTCATGCTCGGGTTCGCCGAGAGCAAGATCTTCATCGTGCCGCGCGAGTATCGCGGGTTCGACTATCCCGCAATGGTGCGCGACCTGCGTTCCGAGCTGCCGCATCTGCAGCGGATGCTGGTGATCGGAGGCAGTGGTGAGGAGAGCTTCGAGCGGATCTTGCTCGAGACCCCGTGGGAGACCAAGCGCGACACCAAGCGCCTGTTCGCCGAATGCCGCAGGGCCGCGGATGACGTCATCCAGGTGCTCTATACGTCGGGTACGACCGGTGAACCGAAAGGCGTGATGCATACTGCGAACACTCTTCTCTCCAACATTTATCCGTTTTGCCAGCGGCTTAAGCTCACGGGCGACGACATCGTACTGATGTCGTCGCCTATGGCTCATCAGTCCGGCTTCCTCTACGGTCTGCTGATGCCGGTCATCTTGCGCACGACGGTCGTCCTGCAGGATATTTGGAACGGCAAGCGTGCGGCGGAGCTGATCGACGAGGAAGGCGCAACATTCACTTTCGCCTCGACGCCGTTCCTTTCGGACCTCACCGATGCGGTCGAGAAGGGCTGCGGCAAGGTGGCAAGCCTGCGGTTCTTCGTTGCCGCCGGGGCCCCCATTCCCCGCGTTCTGGTCGAGCGTGCAGCAAAGACGCTCGGCGCGACAGTCATTTCGGCCTGGGGAATGACCGAAAACGGCGCAGTTACCACGACGCAGCCCGGCGATCCGAACGAGAAGGCGTTCTTCACCGATGGCCGCGCGCTGCCTGGCATGGAAGTGAAGGTGGTTGCCGCCGACGGCAGCCTGCTTGCGCCGGGAGAAGAAGGGCTTCTCAAGGTACGCGGCTGCTCCAACTTCGTCGGATACCTGCGGCGGCCGCAATTCTACAACCACGACGCCGAGGGCTGGTTCGATACCGGGGATCTCGCTCGCGCAGATGCGGAAGGCTACATCCGCATTACCGGCCGCGCCAAGGACATTATCATTCGCGGCGGTGAGAACATCCCGGTGATCGAGATCGAGGGCATGCTGTTCCGGCACCCGGCCGTGCAGTCCGTCGCCATTGTCGGAATGCCGGACGCTCGACTCGGCGAGCGCGCCTGCGTCTTCGTCGTACCGAAATCAGGCCAGCGTTTCAGCTTCGACGACATGATCCGCTTCATGGCGGAGCAAAAGGTCGCACGCCAATATGTACCGGAGCGTCTCGAAGTGCTAAATGAGCTGCCGCTGACGCCCAGTGGAAAGGTGCAAAAATTCAAATTGCGCGAGATGGCGAAAGCGCTTTCGCAAGCAATGTGAAAGAACCGGCTCGAATTGTTCCAAACAGCGTCAGGAAGGCAAATCAATGAGCGGCGATGTGACTTATACGGATCTCCTTTACGAAGAGAGCGACGGAATAGTGACGATCACCATCAACCGGCCGGAGAAGCTGAACGCGTTTCGCGGTAAGACCTGCGATGAGTTGATCGACGCCCTAAACCGCAGCGCCTGGGACTCCAGCATCGGCGTCATCGTGCTGACGGGGGCCGGAACGCGAGCGTTCTGCACCGGCGGCGACCAGTCGGCGCATGACGGCGGCTACGACGGGCGCGGCACGGTCGGGCTGCCGATGGAGACGCTGCACAACTTGATCCGGCTGGCGCCAAAGCCGGTCATCGCCAAGGTGCGGGGCTACGCCATCGGCGGCGGCAACGTGCTGGCGACGCTGTGCGATCTGACGATTGCGGCCGAGAGCGCCCAATTCGGGCAGGTCGGCCCGCGGGTCGGCTCGGTCGATCCGGGCTTCGGCACGGCTTATCTGGCGCGCGTCGTCGGCGAGAAGAAGGCGCGCGAAATCTGGTACATGTGCCGCCGCTATACGGCGCACGAGGCGGCGGCGATCGGCCTCGTCAACAAGGTGGTGCCCGACGACCAGCTCGATGCCGAGGTCGATGCGTGGTGCCGCGAGCTCATGGAACGCAGTCCCACCGCGATCGCTATCGCCAAGCGCTCATTCAATGCGGACAGCGATTCGATCGCCGGCATCGGCGCGCTCGGCATGCAGGCGCTCAAGCTTTACTACGAGACCGAGGAATCGAGGGAAGGGGTGCGCGCGTTCAACGCCAAGCGTAAGCCGGAATTCCGCAAATATTCCAAGTGAACCGCGTCGGCAGGCACCGCGCCTGCGAATCTCACGGTCACCGGCCTCACCAAAGCGCTGCCGTGTTCGTGGGCCGAGCAGGAGCAGAGCATTGGGCTCCAAATAGGGCGGCTTGAAGCGGCAGACTTCATGCCGACGTCGCCGCTCTCGGAGCCACGGCACCCCTGAGAGATGATCGATTCGGTTGAAGCCTTGCGAACGACGCGTCGTTTACGTCCTCATTACGAGACTTCGGGTGACTTGTAACATGGCATCAAATCTCACAGCCGATGACCTCCGAATCATCACCCGCATCGCCGTTTTCCGGGGTCTCAAGCCTGAGACGGTCGAGCATATCGTCGCGCCCGCGACCGTGGTGACGCTGAAAGCGCGCAGTACACTGTTTCGACAAGGTGCCCCCGCGACGGCATTCTTCATCATGATCGACGGCTGGACAAAGCATTACCGGCTCAACTTGTCCGGCGAAGAAGCAGTGATTCACGTTTTCACAAAGGGTGACAGCTTTGCCGAGGCGGCCGCCTTAACCGGCGCACGCTTCCCGGCGACGGCCGAGGCCATCACCGATGCCAGGGTAGTACGGGTACCGGCTGATCATATCATCAGCTGCATCCGAGAAGATCCGAATATCGCCCTGGCGATGATTGCATCCATGTCACAGCGTATACGTCAGCTGATGCAGCAGGTGGAGCAGCTTAAGGCGCAGACTGGCGTGCAGCGAGTTGCCGAGTTCCTAGCATCGCTTGCGCCGGTCGACCATGGTTCCTGCGTCATAGCCTTGCCTTACGACAAGTTGCTGATTGCGGCACGGCTTGGCCTCAGGCCATCATCGCTATCCCGTATTTTTACCAAACTGAGATCGGCCGGAGTCACAGTGCATGCTTCACATGTTGCGGTGGGCGACGTCGGCAAGCTTCGTCGTCTCGCTACCGATGACCGGTCAGCGATTTGAAGCTCTTTCCGCGATGCGCAATGAAACGCGGGTGCTCGCTGCCGCCTCTGCCCGCTCTCGACGAGACCTATTAATAGTTCCAGACGCCAGCGCGAGCGTAACCGCATATCCGACTGCACCCATTAGCGTCTGCGAAACATTGACGCGCCGCGGGAACTGCACAATGCCAGAACAACGATGCAACTGACCAATTTTCCCGCTTACACCTTGCGCGTCCTAATGTATGCGGCCGTAGTTGGGAGCGGGGAATACCGAGCCGACGCCACCACGAGCAAGCGCTGGTTTGCTCCGGGATGTTGGACTTCATTCTGAGCCGCCTAGAACAACGACGTCGAAATTGCCGCGCGGGATCGCGCCTTGAGGCTGAAGGAGTCGATAAAGCACTACCCAGCGAACCCTCTCCCGTCCAGAAACTCCTGTTCGGGTGGCGTCATATCGCGGCCCATTACGCGGTTTCGATGCGGAAATCGTCCGAATTTTGCGACGATATCGCAGAATCGGTCATTAGGCGACATCCCGTGGTGTCCGCGCAATGTCCGCTTGTCACGCTTCGGGGTTGTCAGAAACCAATAGTTACGGCAGTTTTTCGATGGGGCCGGTCGTTATGCGGGGGATGTCAGATCAAATAGAGGCAACCAGTGGTCCGATGCGGAGATCCAGACACAAGCTGTGGTTACAAGCAATGATTTGCGTGCTGGTAGCCTTAACCCCGCAAGCTTTTGCGGCTGGTTTTACCATTAGTTGGTTCGACAGTGGTGCCGGCAACAAGGCGTTACTTAACTTGAATTCAGGCGCCGCCGAGTTCTCTGAAACTCAGGCACCGGCGAAGGGGCTTATTGATGCGCGGGCAGCGCATTCCAGAGGCTTCAGAATTGCCGCGCCTGCCACTGCAAGCAGTCTCTGCACGTCAGCCTGTTTTTTTATATTTGTCTGCGGAGATCTGGGTGCTACTGACATGCGAGCTGCCACAGATTCTGGTCCGCAGAAAAATGCTGCTGCGGATGGAGTAGAAAAAATCTATAATGGGTTTGCCGTCGGAACTGATGCTGAGGGAAATGAAGGATACAACGCAGCTCAGGAAGCGGAAGAGCAGCTAAGGCTGGATTTCCTCAGCTCGTTCCAGAATCCACGAAAGAATGCTGCCAATCAGACCGCCTGGGACCAGGAAGAAGGACAGCTCATAAGCGATTCGTTAAAGTACGGTGGAGACAGAACGCTTGATGCTACTGCGATGTACTGGGGGGAAACCCATCTTCATTTGCCTGTAACTAGCCCGCAAGAACTCCTCGCCCAGGCAAAAACCGTGCAGCTCTCCGATCAACCGGGAGAAAGAGAGTTTGCTGAGTACATGGCCAATTACCTGACCGCTCGTTTCGATTCGCTCAACAGGTTGGCTACCTACTATCATTCTGCGACCGATGATATCGAGGGGCGCAACGTGGCGCTCAACCTGGCAGACCTGCAAGCCGAGCTGCGCATAGATGAGGTAGATCGAACACTCCAGGCCCGCTTGACCGTTCGGCCTGGTTGCTGATTTAGGCTTAACCTTCTCTCGGCGCTCCTACCGTCGGGGTGTTCGCTTTGGCCGGACGCTGCACGCTCGGGAATGTCGCGCATATTTCTGAAAGGCGGACATAACGCGCAGAGACCCGACTGGCTGGCTGAGGACGCAGTCAGATGCCAACCAGTCTCCAGGCCAAATTCCCTGCTAACAGGGAAATAAACAGGGAATTTTCGGTATTAGGTAGCAGTCTGTGAATGCTACATAATGCCGGGAATTTTCGGTATTATGGCGCAGTGGCGTTTGGGCCATAATACCGGGAATTTTCGCGAATCTGGACCTTTTGACGACCACCTCTCGTCCGATCGACGTGAAAATTCAACGGGCTAAGGCGAAATTCCCAGCAGAGCGAAACAGGGAAATTCCAAGCGCGTAACAGGGAAACTCCGACGACGAACAGGGAAATTTCAGGCGCCGCAGTTCAGCTGTCGGTGGGGCGCGCGGAAGATGATTTTCATTGTCTTGCACGACCGCACTCCCAGGATAGTGGATCCCATAACCGCGCAGGCAATGGGCTGCTTTCGGGGGAGGAGCAGACATCACAAATTGGAGTCGTCTCGTCCGCTTTTGACCGATTCTGTTGAAAAAGTCGGAGTATTGACTCGGCCCAATTTTTTTTGCGCCGTGGGTGCGGTTTTCAGATTCGGACGCGGGGGGCCTCATCATCCACCTCAGACTCAACGGAGCGAGTTCTAAATCGATCTGCGGCGGTAATAAACGTCAATCGAAGATGTCGTTGATATTTTAACAGATTTGCAACTACTATAGACTTGCGACTTTTTCAACAGAATCGACCCGGAGCAGATTCTCGGCGAATCCAACTATTCGATCACCTCGTCGGCGTCACGGCAGGTCGTTGCGCTTTTGACAACGACTTTCGCCCTCGTCATCATCGTGACCACCTCACTTAATCCGGGTCATGTTCTCGCCGCCGCAAAAAATGGATAGCACGCAACCTTCGACGCGGATGGTTCGTGAATCAAGCTCGTTAAGATACCCGGTATAGGTTTTACCGTCGTCCCTATTGTAAAGGCGTCCTGACCACTTATTGACGCTGATCGGTCGCATTGCGATTAACACCTGAACACCGATCAGCGGACGACTTCGCAAATTCGGATCAATATTGTTCTTATCCGCCCACGGCCGACCCGTCGCGGGATCGATCGGAGATGCGGTGCTCGCCAAAACACCACAGAGTTCGTTGCTGCATGGGGCGATGTCAACGTGCGCCCCGTCGCGGGCCAACCATAAACCGATCGGATCGGCCACCGCTCCGCTGCTTGCGCACACCATTGCGATAGTCGCGAACATGCCACTACGTAAAGAAGGAAACCTCCTTCTACTCATTTCAATCCTCGTCCGCAGGCGACGGGCGTCGTGGCGGAATTCCTAGAAGTGTTGGCCTTTACCCCACAAGTGAGGCGTGACAGGAATCGCCGCATCTCCCTTTAGCCCATCGCTACATTTGGACAGCAAAGCGACGAGTGCTACCTAACCGATGCTACCGTTAGAGGGCCGTTAGACAAGAAAGCATAACTCGTCGGGTGGCACAATTAAACTGACGCAATATGCAACAAGATGTGGGATAGTTAAGCGTTGCACCTGGCCACATGCCCAAGGGGGAATCATGCTTCGGACGTTCGTCTTCACGATCGCTTTTTTGTTCGGGTTCCCATTATCGAGGTCGGTCAGCGTCCGCGATAGGTCTGCAACTGGGTGAACAGGAGACGTCGCTAGAGCTCGCTCGAACCGACGTTGATGAGCCTTCGCGTCATTTCGCAGCAATACCGCCTTTCGGTCGCTTTCGGAGCGAAGCGAACATTGAGCCGGATTTATGAGCACACGGCCTAACACTACTTTGGCAGATTTCCAGCAGTCGCACAGTCTCTTGAAGGTGAACTGCAACGTGGCCTGATTCCGCCTGCCACAGTGATAAAAATCATCAATCTTCCTGCAGAAATGCGCGATGCGCTCGAAACATTCCGAGTTGGCGCTGCGAACGAGGTGACGGGTGTCAGGAAAGAGAAAGCCCCGCGCACGTGAGTGGCGGGG
>Ga0181523_10004595_pt1 | contig 11832 bp, 9 predicted proteins | sample PEATcosm2014_Bin_43_FD_119752 | JGI IMG/M metagenome (GOLD analysis project Ga0181523, IMG submission 119752) | Peatland microbial communities from MTU Mesocosm Facility, Houghton, MI, USA - PEATcosm2014_Bin05_30_metaG | ecosystem: Environmental > Terrestrial > Soil > Wetlands > Peat | place... | reverse complement strand
GAACTGTTCAAGATTCTTTCCGACGAGGCGGCCAAGCCCCTGTTCGGTCCGAGGGCTCACCCACAGGCAGTGACTCAGGAAACAGGAATGGGGAAATGAGCGAGAACACCCCGAAATTCAATCCGGCAGTCCTGCCCGCAGAGTTCATGAGGCGTTTCGAGCGTACCGACTCCAAGGAACTCCGGCACTTCGTCTATCCGGGCCAGCTGTTCGTAACGCGCGATCCGATCACGATCTCAACCATACTCGGCTCGTGCGCGGCTGTATGTCTCTGGGACAGGCACAAGAAAACGGGGGGCATGAACCACTATCTCCTGCCTGAGGGAAGTAACGAAGGGTCGAACCGGCTGCGCTACGGCAATGTCGCCAACCCTGAGCTCCTGAAGCAGATTCTGGCGTTGGGGTGCGAAATCCGAAATTTGCAGGCGAAGCTGTTCGGTGGGTCCAGCGCTTTCGGTGGTGACCGCGTGCAGTCGCTGGGATCGAGGAATGTGGAACTCGCCGAAGGGTTTCTTCGTTCCGCTGGCATTCCAGTGGTGGAAAGAGACGTCTCCGGCAAGCATGGCCGCAGACTGGTCTTCCGTGTCATTGATGGCGTGACCACGATCAAGAATTTCGACCAAGTGTAAGTAAAAATGCATAGTGAGAAAGCGGGTCGAGGCCAATGATCGCAGAACACGCAGGGAGAAGGAGGAACGATGGATTTAGCGGACTTCGATCGTGAAGCGGTGCTCGCGTCGTTCCTCGTCGAGTCCGAAGAAGGCCTGGACTTGGGGGAGCAGGCGCTGGTTCAGATGGAAGCGAGCCCTTCCGATCCAGAACTCCTTCACAGTATTTTCCGCGTTGCACATACTCTCAAAGGAAATGCGACGTCATTGGAACTCAAAGAGCTGGCAGGGTTTGCCCACGTCGTCGAGGATCTCTTGGATGTCCTTCGTGAACAGCGGGCGCTCCCCGACCCAGACTTGATTTCATTACTGCTGAAAGCAGTGGATGAACTCCGCGCCATGGTCTCTGCCGCTGTGGCTGGTCGCCGGGAGCCCACCGCAGAACAAGAAGACCTCAGAAAGAAAATAGCGCGGGAGGCGGAAACGCGATCGAAAGCAGTTGCTACCGTCTCCGGAACCCCAGGGGGATCCGGTCCAGTGGCAAAGGCCGGAATGCTCCCGGGCGCCAGTCACCGCACCCTGCGCGCAGATGTCGAAAAACTGGACCACATGTTGAATCTGACAGGCGAAATTGTTATTGCGCAAGGCCGCCTGCGCCAGATGATCGAGAAGCTCGGCAATGAGCAAGGACGCGCCATCTTGGAGATGCATCGCGAGGCAGAGCGCCTGTACATGGCCCTACAGAATGAAGTGATGAGTATCCGCATGGTGCCAGTCGGCCCTCTGTTTCGCCAGTTTGTCCGTCCTGTCAGGGACCTCGCCAGGAGCCACGGGAAATTAGCCCGTCTGGAAGTGGTAGGAGGAGACGTCGAGGTCGATACCACCGTGCTCGAACAATTGAAAGATCCCCTGCTGCACCTGTTGCGCAATGCGGTTGATCATGGTCTCGAGCTGCCGCCACTGCGCGAAAGCCGAGGCAAGAATGCTTGCGGACTGATCCGGCTAACGGCCGCCCATAGTGGCGGAAACATAGTCGTCACGCTGCAAGACGATGGAGCGGGGTTCGACCGCGCACGGATTCTCGACAGAGCGAAACGCCTGGGACTGTTGTCTGGCAAAGACGAGATTCGTGATCAGGATATTTACGGCTTGGTGTTCCACGCGGGATTCTCAACCGCGGAGTCGGTCACCGATCTTTCCGGCCGTGGGATCGGCCTGGATGTCGTACGGCGCAACATCGATACTTTGCGCGGGACAGTCAAGATATCGAGTACAGACGGCAAAGGCACCATTATCACTATCCGCTTGCCCTTGACTCTTGCCATCATTGAAGGGTTCTCGGTCAAGGTGGGAACAGAGACCTTTGTCGTCCCTCTAGAACATGTAACCGGGTGTACGGAATTGCCGGCGGACCAGCGCAACCCAGACGCCAGCGGGATCCTCAGTCTGCGTGGAACCGCTCTTCCCTACGTCCGCTTGCGACGCGTATTTGGCCTGTCCGGTCACGCGCCCAAGAAGGAGAACATCGTTGTTGTCAAGATCAATGAGTTCCACGCCGGAATCGCGGTTGACGAGTTGCTGGGTGGCATGCAGACGGTGGTGAAACCGCTGGGCAGGGCATTTCGGGGGGTTCCCGGGATCGCAGGCTCTACGGTACTTGGAGACGGCCGGGTCGGCTTAATCATCGACGTTCCCAGTCTTTTGCGCGGAGTGATGCCGTCGGCGTTGCAGCCACAAGCTTAGCTACCAAGCGGAGTCGCTATAGAGCAGTCATCATAGAGAGGTGAAGGACAATGAAGACTTGGCAAGATCAAAAAATAGGCACGCGGCTGGGGGTTGTCTTCGGGGCAATTCTGCTGTGCTTGATTGCAGTAGGTGGATTCGGACTGAACTGGTTCGGCCGTCTGAATTCCAACATGTCGGCCTCGCTGCAGAAGCGTTACAACACGGTTGAGGCGACGCACCAGACGATCGAGAACTCAATCACCAACGCCCGCATCACCATACAACTGTTCGAGACCGGTAGCCTCGAAGAAGAGAAGAAGTTGAACCAGCAAAACGAGGCGATCAGTCGCGAAATCAGCACACAGATCGCGGAAATCGAAAAAAATCTCAGCTCTGCCCAGGAGCGGGAGCAGTTTGAAATCGTCACTCAGGACCGGCAGGCCTATATTTCGGCCAGGCAAAAGGCTAAGGCGCTGTTGGCCGACAAAAAACGTGACCTAGCGCTGGCAGCCTTGAGCGCAGAAGTAGTCCCGGCGCTCGACAAGTACCGGGCTTCGTGGCAGAAGTTCATTGACATTCAGACCAGTGCGATGGCGCAAAGCATGAAGCAGAGCCAGGATGCTTACGTCATGGGGCGCAAGGTTGCATTGTTGCTGCTGGCCGTCACTCTGATCCTGAGCACGCTCGCGGCCATCAGCGTTACAAAAAGCATCACCGTCCCTATCCAGCAAGCCGTCGAGCACGCAGAGCGTATCGCCGGCGGCGATTTGACCAGGGAGATGCCTGTCACAAATCGATCCGAGACCGGCCAATTGCAGAGGGCAATGCAAGAAATGAGCGGTCGACTATTGGGCATCATCCGGGACGTCCGCGAAGGGTCCGCCGCCGTCGCTTCTGCGGCCCAGCAGGTCTCCGCCTCCTCGCAAAGTCTCTCTCAGGGAACCAGTGAACAAGCTGCTTCGGTGGAGGAGATGAGCTCCAGCCTGGAACAGATGAATGCCTCCATCACTCAAAACGCCGACAATAGTCGGCAAGTGGAGCAGGCAGCTGCCAAGGGAGCCTCGGCCGCAGAAGAAAGCGGCGCCGCCGTCATAGAGACGGTTGCAGCCATGAAGCAAATTGCTGCCAAGACTTCGGTGATCGAAGAGATCGCCTACCAGACCAATCTTCTTGCGCTCAACGCTGCCATCGAAGCGGCTCGCGCAGGTGACCAGGGCCGGGGCTTTGCGGTGGTCGCGGTCGAGGTTCGAAAGTTGGCTGAGCGGAGCCAACTGGCCGCGCAGGAAATCGGCGGACTGGCCGGGAAGAGCGTCAGCGTGGCCGAACGATCTGGCCAATTACTGGCTGACCTGGTGCCGTCCATAAAGAAGACCGCCGAGCTGGTGCAGGACGTTGCCGCGGCATCCACCGAGCAGTCCGGCGGAGTGACACAGATCAACAAAGCGATGTCCCAGGTTGACACAGTCACGCAGCGCAACGCATCGTCCGCGGAAGAACTCTCAAGTACCGCGGAAGAATTGGCGGCACAGTCCGAGCAACTGCAGCAGTTGATGACTTTCTTCCGGGTGGCCGGAGAACAGTCCGCCCACCACAGCGGTAATGGCAAACAGCGCGCGACCGATCCTCAAAGGCGAGCGTTCCGGAACGAATTCGCGCAGCTTACGCACACTCAGCCGGTCACCGGCAAGGTAGCGGAGGAAGCTAACTTTTCTCCGTTCTAAAGTAGGCGCTGTCCGGCCCCACGGGGGCCGATACTGGCTTTGGCCGCGCGAAAAGCACAAGGCATTCGATGGTGCAAACGGGAAATGCAAGGAGCGAGACCACATGAGTTCAAATATGGGAGCGTCGAGAGTATCTAGCCGGGGGAAGAACCAACTCCCTGTGAGCAGGGTGCAGTACCTTGCCTTCATTACTGCGGGCGAGGAATATGCGATCGGTATTGTGAAGGTGAGTGAGATCGTTGAGTACGAGGCGGTCACCACCGTGCCCAACAGCCCGATCTGGATCCGCGGTGTGACGAACCTGCGAGGCAGGGTTGTCCCGGTGGTCGATCTCGCGGTGAAGTTCGGATTGCCCGCAAGCGGGATTTCCAAGTTCTCCTGCATCATCATCACCGAGGTGATGTTCCAGGCCGAGGAGTTGACCATGGGGGTCTTGGCCGACTCGGTGAGCCAGGTCATTGAGCTTTCCGCTGACGAAATCGAAACGCCCCCGCCTTTCGGCACTCGTGTCAAGACCGAATACCTGCTCGGCATGGGAGCACTGGGCAAGAAGTTTTGCTTGATTCTTGACATCGACAAAGTACTCTCCGCTGACGAATTGCTTGCCGTGACGGAGTCGATTGCCGGCCAAGAACCTTCGAAACACGCGGCCAAAGAGGCACCGGCCAAAGAGGCACACTTCGAGGCTGGAGTGTAGCTGTGCCCGCTGGAACCGCTGCAGGCAAGAATTTCGGCAAATCCCGCCAGCTTGAAGCTGACGCATGCCTTGGCGAGCCATCCCAGCTCTCGGTTAGTCCCGCGCTGTTCCAAAAGTTCCAGAAACTAATCTACGCCGAAACCGGCATCTGGCTGGGTAATTCAAAAACGGCGTTGTTGCGCGGACGCCTCTTTCGACGGCTTCGGGAGCTGGAGATCAATTCACTGGAAGATTATTACGAATGCGTTGCCGGGCCAGATCAGTTTGAGGAACGCGCCCGGATGATCGACGCCATCACCACCAATGAAACCCGCTTCTTTCGCGAGCCCCGGCATTTCGAGTTCATCGTGCAGAGAATGTTGCCCCGTTGGCAGGCGGAAGCGGAACACCTGTTGCGCCCCCGGCGAGTCCGGATCTGGAGCGCCGGCTGTTCATCCGGAGAAGAGCCGTACAGCGTGGCCATGTTGCTCGCAAAGCATCTTCCAGCCGAACAGGGCTGGGATGTGCGGCTTCTCGCCACGGACATCTCGAACCGAGTTCTGGAGAAGGCACAAAAAGGGATTTATCCCATCGCAAGGTCGGCAGGGATACCCCAGGACTTGCTGCACAATTTTATGTTACGCGGAATGGCGGAGCGACACGGCGAGATGAAAGTCAAGGTTGAGATCCAGCAAATGGTCGACTTTCGAAGGTTGAACCTCGATCAGGAACCCGAAATAAGCGAAGGTCCGTTCGACGCCATCCTTTGCCGCAATGTCCTGATCTATTTTGACGCGGCTTCGAAACACCGGGCGGTCATGTACCTGTCACGTCATCTCATCGCCAACGGTCTTTTATTCGTGGGCCACGCAGAAAACTTGTACAGCATGTCCTCCCGGTTACGGAGCCTTGAGCCAACCATCTACGCCAAGACCGACGACCAAGAGGACGTGTGGAGACTCCGTGGAAAGGGTCTCGTTTTCGGCTCTAGATAACTAAGGAGATCGAAAGAGCTCGCTACATATGCATGGAGATGACCTGCACGTCCTGGTCGTGGATGACTCCGCGATGGTCCGCCAAGTTATGCAGGCCATCCTGAGCACAAACCGCAGGGTCAAAGTCAGTGCCGCTGCGGATCCGCTGATCGCATGGGCAAAGATGCAAAAGGAACCTCCCGACGTGGTCGTTACAGACCTGGAGATGCCCCGGATGGATGGTTTGACTTTCATCCAAAAAATCATGTTAGAAATGCCCACGCCAGTCGTGGTCTGCTCCGGACTGGCCGCTCGCGGCACTGAACTCGCACTGCGCGCGCTCGAAGAGGGAGCAGTCGAGGTGATCACGAAGCCCAAGGTTGGCGTGCGCGATTTCCTGCACGAATCGGCCGTGACCCTCCTCGATGTCGTCTGGAGTGCGTCTCAAGCGCAGGTCAGCTCCCGGCCAAGGCTGGGTATGACCGCCGTTGCTCGCGTGAGCGTCGATGCTGTTTTGACTCGCAATAGCCCGTCCTGTCGTGCAGAAACGCCGAACGGGGTCATTGCGGTGGGCGCCTCCACAGGTGGAACGGAGGCTCTCCGGGTCTTCCTGACCGCAATGCCCACTGACTGTCCGTCGATCGTGATTGTGCAGCATATGCCCGAAGTCTTTACCCGGGCCTTTGCGGAACGCTTGAACAAGGAATGCGGAATCGAAGTCGCGGAGGCCCGTGATGGCGACCGGCTACGAATTGGCCGGGCGCTGATCGCTCCCGGCAACCGGCATATGCTCGTCAATCGTAGGGGCGAAGACCTTGTCGTCCAGACCATCGATGGGCCGCTTGTCTCGCGTCATCGTCCGAGTGTGGATGTGCTCTTTCGCTCGGTGGCCATTTCCGTTGGCCCCAAGGCGGTTGGTATCATCATGACCGGCATGGGCGATGACGGCGCCCAGGGACTCTGTGAGATGAAGAAAGCTGGAGCCGTCACGATCGCGCAGGACGAAGCGAGTTGCATTGTGTTTGGAATGCCCAAAGAAGCGATTTCCCGCGGTGCCGTGAATGTCGTTACATCTCTGGAACAGCTCGCCAGCGCCGCTCTAAGCGTACAGGGTAAGTAGGCAGGATCAAAGGCAGGCGGATCAAAGTAGGGGCTGTGGAGGACGGAGGCTAGTTAGCGAACAGACTAAGCAAGCTACCGGTGCCCTTCGGTGCAGCATGCTGCTTACTGGTGCCACCCGAGGTATTCTTCTCGTCTTTCGAAAATCGTATGAACCAGATGCACGATGCGCTGCTTTAGGGTGACAGGCTGCGGCGTGCACGCTTCTGTAGTCTCGGTTTTCGAATCCGTCTGTGGTTCACGTGCCGTAACGGTACCAGTAGCCATGAGTATCACCTCTTCCTAAGAAGTTCATTTTCAACAACTCGTCGCTTTTGCTTCCGACAGACCTCACGTCAATCGTCTACTGCGAGGGATGTGGGAGAACTCTAGGTTAAGCTCTCATCCTAGAATCGTTCTTGTCCTGGGAGGAGATCACCAACGGCATAGCCCGTCAGATTCTGTCTCTTATTACAGTCTCAATTCAGCTGATCAGAGGAGTAGTTGCATAACTTCAGTACAGTGCTTGAGTTAACACGAACCGCGGGCGGAATCAGCCGCAGCGTCCGTTTCCCGCAGCGGCACCATGCTCGCGCGCTATAACCACTAATCCGGCGTATAGCCCAGAAATTCCTCGCGACCTTCGAAGACTTTGCGCAACTGTACCTCGATCCGTTGCCGCAAGCGCAAGGGCTCGCGCTTACTCGAAACATTTTGCCGCGCCGACCGCACACCATGTTCCACCGCATCGGTAACGATCGTTGCAACCCCGGAGACCTCGCGAGGAGCGTTCTCAACCGCTGTCGGTTTTTCCAACACATCTTCCAGCATAAACTTCATCTCCTGAGTCCAATTGTTCACCCGACGGTCTTTGAGCGCTGTGACGAAGGTCCCACAAGAGTGTGATCAGGCGTTCAAAAAGGTTCTTGGTGAAGAATCGACTCCCTGCCAATGTCAGGGGTGTCAAGCATGACGGAGCCTGGCTGGCGAGCTTCCTCGCGCTGCAAGACTTCGATGACCCGGGCTGGATCCAACGATACCTTAGGTTGTCCAACTGAAAACTCGCGGAGGATCCTGCGCCGGGTGCACTCTTCTTCGTAGCGGGCGAATTCCTCTTTCTGCCTCCCTACCGTTTGGCACGATGCTTGCGGTGTAGAACCGCATGGCAAACAGTCGAGCAAACATCTGCGCCCCATTGTTGTCCGGTCTCGCGATAGACTTTCCTGATGGACTCCGGTTCGCACAACTCCCTCGCTCGCGCTTCTTCTTCCTATCTGCGGTCGGCTATGCATCAGCCTATCCAGTGGCATGAATTTGGAGAAGAGGCTTTTGCCGCGGCTCGCGCGGCCAACAAGCCTGTGCTTTTGGATATTGGGGCGGTTTGGTGTCACTGGTGTCACGTGATGGATCGCGAGTCTTATGACGATGCCGAGGTCGCGGCGATTGTTAATGAGCATTACATAGCGGTGAAGGTGGATCGGGACGAGCGTCCGGATATTGATAGCCGGTATCAAGCGGCGGTGAGCGCGCTCTCGGGACAGGGCGGGTGGCCGCTTACGGCGTTTCTTACTCCGGACGGCAAGCCGTTTTATGGAGGGACTTACTTTCCTCCGGCGGACGGTTACGGGCGGCCGAGCTTTAAGCGCGTGCTGCTTTCGATTGCTCAGGCTTATCGCGAGAAACATGGCGAGGTTCTGGAACAGGCGCAGATGGTGGAGAGCGCAATCGCGCGGGTGGAATCTGCTGCGGCTGGCGGAGGGAAGGTTTCGGCTGCGGTGGTTGACGCGATTTTGGAATCGGCACGGCAGATGTTTGACGAGGTCAACGGCGGATTTGGGACCGCGCCGAAGTTTCCGCATCCGGCGGCGCTGGATCTGGTGATGGAGCAGTATGTGCGCGGCGGCGATGGTGCGAGAGATGACGAACTTAGCACTATTTTCGTCCACACGCTGGAGAAGATGGCGCGCGGCGGGGTTTATGACCAACTGGCGGGCGGCTTCCATCGCTATTCGGTCGACGAGCGCTGGATCGTGCCGCACTTCGAGAAGATGTCCTACGACAACTCGGAACTGCTAAAGAATTACGTTCACGCATACCAGGCGAGCGGAGATGAGTTTTTTGCGGCGGTGGCGCGCGACATCATCCGCTGGATGGACGAATGGCTCAGCGACCGCGCCCACGGCGGGTTTTACGCTTCTCAGGACGCGGATTATTCGACGGACGATGACGGCGATTACTTCACTTGGACCTTGTCGGAGACGAAGGCGGTGCTGACCGAAGATGAAGCGGCGGTGGCAGCGCTGTATTACGACATCCGGGAAGTTGGAGACATGCATCACAATCGGGCGAAGAATGTGCTGCATATTGCAAGCTCGGTGGAGGAAATTGCGCGGCGGTTGAATATTCCGGATGAGCGGGCGAGCGCGCTGCTGGATGCGTCTCGGCAAAAGATGTATGCGGCGCGTTTGGCGCGTTCGACGCCGTATGTGGACAAGACGGTTTACGCGGGGTGGAATGCGATGTGCGTTTCGGCTTATCTGGAGGCGGCCAAGGTGCTGGATCTGGCGGCGGCGCGGCACTTTGCTTTGCGCTCGCTGGATCGGTTGCTTTCCGAGGGATGGAACGCGGAGCGGGGGATGAAACATGTGATTGCATATTCGGACCCTCGGGCAGAGCGGCGGGAAATCTCCGGCGTGCTTGATGATTATGCGTTCTCGGTGATTGCTTGTCTTGACGCTTATGAGGCGACAGCGGATTTGAGCTACTTCCGCTTTGCGCGGTCGATTGCGGATGCGATGTTGGCTAGATTCTTCGATCCGGTCGCGGGCGGATTCTTTGATACGCGGGCAGCGGTTAGTGGAGAGACCGTGCTTGGAATTCTGGGGACGCGGCGGAAGCCGTTTCAGGATTCTCCGACTCCGGCGGGAAATTCGGCAGCGGCGATTGCGCTGCTGCGGTTGGATGGTTATGTCCACAATGGCTCGGCCGGTAACGCGGCGTATCGCGACAAGGCCGAGCACACGCTCGAGGTATATGCCGGGATCGCGGGGCAGCATGGAATTTTTGCGGCGACGTACGGGCTGGCGGTGGTTCGATTCCTCCAGCCACATACGCAGGTGGTAGTCATCGGGAAGGATGCTGCGGCTGCGGAACTGTATCGCGCGGCGGTCGGGCCGCTTTCATTGAGTAGAGCGGTTCTGCGTCTGGACGCCAATAAGGCTGTCGCACAGAATCTGCCGCCAGCATTGGCGGAGACGATCCCGAATCTTCCGGAGCTCGCCGACGGACGATCGTCTGAAGGAAGATCGTTCGCGGTGGTGTGCTCGGGGTTCACGTGCCAGCCGCCGATTTTCGATGCTCAGGAATTGACGCGTGTGCTGGGGTCGCGGGTGCGTCCAGCGGCTTGAGTCGGGTACTTCGTTGACTGGTCACCGCCGCGTTCGTAAGATGGAGCGACCGTTGAGCCGGATCTCATAGTGATCGACCAGACCATCTCGCACTACCGCATCGTCGAGAAGCTTGGCGGCGGCGGCATGGGCGTGGTTTATAAAGCGGAGGACACTGAACTCGGCCGATTTGTTGCCCTCAAATTCCTGCCCGATGAATTGTCGCGCGACCCGCAGGCGTTGGAACGCTTTCGCCGGGAGGCTCGCGCGGCATCGGCGCTTAATCATCCAAATATTTGTACCATCTACGAAATCGGCAAGCACGGTGAACAGTCGTTCATCGCCATGGAGTTTCTGGACGGCGCGACGCTGAAGCATCGCATTGCGGGAAGGCCGCTGGATAACGAAACGGTCCTCTCGCTGGCGATTGAGGTGGCTGACGGGTTGGACGCCGCGCATTCCAAGGGGATTGTTCATCGCGACATCAAGCCCGCGAATATCTTTGTGACCCAGCGCGGGCACGCCAAGATTCTGGACTTCGGGCTGGCGAAGATTGATCCCACGGCCGGTTCGTCGAGCGGGGTTGCATCGGCCAATACCCTGGCCGGGAACACCATGACCGCAGTCGATGAGCAGCATCTTACGAGTCCCGGCTCTACGCTTGGCACCATCGCCTACATGTCACCGGAACAGGCGCGAGCGAAGGAACTGGACGCGCGCAGCGATTTGTTTTCTTTCGGTGCGGTGCTTTACGAGATGGCGACCGGTACGCTGCCGTTTCGTGGCGGCAGTTCGGCGGAGATCTTCAAAGCCATTCTGGATGCAGCGCCAACTCCGGCGCTACGGCTTAATCCCGACATGCCCGCGGGCCTGGAGCGCATCATCGACAAATCCCTGGAAAAGGATCGCAACTTGCGCTATCAGACTGCGGCCGATCTGCGAACCGATCTGACGCGTTTGAAGCGCGACCTCGATTCGGGGCGCTCGGCGAGCGTTTCATCGTCAGGGCTGTCGTCTTCAGGCCCGTTGGCGGCGAGCGGCATTGGCTTGGCCTCGGCAGCTTCGTCTGCTTCCGTGCCGGCTGCGATAGCGCCAGGTCGTGCCCGCAGGATTTTGGCCGCCGGTTCTGCGGCTGTTTTGCTGCTCGCAGTCGCGGTCGCGGTGTATTTTGTGCGCGGAAGATCCGAAACTGGGAAGGTCAACTCCATCGCGGTGCTGCCCTTTATCAACGGGACCGCCGATCCCAACAATGAGTACCTGAGCGACGGGTTGACCGAAAGCCTGATCAGCGCGCTCTCGCAACTTCCGAACTTTAAGGTCATGGCGCGCAGCACGGTTTTCCGCTTCAAGGGAAACCAGGACGACCCGCAGAAGATTGGGCAGACGCTGCAGGTGGGCGCCGTTCTGATGGGACGAATCACGCAGCATGGCGACGAATTGGGCGTGCAAGCCGACCTGGTCAATACGGCCGATGGCACGGAACTTTGGGGCTCGCATTATAGCCGCAAGCTGGCGGACGTTACGCAGGTGCAGAGTGACATCACCCGCGACATTTCCAGCAGTCTGCGAATCCAACTGAGCGGAAATGAACGGCAGCGCCTGGGCCGAGCCGGAACGACGAATCCGGAAGCCTATCGTCTTTAT
>Ga0181523_10004594_pt1 | contig 11833 bp, 7 predicted proteins | sample PEATcosm2014_Bin_43_FD_119752 | JGI IMG/M metagenome (GOLD analysis project Ga0181523, IMG submission 119752) | Peatland microbial communities from MTU Mesocosm Facility, Houghton, MI, USA - PEATcosm2014_Bin05_30_metaG | ecosystem: Environmental > Terrestrial > Soil > Wetlands > Peat | place... | reverse complement strand
TCGTTCATCGTAATATTTTCTTTTACGTGATAATTCGAGCCGTAGAACGCCTGATCGTAGAATCCGGAAAGATGCAGCACCGCCTCGCGCATCGTCTTGCTGGGAATTGTGCCCGTGTTGATGCACACGCCCCCAACCATGGTCTGCTTCTCCACCACGGCTACCCGTTTTTTCGCCTTTGCGGCCTGGATTGCCGCGCGCTGTCCACCCGGGCCGGATCCAATCACCACAAGGTCATACTGTTGCATTCGTGGAATCCTCTATTTCCAGCTCTAGGGTCTGCGCGGGTGCGGAGGGGACGTCCCCTGGCTCACCCACAGTATAGGCAACTTTGGACTGCCGTTTCCGGTACTTTCCCGCTCCGTCAACATTGCCACCGGCCAACTCCATCAGATGCTCCTGGACCGAAAATCCCTTTCCCTTGATGGTGCGCCGCAGCGCCGTGTACCGGCCATTGCACCCGAGTACGTGCGCCTTGCGGTTATCGGCCAGATACGATGGGAGGATCTCCTTGCAAATGCGTTCGCATAGCGTCTGATCTTTCAATGGAAACAGCACCTCGACCCGCTCGTACAAGTTCCTTGGCATCCAGTCCGCGCTCCCCAGATAAATCTCAGGTGTACCGGCATTCTCGAAATAAAAGATGCGGCTGTGCTCGAGGAACCGCCCCACGATACTCCTTACCCGGATGCGACTGCTCGTGCCGCGCAGGCCGGGCACCAGGGTACATTGTCCACGCACGATCAGGTCAATCTGAACGCCTGCCTGGGAAGCCCTATAAAGGGCTCGAATGACAGGCGGATCCACAACGGCATTACACTTGGCGATGATCCGCCCCGGCCGGCCGCGCCGTGCGTGCCTTGCTTCCCGGTCGATGAGTCCTATCACGGTTTTGGCCATATCCTTCGGCGCCACCAGAAGAGGCCGGTAGTGCGGTTTTTCCGCGTAGGCGGTCAGGAAATTGAAGACGTCATGAACCGCTGAAGTGATTGCCGGATCCGCGGTGAACAGGCTCAAGTCGCTGTAATAGCGTGCTGTCGACGGATTGTAGTTGCCCGTTCCGAGATGTGCGTAGCGGCGGATTTTCCCATCGGGATCCTGGCGTACCAGCAACACCAACTTCGCATGGGTCTTCAATTTCGCCAGCCCGTGAAAGACCTGCACCCCAGCATCTTCCAGACTCCGCGCCCAGCGGATATTAGACACCTCATCAAAACTGGCTTTTAGTTCCACCACCACGGTGACTTCCTTTTTACCCGCGGCTTCCAGCAGCGCCTGGGCCACCGGCGAATCAGTATTGGTCCGGTACAACGTCTGTTTCATGGAGAGCACGCGCGGATCGTGCGCCGCGGTTTGCAGAAAGTGCACTACGGGATCGTAAGAATCGTACGGGTGATGCAGCAGAACGTCCTGTCGTCGGAGCCCTTCGAACATCGAGTCCGCGTCATGCCCGATGTGAATCTGGCGCGGAAGGAATTTCGCATACTTCAAATCGGGACGCGGCGTCTCTTCATACAGATGAAACAACCGCTGCAGGTTGACCGGTCCCACCACGCGAAACACCAGCGATTCATCCAGCTCAAATGTGGATACCAGGTGCGAGATAATTTCCGGATGTGCACCTGCTTCGATTTCCAGACGCACTGCGTTGCCCTTGCGCCGCAGGGCCACCTGCGAGTCGATCGCTTCCAGCAGTGTCCGGGTTTCCTCTTCTTCCAGGTACAGGTTGCTGTTCCGTGTGATCCGGAAAGCCGCCGAGGCCAGAATCTGGTAACCGCGGTACAGTTTCTCCGCAAACTCGCTGATCAGATCTTGCAAAAACACGAAATGGATTCCGCCATTCCCGGTGGGCACGCGAAGAAGACGCGGCAGGGCCCGCGGGACGGTAACTACACCAAACACCGGCTTTTCGCCGGAGCGCTTCCGTCGTCGCAAGAGAAACGCTATGCACAACGCCTTGTTCAATACATGGGGGAATGGGTGCGTCGGGTCCACCGTGACCGGAGTCAGCATGGGGTAGACGCGCCGGTCGTAAAATTTCTTCGCCAAGCGCACCGCTTTCTCGCTCAGTTGGTCAACCGCCAGCACGCGAATCTGGTGCTTCCCCAGCGCCGGGAGCAACTCGTCATTCCAGCACTTATATTGTGCGGCCACAAACTGGTGCATGGCGCGGGAAACGTGCTCGAGCTCCTCTACCGTCGTCAGCCCGTCCGGGCTGACCGAGTGCGAGCCGTGTTCGATTTTCTGCAGAAAGCCGGAGACGCGGATTTCGACAAATTCGTCAAGATTGTTCGCCGTGATGGCAAGGAACTTTACCCGTTCCAGTAACGGATTCCGCGTATCGCGCGCCTCTTCGAGCACGCGCTGGTTAAAAGCCATCCACTGCAGATGCCGATTCAGATAAAACCGTGGATCATCGAGCGCTGTACGAGCCATAAGCCGTCCTGGACGAGTGATGACAAGTATCTCAGATGTGTTACACGCAGATGAACAGCCGGCCAGATGCTATGCTTTCAACCAACTGGGGGCTCCATGCCAAGCGATTTTTCGGCCAGTTTATGCCTCGTCTTCCTTGCAACTACGACGCTACTAGCAGCGGGGCCAGCGCCTGACCCTTCGCGCTCAGATCAGATGGATGCCATTTTCTCCAGCATGATTGATCCTGGCGACCCCGGCATGGCTGTGAGCGTCAAGCAGAACGGCAAGATCATCTTCGAAAAAGGCTATGGCGTGCGCGACCTTCGCAGCCACGCGCTAATTGACCCGCAAACGAACTTCCGTCTTGCCAGCGTCAGCAAGCAGTTTACTGCCATGGCCATCATGCTGCTTGTCCACGACGGCAAGCTTCGCTATGAGGACCATCTTACGGACATCTTTCCGGACTTCGCGGCCTACGGAAAAGTCATTACTATCCGCAATCTGCTGACTCACACTTCCGGTTTGCCAGACTACGACGAAATCATGGAACGACAGGAAAAAAGCGGAGGCCCGAAGTGGAGCCCCGATCACCAGATCCAGGATGACGAGGTTCTGGCGCTACTGAAAACGCAACCTACAGGACTGTTCGTTCCGGGGACGCGCTGGGAGTACAGCAATTCGGGTTATGTCGTGCTCGGCCTAATTGTTGCGAAAGTTTCCGGCATGCCGTATCGCGAATTCCTGCGTCAGCGAATCTTTTCTCCACTGAAAATGGACCATACGGTGGTCTATCAGAAAGGCAAAAATGAAATAGACCGCCGCGCTTTCGGTCATATCAAGGAAAACGGCGTGCTCGTGGAACGCGACCAGAGCGCCAGCTCGGCAACACTTGGCGATGGCGGAATCTACTCAAATCTTGGGGACCTTGCCAATTGGGATGAAGGTCTGCAACTCCATACCTTGCTCAGCGAGAGGGAGATGCAGCCGGCGTTTACCCCGGTACGACTTACGGATGGCCAGCTTCCCCACTGGCCACCGGACCCACAGGCGGCCCATCGTCAGGAACCGCTGTCCATCTATTATGGCTTCGGTTGGTTTCTTGATCCTTACCAGGGCCAGGCGCGCGATTATCACAACGGTGAAACCCAGGGTTTTCGCTCCACCGTCCAACGCTTCGTGGAGGATCACTTCACAGTCGTTGTGTTAAGCAACCGGACCGATCTCGGTCCCGAAGAAATGTCTTTGAAAGTTGCCGATATTCTCCTGGTGGCCCAATAACTAGTTCAGCCCATGCCGGCCAGTTTGCCCAGGCCCTTCATTTTGGCGCGCGCGGCCATGGCGCCGTACTGCTTCATCATCGTGCGCATCTGCATGTATTGCTTGATGACCTGATTCACGTCCTGCACCGTCGTGCCACTGCCTTTTGCGATTCGCTTTCGACGCTTACCATCAATCACGTTGTGGTCGCGGCGTTCTTCGTTGGTCATCGAATTGATGATCGCTTCCACCTGCTTCAGCTTGCCCTCATCCACGGAGGCATCCTTCGGCAGATTTTGCAGCGGCCCGACCTTCGGCAGCATGTCCACCAGCTGTTCGAGCGGACCCATCTTGCGGATTTGCTTTAACTGGTCGCGGAAATCTTCCAGCGTGAACTCCTCCTTGCGCAGCTTACGCTCCAGCTCCAGTGCTGCTTTCTTATCAAACGTTGATTCCGCACGCTCGATCAGCGACAGGATGTCGCCCATTCCCATAATGCGCGAAACAATACGCTCGGGAAAAAACGCTTCCAGGGCATCGTATTTTTCGCCCAAGCCAACAAACTTCACCGGCGCGCCGGATACCTTGCTGATGGAAAGCGCTGCGCCGCCTCTCGCGTCGCCGTCCAGCTTGGTCAGGATCACACCCGTCAGGCCCAGTCGCTTGTGAAATTCGCCCGCCGACCGCACCGCGTCCTGCCCGATCATCGCGTCGGCGATGAACAGCATTTCGCTCGGCTGCAGCTCTTTCTTGAGCGTGGATAGCTCGCTCATCAGATCGTCATCGATGTGCAGCCGCCCCGCCGTATCCACCAGGATCACATCGCTGGCCGACAGCTTGGCTTCCTTGATCGCACCACGCACAATTTCCAGCGGCTTGTCTGTTCCTGTTCCCGGCCACAGCGCGATGCCAATCGACTTGGCCACCTGGCTTAGCTGTTCCCGCGCGGCGGGGCGGTACACGTCGGTCGATACCACGATCGGCCGGTGCCCGTGCTGCGCAAGCCATTTCGCCAGTTTGCCGGTCGTGGTGGTCTTCCCGGAGCCTTGCAATCCCACAATCATCCATACGGAAGGTGGCCGAGACGCGAACAACGGCTTGGCATGCTTGCCCAGCAAGTTCAGCAGTTCGTCGCGAACGATTTTGACCACCTGCTGGTCCGGAGAAAGCTGCAGCATCACTTCCGAGCCCAGCGCTTTCGCGCGAATATTTGACAGCAACTCATCCGCAACGCCGACGTTGACGTCGCCTTCGAGCAACGCATCTCGTATTTCCGCCAGCGCTGCGTCCAGGTGCTCGTCGGATAGCTTTCCCTGGCCGCGCAGGTTCTTGAAGGTCCGTTGCAGTTTATCTGTCAGGTTCTCAAACATGGTCTTTCATGCCCTTTAAATATCCACTTATTGTACCGCCTGAAGCGCGAATGTGTCGCGGTTCGGGCAGCAGGCCCGCGTCCAAACAGGAATCAGACGTGCTGCAGATGCGTATCCTTGAAAAAGGTCGGATATTTCAGCCCATACCCCAGCATGCGATCAAACCCAATGTGCGCCAGCCAGATCAACGCGAAAGGAATGTACTGAGGAGTGGCGAACAGTTTTGAACTCGCAAGCAACAGGACCGGGATCGTCAGGGTGTGAACCAGGTTATAGGCAGCCGATCCCCACCTGGCATTTTTCAGGTAGCCCAGCAGGAATACGTCGGGGGCCAGAAACAGGAGCGCCAGCAGCCACCAGCGGTAATGGGCGGCCTGATAGAAATAAAGCGCCAGTAGCAGGATCGCCGCTCCTTCGAGGTGCAGCAACACGCGTGGCTTTGTGAACATCAATGATCCTCTGGGCCTTCTTCCCGTTGCTGACCTAGAAATTGAGTTTGATGCCGAGTTGGGCCGCGAAGGGTATGCCCACGGTGGTGCCCGGCCCAAAAAAATCACCCAGTGCGCCAGCAGGAAAACGCAACTGGTTCAGGCTGGCAATTGGCTGCGTTTGCGTGCAGGAAGCGTTCAAGCAGAAGGCCGTTGCATTGGCAAGATTGTTTACCGGCGTGGGCAACGATGCCAGGCTGGTCACGTAGAAAGCACCGGGATTGTTCCGGTTGAAGAGGTTGAAAAATTCCGCGAAGGGCGTCACCGACCACCTTTCGCCCATAGGGAAGGGTCGGCTCACCCGCAGATCCACTTGAATATAGGGTGTTCCGCGGAATTCATCCAGTGTCGTTTCTACTCCGTTAATCACGGCGCGGGCGCCCACTGGCGTGGTCATCGTGAACGGCCTCGCGCTTTCCGCCTGGCCGAGCGTGGACAGCTGAAATCCAGCCGGAAGATCGAATGTTCCGACAAATACAAATCGGTTGCGCACATCCTCGCCAGAAGGGCCGTAGTCGCCCGGAGCAAATGCGTTGTTTGGATTGCACACTCCATTGACGTAGTCGAACAACTCTCCCAGCACGCATCCCCACGTTTTCGCCGACGAAAGCGTGTAGTGCGTGACGAGATGCACGCGCCGCGAAACATTTCCCTGTAGGCGAACGGACATCCCTTGGTAGCTCGAACGATTGTTTGAACGGAACACTTCCGCGGCCGGGTATTGATAGCTGCGATAGCCATGCATTCCCGTTTCCAGCGTCCAGTCGGCGCTGAGAATCCAGTTAGCGTTCAGGGAGTGCTGTATGCCGGCAGTTGCCTGCAGGGCATAAGGCGTGTGGTAATTCGGATCGATCAGTGCCGGAATCGGCGGGCCGTTCAGCAAGCTGCCTGCGTTGACGGACCGGAACGCGTTGACCCAGCCGTTTTGCGCAAGATCGTCGAAGTACAGTCCCACACCGGCGCGTATTACGGTCTTTTGCGATTCGCCGAGCGCCTGGGCGATGCCGAGCCGAGGCGCAAACGCCTTGCGATAATCATGCGGAATTCCAGCCACCAGCCCGGTATCGAGCGCCGGATTGAAACTTTGGTTATGGCCTGAGGCGATGAACAGGCCGAATGTCGTGTCATAGCGCAAACCATAATTGACGGTCAGATGAGAACTGACTCGCCAGGAATCTTCCGCGTAGAGCCCGAGGCGCTGCACATTCTGTGAAAAGCTCCCGTCGCCGGCGGGAGTTCGGACGCTTCCGGCGGCGTAATCGATGGGAAATTGCGACAGGTTGGTCAGGTAGTAGGTGGGATCCTGAGGGAATGTAATCAAGGTCTCTGCGTTCGCGCTCAGCGCTCCGCTGAGGACCGGTTCATGAATGAAATTGACGCCGAATTTCGGCGTGTGATTGCCCATCACCCGAGTAACGTCATATCGCACCTGATATTTCTGCTGGTTACGTAGAACCGGAAAATTCGCAACTCCAGTTACGAACTGGTTGTCTCCATAAGTTTCAAATCCGGTGATTACGCTTGACGTGGTGGTGAACGGGAAAGCCAGCGCGAAGCCAAGATCGCCGTTGCGGGTCTGCGTCAGATGCAGGTCGCTGAAATCCAGCACCAATGAACCGAGCCACTGCGGCGAAAACGTGAATTGCTGGCCGATTACCCCGTTGAAGTAATTGTTGTGCGAGGTTACGCCCGTCGAGGGTAGCGCCCCCTGCTGTACCAGGGCATTGTGCGTTGTGTAGGTATCCAGAGCTGCGCGCAGAAACCAGCGGGAGCGTTCCGATTGCGCCCAATCGAGCCGCACCGTCCCGAGGTAGTCGCGAAACGGCACAGGAACGTTGCCGGGCACATTGATCGAACTCACGCCCGGAATCAGTCCCATGGAGGCGAGTTGGGACAGTGCATCAAATTGCTCTGTACTTGCGTTGCTATAGGCGATGCTCGCGTCTTCGTGCACGTACTCTATGGAACTGAAAACCCACAGCTTATCCTTGACGACCGGCCCCCCGAGCGTCCCAACATAATTTTGCCGGGAAAAGGGCTGTTTGGGATTGGGCGCGGGATTATCAATGGGAAAGCGCGCATTCAGAGCCGCCGCGCGGTCATAGACGGAGAATTCGCCCTGCCAGGTGTTCGTGCCGCTGCGCGTGGTGATGACGACGGAACCCGCCGTCGTGCGGCCGGTATCGGCATCAGCCAGTGCCGTGCGAAAGGCGAATTCCTGAACGGCATCCGGCGAAAAATTCTGCAGGAAACCTCCGATGTAATCGTCGGAATTGTCTCCCCCATCGACGGAAATCTCATTATTCAACCCAGAGCTGCCGCCCGTCGACAGCGCCGTAATTCGCGCTTTCGTCGGATCTGAAGGTTCTACCGGCTCGGTCCCTGGAGCAAGGTAAGCGATATTGGCAAAACTGCGAGCTGCGAGCGGAATGGTTTCCAAATCTTGCCGGTAGATGACCGCTTGATGAACCGCGCTCGCGGTATCCAGGGGTTCCGTGGTGATCGACTGGGTTGTGGCATTCACCACGACTTTCTCTGCGAGTGATTTTGGCTGCAAGATGACGCTGACCTGCTTCACCGAACTGATCGCCACGACGACTTCCGTGCGCGCCTCTGCAAATCCGCGGGCGTTTACCGTCAACAGATAGGTATTCGGCGGCAGGTCTTCGACCCGGAACTCGCCACGCTCATCGGACTGAGTTTCCCGGGTAAGTGACAATTCCGCGCTGCTCACGCCGATCGTAGTGCCCGGCACGCGGCCCCCGGCGGCATCCTGTACTGTGCCGCGGAGCGCCCCGCGCGGATTCTGTGCGAACACCAACTGAACGGCGCCAGAAAGCAACAGGAGCAGAGTTATGGAAAAGAGTTTGCGTGCGAGCTTCATCTTCTTATGACTTTACGGATCCGAAGAGAGGTTAGTATACCGCCTTCCCTACCACCAATGGCGAGGCTCCTCCCGAATTCGTCTGCTTGGGGCAAGTGATTCGAGTTAGAATTCGCCGTTGGGTTCTTGGGGGACATGATGATCGACCGCCGCGGATTTCTCTCCTCTTTTGCTGGCATCGCTGCACTGACCGGCAGCCCGCTGCCCGATGTCTGCCAGGACATCCTCGCGCGCTCGCCCGACAAAATGCCTGATCGCAGCCTCTACGACACCAACGAAGAGGCTTACTGGTCGGAAATCCGAAAGCTGTTTATCATCCCCGAGGACGAAGTCTATTTGAACAATGGAACGGTCGGCTCTTCCCCAACGCCCGTCCTCAAAGCCGTGTTTGAAGGCTATCGCGATTCCGAGCGCCTGGCGCAAGTCGAACCGGAGGACTATCCCATATGGGGTTACGCGGCGTGGAACCAGTTCCGCGACCCGCTGGCGGAATTCATCGGCTGCAAGCGCGATGAGTTGGCGCTTCTGCGAAACGCCACGGAAGCCAATAGTTATATGGCCAACGGCATCGACCTAAAACCCGGAGATGAAGTCTTGATGACCGATCAGGAGCATCCCGGCGGCGAACATCCCTGGAACCTGCGAGCGAAGCGCTATGGAATTGTAGTGAGGAAGGTCACTCTCGAACGGCCGGTGCCGGACGCCGCCAGCGTCCTCACCCTTTTTCAGGACGCAATTACCCCGCGGACGCGCGTCATCTTCTTCAGCCACATCACCACGGTGACGGGTGTGGTTCTCCCGGCTAAAGAATTGGCTGCTCTCGCGCGTTCCAAAGGCATTCTCTCCGCTGTTGATGGCGCGCATGTCCCTGGGATGATGAAGCTGGACGTTCATGACCTTGGTTGCGATATGTATTCGGCCAGCCCTCACAAGTGGCTTCAGTCGCCGAAGGGCACCGGCTTCCTGTATGTCCGCGATGAAGTGATCGACCGGCTATGGAACACCATCGCCACCGAAGGTTGGGACGATAAGAAAATCCGGGCCGAACGTTTTCAGCGCATCGGCAGCTCCAATGTCCCCGCGCTCTGCGGCCTGAAGGCATCCATCGAATTTGCGAATCACATTGGCTTGGACCGCATCGAAAAGCGCCACCGCAAAATGGCGGATTACACCCTTTCTGAAATGGAGGACCGTGGCGCGCATTCCTGGACCTCGCCCGATCCGGCGCTGCGCTGCGGCATAGCCACGGTGACGATCGAGCCCCATAAAATGCCGGCACCGGAAAACTGGATGTGGAAGGAAAAAAAGATCCGTATTCGTGGCGGGCTACCTTCCAAAATGCGCTTGTCGACTCCTTATTATTTGTCAAAAAAGGATATCGACCGCTTTCTCGCCGCCTGGGATGACTATCGCGATACCCATCCCGCCTGATTGGTCTGTGGCATAGCGGTCCCGCTCTTGGCATGCCATACTTTTTTTGCAGTCTCGGAATCTATATCTGGTGAACGGAAGGCCGTAGCTTCAAGCCGAGCCATGTCTCGCAAATCTCTTCTACTCATTCCGGTCAAGTTCCTCTTCCCCTTGCTTCTGCTGGCGGTGACACTCTTTGCTCAGGACGATTACACACGCACAGAATGGGGCGCGGAATACTCCACCATTCGCGAGACCAATTCCAACTTTCAGGGGACCAATTTTCCCGGGTTCGGCGGGCGATTCGATTGGAACCTGAGCCGGCGCCTGGCGTTCGAATCGCAAGTGGATTTTTTCCCGGAGAATGGTGCGCCGCTTGCTCTGGTTCAAGGCGGTCAGACGTTACAGGCCGTTTTTGGTATTCGCGCCAAGGTCGTCCAGACGCGCCGTTTTTCCGTCTTCGGCTTGGTCCGGCCAGGATTGCTGCACTTCACGGGGGTGGAAATACTGTCGAGTCAGGGCGGCTCTGCTTTTGGCCAGCAACCCGCAACCTATTTCGTACTCAATCTCGGGGGAGGCATCGAATATTACCCCGCACCTCGATGGGTCCTGCGCGCCGATATCGAAGGCGATCCTTACCGCGTGCCGGCCTATTTTGCCGGAGGAGCACAAGTCCTTCCCGGTAAGATCAATGACACGACCAGACTCGGTTTCGGCGTGGCCTACCGGCCCGGCGCGCTGGTCGAGAATGAACCGGAAACCAATGTGCCTGGAAAATGGGAAGTTGGACCGTTGTTCAGCGCCATGATGATTGCGCGCGAAGGCGCGACGAACAACGTGCTCACAGAACCGGGCTTTGGTGGATACGCCTCCTACCGTTTCTATGGCGTGCTCTACCTTGACAGCGACCTGCTCTATTTCCCCACGCGTCCGAACGGTGCCGGGCCGCACGACGGGGGTACAATTCTGCAAGGACTTGTCGGCCTGAAGGGTGGTATTCGGCGCAACCATCTGGGTTTCTTCGGCAAGCTGCGTCCGGGATTCAACAGCTATTCCCAAGCGCTCACGAGCATTACCGACACTGGCCAATCTGCGCCCGTGTATGGCTACGGCCGGTCTACCACCTTCGTGCTCGATCTTGGCGGCATCCTTGAACTGTATCCGAGCGAACGAAGTACGCTGCGCATGGAGGTGGGTGATACTCACCTTTTCTTCGGCACTCGCGATTTGAACGTCAATGGCACGATCCAGCCGGTCGGTGGCGGCAAGTTGCAGCATAGCATTCAGTTCGTACTTGGCTATGGATGGCGTTTCTAGAAATGGGCAACCCGGCCCGGGAGATAAGGTGATGACTCAGGAAGTTTGGACTTCGGTAGATCAGTACATCAACGGATTATTTTTCCGTAGCGATCCGGTTCTGGACGCGTCTCTCGAGGCCAGTCGAAAGGCGGGATTGCCGCCTATTCAAGTGTCCCCTCCGCAAGGCAAACTACTCCATCTCCTTGCGCGCATGCAAGGAGCTCGCCGGATTCTGGAAATTGGAACGCTCGGCGGCTACAGCACGATATGGATGGCACGCGCCTTGCCTCCCGGCGGGCGCTTGCTCACCCTGGAAGCCGATTCTAGGCATGCGGATGTAGCTCGGGCCAATTTTGCGCTAGCGGGCTTTGCCGAGGTGATTGAGTTGCACCTCGGCCCTGCGCTAGAAACCCTGCCCAGAGTGGCCGCCGAAGGCCGCGGCCCGTTCGATCTGATCTTTATCGACGCCAATAAATCCTCCATGGCGGAGTATTTTGATTGGGCGCTAGAGCTCTCACGTCCCGGTAGTGTCATCCTCGCCGACAACGTGATCCGCGATGGCGCCGTAGTCCAGGCAGCAAGCAAGGATCCCGATATCCAGGGCGTGCGTCGTTTTAATGAACGCCTCGCCGCGGAGCCACGCGTCAGCGCCACAGAAATACAAACTGTCGGCAGCAAGGGCTATGACGGATTTGCATTGGCCGTGG
>Ga0181523_10004593_pt1 | contig 11833 bp, 11 predicted proteins | sample PEATcosm2014_Bin_43_FD_119752 | JGI IMG/M metagenome (GOLD analysis project Ga0181523, IMG submission 119752) | Peatland microbial communities from MTU Mesocosm Facility, Houghton, MI, USA - PEATcosm2014_Bin05_30_metaG | ecosystem: Environmental > Terrestrial > Soil > Wetlands > Peat | place... | reverse complement strand
TTGCGTCCGATGCGATCGGTGAATTGCCCCTGACCCACCGAGCCAATGAACAAGCCCACCAGGGTCGCGCTCTGTACCAGGCCCGCCTGCGCCGCGGTCGAGAAGCCCGACCGCACCATGTCTGGAATCAGCGAACCCATGACCACGAAGTTCAGGACGTCGAAAAAGTAGCCGGCCGCGATCAGGCCAAAAATCCGCACGTGCAGAGACGTGATTGCGGCAGCATCGATACCCTCGGCAACAAAGGCTTCGATCGTGCGAGCCGGCATCAAATGCACTCCGGGAGTGGTCGCCATGGCTTAAGTCCGCGCTCCCCGTGACAGGGCATTGAGCACTACAGCGAGCGCTGTCATACTACTATCGATAATCAGTTCTTGGCACTGATATATACGATAATTCTTCGGCACGAGCATAAATATTGAAATCTATCCTGGTGTTCGCGGCGCTGCTGCTGCTGACGGCGCCAATCGGATTCAGCGCCGAGCGTCCGGAGTGGGCCTTCCCGCTCGCAAGCCCGGTGCAACCGCCGAGCTCCGACGACGGTCAGCCCACGACGGTTCCGGGCAGCGCGGTCCGGTTGACCTGGAAGCAGATCAATGACCTCTCGAATGCGGTCGACTGGTTTCCCGAACGACACGCACCCCTGCCGCGCCCTGTGGCGCATGGCGACGGTGCGGCCCTGGCGTGTGCGGCATGCCATCTGACCTCCGGCATGGGGCACCCCGAATCCTCGCACCTCGCCGGCCTTCCGGCCGCTTATCTCGAACGCCAGCTGGCCGACTTCAAGAGCGGTGATCGCAAGGACCCCGCGCGGATGACGGCCATCGCTGGCGCGCTGAGCGAAGAGGATGCGCGCCTCGCCAGCGCGTGGTTCGCCGCCTTGAAGCCGCAACGCTGGATTCGAGTGATCGAGGTCACGCGGGTCCCGGCCAGCTATGGCAATCCGGGCCGTATGCGTCTGCCGCTGCCCACGGGCGGCACCGAAATTCTCGGCGCTCGCATCGTCGAACTGCCGCAGGTGGTCGAGCGCGCCGTGCGGCGCGATCCGAATTCCGGCTTCATCGCTTATGTGCCGGTCGGCAGCGTGGCCAAGGGCTGGGCGCTGGCCACCAGCGGCGCGGGCAGGACACTGCCCTGTGCCAGCTGCCATGGTCGCGCGCTGCGCGGGACGAGTTCGGTGCCCGGCATCGCCGGCGCCTCGGCACTGTACAGCGCTCGCCAGCTGTTTGGTTTTCAATCCGGCACACGTGACGGCGCCTCAGCGGCGCCGATGAAACCGGTCGCAGCGCGGCTCAATGAAGAGGATTTCATCGATCTGGCCGCCTACCTCGCAAGTCTGCCCCCGTGATGCAGCGTCCGTAATCCGCACGAGCGCGCTTCTCTAGATGAAGCTGCGGCCGATGAACCAGTAGGTACCCACGCCCACCAGGCCCGCAGCCACGCAGTCGACCACGATCGGCCGTGGCAGAGAGAGCTTCAGGCGCACCAGTAACGCCACCAGTCCCATCAAGGCCAGCACCAGCGACAGTTGTCCGATCTCGACGCCGACATTGAACCCGACGAGTATCTGCGCGAGTTTGCTGGGTGGAAGCTGCATCTCCAGCAACGTGGCGGCGAAGCCGAAGCCGTGAATCAGACCGAATACCAGCGTGACGATGAGGCGCAGGCGCCCCGCGTCGCGCATGTGTCCGGACAGCATCAGATAATTCGAGCAGAAGAGCGCCGCTCCGAGCAGCAGCAGCGGCGGTAGTGTGCCGATGCCCTTAAGGCTCGCCGCGGCCATGGCGAGCAGCGGCAGTCCGATCCCGAGCGATACAGTGCCGGGCCGATGGGTGGCGACGGCGATGTTCTCGGCACCGATCATGGCGATGGTCAGAGCCACCAGCGCATCGATGTACTCGGCGTGCGGTCGCAGGAGCCCTGTGACCGCCAGCGCCAGCGTGATGCTGTGGCCGATGGTGAAGCCGGTGACCACGAATACCAGATCGCGCAGACGCCGCGAGATCAGCACCAGTCCCAGCAGAAACGACATGTGATCCGGACCGGTCAGGATATGCATGATGCCGAGGCGGATGTATTCGAAGAAACTCGCATCGCGCAGCTGCGCATCACCCGCGGCCGCATCCACCTGCTGCTGATCCTGTGTGAACAGCTGCTCGATGAGCTGCCCGTCGCCGGGCTCGATCTGCGCGAAAGTGACGTGCGAGGGCACCCGCTCGAAGAAGGCCGAAGAGTGCAGTCGGATCCCGCCGACGCTCGGGCAGGTAAAGGTCAGCTCGAAACGACGGAACTGAGAGGTCGCGGCCAGAGTGCGGCCCGGACCTGCGCCGCAGACACCAGCGGCGCTGCTGACGGCAAGGTGTTGCCGCAAATATTCCAGCAGGCGCGCGTCGGGCGGCTGATCCTCGTTGCCCTGCGCCAGTCGTCTGGACTCGGGCAACGGAATGGTGAACGACACGCGAACCACATTACCGGCGATCTGCCATACCGAATGGGTCTCGCTCTTGGTGTGCGCCACTGCGCTCGCGCCGCCGAGGGCGAACCAGAGCAGAGCGCATCGCAGCGGCAGTCGAGCGATCAGGGCTTCGGCCCCTCGAGCGCGTGGGCGTCATCGGACAGCAGAATATCGGCACGGCTGCGCAGGTAGCGTACTTCGGCATCGCGCACCTGCGCCAGCGCACTGTTCTTATAGTCTGTCCAGACCTTGTCGGCCGCGGACGCGTAGTCCTGCTGCACCGGCATACGATGCTCGAGCATCACCACCACATGGACACCATCGCTCTGCCGGATCGGATCAGAGACCTGACCGGTCTGCAGGCGGGATGCGGCTGCATAGACCTCGGCGCCGAGCTTGGCCCTGGCCGCGAATTCGAAGATCTCGCCGGTGTCCGCCTGACCGGCGGCCAGCAGCGCGCCGGAATCCTGTAGTCCGTAGTGCTGCATGACCTGCGCCAGCGGCACCGACGCGCGCAGCGCAGCCACGGCCTGCTGCGCTTGCAGCAAGCCGTGTTCGGTGGCCGCCGGCGCGGGACCGCTCTTGACCACGAGGTCGCGCATGCGCAGCTGACCCTCGCTGACATACTGGCTCAGGTGCGAGGCGTAGAAGCTTCGCAGCTGCGCCTCGCTGGGCTGCAACGCCAGGACATCCGCCGATATCTCCAGTTCGACCCCGGCGACCATGGCGGATCGCACATCCGGATCGAAGCTGGGCAGATCGATCTCCAGGCCGCGTTGCACCTGCAGTTCCTCAGCCAGCATGTCCTCGAGCACCTGCCGGCGTTGCACCGGGGTCGACTGGACGAAGGGCACGTTGAACTGCGTCTGCACCTGCGTCATGAAATCGCTGCGCAGGATGGGCCGATTGTTCACCAACGCCAGGACTTCCGGCGGTACCGAATGGGAACGCGTGCCCTTGGCCGTCAACAGGCCATAACCGGCGATCGCCAACCCGACCAGCGCACCGAGCGCGAACAATGCCATCGATCGACGCACCTGCGGTTTGGCGGGATCGAAGAAATCATCGTTCGACGATGCACCCGGCGCAGCGCTTGGCGCGATGTGAGTTTTTGACTGCTCCATGCGATCGGTTCTGGTGCCGCGGCGGTCAGCGCGCGGCCGCCTCGCCGCGCGGCCGCGACCGGACATACAGGTACGCCGCCAGCGCGCGGATCTGCGTGGGCGTCAGCCGATCGATCCAGGCCGGACACAGGCCGTGGCGGCCGCTGTAGATCGTGTCGCGCAGCGTCTGCCGATCGCCGCCGTAATTCCACGTCGGGCCCAGCAGGGAGGGAGTGCCGTAGTCGGTATTGCCCAATGCGTCCCGGGCGTGGCAGTCAAAGCAATTGCCTTGATCGAAATACAGCTGCCGTCCGCGCTCCGCCGCCGGCTCATCATGCGCCTGGTGGCTCAACGCCAGCACGAATTCGGCCACGTCGTCGACCTGCGCTGCGGTCAATTGGTGCGAGCGGCCTTCGGCCGGCATGTCGGTCAGATTGTGCGCCCTGGGATGTCCCGAGCGGATGCCGTAGAGAATCGTGTTCTCGATGTCGCCGATGCCGCCGTCGCCATAGAGCCAGATCGAATCCCGTAGATTGGGCGCACCGATCGCGCGATTACCCTCGAGATTCGAGCCGTGACAGACGGCGCAATGCGCGGCGTAGACCGGCTGCGCCAGCGCCACCGCGAGGCGCAGCAGCGCCGCGTCGTGCGCCAACTGCTCGGGCCACTGCCTGACCAGCAGACGCTCGCTGGCACGCCGCTGCAGCCCGTAGCCCAGCGCGCACAGCAGCGCGGCGGTGAAGACCAGCCCCCAGAGCCTGCCTCCTCGCCGCTGAGTTGCACTGATCATCGCCACGCGGGCGTCAGGTGGTCACGGTAAAGCCGACCCAGCGACCAAAAAAAACCACGCTGATCCACAGCAGCAGCGAAATCGCTCCCGCCAGCTTCGCGCTGCGCGGCGGATCGTCGAGGTCCCAATGTTCGACCCGGCGAAACGCGCCCAGATGAAACACCAGCATGTTGAGCGCCGCCAACCCCATGCAGGCGAACTTGAGCTGGAACTGCAGATTCGCCGCGTACGTGTGCGCCTTGGACATGAACATCAGTGTGCCGAACACGGCCGCGACGCACCAGGCGCTCCAGGTCCAGGGCAGCACTTCATTCGAGAGTCTCGATACCGGACTGTTGCGCGAGGCAATGCCGAGCAGGCGCAGATCCATCATGGCAATCGAGCCGACGACGACGGTCAACGCCATGACGTGCAGCGTCTCGATGATCGGAAACAGCCACTCCGACCCGGGCAGTTCCCCGCGCACTGCGGCCGACAGCGGCAGCGCCTCGATGCTCCTGAGCAGCGCGTCGATGCTCATGCGTACATCGACCAGGTGTAGGCGATGAATCGGCCACAGACGATGATCGCCAACCACATGAGCGTGGAGACAATCGCAAAGATCTTGGCCCGCGGAGGCCTCGATGAGGCGGCATCCCAGAGCGGCGCGTTGCGGCGCACCGCTCGGGCGTAAAGCGCCGTCATGGTTGCGACCAGCGCGATCAGAACCATCTTGGCCCAAAACGCCGGCGTGACGAATTGCCGCACCGGCTCCACCAGCGTCTGGATGATGCCGGTACACAGCAGCACCACCAGCCCGCGCCACATCCAGGGCAGCAGCGTATGGCTGAGCTGCGAGATGCTGCGCCCGGTCGCGCCGACGCCCAGCAAGCGCAGGTTGATCATGAATGCGGAGGCAAACACCGCCGAGACAGCCAGGATATGAATCGACTGCGAAGTCGGGACCACCCACGGCTGATCCGCGAGTGTTCTACTCACGGCAGTCGTGGCCAGCCAGTCAGCAAACGGACGAAACATGGGAAGCTCTCCAATACACGCTACGGGCTCCTGGCTTTCTGCTGCAGGCGATGCGCCTGCAGCAGCGTCTCGGTATAACCATTCGGCTGCTCGAACCCCTCGAACACCAGGGCGCGCGCGGCCGCGAACGCGATGCTGTGCGCGAAATCGGCGCTCATGGGCTGATAGGCCGGATCCGCGGCATTCTGCTCATCCACCACCAGCGCCATCTGACGCAGCGCCTGCTCCACCTGCGCGGCACTGCAGACAGCGTGGTGCAGCCAGTTGGCCACGAGCTGACTGGAGATGCGCAGCGTCGCGCGGTCCTCCATCAGCGCGACGCCGTGGTAGTCCGGTACCTTCGAGCAGCCCACGCCCAGTTCAACCCAGCGCACCACGTAGCCGAGAATGCTCTGAAGATTGGTGTCGAGCTCCTCCTGGATCTGCGCCGGACTCCACGGCACGCCTGCCACAATCGGCGGCTGCAGCATGCCGTCCAGCTCGGGCGCGGGCTGCGATGCCAGTGCGGTCTGCACCCGGAAAACATCGACCGCGTGGTAGTGCAACGCATGCAGCGTGGCCGCGGTCGGCGATGGAACCCACGCGGTCGTGGCACCGGCTTGCAGTTGGGCGATCTTGCTCTCGAGCATGGCAGCCATCAGATCCGGCATGGCCCACATGCCCTTGCCGATCTGAGCCTTGCCCGTCAGCCCGCATTTCAGCCCCAGCGCGACATTCTGTCGCTCATAGGCCTTGAGCCAGCACGCGCTCTTGATCTCATCCTTGCGCTGCACGACGCCGGCCTGCATCGAGGTGTGAATCTCATCGCCGGTTCGATCCAGAAAGCCGGTGTTGATGAACACCAATCGATGGCGCGCGGCACGGATGCAGGCCTCGAGGTTGAGGCTGGTACGGCGCTCCTCGTCCATCACGCCCATCTTGAGTGTGTAGCGCGCCAAGCCCAGCAAATCCTCGACCCGACCGAACAGCTCATCGGCGCAGGCGACTTCTTCGGGCCCGTGCATCTTGGGTTTGACGATGTAGACCGAGCCTCGACGCGAATTGCGCACCGAGCCGCTCCGCCTCAAGTCGTGCAGCGCGATCAGGCTGGTCACGACGGCGTCGATGAAAGTCTCGGGCACCGCCTCACCGCGCAGCGTCATGGCATCGCTGAGCATGTGATGCCCGACGTTGCGCACCAGCATCAGGCTGCGGCCGGGCAGTACGATCTCTGCGCCGTCCGGAGACTGATAGTGTCGGTCGGAACACAGAGCGCGCTGAACTTGTCGGCCATCGCGTTCGAAGCTGGCGCGCAATGTGCCGCGCATCAGGCCCAGCCAATGGCGATAGACGCGCACCTTGTCGTGCGCGTCCACGGCCGCCACCGAATCCTCGCAGTCCTGGATCGTGGTGACCGCCGACTCGAGCAGCACATCCGCAATGCCGGCCGAATCGGTGACACCAATTGGGTGCTCCCGATCAATCTGAATCTCGACATGCAGCCGGTGGTGCAGAAGCAGCAGACTCGAGGGCGCGCCCGGAGCGCCGCGCAAGCCGACCAGCGCCGAGCCATCCCGCAGCGAGGTCGTGCGAGCGTCGAGCAATCGCGCCGCGAGGCCGGCGGGCGACACCGCGTAGGCGGCGACCTGTGCGTGCGAGCCCGCCTCCAGCGGGAAATGCTGGTCGAGAAAGGCGCGCGCGAAGGCGATGACTTTGGCGCCTCGCACCGGGTTATAGCCACCGCGCCGCGTGGCGCCCTCGCTCTCGGCAATCACATCGCTGCCGTAGAGCGCATCGTACAGACTGCCCCAGCGCGCATTGGCGGCGTTCAGGGCGTAGCGTGCATTGTCCAGCGGCACCACCAGCTGGGGGCCGGCGATACGAGCGATCTCGGGGTCAACATCCTGCGTCTCGATCTGGAACGCCTCGCCAGCGCTGACCAGATAGCCGATGTCCGCCAGGAACTGCCGATAGTGCCCGCGATCGAAGGCCGGCCCGGGATGGGCGCGATGCCAGGCGTCGATCTGCCGCTGCAGTTGATCGCGTCGCTGCAGCAGCTGCGCATTGCGCGGTCCCATCGCCTCGATCAAGGCCTCGAAATCCCGCCAGAAACGCTCTGCCTCCACTCCCGTGCCCGGCAGCGCCTCCGCGGTGACGAACTCGTACAGCACTCTGGCGATCTGCAGCTTGCCGAGCGCTATCCGGTCCGGCTTCAGGTCCGGCTTCAGGTCCCGCTCGCTCGTGCTGGTTGAAGGTGGGCGCATCCTGGTGATCTCTAGCTGGCGAGCCAGCCGCCATCGATGGGCAGGATGGCCCCGTTCATGTCGCGCCCCGCAGGACCGCACAACAGCAGCAGCACTTGCGTTACGCTCTGCGTGGACACGAAGCGTCCGCTGGGCTGCTTACCCTCCAGGAATCGGGCCTCGGCAGCGGTGCGCGACAAGCCAGTCTGCGCCATCAGCTCGTTCACGCGCCGATCCGAGGCGGGCGTCATCACCGAACCGGGGCACAGGGCGTGGCAGGTCAGATCCCCATCCATGTTTTCCATGGCGATGGCCCGCGTCAGACCCTGCACCGCCGCCTTCGTCGTCACATAGTCCACCCGATTGGGCGTGCCCCGTAAGCCATAGACGGACGTCATGTTGAAGATCCGTCCGTACCCTGCAGCGCGCATCTCCGGCAGCAGCAGCCGCGTCGCATGGAAGGCCGCGGAGACGTTCACTGCCAGTGCGTCGTCCCAGCGGGACACTGGAAAGGCTTCGATGGGCGCAAAGTGGCGCACTACCGCATTGTTGATCAACAGCTGAACCGTGCCGGAAAGTCCTCGCGCGGCCGCGATCAACTGCTCCAGTTCGGACAGCCGCGCCAGATTCGCCGAAAAATACTCGACGCGCACACCATGGCGGCTTGCGATTTCGCGACACACAGACTCGACCTCTGTTTTCGGCTTGATGTCGCTGAGCATGATGTTGGCACCCGCGCTCGCAAGCGCGTGGGCCATGGCAGCGCCCAACCCGCCGCTCGATCCGGTGACCAATGCGCTGCGGCCCGTCAGGAAGCGGCTGTCATTCACCATCCATCTCCGCTTTCAGAAGTCCACATCGCGGGTTTCCGGTCCCATCGCGGCTCCGATCGTGGCGATCACCCCGCCGATGCACAATAGCGCCGCGGGTGCCAGCTGCGCCGAGAAAACATGGCCCAACCAGTTGACGTAGAAAGCATAAAACGAAGGGATGATGACTGAGAGGCTGAAGCCGACGCCGAACCCGGTGGCGCGAACGTCGGTCACGAACCGCTCATTGATATAGGTGACCAAGACGCCCCAGGGTGCCGTGACCAGTATCGACAGCAGGCACACCAGGATGATGATCATCGGCAGGGACATGCCCTCAGCCCGCGTCAAAACATAAAGAATGAACGCGCCCACCGTCGCGATCAGCGGCGCCAGGATCAGGAAGGTCAGACGCCGACCGATCTTCTGACCCAGCACGCCCGTGCCGATGTAGCTGAAGAACAGCAGGCAGTAGGCGATCAGCAGCGTGGTGCTGAGCTGGAGCTTCGACAGGTGCAGCGTGTGCAGCAGCAGCGTCGAGGGCAGATAAATCGTGATGATATTCTGTGTGGTCCATAAACCGGTCATCAGGATCAGCACCTGCAGCAGGCTGCGGCCGCCGCTGCCGCGCCACAGTTCGCTGACCGGTTGTTTGCTCTGCCCCGCCTTGGTCTCGACCTTCCAGATTTCGGATTCCGAGACCTGGAAGACGTAGTAGCACGCCAGCACGCCGGCGAGCGCTGCGCCGATCACGAACGGGATGCGCCAGCCCCACTGCGCATAGGGCGAGTTCAGCCCGTCCAGCGGCACCAGTGCGAACACCGCCGCTGCCACCAGATTGATAGCGACGTAGGCGGCGGGGAATGCCGCAATGATGAAGCCCCCCACCAAGCCGCGCAGATGCTTTTTCGAATACTCCATCGCCAGCGGATGCGCGCCGGTGTAGCCGCCGCCGAGGAAGATGCCATCGAGGAAGCGCAGCACCACCAGCAACAGATAAGAGGCGATGCCGATGCGCTGGTAGCCGGGTACCAGCGCGATCAGAAACGTGACGATCCCGAAGCCGCTGACCGAGTAGATGGAGGCCTGGCGCCGACCGATGCGATCGGCGATCAGGCCGAACAGAAAGGCGCCGATCGGCCGCCCGAGCAGGGTCGTGATGAACACCATTGAACCGAGGATGTTCGCGGTGGCAGGCTCCAGATGAGGCGGCTGAAAGTAGGACAGCACGGGGGCGAGCACCACCACCGGCAGGTAGATGTCGAACATGTCGATGAATTCGGAATAAAACGCGCCCTTGATGGCACTGCGTCGTTTGCCGTCCATTTCGGACGCGAGGGCCAGCGTGCCGGCCACGTCAATACATGACCATGCCGCCGTCGGCAACGATGGTTGCGCCGTGAACATAGGACGCAGCCGGTGAGATGAGCCAGGCGATGGTCTGTGCAATCTCCTCGGCGTTGCCCAGACGTGCGAAGCTGGACATGCCCTCGATGCGCCGGCGGATCGAGACGTCGCTCAGCGGCACCGCCGCGAATGGCGTGTCGATCATCCCGGGCGCCACTGTATTGACCGCTATCCCCTTCGGCCCGAGTTCGCGTGCGGCATTCTTGGTCAGCGCCAGCACGGCGCCCTTGGTGGCGGCATAGGACACCGTACCGGCGATGCCGCCGCCCCGCAGGCCGGCCACGCTCGAGATCGTGCAGATGCGCGCTCCGCACTGCATCGCGCGAGCCGCCTCCCGTATGCACAGAAAGGTGCCGGTGACGTTCACGGCGAGAATGCGGCTGAAGATCGAGGCCGTGGTGTCAAAGAAGGGGGTGGTCTCATAAAGACCCGCGCAGGTGACCAGCGCATCCAGTCCGCCGATTGTCCGGGCGATCTGCGAGAAGGCGGCGCAGACCGCGGACTCATCCGCCACATCGAGTTGCATCGACAGCATGCCATCCGAGCGTGCATCGCCGGGATTGCGATCCAGGCCGATGACCTGCCAGCCCTGCTGAGCCAGCAGGGCGACGGTCGCGGCGCCGATGCCGCTCGAGGAGCCGGTAACAGCCACTCGTTTGCCGTTGACATCGCTCAATGTCAAACCTCCGCCACGCGAGGCACCTCAGCGAGTCGAGCTGTGGGCCAACGCGGGGGTGTTCCGCGGGCTAGGGTTTCTCCATTTCCGCAAACGCCTCGCGCGCAATCCGGAAGGAGTCCACACCGGCGGGAACGCCACAGTAGATGGCCACCTGCAGGAACACCTCGCGGATCTCATCCTTCGAGAGCCCGTTGCGCAGTGCGCCTTTCACGTGGATCTTGAGCTCGTGGGGGCGATTGAGCGCACTGATCATCGCCAGGTTGAGCATGCTGCGGATCTTCAGTGGCAGCGTCTCGCGGCCCCAGACCGCGCCCCAGCAGTATTCGGTCGTGAGCTGCTGCATCGGCATACTGAAGTCGTCTGCCGCGGCCAGGGCTTTCTCGACGTAATCGGCGCCGAGAACCGATTTCCGAATCTTCAACCCGATGTCAAAGGTATCCTTATCCACTGTGCTCTCCGTTGAAATTCATTTCTTGCCGCGAACTTCGACCCCGGCCCAGGTCTCGATTGGCCGCACCATGCTGGTGAAATCCGACTCGGCACCGTAGAGGGCGTTGGTGATGCTGAGCATTTGCCGCACGGCGGCGCCCACTGGCGTGGGCACACCCAGCGCTTCCGCCTCATCCAGACACAGTCGGACATCCTTGTAGGACAGTCCGGTGGCGAATCCGAAATCGAAGGTGCCGGTGATCACGGAACGCGGAAACTTATCCTGCGTGGCGCTGTTGCGCCCCGAGCTGACATTGAATACATCGCACATCACTGAAGGGTCCAGCCCCGCCTTGACCCCCATCACCATCGCTTCGGAGGTAATAGCCAAGGCCGCGGCCGCCAACAGATTGTTGGTGAGTTTCATCATCTGCCCGGCGCCGGGCTGATCGCCGATGAAAAAGATCTTGCCCAGCACCGCCAGCACCGGTCGCAGTGCCTCGAACGTGGCGGGATTGCCCGATACCATCAATGCCAGCGTGCCCTGCTCCGCTCCCGCCAAGCCGCCGCTGACGGGGCAATCCAGTGCCACGATGCCACGCGCCGCCAGTCCCTCGGCGACCTGCTTGGCCACGCGCGGTCCGGTCGTGGAGACGTCGACGAAGGTCTTGACGGCTTTGCCGTGGATCACCCCGTCGGGCCCGAGCGCAGTCGCGTGCACGATGGCAGGCGATGGCAGGCTCACAAACACGGTCGGCGCCGCATCCGCCACCTCGCGCGCACTGCCGACGCGTCGCGCGCCCAGACTCACCAGCGCCTCCAGCACCGAGGCATTGGTATCGTGAACGACGATTGGATGCCCGACGTCCCGCAGACGCCTGGCCATGCGGCTGCCCATGCGTCCCAATCCCACAAAACCGAT
>Ga0181523_10004589_pt1 | contig 11836 bp, 10 predicted proteins | sample PEATcosm2014_Bin_43_FD_119752 | JGI IMG/M metagenome (GOLD analysis project Ga0181523, IMG submission 119752) | Peatland microbial communities from MTU Mesocosm Facility, Houghton, MI, USA - PEATcosm2014_Bin05_30_metaG | ecosystem: Environmental > Terrestrial > Soil > Wetlands > Peat | place... | reverse complement strand
GGTGGCAATTATCGAACCGCAGAAACCAGTATGATTTTCTTCAACTTAGAAGTAGAGCATGAGCAAAAAGAAGATGTGGTAGCGCTACCGGGAATCGAACCCGGGTTTGAAGATTGAGAATCTGCGAACCCGAAGATAGCCGCTAGAACTCCCATTTTCCAAGTAATTGAAATCAAATCAATTCGCTCTCGCTCAGAGACGCGCAGGGTCGGTTCTTAGCGCAGTGAATTGCTGGTGAATGACGGGAAACGACGGTTGGTGTGGTCACAAAATGGCCACAGCCGCCTGGGCTCAGAAGGGTCTGACAAAACAAAGAACGTGGGCACCGTCCCCTCCAAAAAAATTGAGATCGGACCAGGATCAACGCTGTCCAAGTGGTTCTCGGTACTTTAACGCCTAGCTGCGCAGTAAGGCGCACCAGGACACGGCAGATACGGATGGGCCGTCCTCCAAGCTTCGGCGCGCTCTCTGATCGATTGCGACTGCGATGGGGACAGCGTCACCTCCAGTTCGCCTAGTAATTTCTTGTCTTCGTCCAGGTTTCCTCTATCTGGCGCGTTGGCTTCCCTTTTGTCCAAATTCAGAACGGCAACGCTGAGCCAGAAATATGCGTCGGTCGGACTCCGCGTAAAACCCCGGAAGTGACATCGTTGCTAACCTGCCCAGCAGCGCCTGCGCGGGCGCGAACCCCTGCTCGGCGGATTTCCTTAGCCAATCTGCTGCTTGCGGGTAATCCACCGCACCGCCCATGGCACCCATGTATATCATCCCGACAAAATTTTGCGCATCAGCATAGCCCTGCTCAGCGGCCTTTCGAAAACAGCTGAGAGCTTGAGCCTGGTCCGGCGGAACACCTACACCTTCCGTGTAGGTGATACCAAGCTGCATCAGCGAACCCGGATCGCCTTGCTCAGCACCCTTACGAAGCCAATCTAGGGCTTTAGAGAAATCTCTGGGTGTGCCGTAGGCAGTCTGGTAAAAGATCGCCAACATGCACTGCGCCTGGGCGTCCCCCTGCTCAGCGGCCTTCTGCAACCAGCCGAAAGCTGCAACGGGATCTTTTTCAACACCCCGACCTGCACCGTACATCAGACCTAAGTCCCTCTCAGCTGCGGGATCACCAGCACGTGCCTTGGCCAAAAGTTGAGAAGCACCGCTCTTCGATCCCCGCTGGATCGTCCACCACCCCACGCACGCGACAAGAGCGGCCACGCCCACAAAAACAATCTTTTTGTTCATGCAGCCCTCCGCAAGCCAGCATCGAAATACTAAACCGAGAGTCCGATAAACAGAGTACGTTTATAAGAACGCCTTGGCTCCAGGCGCTAAGAACGTATCATAAAGAACGTTATGTTGTACTAAAATCGCTGACGGAAAAGGCGATGCCGCGTAGGGTCGGTGCATGGAATTTGACCTTTCGATCACTAGTCTCATGGACACCGACGCTCAGGGTAACCAACTGAGGAGCGCAATCATTCCGGTTAAGGCAGAAGCGGACCTCGGCCAGCATTCAGAATTCGGGTGGCCAGATTCATTCAGTGGGAAGCTCGTCGGCTTAACACAAGAGCAGCTCCTTCATTTCAAATTTGACCCGGGAGTAGAAGTCGTCTTGAGAGGAAAGCGCTACAAATTTGAGGAAATCGAAGAGGACGGAACGTTCCAACTCCGCAGGGTTGGTGACGATTAGCCGGTGCACGTGGCGGCGTACATCGACCAGTTGTAGGATACCAACCTTCGTTGACCTTCCCCCGCCCGGCAGGAAATAACTTGAGGAATTTCGCCCCAGTTTTCCTCCCCCCACGGGGAAAGGCCGGGGTGGGAGGGGGACCCCACGCCGCCAGAAGCGCGCGACTCCCCCTACAAGATGGTTGGACTTAGCGCCTTCTCGTTTGCGCTGAGAGACCTGATTTGCAGACGAATAGCCAGCAGTTAGCCAGCAGTTCGTGTCTGGAAATCCGGGTGAACGCACCTTGGGACTCGCCGCGTTAGTATCCATACATGCAAGTAAATCTCTGGGGAAAAGGAAGGGTCCGGTTAACAGCCTGGCGTCCCGTATGCCGCCTGTTTGTCTTTGCCGGCGGCGCGATGGCCTTGTGGAAGCGCCACATGCAGCGGTTGGCAGGCGAACCGGGAAGCCGTGATGTTCGCGTCCTTTGGCGGCGCAGTAACAATGGCTAGATGCGGTTCGCCCGCAATCACTTGGCTCACCAATTCCGATGCCAAGCGACTCTTAGGCAGCAGTCGGAGGTTTGGGAACACCGGCAGATAAAGGTATCCAGGGCCTTGATCCAGTTGCGATCAGCGTACGGTGAATGGCCTACAGTCAGAACCGTTTCGGCCCCGTGATTGATTGAGCGAGCGAAGTGCACCGCCCGCTCGGCATGGATAACTGTGGTTCGCGCCTCTTGAACGAAGGCACGGCCGGGTTCTGTAAGATCGGTGACCGATCGACCCGAACGTGCACCTTCATTAGTTCAACTGCTTGATCCCTGTTTGTTCCGGATTCAGCAGCACGTTAGCGCTTTACCGGGAGCAGATCGTGGGCTCCACTCGAGAGAAGCAAGTCACCGCGATTGATGTGAAAGCACTTCGTCGCTGTATGCGCCACGACGCAAGGCAGTCTAGGCTTGCTCGGATGAGCTTCCCTAAACCAAAACGCTGGATTAGAGGTCCTTGATTACGAATAGCACGGGAGCTATGCTGTGCCCGTTACGCAAGGCGTGCCGTCCGCCGTTTCCTAAAGGGAAGGAAGTCCTGCCATTCGTGTTACGGCTGAAATATGCTGGAGCGCTTTAGCAATAAACACCCCAAGGAGTCAACAGTATGACAGTTCTGTTTTGGATCCTCGGCTTCATCGTCGCTCTATGGATTTATGCAAAGATTCATCGTGCGCTTAAAAGGCGCGCGCAGCAACGAAGTGCCATGCAGAAGAAAGCGCAGGCGCGGACGAACACGTTAACAAATGTGAACTCTCCTGACCCAGGGATTCGGGAGAACGCAATAAGCCGTTTGCAAAAGGAAAGCGACTCGCAGTTGCTCGTTCGAATCGCGGGAAATGACCCTATAGCATCGGTCAGACTTGCGGCTTGCAAGCGACTTCGCACATGGAATGAAACCGAAGTAACCTGCGACTTAATCCGCCAATGCGCCCGAGCAGGGCAGTCCGTCCAAATAGGTGAAGCTCTTGGCGAATGGCGAGGGCACGCGAAAGAGTCGGTAATCTTCGACCTTGGAATTCGTTGTCTGATTCAGATGGGGACAGGTGAAGCGCTCAAAGAATTGATGAACTTCTATGGACTCTCGTATGGAAAGAGAACTCCAGAGGAGTTGAAGCAACAAAATGGCGAAATGCTTGCGGCTTTCCGGCAGCAGCCTGAAGTTGCCACGTTGAGAGCCATGGAATTTCTAAGTGCACAACCGGGTCGGATTCATGTTCTAAAGCTCCTCGGCGCACTTAAGCAAAAGAGCGCTATTCCTTTCTTGAGACGTTTAAGCGAATCTGAACAGCCTGGACATATCGTTGATGAAGCCTTGAAGTCTCTCGTGGAAATCGGAGGCACTGATTCAGCAGCGGCAGTCGCTGCAGCACTGGATCATAAAGAACCGCGAGTTCGTCGCGCAGCTTGCGAATGCTTGGGCAACATGCACGAAACAGCCCCGATGTCGCTGATTGCACCCGCACTCTTAGACGCAGACGAGTCGGTCCGTCTAACCGCAATACGCTCCCTTTCGCGTTATGGCCAACAATGTGTTTCCGCTCTGAATGTTCTTGTAAGACGAGAGTCCTCCGCAAATGTAAAGTTCGAAGCTGCAGCCGTTCTCTGTGAGAAGGGCGACGCAACCTCTCGGGACGAATTGTTCAACGAGCTGCTAAGGCAAGCCACGCTAGAAAGGGTGACGTGTTCTCAACCTGCAATCCAGCGAGCGTGCGCATATTTCTCTTGCTCCGAAGAATACGCTCTCGCACGAACGGCGCTTCACATTCCTATGACCCAACGAGTTTGCGGACATTCGTCTTCCGGCGGCGGAGAGTATTATGCGGACGAGCTCCAGCCCGATGCGAGTCTAGAAGCACTTCGAGAATTGTGTCCAAAGAGGAGCTCTTTTTCGACCGAAATCCTAAAACTCATTGCAGCCCGGCAATCGGTGACTGTGCAATTGTCGAGCTGCAATGTTCACGTTTCTGACCGGACTGTCGATCTCTCGCAGTGGCAACAGGAAGCGAGGCAAGAACTTATCAGGCGCGGTATACGGGCATGAAGACCAACCATGTTGTGAACACGCCATATAGGCGTCTTCGTAACATCTTCCTTCACGTTACGAAAGCCTGCAATCTTCGGTGCAGGTATTGTTACTTTTCTGCAAGTCACCCGTTGGCCGACGAGATGAGAACCGCAGAGTTCGATTCGCTGTGGCGGGATATAGCGACGATTCGACCCGAAAAGGTGACATTCACCGGCGGGGAGCCACTCTTGCGTTCTGATCTTATGACGTTGCTAGCTGGTATGCGCAATGCGGATCCTGAACGCCACGTACGACTCTGCCTGAACTCTAATGGTCAATTAGTTACTGCTGAGGTTGCGAAGGAATTGGTGGGTTTAGTCGACGAAGTGCGCGTGAGTATCGACGGCATGCGGGACCAAAACGACGCGTTGCGTGGATGCGGCAGCTTCAACGCCGCAATGTTCGCATTCGATAATTATTATTCCGTCGGTTTCGAACCAAAGGCTTTAATTACCGTCACGGCAATAACGCTGCCAGATTTAGAACAACTCCTCTCCTTCTTGGTGGAGCGCGGTATCAGACAGATAAATGTCAATCAGTTTCGTCCCATCGGTCGTGGCGCTGGGCATGAACAGTGGCGTGTGGAACGGCGAGCGGTTGAAGAAGTAATTCTGCGAGTTTTGTCCAGCAGGGGACTTTCACTGTCATCAGGAGAACTCCTGGGTGATGAGTTCCAGAGCACGTGCGGAGTCGGGAAATTCTTGAATATCATGCCGAACGGAGATGTTTATCCCTGCCATGTGCTTACTGCTGCGGAATTCCGTTGTGGCAACGTTCGAACGGAGTCTCTAACCAACATATGTCGCGAAGGTGGTTTGTTAGGCTCACTTGCGGCTCTCAACTTCGAGGACCTTGTCAGCCAGGATGAGTCTATCTCCTCGCTGAGAGAAACGGGGACTTGTATGGGATCTGTCTTTTCTGAAACGAGTCACTCATCGGTGTGGAGGCGGAACATTCCGCTTTTTCAAATACAGCCGATGTCTTACATTAACCGTGCAGAATCGGCTTTGCGACTACAATCACAGACCTCTAACGGCAAGTGCGAATAAAGTTACTCACCACCGTCCAAGTATTCGGAGTTGAGACATGCGCCCGTCTCGTCAGAATCGCCGCATTGACGGCCCTCATTCTCGGTTCACAATTCGCGGTTGTCAACAGTTTTTATGGCGATCCGTGAGGCCTTATGAAATGGTACCTACTCGCCTTTAAGAAATACGCGACGTTCAAGGGAAGATCAAGCCGCAAGGAATTCTGGCTGTTCGCTCTCTTCAACTTCATTGCTGCCAATGTAGTTGCATTCGTATCCGGCTTGGTGGCAAGAACAACCGGCCATCTAGAGATCGCTTTGGCGGGTGTCCTGCTCTACTACCTTGCAACATTAGTTCCGACTCTCGCCGTCACAGTTCGCCGCCTTCACGACACAAATCGGAGTGCCCGGTGGCTTCTGATAGTTCTGGTGCCATTTCTCTGCGGCGTCGCTCTGGTGGTCATCGTGCCCCACAAAACGAATCCCCAGTTGGTGGGAGCCATATCAGCGTTTCTCGGTGGTATCGCTCTGGCGGTCCTCTTGGCGCTGAAAGGCCAGAAAACCGATAATAAGTACGGAACGAACCTCGTTGTTGCAGAGCGGAGGGTTACCGGACTTGATCACTGTGCGAAGTGCGGGAAACCGTGCACACCAGGTCAGCGCTTTTGCAGGGCGTGTGGTGAACCGCTAGAACACACGCTAGCACAGACCACTCAGTTCTTTCACGCAAAGAACCGCCGAATAGTGATTGCTGCCGCTTTGATCCTGTTTGTGGCCGTGGGAGTGGGAGTGCTAGTTAGGGTGCGCCAAAACTCGCGAAACCAGAACCAGACGTCAGGTTTGGCGCCTCTTGGTCCAATCGTGCAGGTTCCACCAGCCGTACTTTTTCGTGGTGCAATTCGTCCTCCCGATGGAAGCTCAGGAGGGGCTTCCCAAGCGGACATCGAGGCAGCCGAGCGGGATCTTACTCGTCATCCGAACGATCCGCGGTTACTTAATGATCTAGGATGTCTCCTTGACGCGTACGGTAACAGCGCCCGGGGGCATGCGCTGCTGTCGGAAGCTCGTCGTTTGCAGCCGGATGACCCCGATATCGGCTATAACTACGGCCGTAGCCTTTTCCGGCAGGGCAAAACCGATGAGGCGGAGAAGGAAGCCGACCGCATAATTGCACAAAACCCAGATTTTGCTGAAGCTCGTTTACTGAAGGCGAGCACCGCAATACAAAAACGAGACTACGACACAGCACAGGATCAGGTCGCCAAGGTGCTGAAAAAGGATTCCGAACTATCAAACCAAGGTACAGAGCCTGCAGTTAAACAGGACAAGGTGACGCAGGTCCAGAAGGCAATTCAGATGGCGGCGCTTGTTATCCAGGGCGTCATAGATCTGGCGAAGGGGAGAACCCAGCAGGGCCTGGCCTCTTTTCAAGCCGCCTTGAAACTGGGCAACGATCCCGCCGCGCTATACAACGCCGGGGTTGCTTACCAGCAACTGGGGCAGCCGGCACAAGCGGCGCCGTATTATCAACGTGCCATTGAGGCCCAACCTACTCTTGCTGAGGCACATAACAACTTAGGCGGCCTGATGCTTGCGCAGAATGACCTCTCTGGCGCGCAAAGGGAGCTAAAAGCGGCGGCTGCATTGAAACCGGAACTTCTACCGTCCATTCAAACGGCAGTTGAAGCCGCAAGCAGGCCAGATCGCCAGACCACTGGACTCATTGCCTGGACAGAACTGATGCGTTCAATCCAGAACGCCATTGCCCGACTAAGCGGTAAAAAAACGATGACCTCCAGCAAATGTCTCGGGTGCCTAGCTACAGCGCTCCGGACAGGCGTGACTAGGGATGAGACAAGCCCCAGTCTTTGAATGTAGATCGCGTGGAGAGTACGCTGGTTTACAGGGCTATACTGTATATACAAACTTATCAGGACAACGCCTGCTGCCTGGACTGCACCGAGCCGAACAATCCGGTGTTGGAGAAGTTTGTGTGATGCGGCGACCGGATGGAATAGTCTCTGATTAGGCTAGGTTCCTGTACCACCCTGTTCAGATGCTCTAGTCGGCTGTTGGAGGCCACAGGACGTGCAGTGACTCCCGGAGTCGTCAACAGGAGCAGAACAGCCACTGCACACATATCTTGGGGGTCTCCAATAAGACGGGGGATTGTAGATTGAGCTGTTAGCGCTTTTGAATTTTGCCGCGTAGATCTCGCTCTTAAACCCGAACTGCAATTGAGGCGCATTGACGCGCAATAATCGAACAAAAGTGTCGGCCTTGGCAGCATCGCTGTAGTCCTTACTGAGCTCTCGATAACACGAGCTGCATACGTGGACTTTCCACCCACCACGACAGTCGAACCAAGAACTCTGAGGTGGGTGCAGTTTTGGATTTTGCGTGGGATCTTTAAGAGTGGGTATCAAAAGCGCTCGGTTATGCGATGCCGGACTATCGCAGCAAGCACAACCCTCAGGCCACGTTATTAGCCAAGAAATATCGACTGTTGGAGGTATGGTGCGCCTCTGGCCATTAAAGTTCATTACAAGCCTCCTATCAGCCAGTAAGTTCAAGGCATGGTCGGCAATTCCCCAACCGGAATCCCAACCGTCAATTATGCACGATGTGATCTCAACCGCTGGTGTGCCTCGGGGCTTATTTAAAGATTGTACTGGCGTCCCGCGGGGTTTGGCCTTGAAGAGTTTGTCGAACAGTCCCATTGCTGCGTCCTTTCATGTTGCTAAGAGCGCGGGGACAAATCCGAACGAATCGTTGGTCGACCCGCAATTGCGCGCGCTCAATGATTACGTATTGCGCCCCTCCACTTCTATCTCCGGGGAAGATGGCTAAGATAACTTGGAAGGTCAGCGCGGGGATCATCCGCGCTGAAATGCGCCTCTGTTCCTGCTCGCACGGTCACTCTCGCCGCCGATTCCGAGTCGAAGGATCGCGCGTCGACAACCCTAGACGATGCCAGGTCGATCAGGTCTACGAAAAGCAGCCGTCTTTCACCTGTGACGTTAGGGTCAGGATTCGATTCCGTTTGTCCCGGTCGGACTTCGGCATAATAGTTCCTCGAAAACGAGACCTCCGACAGCAATCCGACGGTACCAACTTCCTCGGCTCGAGTTGCGCGAAACTCATCTGGTAATTCTTCCTGATGACCGGACACTCTGTACCTCGGTAAGAACGTACAGGCGCTTGCGATCCTCGCCGCGGGCGGTAAGAGCAAAACAGGTACGCCGGACAATGGGTCTGGCAGGCCGTACACAAGTAACACTTTGTTGCGAATGAATCCTCCCCCACGCTCAAAGCCCTCTCGGTAGGATCTCCGCTGAATCTCTTCCAACCGAGCCAGAATCTTTCGATAAGGCCAATTATCCTGCTGCTTGAGAAGGAACGACAAAGCATGACCGCCCGCAAGAAGTGCCACGACGCCGATCAGTCCGACTGTAACCACCGCGTAGCTCTCGTTGCCTGAGTCGTGGGTGCTCTCACTACGGCCAAACGCGTTGTATCCCGCACGAATCAAGAGCAGGGCAATTGCTATCCATGCAAGATAGGTCGGTAGTATGACGAAGCAGGCTGCCCCCAACACCCATAAGCTCACGAAGAAAAATAGAAAAAGAACCTTCCTGACGTGAGTGTTGCTTTTGTTGGCGAAAAATTCCAGGGCCCCGAACGAGCCAACGCCCGCAAGGCCAAGTATCCATAACGTGATTGCACTGGGTGGTGTAAGCATTCTGTTACCCCGCACACGATGGGCTTTGCACCATGAAGCCCTCGCTTCATAGCCTATTGGTTTGGAGAGTCTTGCGCCGCGAGCAATGGCACATGCTCACCTAATGCTTAAACCGCCGCTCCCCGCTGCATTTGCGAATGCTTCCTTCCCCTCGGGATCGTACTTTGCGTCACCCCAAGCGAGCATAGGAACGAAGACAAATGGCAAGAAATACAAACCTGCGGCGAACCCCGCACCCTTACCGAAATTCGATGCAAGACCTACCAGGATGACCCAGTAAGCTATGAACCAGACGATCGGGACAAACAGAAGCAGTATCCACCACCACGGTTTGCCAGCGACCTTAACGAGCACAATCGCATTCCAGATAGGTATCAGCACAGCCCACCCTGGCTCACCAGCTTTCGTGAACAGCCTCCAGCCGCTGGCGACGAAGAGCACTAGAAACGCCAAGCTGAGAACACGTATCATCAGAAATCCTGGGCTTTCGCTCTGCAGGAAAGCTGCCAACACGAGATCGCGCATTGATTGTTCCTCCTCGTGGAGCGCAATTATAGACCCTAGATTTCAATTAAAGAAGACCGCATCAAAACACAGCTAGCACGCCATAGCATCGGCAAATCTCATTGGCACCTTGCTGCCGGCAAACTTCTCCCTTTGGTAGCCGGAAAGAGGTGGGCGGCTCAGCGACCGCCTAAGTGCCCGAATGGACGGTATCATTGCGGAACACCGGCCAACGTTAATTCTGGAGTTCATTGGTCGTTTTTCAATGGAGACACTAATGGAAGCGCATCCACCGAACGCAAGGAGTGACCAATCGTCTCTCGAACTGACAGCGTATTGCCTTGCGTCCCCTAGGACGGGGACCGATTTCCGATCAGCGTGCGGCACAGTGCATGAAGATGTCGAAATTCCGGCACCACTTGGAATGGATTTGTGGGAGCTGTGATTACTTCTCCAACGTGGTCGAGAAGTCGAGGAAAAGAGTTACCCAGAAATCTTGAGCCTTCGCGGATGTAAACGACTCGAGTAGGTTCGAATCCCATCAACCGCGCGCAGGTTGCGTCAGCAGCCACTGGATCGTCAGCAAGCACAATCGCTCCCAGAGGACGAGGCGTGCCGTTAAGGGGACCGTTCCCTTCCATTGCCACGATGCCATCTGCGATAACGAAGTGGATGGGAGCGGTGGCGCACAGATCGAGGATACTTTCCTGAATGCCCTTCCAGTGAAGAATATTCTTCGGCCATCCGTATCTTGCGCCAGGAACAATGCCGAACATGTTCTTCATGCTGAGAGTGACGCCGGACCAGTGGTGTGTCTTGATCTTCGGCATGGAAACTAGGAAATCCGCTTCCAGCACAGTCCGAGGAAGCCAGAGATGTTTCATGCCCGTATAGTCCGTGCGGAGTGGAGTGCGGATCAGTTCGTCGCGATTCAGATCTACGAATCGGATCTTTTCGTCTCTGAGACTTTGCTCATAACCACTTTGTGAGAGCACCAGTTGAGTGTCACGCTGATGTCCAGGTCCTTCGGCTACCAACACGGACTTGGCGCCCATCCGGCGGAATGATTCAGCTGCAGCGAGAACCAGCAATGGATGCGTGTTGATTGCATTGCCGGGAATGTAGTCGACTAAGTTGGGTTTGAGGACAACCGTCTTGCCTCGGACGTTGATCGGGAAGTGGCGAAGACCCGCGGCGAGGATCTGGTCGAGATGATTTGAGTATTGCTGCGCATGGAGGATTGCAACTCGGGATCGCTTCGGACGCTGATCGGAATGATACCTAGGCAGAAGAAATCGAGTCGTAACCGTCGCACCAGCCGCCAGAGCTGCGCTCCCAATAAGAAAATCTCGACGAGTAACGCTCATATGGTCACTCCAAAAGCTGACAAAGCGCGGCGGTAGTCGATCGCAAGGCAGGCCAACGCTAACGTGCTGGTGTCTTCGATACTTGAAAGATCAGGAAGAGCAACCAACGAACTGCGAAGCGAAGCAATCGGCCGACGGTGAGCGGCAAGCGCGAGGATTGCCCACGCGAGACTGCAAGGTGCCGTAAGGGCTGGAGCAGTACGCTCCAAGTAGTCGAGGGAGCCTTGCACAACTGGATCCTCTGCCCGATCACGCAGCGCCAACAGCGCGATCGCCGTATCGTCGGCGTGCGGTGCAAGGGCTGCCCCATAGACAACGCCGTTACCGGCATTCCACCCTCCGCCGGGGCATACGCGATCCATCAGCATCGCAACACCACGCTTGACCCGGAAAGAGATTTGTTCCAGACCACCGCAAGAGCAAGGGATCTGGTTTAGAGCGAGAATCGAGAATGCGGTGGGAACAACCCAGCTGACCGTATCCGGGAACCATGGCCAGCCATATTTGTCTGGGTCGAAACGAACGTGGCGATCGGCAGTACGAAACTTCCATTTCCAGAACCAATTCGCTTCTTTGCCGGCGCAGTTCAGCAGCCAGTGGAGGCCCTGCAACCTTGCGGGTATCGCCGGCACCAGATCGCGAAGAGCCATCACCACCAGCGAAGTGATCCAGCCACCCTCGTGATCATCTCCGGGAAAGACTGGCCAGCTGCCATTAGGGTTCTGCGTGCGGAGCAGAAAGTCCCAAGCACGTGCGATGTCGCCTACAGGCGCCGAGTCGAGTGCGAGGGCGGAGTAGCACGTTGGCTCAATTGCTGGCTGCGAAGACGAGGCAAGAGCAGCCCAGCCTCCACACGGGAGCTGTCGTAGGGCAAGTTCGGCTAAGAGGTCGCTGAGCACAATGGGATCGGTC
>Ga0181523_10004587_pt1 | contig 11843 bp, 13 predicted proteins | sample PEATcosm2014_Bin_43_FD_119752 | JGI IMG/M metagenome (GOLD analysis project Ga0181523, IMG submission 119752) | Peatland microbial communities from MTU Mesocosm Facility, Houghton, MI, USA - PEATcosm2014_Bin05_30_metaG | ecosystem: Environmental > Terrestrial > Soil > Wetlands > Peat | place... | reverse complement strand
CGGCCGCCATTCAACGAGCCCGCAATCCATGTCGAACTGGCCGCAAATGCTCCGTCAGATACTGGCCGACAACAGCCTCGTCGACTGGCTCGCGGCCGCGCTGGTCTTCCTGCTGACCTTCACGGTGCTGCCCGTGGTGCGCAGCTGCATCCGCTCGCGGCGCAGTCACTACGCGAATCGAGACCTGCCGCCGCCGGTGGCGCTGCTGGCGTACCTGCTCGAGCGCACGAGCCGCATAGTGCAATGGATCGTCGCGCTGTACATAGCCGATCGCATCCTGACCCTGCCCGGCAGGCTCGATCGGGCCCTGGAGATCGCCATCATCGTGGGCTGCTGGCTGCAGGCGGGCATCTGGGCGGGCGCGGCCGCGCGTTTCGGCCTGCAGCGCGGCCAGGCGCGATCCGGCGACCCGGCCATCGTCGGCTCGATCGACATCGTGTTGTTCGCGCTGCGGCTGATCATCTGGATCGTCGTCGCGCTGCTGGCGCTCGAGAATCTCGGCATCAACGTCGGACCGCTGATTGCAGGACTCGGGGTCGGCGGCATCGCAATCGCATTGGCGGTTCAGACCATCCTCGGCGATCTGTTCGCCTCGCTCTCGATTGCGCTCGACAAGCCGTTCATCGTCGGCGACACGCTGCGCATCGACACTTTTGAGGGCACCGTGGAGCAGATCGGCATCAAGAGCACCCGACTGCGCAGTGTGACCGGCGAGCAGATCATCATTTCCAACGCCGATCTGCTCAAGAGCCGCGTGCGTAATCTGGGGCGGGCCAGCGAGTGGCGGGCGCTGTTCACGCTGTCACTCGCGTATGACACACCGGCGTCGCTGATCGAGCAGGTGCCCGCGCTCGTGGCCGCGGCCGTGGCCACCTATCAGGGCGCGCGTTTCGTCCACTGCCTGCTCAAGCAGCTCGGCGAATCGGCCCTGCAGTTCGAAGTGTGCTTCTTTGTCGAGAACGCGCCGGCTCGGGATCTGGGCCGCGCGCTCGATCAGGTCAACCGCGAGATCCTGCGCTCCTTTGGCGGCGCCGGCATCGCCTTCGCGATACCGGCCCGGACGGTCTGGCTGCGCGACACCCGCGCCCCTCAGCTCGCCGGCGAGCGGTAGGCCTCGAAGCCCGGACGCCAGCGCGCGACCGCCCCGAGCACCGGAATGCGGTCCAGACCGCGCAGCAGCCCGTGCCGCTCGATCCAAAGCGCGTACTGGCGGTACACCGGATCGAGCGCGAGGTGGCGTTCCTCGGTCTTCGCGCGAAGATAGTAGATGCCGTTGAGCAGGCACAGCAGCAGGCAGCAGCGCACGGTCTGCGACAGGCTGACGCCGATCATGAACGGCATCGAAATGAGCCACCAGGACAGATTCTTGGCCAGATAAGCCGGGTGCTTGCTGTAGCGATACGGCCCGTTGGTAATGATGCCCCGATGCGTCAGGTTCGAGAAGCGGGCGCCGAATGCGATCGTCGACCAGACGTAGATCACCACCAGCGCCAGAATCATCGCACCCCAGAGAGCGTACAGCCAGGGTATCCCGCTGAGCCAGTTGCCCCAGCCGTGGCCGTCGTCATAGGCGAGATACTGACCGCCGATCAGCGACCAGAACGGCTCGTAGCAGACCAGTGCCACCAGCCAGCCGAGCATGCTCGGCTCGGTCGAGCGGAGGTGCGTGTCGGTGAGCTTCAGGGACATCAGATACGTCATCGAAACCAGCGCGACGTCGATGAAGTAGAGCGTGAAGTACGCCCAATCAAAATAGCCCTGCAGCCCATTCAGGCGATTGAGGTCGTAGTGCAGCAGCTTGTCGAGGTCGCCGCAGAAGTAAGTGAACATCAGCGGCAGGTAGAAGCCCTTGACCAGCCAGCCCAGCAGGTGCTGTCCGATGACGCGCGCCGAGACATCCTCCCGGTGCAGAGTGAGCAGCCGTCCCATCTGCCACAGAGCGTCGCGCGGCTCGCGCAGCCGCTGGTCGACCCAGTACAGGTACGGCAGCGCCAGCAACGCCCACGCCGGCAGCACGAGCTCGAGTGCGCGCCAATAGTTTTCGTAGAAGCCATGCGCGCCATACTCGGGAAACAGCCAGTAGAGCAGCGCGATGAAGCCGACCGAGCCGGCCAGGCCCGTGAGCTTCGTCAGGCTGCGCGCCCAGCTGCCCTCGCGTGGCGCCGTGAGCGCGCGCCGCTGTACCTTCTGCCACAGCAGGTCGGGCACGAACACGCCCAGCGCGGTCGCGGCCATCACGATCAGCGCCAGATGGGCGATGCGGTGTACCGGTGACCAGAAGTTGAGCACGGTGACCGTCGCCAGCATGCAGCTGACACCGCTCCAGGCGACGGCCGCATGAGTCGCCGATTCGGGGCGTGGCAGCGACTCGGGTGTCCGGCTCATCGGCGATCCGCTGCGCGCGCACGCGCGTTCAGCGACAGCGCGATGGCTGCAAGGAACACCGGCTCGACCGGCTTTCGGTACCTGCCTTCCATGATCCCCTCGCGCTGCACGGCCAGCAAAACGAGCCCCAGCAGCGCACACGCCGGTAGCAGCCATTCACGGCCGCGATAGACGCCGCGCACGCAGGCCGCTGCGGTCCACACCACCATGGGCAGCACCAGCCAGCGCATCCACACCTCGAGAGCGCCGACCAGCGTGCCGCGGTCATTGTCGGGCCACGCCTGGCCGAAGAACAGATAACTCATGTTTTCGGCGAAGTTGCGGCCACGCGCGCCGCTGCGAGCCCGCACATCCTCGAGCACACGGCGCCAGTCCTCGCGCCCATGACGCGTATCGATGGCGATCGACAGCGTACCCGTTCGGGAGCTGGTCCAGTCCGAGAAGGGATAGAAGGTCGGGTTGTAATAGCTCGGGCTGCCGAAGATGTAGACGCCCTGGGCGCCGAAGTCGATCTGTATGCTCTTGTTGTTGCCGGCGTGATAGATCTCGTTGAGATAGACATTGCCGAACGGGGAGAAGTATCCGAGCGCCGAGCGCGTGTGCAGCCCGGCGGGGATTGCCACGGCGATCATCGGCAGCAGTCCGATCAGCAGCGCGCGCAGCATCCGGGGCTGGCCGAGCCACGCGCACAGCAGGCACAGCGCTGCCATCGGCAGCATGACGATGCGCGTGAAGCCCGTCAGGGTCCAGAGCACGCAGGCGGCGGCGAACGCACCCAGTGTGCGCTTGCGCAGCGCGCGCAGCGTCAGCCAGAAGGCGAAGCCGCTGAGCGTCAGCAGCAGCGTCTCGGTCATGAAGTAGGCATAGGGACCCAGAAACGAAGGCCATAATCCCATTACGCACGCACTCGCAAGCGCACGCTCGCGCGGCATGAGCTCGCGCAGGGCGCGATACCAGCCGTAGGGCATGGCGGCGCAGAGCAGGCTGCAGCCCGCCATGAGCACGGCGCCGGAGTGACCACTGAGCCGCTGCAGCAGGAACAGCCAGAGCTGGTACATGTAGGGGTCGCCGCTGCCCATGACCGAGGGATGCAGGAAATTGAGGCCGTTGTCCCAGTGACGCAGCGGATCGGAGTACAGGTGCGTGAGCGGGGAGTCGAGCAAGGGATAGAGCAGCCGCAGCGCCAGCACGGCTCCAAACAGCACACTCCATCGCGATGCGCGCGCACGGTGCGCGCGCGGCGTCAGCTCTCCAGCGGCAGGAACAGCCACAGCAGCAGGTAGATCAGAAGTCCGGCGCCGAAATACAGCAGCGTCAGACAGAACATCACGCGCCAGGCCCATGAGGGCAGATCCGTGTGCCGGCCGAGTCCGCCACAGACGCCGCCGATGAAGCGATCGCTGCGGGAACGCGCGAGCTGCTGCAGGAACGAACGGGCGCCGTCGATCGGCGGCGAATGATCGAGCACGCGCGCCTTGGCCTGGGTGAACTCCTGCTCGCTGATGACGCCGCGATCCCGCAGCGACTGCAGCTTCTCGATTTCTTCGGCAATGCTCACGCGCATTCCCGCTCGGCAAGCGCCCCCTGCTCGAGCGTGCCGACGAGCTGTGCCACCGAGTGCAGCCGCTGTGCCGCCAGGTAGTCTGCGATGCCCTGATTGACGCTGCGGCAGACCAGCGGCTCGTAGAACAGAGCCGTGCCGATGCCGACCGCGCTCGCGCCGGCGATGATGAATTCGAGCGCGTCGCGTGCGCTGGTGATGCCGCCCTGGCCGATGATCGGAATGCGCGCCGGCCCGGCGACCTCGTAGACCTCCTTGACCTTGAGCAGCGCGATCGGCTTGATGGCCGGACCGGACAGCCCCCCCTGGCCGTTGCCGATGACCGGTCGGCGCGTGGCGATGTCGATCGACATGCCGGTGATCGTGTTGATGACCGCGAACGCATCGGTGCCGGCATCGATGCAGCGGCGCGCGTTCTCGCGGATATCGGTCTGATTGGGCGAGAGCTTCGTGATCAGCGGCTTTGCGGTAACGCGCCGGCAGGCGGCGACCACTCGGGCGGACATCTCCGGCACGTTGCCGAACTGCACGCCGCCTTCCTTGACGTTCGGACAGGAGATGTTGATCTCGATGGCATCGATGGGTGAGGCGTCGAAACGCCGCGTCACCTCGACGTACTCCTCGATGGTCGAGCCGCAGACGTTGGCGATGAAGCGCGTCTCGGAGAAATCCAGTGCTGGCAGGATCTCGCGCACCACGTGTTCGACGCCGGGATTCTGCAGTCCGATGGCGTTGAGCATCCCGTCGCTGGTCTCGTAGACGCGATGCGGTGCATTGCCCAGCCGCGGCGCCGCAGTCGTGCCCTTGAGCACGATGGCGCCCGCGTCGCGGTTGGAGAAACCCTCGACGCGCGTGTACTCCTCGCCGAATCCGACACAACCCGACAGCAGCACGATCGGCGACGCGAGGTCCAGGCCGCAGAAACGCGTCGCCAGCGCGCTCGGCAGGCCCGGGTTGGCAGCGGAACTCATGGCGCGATTATGCGCACGGCCGCTCAGGCTGTCACGGTAGACGCGATTGCTCGCCGCAGCACCTCGGGGGCAATGGGTTTGCGCAGTACCGTGTAGTTGCGCTCGGTTGCTTCCTTGAGCGCCTCCGAGGCGGTCTCGCCCGTGATGATGAGTATTGGAAAGCTGCCATGCTCGCGCCGCAGGCGATCGGCGAGTCGCGCGCCGTGCTCGTCGGCGCCGAAGCGCAGATCCATGAGCAGCAGATCGGGCGCGCCGTGCTGCTGGAAGATGCGATCGACCCCGAGCGCCGAATCCGCGGTGTGCGTCTGCATGCCCCAGACGCCGAGCAGTGTACGCATGCTGTTGAGAATGTCGTGCTCGTCATCGACGACGTAGACGCGCTTGCCCTGCAGCGAGACCTCGCTGGCCGCGGACGAGGCCGGCTCCGGCGTCGCGCTCGGTTCGAGCGCTGCCGGCATCATGAGACGAAAGCTGGTGCCCTCTCCCAGCGCCGACTCGACGCTGATCTTCGCGCCCATGAGCTCGCACAGGCGCTGCACGATCGCGAGTCCGAGGCCCACGCCCTTGTTGCGGTCGCGTCCCGGATTGTCGAGCTGATAGAACTCCTCGAAGATCCGTGCCTGCTCGGATGGCGGGATGCCACGGCCGGTGTCCGCGACGCGCAGCACCGCCAGCGGCGCGCGCCCGAGATACTCGCAATGCGTGCTCACGCGAATCTCGCCGCGCTCGGTGTACTTGATGGCATTGTCGATGAGGTTGCGTGCAATGCGGCCGATGGCGACCGAGTCGCCGGCGACGCGCACCGGCGCCAGATCCTGAACCAGCGCCAGTCCCTTCTGTGCCGCAGCCTGCTGGTATTCCGCGCACACTCCGCCGATGAGCTGCTCGAGCGAGAGATTCTGCACCTCGGGTACGTAGTTGCCCGCCGACAGGCGTGACAGATCGAGCAGTCCGTTGAGCAGATTGCCCAGGGCGCGCACGATCTGATCGATGTTGCCGCTGACCTCGCTCAACAGATCCGGATCGGGCCTGGACGCGAGCACCGCGCTGTAGACCGACAGCGCGTGCAGCGGCTGGCGCAGGTCGTGGCTCGCCGCGGCGAGCACGCGCGCGCGTGCCTGCGCGGACTGCTCGGCCTGGGTCATCGCGATGCGCACGTCGGCGTTGCGCCGCTCGAGGTCGCGCACCAGCCGGTCGCGCTCGTGACGGATGACGACCGAGCGCAGCAGCAGCTTCTCGCCGTCGGCGGTGACGAGGATCAGCACCGCCGAGTACAGCAACGTCAGGCAGCCGATCGCCACGGCCTGCTCGGGATGGATCTCGCTCCAGACGGCCGCGGCGGGCACCAGGATCGAGAGCGCGTAGGCGGCCAGGATCTGCGGCGAGGCCTGCGCCACGGCCGTGCCGGCGGCGGGAACGGCAAACAGCACGATGCCGAAGGTCGCCTGCAGCAGCAGCGGCAGTCGCGGCATGAACAGCACTGCGCCCAGCGAGAGCGCTGCGCCGGCCAGCGCCGCCAGCACCGCAAAGATGACGTGCGCGCGTCGCGGGTTGATGGCGTGTCCCCGCCGCAGCACGCGCCGCGCGTATTCGGCGCGCAGCAGCTCCATGCCTACCGTGAGCCCTGCCCAGAGCGCGAAAATCGCCGGCCGCACGTAGCCGCGCATCAGCAGCGCGAGTCCGATGACCAGAGCCGTCTGTATCCAGGGCATGCGCAGCAGCGCCTGCGCATGCAGGCGCACCAGTTCGATCAGCAGCTCGCGATCCGGCTCGGGGGCCGGCTCGAGGCCGCTCGTTCTCGGTCTCATCCGTGCGCCGAAGTCGGCAACTCCTGTAGCCGCAGTTGACTGGCCTTGATGACCGCCTCGGTCCGATTGCGAGCGCCGAGCGCCTGGAACACCAGGGCGATGTGATCCTTGACCGTGTACTCAGAGAGGTCCAGCTCGCGCGCGATCAGCTTCGTGGGAAGACCGCGGCTCAGTGCCTTGAGCACCTGCAACTGCCTCGGAGTCAGGTGCGGCGTCACCGGACGGTTCTCGATGGCGCTCACGATCTGGTCCGGCAGGTATACCGCACCGGCCAGCACCTGATGCAGGGCGTGCTTGAGCACGTCCGGCGTGACGCTCTTGGGAATGAAGCTCATCGCGCCGGCGTCGATGCAGCGGGCGATGGTCGTGCTGTCCTCGGCTCCCGAGACCACGATCACGGCGACCTGCGGTGCGATCTCCTTGATGCGCGCGATGGCCGCGAGACCGTGCTCGTTCCTGAGGGCCAGATCCAGCAGGCACATCTGCACGTCGCTGTGCTGTTCGAGCAGCCCGAGTGCCTCAGTGATGTGGCCCGCCTCGAGGCAGCTCACGTTTTGCCCGATCGTGGCGAGCAGCATGCGCAGGCCGGCGCGAAACAGCGTGTGGTCGTCAATCAGCAGGATCTTCACGGGCCGCCTCCCGCAGGCGCGCCGTGCACCCACGAATTCACGGTTGCTAGCTAACACCCAATGACGGCGCGGCGCACCCCCCCCGGAATTGGGGGTTGCCGCCGCAGCGGGAATTTCGCTCGGCACGACAGAGGCTTAGACTCTCCCCAAGGTGTTCCACATCGTGCTGCATGAGCCCCAGATACCGCCCAACACGGGCAATATCATCCGCCTCTGCGCCAATACCGGCTGCCGCCTGCACCTGATCGCACCTCTGGGGTTCGAGCTCGATCGTCGCTCGGTGCGGCGCGCGGGTCTGGACTATGCGCTGCTCGCGAGCGTGCAGACGCACGCCAACGCGGCAGGCTGCCTCACGGCGCTGGCGGCCGCAGGCGCCGGACGTGTCTACGCCATTGAGACCGACGGCTCCCACTGCTACAGCGAGGCGCGGTTCGAGCCGGCCGACGTGCTGCTCTTCGGCGGCGAAACCCGCGGACTGCCCCCGCCACTGCTCGGGCAGCTTCCCAGTGCGCAGCGCCTGTCGATTCCGATGCGGGCCGGCAACCGCAGTCTCAATCTCGCCAATGCCGTCGCGGTCGTGGTTTATGAGGCCTGGCGCCAGCAGCACTTTGCAGCACCGTCCGCTGGCACGGCGGCTAATCGAACTCCGGCTTGATGGGCCGAACCATCAGGCCGCGAACCACCTGTTCGGCGGGCAGCTGCTCGTAGAGCACGCCATAGATGCCCTCGGCGATCGGCATCGTGACGCCTTCGCGAATGGCCACACGACGCAATGCCAGCGCGGCGGGGTATCCCTCGACGACCTGGCCGATGCGCTCGAGCGCATTCGCGACCTCGGCCCCCTGGCCGAGCGCGAGTCCGAAGCGGCGATTGCGCGAATGGTCGTCGGTACAGGTGAGCACCAGATCACCGAGTCCGGCAAGTCCCATGAACGTCTCGCGCCGCGCGCCCAGCGCGACGCCGAGCCGCGTCATCTCCACCAATCCACGCGTGATCAGGGCGATGCGGGTATTGGCGCCGAAGCCGAGGCCGTCACTCAGGCCCGCGCCGATCGCGAGCACGTTCTTCACCGCGCCACCCACCTCGACACCGGTGATGTCGGTGGACGTGTAGGCGCGAAAACTCGAGGAGGACAGGTCACGCGCGAGCTTCTCGGCGTAATCGCTTTCACTGGAGGCAATGGTCATGGCAGTCGGGAGCCCGGCGCCGACTTCGGAGGCGAAGGTCGGTCCCGACAGCACCGCCACCGAGCGGCCGGGGCCGAGCACTGCGTGCGCCACCTCGTTAGGCAGCAGGCCGGTACCCTGCTCGAATCCCTTGGTGGCCCAGCACAGGCGCACCGCCGGCGGCAGCACCGGCTGCAGTCGCGTGAGCAGTGCGCGAAACGCATGGCTCGGTACGGCCAGCAGCACGTCATCGACGCCATCGATGACGGCCTCGAGATCGGGTAGCAGGTGCAGGCTGTCCGGAAACGCGGCACCGGGCAGGTAGCGGCGATTCATGCGCTCGTGCGCCATGGTGTGCATGTGCGCGCGATCGCGCCCCCAGAGCCGTGCCGGCCGGCCCGCGCGTGCGCACTGGATGGCGAGCGCGGTGCCCCAGGAGCCCGCACCGAGGACGGCGATGTCCGCATGCGCCGCGAGGCTCGCGCTCACCGTCTGTTGCCTAATTTCGCGTGGTGCTCGCCGGCTCGTTCTGCGAGTTCGCGTACAGCGCGTCGAAATTGACCGGCGGCAGCAGCAACTGCGGAAATCCGCCCTGGCTCACGAGCTGCGAGACCACGGCGCGCGCGTATGGGAACAGCACTCCCGGGCAAACGCTGCCGACGGCGCGCTTGAGATCCTCGCCCGAGAGTCCCTGCATGAGGAAGGCACCGGCCTGCTTGACCTCAACCAGGAACAGCGTCTGCTCGCCCTGCTTGGCCGATACCGTCACGGTCAGGACGACCTCACGCATGTCGCCGCCGATCGGCTGCACGTTGGTGTTCAGATCGAGCGAGATCTGCGGGTTCCATTCGCCGTTGGTGCGCGGCCCCTGCGGGGCCTCGAAGGAGCAGTCCTTCAGGTACACGCCTTGCAGCATGAGGGACACTGCGGGAGCGGACGGATCGGTGGCGAGCGGGGTCTGTTCATTTGCCATGTTGCGTGGACCTTGGGTCGTTCGAATGTTGGAATGGGCGATCAGCGCGGGGCGAGCAGCGGATCGAGACCGCCGGCCGCATCGAGCTCGTGCAGGTCGTCCGAGCCGCCGATATGGCGCTCGCCGATGAATATCTGCGGCACGGTGCGCCGGCGGCTGCGACGGATCATCTCCTCGCGCTGTTCCGGCTGCGCCTCGATGTCGATTTCCAGCACGCTGACGTTCTTGGATCTGAGCAGTTCGCGCGCCTTGGTGCAGTAGGGGCACCAAGGCTTCAGGTACATGACGACTGCGGGGGTGCTCATGGTCGATCGAATCAGCCGCGCGCGAGCGGCAGGTTCTCGGCGCGCCAGGCAGCCAGACCTCCGCGCAGGTTGAACACCTTGGTGAAGCCCTGCTGCACCAGCGTGCGCACGGCACCGGCAGCGGTCATGCCGCGATCGCAATAAACAATGAGCGTGCGCTCCTTGTATTTCTTGAGCGCCTCGCCCGCGCTGCCGATCTGCCCGGCCTCGAAGTGGCGTGCACCGCTGATGTGGCCGGCCGCAAACGCATCGGCGGCGCGCAGATCCAGCACCGTGGCGCCCTGGTTCATGAGACGGATGACTTCCTGCGGCGCGAGCGCGCCTGCGTTCTGCATGCGCAGCCAGCTCTCGTAGGCAAGCACGCCAAGCGCCGCGAGCCCGGTGAGGGCGGCGAGCAAGGGGTGATGGGCGCAGTACTCGAGCAATCGATCCATCGGAGCTCCGTTTGAGCCAGCCATTATAGCTGCTCGCCCTGCGGCATTGCCCTAGACTTGAGCCACCTATGCGGGATCTAAGCGCGTTGCTGATCACCCTGGCTCTCGCGCTGTCCTGCGCGTTCGCCGCGACGCCGCAGAAGACCGAGGCGCAGCTGCGCGCGCTGCGTCAGAAGATCGAGCGCATCACCCAGCAGGTCAGCCGCGATGCGGTTCAGCGCGATCGGCTCTCCGCCAGCCTGCGCGCCGCTGAGCTCTCGGTCGGACAGGCGCGTGGCGAGATGGCGCGCATCGGCCGCGAATATGCCGAGCGCGGCGAGCGCCGGACAGCCTTGGGCTCCGAGCGGGGCGCGCAGGAGCGCGCATTGAGCGACGATCGTCAGGCGCTCGCGGCGCAGGTGCGCGCGGCCTACCTGATCGGGCGCGGCGAGCCGCTGAAGCTTCTGCTCGCGGCACGCGATCCGCTGCTCGATGCGCGCATGTTGACTTATTACGGCTACTTCAGCCGCGCGCGCGCGCGACAGATCGCCGATATCGAGCTCCACGTGCAACGCGTCGATGAGCTCGACTCGCAACTCGCGCAGCAGCAGAGCGAGCTCGCCAGTCTCAGGGGCGCGCAGCAGGCCCAGCTCGAGCAGCTCGAGCGCTCGCGCAGCGAGCGGCAGAAGGTGCTCGCAAGCCTCGAATCGGAGGCGCACACGCGCGAGCAGAGCCTTGCGCGGCTCAAGAGTCAGCAGGCCGACCTCGAGCAGCTGTTCACGCAGCTCAACCGCTCGCTCAAGACCGTGCCACCGCCGGAGACCACGAGTGCCTTCGGTCACCTGCGCGGACAGCTCGGCTGGCCGGTCGCCGGGCACGTCATGGCCGCTTTCGGCGATGCGCGCGCGACCGGCGTGCGCTGGGACGGCATGGTCGTGACCACGGAACGCGGCGCGCCCGTGAAGGCCATCTCCTCGGGCCGCGTGGTCTACGCGGACTGGCTGCCCGGTCTCGGGTTGCTGGCGATCATCGACCACGGTGAGGGCTACCTGAGCCTCTATGGACATAATGAGAGGCTCTACAAGGGGACCGGGGAATCCGTCACGGCCGGGGAGGTCATCGCCGCGGCCGGCGACAGCGGCGGACGACCCGAGCCCGAGCTCTACTTCGAAATCCGGCGCGACGGGCGCCCGGTCGATCCGCGGCCCTGGTTCAGGGAGCGCCAGCCCCAGCCCTAGCGGTTTGCGCGGCCTGGTTAGCCGAATAGCGACGTCCGTCAAGGCGCTTTCAGCCACCGTGCGCGATTCTGCGATGCCAGAGGGACACGTTCACGCATGAGTAAATCAGCCCCGGAGCGCGCTCCGGCGACCGCCTGGTCGTCGTTGGAGCCCTATACCCAGCTCTTGCGCGCGTTGTTACCGCGCATGAGCAGCCTGAGCGTGTTCGATCCGCAGGGGCACATGCACTGGTCGAGCGAAATGTCGCTGCCGCCCGAAATCACCGGCGTGGTCGGCGATGCGGTCAAGAATGCGCGCGAGCCGGGCAGCGCGGGCGTGCAGCGCACGGTCGGCAACGAACCCTACTATCTCTTCTGGCTCATGTCCGACGAACCGGGCATCGATACGCTGCCGT
>Ga0181523_10004583_pt1 | contig 11849 bp, 9 predicted proteins | sample PEATcosm2014_Bin_43_FD_119752 | JGI IMG/M metagenome (GOLD analysis project Ga0181523, IMG submission 119752) | Peatland microbial communities from MTU Mesocosm Facility, Houghton, MI, USA - PEATcosm2014_Bin05_30_metaG | ecosystem: Environmental > Terrestrial > Soil > Wetlands > Peat | place... | reverse complement strand
TCGTCGCGATCCTCCGGTCCGGAGCCGTGGATCAGAACCACGCCGGGTACAGGCGTCCGCGACCGTGGAACCGTGAGCGTGCCGGGCAGCTTCCACTCGCCCGTGCCAACCGTCACGGCGCGCTCGCTGAACGAATCCGGCTTGCTGTATGCGGGCGGATGCCGGTCCGAATCGGGCGCCTGGCCGGGCTTCATGAAAAGCCCGGAGACCTGGCCGGCGCCATTCACCGAGATCGTGAAATCGATCCAAAGGGTCTGGAACTTGGCAGGCACGATCAGCACGGTGTTGCCGCCGATTTCCTGGATGGCCGGTCTGCGGGTCTCGATCAGCTTCCCAAACGCGCTCACCTGTGGGCCGACTTGGGACTTCAGGGCCTCGAGAGAGAGAGCGGCGCGCATGTCCGCCGAGAACGACTGATAGATCTCGTCGTATTTTCCGTCCACCAGCCGGACAACGGTCTGGCTGGCGACGTCCTCCGGCGCTGTCGCGGTCTGAGCTAACAGTTTCGAGCCCAGCAATAAAAGCCCCGCAGTCACCAGGAGAATAATCGCCAGCAGCAGCCAGACCAGACGGCGCGCGAAGTTGGCGGTCAATCCGAACCCCGTCCGCCCGTCCACGAACAGCGCGGGATCTTGCGGGTTGTAGTAGAAACTGCCATGCCAACAACCATCGGGAGTCACCTCGGACGGGCCGCCGGCCGACTGCGAGACCGCGCGGACCACCAGCACGATCAAACCTGGGAAATATGCGCCAATGAGAAGGACAAACACCCACAGCGGCGGGACGAACATAGGCAACAGTCCGACGATGGCGAACATCGGCCCGACTAAATAACCGGGCGCGGCCAGACAGGCCAGCATCGCCGAACGCTCGGTCCCTCGTCTCGAGCCAAGTTCCATCACCATATACAGCGCCATGAAGAACAAGATGATCGCCGCACCAAGCGCTAGAGGGCCGAAGCATCCCCGCACGGATTTGAAGGCCCAGCCATTCGGGTTCCCCTGCGAATCGAAGTGCCGGGCAAAGCGTTCGGGGATGCGGCTCCAGTTCAAATAGAGATAGAGCGCGGCTGCCGTCACCAGAGCCAGCGGGGGCGCGAACCACATCAGCCGGCGGGCGAGGCCGCCCGCATCGCCGCTTAACGACGCTTCGCGGGTGGATGGCGCCGGGAGCTCGAAGCGCACCGCAGCGGCGTGGCACCGGTACAGAAGCCACAGCGCCGCCATGGAGGGCGACGCGACCGTCAGCCAGAGCCACGTGACCGGGGCCCACCAGGCGGCCAGCAAGGCCACGATACTGAACGGCAGCAGCCGCACCTGATAACCGCGCAGCAGCCTGCCGCCTTCGCTTCCGTAACGGACTTCGCGCGGCACCTCCGCGCCGAATAGTCTGGATCGCCTGGGCAGGAGCGGAAGCGCGTGCAGGAGCATCAGAATGAGGACCAGCGGGAACAACAACAGCAAGCGAATGCCGATCATGATTTCAGCCTTTCTGCGAACAGCCGCAACTCGGCGGCAATGCTCGCCGGCGCCACGCCGTGCGCGCGCATCTCAGCCACCATTTCGCGCAAGCGGCGCTGGAAATAGGGGATCCTGTCCGGTCCGGCGGCGTCAACCGCGCCACGGCCGATCACGGCTGCGCGGCGGCCGTGCTTGAGATCCAGCCAGCCTTCCTCGGCCAACTGGCGGTAAGCCTGCGCCACGGTATTGAAATGCACGCCCAGCTCCATGGCCAGCCGTCGCACCGAGGGGAGAATATCGCCCGGCGCCAGCTCGCCCTCTACCAGGTGGGCGCGGATCGCATCCACGATTTGCCTTCCTGCCGGGACGGGCGAGGCGAGGTCAATGCCGATCCGGGGCGCCGGGCTCATCACTGTATAGTGTACGTGTACAGTATACAGAGTGCAAGCGGGAAATGAAACCTCTTCACGCCAGATACTGCTCGCACAACCGCTTGAATTCCTTGGGGCGGACCAGGCGGAAGCGCAGATCGAGCGGGCACAGGGCGGCTAATTCTTGCGTCATGCGCAGCGAGGGCACTTCGGGGGTCAGCAGGTGGAGCTGGCCGAAATCGACGCGGTATGGGAGCACGCTGAAGCGGCGGATGGTCTCGGCGGGGAGGGCGCGGGTGGCCGCGCGGACGACTTCGCCGCCATCGGGAACACCCAGCTCCAGGCCGGCCTGCGCGCTCAACGCCTGGTAGAGCTGTTCCTCTTTCAGCTTGCGCAGCTTTAACAGGTGCTGGCCCAGGCGCATGCCGGGCGGGCAGGTACCCAGCGCCGCCTGGAGGTCCTCGACCGAAATGGCCCGCATGCGCACCAGCAATTCGCCCAGCCGGCCCTGCCCGGGCGTGGGACACGCGGGATACTTATGATCGGTTTTGCGCCAGGCCAGGGCGCGCCCGCGCAGGCGCGCGGCGGCGAACTGGCGCAAGGCGGAAATGGTGGCCGCGCAGTTCAGCAGGTTGCCCCAGAACATGCGCGGCAGCACGCCGGCCGCGAACCGCCAGCCATACACGCGCGCGCTCAACGTGGTGCGGATCAGAAAATGAATCAGAGAGAGGCTCACAGTCGCGGTGCACAAGCGGGCCGCCCACGCCGGAATGCCGCCGATGCCGCGCCAGCCGGCCACCCAGAAGAAAAACAAGAGATTGGCGATGGGCGAAAGCAGGTTTCCCACCAGGCCTTTGCGGTCACGCCAGAAGAAATACAATTGCCGCAATGGGGCGCGCCAGCCGTGGTGCTCCCAGCCTTGCAGCGCGATCCCGGCCACCCAACGGCTGCGCTGCCGGATGGCGGCGCGCAGCCGGCGCGGGAAATATTCGCGCGTGGCCACCAGCGCGGACGCGGGGAGCCGCAGCGGCACAAGGATTTGCCGGCAACCGAGAGAGTGCAGGCGGAAGCCGTTCTCATAGTCTTCGGTGAGGCAGGCCGGGTCGAAAATGCGGCCGCCGCGGGTGGCCGCCAGCCGCTCCAGGGCGTTGCGGTCGAAGCCGGTGCCGACTCCGTTGGAAGGAAGAAACCCGCCCAGCCGCTGGCGCGCCGGAAGGTCCTTGAGCTGACATTCGGTGAATTCGTCGCAGTAGACGCCGTGGGTCATTTCGGCGAGGCCGGTGGGCAATGGCAACACGGGGATTTGCACCATCTGGTAATCGCGGGAGAACCAGTTGATGATCCGCAGCGATTCCGGCGCAACTACATCCTCCGCGTCGTGGGTCACGATCACGTCGTAGCGGACGCCGTGGGCGGCTTCATGTTCGAGCAGGCAATCGAAGATCGCATTCAGGCAATCGCCTTTGGAGGTCGGCCCGTTATGCGGCACCAGGGCGAGGTGCACGCGCGGCGATCGGCGGGCGGCCTCGGCCACCGCTGCCGTGGTAAGGGTGTCGTTCGGATACGCGCCGGCGAAGAAATCGTAATGGGCATATTGGATAGCCGCCAAGTTGCGTTCCAGCATGCGTCCGATGACGCGCTCCTCCTTCCATAGGGGAACCAGAATGGCGATGCGGCGCTCGGGAACGCTCGATGCCTCCGCGTCCGTGGGCCAACGGCAACGGCGCTCGCCTTTGGGGAAGATGGCGACCAGCGCGATGAACAGATCGTCCAGGCCGCTGAGCAGAATCCAGACCGCCAAGCAAATCAGGCAGACCACCAGCCGGTTGTCGGACGTCAATGAGAGCAACCTCGGCCTACTGGACGTAGTGGCCGCGCCGCTGTGGAAATCTCGGCCGATCTTTGTGGCGCACGCACCCGTGCGCAATGCCACGTCGAGACTCTTCTCGACGCGTCTTTACCCGATGCGCCGGGCGTCGGCAGAAGTGCCGGCGCGGCACGCACGAGTGCGTGCGCCACGGCAGTCATCGCTTATTTGGTTAACGTTACCCTGGTGTAAACCACCTGGAAGCCCAGCCGCTCGTAGTTGCGCTGCGAGGCGCCGGCCGGAGCGGTGGCGGCGGCGGCCATGTCGCAGCCCTGCGCCAGCGCCTCATTGAGGCGCGCCGCAATCAACTCCTGGTGCAGTCGCTGCCGGCGATAGGGGCGCGCTACGCCATCGGCGAAGAGCGTCGCCAGGCCCTGGGTGACGATGAGCGCGGCTCCGCCGGCCGGCGTGCCACCTTCGGCCGAGGCCATGTAGCACATCGCGCCGGGCATGCCGAAGACCCAGCGGCCCACGTCCATCTCCTCGGTGGTGAGCTCGGTCTGCTCGAAGAAGCCGCGGCCCACGGAGTGTGCCCACAGGTCGGATTCGTTGGGGGTCGCCCTGCGCACGCGCGGCGTGATGACGATTTCGACTCCGGTAAGGCTCCGCGCCAGCACGTTGTCGAATTGGCCTACCCGGTAACCGCGATCGCCCAGCATCTCCAGGAAGCGGGCATCGGCCAATGGGCAGACCTCGATCGAGACCCGCGCGCCGCGGCAGCGGAAGAAGCCTTCCAGTTCGTCCAGCTCGGCCTCGCTCACGGCGCCGTTCAGGCCCAGCCCGACGGCTTGCGTGAGCGGCGAATCGACGCCCGCGAAAATGGCGCAACCGCCGGCGATCTCGAGCGCCGCCGCGCCGCCGGGCGCGCAGCCGAGCGCCTGCGCGGTCTGCGCGCCCTCAATGCGGCGCGCCAGGGCTAAATCCGCAAAAGTCAAAACGCCTCCTGTGACGACGAGGGCCAAGAGAGCATCATATAAAGTATGGCCCATTCGACAGTGAGATTTTCGGTACATGGCATGACGTGCGCCAACTGCGCGCGCAGCGTGGAGCGCAAGCTGGCCGCCACACCCGGCGTCGGCAAGGCCAGCGTGGACCTCAACTCCGCTACCGCCGATGTGGAATACGACTCCTCGCGCGTGAACCCGGAAGCGCTGGCTGGCGCCATCCGCCAGCTTGGCTACGAAGTTGGAGCATGAGCGTCACCGCGCCAGAGCGTATCGACCTGCCCGTGGGCGGCATGACCTGCGCCGCTTGCGCCCGCTCTATTGAGCGGACCCTTTCGGCGACCCCAGGCGTCGCGCGGGCCAGCGTCAACCTAGCGACCGAGACCGCGACCGTCGAGTACGATCCAGCCCGCGCCCGCGTGCGAGATTTCATCGGCGCCATCGAGGATCTGGGCTACAGCGTGCCCGCCAGCGACAAAAATGTTTCCGCGCGGCCGCCGGCCGAACAGCTCTATCGCCGTCGGCTGATAGTTGCCGCCTGCTTGGCGTTGCCGGTGATGGCGCTCGGCATGCTGCACCGCTGGCCCTGGTTGCAACTGGCGCTGACGCTGCCGGTGGTGCTGTATTCCGGCGCCGGATTCTACGCCGCGGCGTGGACCGCGCTACGGCACCGGTCGGCCAACATGAATTCGCTGATTGCGCTGGGCACCGGCACGGCATTTCTGTATTCGGTCTACGAGACCGCGCGCGGCGGGCACGCAGTGTACTTTGAAGCCGCCGCCGTCATCATCGCACTCATCCTCACGGGCCGGCTGCTGGAAGCACGCGCCCGCGCCAAAGCCGGCGCAGCCATACGCCGGCTGATGGATCTGGAGCCGCCCCGCGCGCGCGTTCTGCGCGACGGCGCTGAGGTGGGAATCCCGGTGGCGGCAGTGCGCCTCGGCGACACCGTGGTGGTGCGGCCGGGCGAACGCATCCCGGTGGATGGCGCCATCGTGGCCGGCGAATCGGCCATCGATGAATCCATGCTCACCGGCGAGAGCATGCCGGTCGAAAAAGGTCCTGGCGCCGCGGTCTTCGCCGGCGCCTTCAATCGCTCCGGTAGCTTCCGCTTCGCGGCCACCCAAGTGGGCAGCGGCACCGTCCTGCGGAGGATGATCGAAATGGTGCGCCAGGCGCAAGGGGCACGCGCTCCCGTGGCGCGGCTGGCGGACGTGGTGAGCGGTTACTTCACGCTGGGCGTGCTCGCCGCCGCGGCCCTCACCTTCGCGGTGTGGCTTTCGCTCGGGCCATTTGCGACCGCCATGGTGAATGCGGTAGCCGTGCTGATCATCGCCTGCCCGTGCGCGCTGGGGCTGGCCACGCCCACTGCCATCATGGTCGGCACCGGCCGCGGCGCTGAGCGCGGCATCCTCATCAAGGGCGGCGAAGCGCTTGAGATGGCGTATCGCATCGATACCGTGGTGCTCGATAAAACCGGCACGCTCACGCACAGCAAGCCGGTCGTCACCGCCATCCATCCGGCCGCCGGCTTCACCGAAGCCGATCTGCTGCGCTTCGCCGCCGGCGCTGAGCGCTACTCCGAACATCCGTTGGGCAGAGCCGTGGTGGAAGCGGCGGCCGCGCGCGCGATTGCGCTCGCCGAGCCGGCAGAGTTCGCGGCCACCGCCGGTCATGGCGTGCGCGCCCGCGTGGACGGTCGGCAGGTGGTGGTCGGCCGGCCGGGAGTCGCGGTGACGGTGGATGGCGCCGCGGCGGGCAGCTTCGAAATCGCCGACACCATCAAGCCAGAAGCTGCCGCCGCCGTCGCCCGCTTGCGCGCCATCGGCCTCGAGGTGTGGATGCTCACCGGCGACAGCCGTGCCGTTGCCGAACGCGTGGCGCGCGAGGCGGCCATCGAGCACGTGCTGGCCGAGGTGCTGCCCGATCAAAAAGCCGCCGAGATTCGCAAACTGCAAGCCGCGGGCAAGCGCGTGGCCATGGTCGGCGATGGCATCAACGATGCGCCAGCGCTGGCCCAGGCGGATTTGGGAATCGCCATGGGCTCCGGAACCGATATCGCCATCGAGGCCGGCGACATCACGCTCATGCGCGGCAACCTCAACGGCGTGCCCGACGCGATCGAACTTTCCCGCCGCACCATGCGCATCATCCGCCAGAACCTGTTCTGGGCTTTCGCCTACAACACGCTCGGCATCCCGGTCGCCGCGCTCGGCCTGCTTTCTCCCATGCTGGCCTCCGCCGCCATGGCTCTTTCCAGCGTCACCGTGGTCACCAACAGCCTGCGGTTACGATAGGTTCGGTAACGCCGGCGGTCTTGCCCTTGCCGCCGGTGATTCGCCGGGATGACTCTGTGGGCCATTGCGTTTATTCGCTCAATTCGGCAGACTCGAAGCAGCGGAGGTCGAACCATGAAGCGAGTTCTGTCGATGCCTCTGGTGGCAGCGCTGGCAATCGCGGGCACTGGGCTCGCGCCCCGAGGCGGCCCGTCGGACTACGCGGCGCATGCGTCCGCGGGACAACTCACCGTGGCGGCGACCACGGTCTCAACCGATCAGGTGAAGAAGATCTTCCGCGCCAGGATCGATCAAGCCGGGTACATCGTGTTCGAAGTGGCGCTGTATCCGGAGCCGGGCAGCGAAGCCAACGTGTATTTGGGCGACTTTGCCCTTTGCCTCGGCCCGGATGGCACCACCGTGCGCGCGGCTGAGCCGGGTGTGATAGCGGCCGCCACCATTCCCGATCCAGCCTTCGGGCAACCCAAGCTGCAGAACGACGCGAATATCGCCACCAGCACCAGCAGCGGACACGGAACGGCTGACATCGGCCCGAAGGGCGGCGTCTCCGCCAGCCAGGGCATCGGCGTCAACACCTATCCCGACTCGCCTCCGCCGCCTAATGCCGCGGCCAAGGCTGCCGCGCGCGACCGACTCGATCAGTCGCTCACTTCCAGGCAACTGCCCACCGGCCGCATCACGGAGCCCGTGGCTGGGTATCTTTACTTCCCCAAGCCCCCCGGACGAGCCCGCAACAACGGTTTCGAATTGTCGTGGTCCGGCGAAAGCGGCCAGGCGAAGTTGACCGTGCCGCCAGCCAAATAGATTACTTGACAGAGTCAAGTAGTGGGCGGAGAATGGGCTTCGAGGTATTTCGATGCCATCGGCCGACCCTGCGCAGATCGCCGCGGTGCGCCGCTTCAACCGCTTCTACACGCGGCAAATCGGTTTGCTGCGCAAGAGCTATCTGGGCAGCCCGTATTCGCTAACCGAAGCGCGCGTGCTGTATGAGCTGGCGCAGCGCCAGGACGTGACGGCGGTCGAGCTGGCGCACAGCCTGGATTTCGACGCGGGCTATCTTAGCCGCGTCCTGGCGCGATTCGAACGGCGCGGCCTCGTGAGCCGCACGCCGGCGCTCTATGACCGGCGGCAGGCCCACCTGGCGCTGACCGCCAAGGGGCGCAAGGCGCTGGCTCCGCTCGACGGGCGCTCCGCAAACCAATCGGCCGCCATGCTGGACCCGCTGCGCCGCGAGGACCGGCCGCGGCTGATCGATGCCATGCGCACCATCGAGACGCTGCTCACGCCGGAAGCCGCGCCGCCGGCTCCTTATACGCTGCGCACGCACCAGCCGGGCGACATCGGATGGATCATTCACCGGCACGGCGTCGTCTACGCGGAGGAGTGCGGATGGGGGACGGAGTTTGAAGCGCTGGTTGCGGAGATCGGCGCGAAGTTTCTGCGCGAGTTCGATGCCGCGTGCGAGCGCTGCTGGATCGCCGAAAAAGACGGCGCGCGAGTGGGTTCAGTTCTGCTGGTGAAAGCCTCCGCCGATACTGCCCAGCTTCGATTGTTATTGGTAGAACCGGAAGCCCGCGGCCTGGGCATCGCCAAGCGCCTGGTGGAGGAATGCGTCGGCTTCGCGCGCGCGAGCGGCTACCGGAAAATCATGCTGGTGACGCAAGCCGATCTCGACGCCGCGCAGCACATCTACGCGAAGGCCGGCTTCCGCATGGCAGGCGAACCACCGCCCGCGCATTTCGGAGAGCCGGAGCCGCGCCGGGTCTGGGAACTCAGCTTGTAAGGATCTTCGCCGCAGCAGCTTTCCCCATCCGTATGCAATCCGGAATGCCGATGCCCTGGTAAGCGTTGCCGGCCAGATAGAAGCCGGGCACGTGGGCCGCGCGCGCTTCGATCTCGGCCAGGCGCTGCGGATGGCCCACGGTATATTGCGCCATCGAGCGCGGCCAGCGGAAGATGCGGCTGAAGCGCGGCACGGCGCGCACGCCGGCGATTTCCGCGAGTTCGGCTGTAACCGCGGCCAGCACCTGCTGGTCGGATTCGTCGAGCACGCCCGCGTCTTCCATGCCGCCCAGGAAGCAGCGGGCCACAACTGTCCCCGCCGGCACTCGGTGCGAGAACTTGGTTCCCACCCAGGTGCAGGCCACCAGCCGGCGGCGCTCTTTCTTGGGCACCAGGAAACCGAAGCCGACCGGTTGCTGGGCCAGGTCGGCGGCGTTGAATCCCAACGCCACCGTCATCGATGAGCTGTAGGGGATGGTCGCGAGCAACTCGCCAATGCGGGCGTCCACCGCGCTCACCAGCGGCGCGGCGGCGTGGGCTTCGCAGGCCACCACCACGCGGCGGGCCTCCAGCCAGTCACCGTCCACGCGCACGCGGAAGCCGCCGCCCGAACGCTCGATCGATTGCACGCGCGCGCGGCGGGCTTCGATCCTGCCGGCAATCGCGGCGGCGATCGAGTCGACCATCTGCCCCAGCCCGCCCTTGAGCGTGCGGAACAGCGGGGCCGCGGGCGTGCCACGCGACCGCGCTTTAGCGGCACGGGCGCGCTCCACCAGCACGCCGCGCGTCAGGCTGCCATATCGATTGGCCAGCTCGACGAAGCGCGGCAACACGCTGGTGACGCTCAGCGCGGCGGGATTGCCGCCGTAGACGCCGCTGAGCAATGGCTCGGCCAGGTAATCGACGGCTTCGGCCCCGTAGTGCTCTTCGATGAACTCGGCCACCGATTGATCGCCGACCCTGGGCTTGGGCGCGCGCAGCAACTCCGTCGCCATGCGCAGCTTGGTGCGCCAGCCGACCAGGCTGGTTCCGAGCAGCGGCAGAATCTTGGTCGGCACCATCATCATCAAACCGTCCGGCAGCGGCGTCAAGCGGCCGCCGCGGCGCACGAAAGTGACGCGCAAATGGTCATTGGAGCCGATCACCTGGTCCGCCAGGCCAAGCTCGTTGATGAGCTCGAGCGCGGCTGGCTTGGCGGAAAGGAAACTGTCCGGGCCGGCTTCGATGGTGCAGCCTTCGACGTGCACCGTTTCGATCACGCCGCCCAGGCGCGGCCGGGATTCGACGATGGTCGCCGCCGCGCCGCCTTTGGCCAGGTAATAAGCCGCGGCCAGGCCGGAAATGCCGCCGCCGATGATGACGGTGTCAGACATGGGGAAAACAGGTAGGACGGACGATCGGTTTTTGTCGTCTGTCATGCTTCGTTAAGACGGAAACCTTGACGACGGAAACCTTGACAGACGACAAAAACCGATCGTCTGTCCTACTGTGGTTCACAAACATCGCTTGGCTACCTCGGCCAGAGCGGCGGTAAACGTGGCCGAATCGTTCAACGATTCGGGGCGGCGCAACGCGATGCCTCTGGCGGCGGCGTACTCGCGGAACAGTATGTCGATATCGAACAGCACCTCGACATGGTCGGCGACAAAGCCCACCGGGTCAATCGCCACTTCGCGGACGCCGGCCGCGGCGTAGCGGTCCAGGCAGGATTCCACGGTGGGGCCGAGCCACTGACCTCCGGTCAACCCCTGGCTTTGGAAAGCGAAATCCCATTGTGCGATGCCGGCGCTCGCGGCAACCGCGGCGGCGGTGGCGCGGCACTCGGTCTCATACGGGTCTCCCGCCGCCAGCGCCTGTTGCGGCAGGGAGTGGGCGGTGAAGAGCATCTTCTCCGCCGGCAGCATTGGCTGCAACCGTTCGGCGTAAGCTGCGATTAGCAGCGGCTCGGTGTGGAAGCTGGTGGCCCAGACGATTTCCGCCCCCACGCCGGCCGCGGCGGCAGCCTCGCGCGTGCGGCGAATGTAGAGGCCGACGCTCAGCTCGGAAAACTGCGGGGCCAGGCAGACGGCGGCGAGCCGGTCGATGCCGGCCTCGCGCACCTGGTCCATGGTTTCGCGGAGGAAAGGGTGCCAGTTGCGCATGCCGAAAAAAACCGGCAGGCCGAGCAGGCGCTCGAGAGCTTCCGCCTGGGCACGCGTCCAGCGCAGCAAGGGAGAGCCGCCGCCGATGGCGATGTAGCGGCTGCGCACTTCGGCGAGCACTTCGGGCGAAGCGGGTCTGCCGCCGCGCACGTAGCCAAGGTACTCTTCCACGTCCTCGACCCGTTCGGGCGCGCCGTGCGCCACCAGCAGGACCCCCTGCTTCATGGACGGAATTCGCGGACCAGTTGAACCACCGCCTTGACGTTCTCGACCGGTGTTTCCGGCAGAATGCCGTGGCCCAGGTTGAAAATGTGGCCGGGCCGCGCACCGGTGCGCTTCAGCAGCTCATGGACCTTGATGCGCAGTTCGTGCAACGGCGCAAAAAGGGCCACCGGATCCAGGTTACCCTGGATGGCCGAGCGGTAGCTGATGTCCGTCCACGCCTGGTCGATGTTCATGCGCCAGTCGACGCCCATCACGTCGCCGCCGGCGGCGTGCAGTTCCTTGAAGAAACCGGAAGCGCCGGTGCCGAAGTGGATCACGGGAGCGCCGGTCGAGCGGATGCGCTCGATCAGCGCGCGTGAGTACGGCGCGGCGAAACGTACGTAGTCGTCCGAGCCCAGCGCTCCCACCCAGCTATCGAACACCTGGATGACGCGCGCGCCCGCCGCCACTTGCAGATGCGCGAAGGGCGCCAGCACGTCGACGATCTTGCCCATCAGCCGCCGCCACAGCGTCTCGTCGCTGTACATCAGCTTCTTGGTACGGATGAAATTGCGCGAGGCGCCGCCTTCGATCATGTAACTGGCCATGGTGAAGGGAGCGCCCACAAAGCCGATTACCGGCACGCGGCCGGCCAGCGCCCGCACCGTGGCCTGGATGGCCTCGCCCACGTAGCCGAGATCGTCGGTATAGGCGGTGGAGAGCGAATCCACGTCGTCGGAAGTGCGCACCGGGTTATCGATCACCGGCCCCGATCCCTTGTCG
>Ga0181523_10004578_pt1 | contig 11850 bp, 11 predicted proteins | sample PEATcosm2014_Bin_43_FD_119752 | JGI IMG/M metagenome (GOLD analysis project Ga0181523, IMG submission 119752) | Peatland microbial communities from MTU Mesocosm Facility, Houghton, MI, USA - PEATcosm2014_Bin05_30_metaG | ecosystem: Environmental > Terrestrial > Soil > Wetlands > Peat | place... | reverse complement strand
GCATGGGGGGATTGGTCAATACTAAATTCTAAACGATAAACGTTGTTCAGCTTGATATGTTCGGCTTGGCTTGTTCGGCAGAAGCTGGCGAAAGATCGACTGAGCAATCTGGGGACAGACAGGGGAATCCAAAATGGTGGCAATGCGAGCTGTACAACTGGACGGGCGGGGCGCCCGTCCCTCCACCGACAAAGCACACTACTTCGCTACGTCTTCGGTTTTCTCGGCGCCTTTTTTCACGCCCTTGCCGACCGCCTTGGTGCCTTTTGCCACGCCCTTCCCGGTATCCTTGGCAGCGGTCTCCGTGGCTTTGCCGGTGTCCTTCGCGGCGGTCTTGGTGGCCTTGCCGGTGTCCTTGGCGGCGGTCTCTGTGGCTTTGCCGGTGTCTTTGGCCGCGGTTTCAGTAGCTTTGCCGGTGTCCTTGGCGGCGGTCTTCGTGGCGTGCCCCGTCTTCTTCGCGGCGGTGTCGGTGGCCTTGCCGGTATCGTCGGCAGCTTTCTTGACGTCGGTTCCGGCCTGGCCATAGGAGTACGCAGTCAGGGCCATTAGGGCTGCCGCGATCATTAGAGACAGCTTCAAAGAAAACTTCGTTTGCATAGTTCCTCCAAAGGAATTGCAGATATATCGTTAGATGCAAAGTTCTATCAGAGTCAGGAGACGGGCGCAACCAGGAAGAGCCCGCTTACGCCTCGGAAGTCTCGTTCTCGAGTTCAGTAAGAGTTTCTTCGTCCACGTCCCATTTCTTCAGGATGGCGAAGATGGTTTTCGATCCGAATCCGGCGCGCGTCAGCTGGCGGAAGATGCGGGCTGCCTGCTTCTGATCTTTGTCTTTGGGCTTTTGCAGACGTTTGCGGCGAAGATAGTCGCGCGCGAGATTTTCTTCTTTCACGTCGTCATAGACGGATGAAACCGCTTTCTCGATGACGTCCCCGTGCACTCCCTTCGCCTTGAGGTCGTTGACAACGCGCCTGCGCCCAAATTTCTCGTTGTCGCGGCGATACGACGAGAAGGCCGCCGCGTACTTGGCGTCGTTCAGGTAGCCCTGGTCTTTCAGGCGAACCACAATCAGCTCCACCAGCGTCTTGCCGATTTCCGTATCGGCTTCCACACGGTTCCGCAGCAGGCGCTTCAATTCCGCGACCGAGCGCATGCGGCGCGCCAGCGCGCCCACGGCGTAGTCGTAGAGCTCCGCTTCGGTGAAGAGTTTTCTGGGACGGCCAAACGCCATCTCTACACGATAGCGCGAGACTGGGCTTGACGGTTAGCGCTCAAAAGCCGCCCGCAACGCACGGCGAGTTCTCGATATTCTTCAGTGTGCCTATTTTGGCGGCGGCAAGGAACTCGGAAATCCCGGCGCAGGCGGAACGGGCGACACTAGCGGCATGGCTGCCGCTGGCGCGCTCGCCCCGATTGGCGTGACTAGCACCGTTTTTGCCGAAGCTGGCAGTTTGTCGGCATTGGCTACCAGCAGCGCAATTTGCCACACCTGGGTTTCAGAAAGCGATTTGCTGAAGCCGGGCATGCCGCTCAGGCGAATGCCGTTGAAGATCTTCCAGTAGCTCTCGCCGGGCTCATCGTCGGTCACGCCTTTGCCCTCCAGCAGCAGCGGCGGCCGCGGATACATGCCCGCCGCAACCGCCGTCTTCGGCGTCAACGGCAGGCCGTGACAAACGGCGCAGTGCTGCTTGTAAAGCTCGGCGCCGGCCAGGTAGTTGGCCTCCGTTGGTTGGATCGGGACAATCTTCGGCATGTCTTTCGCGATGCGCGCATTCAAAGCCTTCTGGGCGAGGAAATGTTCGAAGGGCATATCGGAGTCAGTGGTGGCAACGGGCGCGCTGCCTCCGGTGAGATACAGATAGAGTCCGAAGGGCACGACGAGGAAACCGAGTATCAGTCCGGCGATGAATTTCACGGGTTGGTCCTGCCTTTTACCAAGATTTTACAAATCTAACATTATCATCCGCATCCAAGTTGTCTTAATCAGGCATACAATTTCGGATACCCCGGCGGCGAGATTTGGCTCCGGGTCTTCCGAGGCGGGAACAAACATGCGAATTGTCAGCGCGGCGAGCGCGTTTCCCCGGCATTACTACTCCCAGGAGATGTTGCTGGCGGCGCTGCAGGAATACTGGGGCGATCAGATCGAAAACCCGCACGTGCTGCGGCGTTTGCATCGTCATGTCAGCGTCGACGGACGCTTCCTGTCTCTTCCCAAAGAGGAGTATCTGAGGATGAAAACCTGGGGCGAAGCCAACCGTCACTGGATTCGTACGGCCAAGGAGTTGGGGGAGAAAGCGATTAGCGGCGCGCTGGCCGGCGCGGGTTTGCATGGCCGAAATCTGGGCGCGTTCTTTTTTGTTTCGGTGACCGGCATTAGCAGTCCGTCGATCGACGCACTGCTGATCAACCGGATGGAATTGTGCAGAAGTATTCGCCGGGTTCCGATTTTCGGGCTGGGCTGTGTGGCGGGCGCAGCGGCCATTTCACGCGCGGCCGATTATGTGCGCGCGTATCCGGATCAGGTCGCGGTGGTGCTGTCGGTTGAACTCTGTTCGCTCACACTGCAGCGCGAGGATGTCTCCATGGCCAACCTGATTTCGGCCGGACTGTTTGGCGATGGCGCGGCCGCGGTGATTGTGGCCGGCGCCGATTGCGGACTTTCTGGCCCCAAAATCCTCGCGACCCGCTCCGTGTTCTATCCCAACACCGAAGAAATGATGGGCTGGGACGTATCGGAAAAGGGCTTTCGCATAGTTCTCTCTCGCGAGATTCCGAACCTGGTTCGAAAACATCTCGCGCACGATCTCGACGATTTTCTTGCCGAGCGTGGATTGACTCGCGCCGACATCGGCAACTGGGTGCTGCATACCGGCGGGCCGAAGATTCTGGAAGCCACCGCCGAGGCGCTCGGCTTGAAGAATGGCGAACTTGACGTCTCTTGGCAATGCTTGCGCAGGACTGGCAATTTGTCGTCCGCCTCGGTGCTGGTGGTGCTCGAAGAAGTCATGAAGAATTGCCGCCCTGAGCCTGGCACGCTGGGCTTACTGGCCGCGATGGGTCCGGGATTTTGCTCGGAATTCGTCTTGCTGGAATGGTAAGCGGCACGGGTAGACAATCGCCCATCACAAGTTCATCGCGCAGAAATTTATGCTGAGCTGTTTCCCGAGTCCGGTGGATGTATTCGTAGTCGGCGGCGGACCTGCGGGTCTGGCTACGGCTATCGCGGCGCGCCGTCACGGTTTGAGCGTGGTGGTAGCGGATGGCGCGGTTCCGCCGATCGACAAGCCCTGCGGCGAGGGACTGATGCCCGACGGAGTCGATGCTCTGCACCATCTCGGCATCACGATTCCCGAGACCGAAGCGTATCCCTTCCGCGGCATTCGTTTCGTGAGCGGCGGCACAAAAGCCGAAGCTAACTTTCCCCGCGGAACCGCGTATGGAATCCGCCGCACGCATTTGCATCGCATCATGTTGGATCACGCGGCAGCCAGCGGAGTTCACATGATGTGGCAGGTGGCGGTCACCGGGCTTCATCCGGAAGGCCCACTGGTGGCTGGAGAATTAGTACGCGCGCGTTGTGTGGTGGGCGCCGACGGAGCCAGGTCGCGCGTCCGCCACTGGGCAAAGCTGGATCAAAGAGGGCTGGATGCAACCTTGGACGCAACCTTGCACCTGCTCCGGGAAAAGAGTCTGCGCTTCGCGTTCCGGCGCCACTACCGCATCGCGCCCTGGACTAACTTCATGGAGCTGCACTGGGGCCGCCACTGCCAGGTCTACGTCACGCCCGTCGGACGCGAAGAAGTTTGTGTGGCGCTAATCTCGTCCAACCCCAAGCTGCGGCTCGAAGACGGACTTGCGGAATTTCCGGAACTTTGCGCACACCTCCAAAATGCGGGACTCGCTTCAAGCGAACGAGGCGCGATCACCGTCACTCGAAGATTGCGGCGCGTGTATCGCGGCCACGCGGCGTTAGTGGGCGACGCCTCGGGCGGAGTGGACGCCATCACCGGAGAAGGTCTCTGCCTCGCCTTTCGGCAAGCCACGCTGCTGGGCGATTGCCTGGCGAATGGAGACCTCGCTCGCTATCAAATGGGTCATCGAATGCTGATGCGCCGCCCCGCCATGATGGCTCGCATGATGCTGTTCATGGCCAAACACCGCCATTTGCGGCAGCGCACCATGCAGGTATTCCAGTCGAGCCCTCGCTCCTTTGCGGGAATGTTGGCCATGCACGTGGGCGAAGGCTCCACACGCGATCACATCTCGAACGGAATCGCCTTGGGGTGGAAACTGCTGAAGGCCTGAAGCGTTGCGGACCGCTCGGAATCCACATCTGCAAGAACCGTATAACCTCCTTCCGCTGGCCGCAAGGAATCCGCGCATCGCCGCAAAATGCCACACGCGCGTGAAATGGAAACCCACGGAATAGAAATGCCAGTCGTGTCGACGAAAACCGCGTGTCACCCCACACACGCCCGCGTTTATGAAGACACGCGAGCCAGCCTGGGCGCGCTATTAACTCCCTTCGTTTCAATTGGCTAGCTCTGGCTGCCCGTTTGCTTTTTCTTCTGGCAAGAGCAGTCAGAAGCGAACCGGAGCAATGCGATGAAGCTGGGGAACGGCAATGCGAATCGGCAGAAAAAAGCGCTCTGGATTCTGGCAGCAGTGATTGGGATGACAACCGTCAGCGCGGCCTTGCAGACATCAGTCCCCGCGTTCTCCGCTGCAACGAGTCCCAAGGCTCCCGAGTTCGCGAAAGCCATGCTCGCCAAGACGACCGCGCGCTGGGTCCTGGTTAGCATTCCTGATCGCAAGCTGGCGCTGTTTGAAAACGGGAAGGTCGTCCGCATCTACCGGGTCGCGGTCGGCAGGACCTCGACTCCGAGTCCGGTGGGCGAATTCAAGATCGTCAACCGCGTCACGAACCCAACGTACTACCACAAAGGTCAGGTTATCGGCGCCGGCAAAAGCAACCCGGTGGGCACGCGCTGGATGGGACTGAGCGCGAAGGGTTATGGAATCCACGGCACCAACCAGCCGAACTCGATCGGCAAAGCGGCATCGACGGGATGCATTCGCATGGACAAGCAGGATCTGGAGGAACTCTTCGCCAGCGTCGACGTAGGCGACGCGGTCGAGATTCGCGCAGAACGCGACGAGCAGATCGCGGCAGTCTTTGGAATGGGAATTGGAACAGAAACTGGAACTGGAGCCAGCGCGGAGAGCCCGACGATCGCGCAGGTCGAGGCCGAGTCGATTTCCGGCGGCGGACAGTAGGCGCCGAAATTTCTTTGGAGACGAGGCTTGCCTCGTCGCCAAGCAGTCAAGGGTTATGGAGGCAATCATGGAAACGATGCTGCAAGGTCTGGTGATCATCGGTGGTCTGACGTTCTCGCTGGCCGCGTCTCTGCTAGTCGAAGAACTCATCTTCGGACAAATCGTCCGCGTGGCGTTTGCCCGCCGCGCGGGAAGTCCTAAACACTTTTCTGAACCCGAGCAAGACAATTGAAAGGAGCACGCCATGCTGCTGCTGAAGTATTTGCTGTTGTATACGGGAATCGCAATGTTCGTGATTGCCGCCGGAATTCTCTCCTACGATGCTTACCTGCTGATTGCCTGGCAGCGCAGACGTTTGCATCCAGATCCCGAGCCTGGCGCGCCCGGCCCCACGCCCGGACTTGCTCCAAATGTCCGCTGGCGCACCTCAGTTGCGCTGGTGATGCTGGCATGGGCCCCGCTGCTAATCTCGGCTGGCATCGTGATCGTCCCCAGCGGAATGGCCGGCGTGCGCGTCAGCCAAACCAAAGGGACGCTTGCTGGAACTCTTTATCCGGGCGTGCACTTCGTTGTCCCGCTAGTCGAGCGGGTCGAACTCTTCAACACCCGCGATCAGTTGTTCACCACCGGCATCAGCGAAGATTCGCTGGCCAAAGGCACGGCCAAAGGCGAAGCGCTGAATGTACAAGCCCTGCATGTCCAAGCAAAAGAAGGACTCACCCTGGGCCTCGCCATCACCGTGCGCTACCAGATTGATCCCAAGCGCCTCGACTACATTGAAGCCAATCTGCCGCAGCCTCTAGAGAAGGAAATTGTGCCGCCCGTGGTTGCCACCGCCTGGCGTGAACTGGTGCCGGGCTACACGGTCCGCGAAGTGTTCTCCGCCAAGCGCGAAGAAGTTCGGCAGCGCTCCGCTGAAATGATTCGCAAACGGCTGGCCGCCGACGGCATCGTAGTGAAGGAAGTCATGCTGCGTGACATCGAACTTCCGCAGGAGTATGCCAAGGGCCTCGAGTCGCTGCTGCTGAAGGAACAAGAGAACGATCGCATGGGTGTCGAGACCGAGATTCACCAGAAACAAGTGAAAATCGCCGAGGCCGACGCCGAAGCGACCAAGGTGCAAGAAGTGAAACAGGCTGAGGGACAGGCTGCCGTCCGTGTGCTGCAAGCCAAGGGTGAGTCCGATGCTATGCAGTACACGCTCCCCCTGAAACAAAAGCAGATTGAGCAATCGAAGCTTGAAGCCGAAGCGCGCAAGGAAGCCACGGTCAAGAATGCCGAGGCCGCCGGCGAAGCTAAGCTCATCGACAGCAAAGCCGAGGGGGAGCGTCGCAAACTCCTGGCGCAGGCCGAGGCCGAACGCATACGCCTGACCGCCTCCGCCGACGCCGAGCGGATGACGAGCGAGGCTGCCATCCTGAAACAGAATCCTTTGCTGATCAACAAAATCGTCGCCGAGCGCCTCTCTGACAAGCTGCAGATCATGATGGTCCCGGCCGACGGCAAGTTTTTCTTCACCAACGACGTGCTGCGCGGCATGGGCGCTCCGAACCACGTGAGCCAGGCGGAAGACGTGGAAGGCGACGGTAAACCTCAACAATAGTCGCGGGGCATGGATTTTCCCTGTGCCCCCCTGTGTCCCCTGTGGTTAAGAAAATCGCCACCGCAGAGGTCACGAGGGGGACACAGGGATAGCATGCCCGCGAGTGACGAAAATGCATAAGCTACGATCAACCGCGCGCTATAATCAGCCCATTCCGCACATGCGAGCGCGCGAGTTGACCCAAAAGTCCAGCGGTCTGCGGCTATGTTGGCTGACTTCGTTCTTGCTCGTGACGGTTTTCCTTCCCGCTCCACTATGTGCTTCGTCTCTGGGAGACACCGCCCGGCAACTGGCACACAAAATCGCTGCCGCTGCCGGGCCGGGCGCCGTCGCACTCGAGGTCACCAACCGTTCGTCGCTCGACGAAAAATCCGTGCGCGAAGTGCGTAGCGCTCTCGAAGCCGCGCTGCACGTCGAAGGCGTGTACACCGCCAAGTCCGAGCAAGCGATGGGAACGGTCGAGGTCGTTCTATCCGAGAGCCTGCGCGAATACGTTTGGACCGCCGAGATTGTGATCGGGTCCGACGAGAAGAAGGTTGCCATTGTATCGTTGCCGCGATCGCCCACCGGAGCCTCATTCAGTCCCGCGTTGCCGATCGTTCTGAAATCAACTCTTCTGTTCGATCGAGAACAACCGATGCTCGACATCGCCCTCGTCGAAATGCCCGGCGGATCTCGCCTGCTGGTACTCGATGACAGTACGGTTGCGATCTATCGTCGTCAGGGAGCGAATCCGTCTGGGCGATGGGACCTCGAAACCTCGTTGCCCATAGCTCACTCGCGCACTTTTCCCCGCGATCTGCGGGGACGCTTGTTGCTGCGCCGCGATCACCTGTTCGATGCTTATCTGCCCGGAACATTGTGCCGGTCGAGCGCAGCCGCGCCGCTTACGCTCACTTGTACCGATAGCGACGATCCCTGGCCGCTCGCGCCGGACGACAGCGTGCGCGCTTTCTACGCGGCCTCGCGCAACTTCTTCACCGGAGCACTTTCGCCTGGCATCGGAAAAGTTTCCAACGTTCCTTCGTTCTATTCGGCGGCCGCGCTTCCGCGAACTAATTACACGCTATGGACGTTCGCCGCGGTGGATGGGCCACTGCATCTCGTGGATGGGATAACGGACCAGACAATCCGCGGCGCAAAATCAAAGTGGGGCAGCGATCTGGCGGTCGTTCACTCCAACTGTGGCACCGGCACACAGTTACTGGTGTCGGAGAGCGGCGATAAGGAGCGCGACGGCCTGCGCGCGTTTGAGATTCCCGATCGCGATCCAGTCGCTGTCAGTGCAGCGGTAGAGTTCAACGGTCGAATCGTCGCGCTGTGGCCGGAAAGCAGCGGCACCGGCGCGGCGGCCATCGTAAAACGAAAAGACACGGGATGGTATGAGGCGTATCGCGTATCGATTTCTTGCGGTAATTAGCCTGCTATGCGCGGCTACCAGCGCGACAACAGCGGCGACCCGTCCGCACTACGGCGGGACCCTCCGCGTCATGCTGCAGTCGGCGCCGGACGCGCTCGAATTTCCCGCGAGCACCGCGAACGCCGCGCCCGCCGACTACTGGGACATGACGCGCGCCCTCTCGCTGGTCGGCGACACTCTTGTAAAACTCGATGCGCAAGGACACCTCCAGCCAGCCCTGGCCGTGGCCTGGCAGAGTGACGCAAGCGCCCGGCATTGGCAATTCACGCTGCGCCGCGGAGCGAAGTTTCACGACGGCAGTGCGGCATCGCCCGCTGCCATCGCACAGATTCTCGGCGCACTCCATCCCGGCTGGAATGTGCGCGCATCGGCGGATCCGGTGTCGATTGATATTGACAGCGAGACGGCTATGCCATCGCTGCTCGCCGAACTCGCGCTGCCGCGCAATCTCCTGCTCAAGCGCAGCATGAAAGACAATCGAATTCCCATCGGCACCGGCCCGTTCCTCGTCGCCGAGTGGCAGCCGGGAAAACTGCTCCGGCTCGCCGCGAGTGAAGAGAGCTGGGCGGGTCGTCCTTTTGTGGATGCGGTCGAGATCGAATTCGGCAAGTCGCTGCGCGACCAGGCTATCGCGCTCGAACTGAACAAAGCCGACATAATCGAAACGGCGCCGGAAGCGGCGAACGGATCGCATGGACACAACGCATCGTCATCGTCGTCGCTGCCCGTGGAGTTGCTGGCGCTGGTTTTCTCCGCAAACTCAAAGGCGCAGGACCCTCGCCTCCGTGAAGCCCTGGCTCTCGCCATCGATCGCAAGCCCATCCAGTCCGTGCTGCTGAAAGGTGCGGGAGAACCGGCCGCCAGCATCCTTCCTAACTGGATGACTGGCTACAGCGCAGTTTTTTCTTCGGAGGCAAATCCGCAACGCGCCCGGGCTGTACTCGCAGACTCGCGGCAACCGGCGCTCAAGGTGAGCTACGGTCTAAGTTATGACCCGAGAGACCCGCAAGCCCAACTGATTGCCGAACGCATCGCGCTCAACGTGCGCGAGGTTGGTATCACTGTGCAAGTATCGTTGTCGGGAGCAGAGGACATCCGCCTGATGCGCGTCGTGCTGCCGAGTCCCGATCCAGCCACATCGCTCGCCGAAGCGGCGCGGCAACTGGGACTGCCGCAGACTGCACTCCCGACACCTCGCGGCAACTCTTTGGACGATCTGTATCAGGCCGAGCGCAGTTTGATCGATGGATACAGCGTCATTCCGCTTTTCCATTTGCCGGTGGCGAGTGAGGCGAGCGCACGGGTGCACGGCTGGACGCCGGATCGGCTGGGGGCATGGAGCGAAGGTGGGTTTTCCCTGGCCGATCTTTGGCTGGCTGATCCCGAGGCGGGCTCGCGATGAGCTTCCGCAAGAAACTCCTTCTGTTGTTTGCGGCGACTGTGCTGCTCTGTGTCGCGGTCATTTCGGCATCCGTTTATAGCACCATCCGCCGCTCGTTCGAGCAGGCGGATCGGGACCGCGCCAATGCGGTCGCGGCTCAGTTTCGATCGGAGTTCCAGCGGCGAGGTTCGGAAGTTGAACGCAAAGTCGAGGCGGTTGCCGCGAGCGAACCGGTGCAGCGCCTCGCGCTTGACATAAATCGTGGCGCCACGGACTCAGGCGAATACGTAGGCGAAGCGCGCACACTTGCCGGTCAGCAGCAGCTCGACTTCCTGGAACTCGTCGACAATCGGGGCATCATCCTCTCCTCTGCGCAGTGGCAGGCAAAGTTCGGATATCCCGAAGCCGCGATTCCCCAAGCAACGATTGTCCAGGCCCCGATTCCCGCTGCCGCTGTCCCGGCCGGAGCGTTCCTGAAACGCGAAGAGCTGCCGGATGGCGCAACCCTCGGCCTGTTTGCCGTGCGGGTCGCTCGTGTCGGAGAACAACCTTTATACGTGATTGGCGGCAAACGGCTCGACCAGGGCTTCCTCTCAACGCTTGACATCCCCGGCGGGACGCGCGTTCTGCTTTATCAAAACCTGGATGCGAAATGGAACCCAAAATCGCTGCTCGATTTGAACGGGCCGGCCGCGGGCGTCGACCAGTTCGCTCCGCTGGTCGCACGCGTGCGCGACACAATGCAGGAGTTTACGGGCGTGATCCATTGGACCTCCGATTCCGCGGATGCCGAGGTTTTTCACGCCATCCCGCTGACGGGGCCGATCTTCAATGCGACGAACCAGAATGTGGCGAGCCCGGACGCGGCAAATCAGAACGGGGCGAATCAGCAACTGATGGGCGTGCTGCTCGTCGGCAGTTCGCGTCGTCCTCTGATCGAATTGCAAAGGCAGGTCATTTCCACCGCCATGCTGGTCGGCGGTATCGGAATTCTGGTGGCCGTGCTGGCCAGTCTCTGGTTCGCAGCCCGCGTCACCCGCCCGGTCGTGTCGCTGGCCGAGGCTGCGCGCCGGGTCGCCGCGGGTGATCTTCGCGCCAAGGTCGAGGTCGAATCGAGCGATGAGTTGGGCGAACTGGCTGCGTCGTTCAATCGTATGACGGAGGATCTCGTAGAGCAAAAAGACCGCACTCTGCAGGCCGAACGTGTGGCCGCATGGCGCGAACTGGCGCGGCGGTTGGCACACGAATTGAAGAATCCTCTTTTCCCCTTGCAGGTCACGGTTGAAAATCTGATGCGCGCGAAACAAAAGTCGCCCGAAATGTTTGAAGAGGTTTTTAACGAGGGGACGGCAACCCTGCTGGCGGAAATCGACAATCTGAAAACGATCATCGGCCGCTTCAGCGAATTCTCCAAGATGCCGCGGCCTCAGCGCCGGTCGACGCAGATTAACGATGTGGTGCACTCGGTGCTACGGGTTTTTCATGCGCAATTGCAGGAGAATAATCAGATCGGGGTTCATACCGAACTCGCTGATGCGTTGCCTGAGATTTCAGCCGATCCCGATCTGCTGCATCGTGCGCTGCAAAATCTGGTGCTCAATGCCATCGACGCCATGCCTCAAGGTGGAGAGCTGGCAATCCGCACCTCAACCCTGGGTGATCGAATTGAGTTGTCGGTCTCCGATACCGGCTCCGGCCTGACCCAGGAAGAATGCGGACGGCTGTTTACCCCCTATTACACGACCAAGCAGCATGGCACCGGGCTGGGGCTGGCGATTGTGCAATCGGTGGTGAGCGATCACGGCGGCAAGATTTCCGTTGAGAGCACCAAAGAAAAAGGAACGACGTTTCGCATCGAATTGCCGTGCGATTTCTCGGCGCATTCAGCGTCTCTGCGGTAGATTTGGGGTTGCATTTCAGTTGAGGTAGGAAACTGTGGCGCAAAAAGCGCACTTACTGATCGTGGATGACGAGGCCAACACGCTGGCTTCGCTGTCGCGGGCGTTTCGTCTGGAAGGGCATGAGGCCGCCGTCTGCGACAACGCCAACAAGGCTCTGGAACTGGCCAAATCGCAATCGTTCGACTTAATCCTCTCCGACGTGGTTATGCCCGGCAAAGACGGCCTGACGCTGCTCGAAGAACTCAAAGCGCAAGGCGTGACGACTCCG
>Ga0181523_10004575_pt1 | contig 11857 bp, 16 predicted proteins | sample PEATcosm2014_Bin_43_FD_119752 | JGI IMG/M metagenome (GOLD analysis project Ga0181523, IMG submission 119752) | Peatland microbial communities from MTU Mesocosm Facility, Houghton, MI, USA - PEATcosm2014_Bin05_30_metaG | ecosystem: Environmental > Terrestrial > Soil > Wetlands > Peat | place... | reverse complement strand
CTTTCTCGTCTGCCAGTATGATTATTTGTTCATGCAAAACGGCTTTGATGGCAATCCCGTTGGCATTTTCTTCAACTCACCGGGCATGAGCGCGTATCCCAATGCCACTTGGGGCGCCCGCCTTAAGGTGAACCTGACCAAGCGCACTTACTTCATGGCCGGCATTTATAATGGCGATCCATCCATCCGCGATGAGGACCACCACGGCGCGGACATGTCCCTGAACGGCCCCGTATTTGCGATTGCTGAGGTCGGCTACCGACGGAATGGTCTGCCCGGCGACACGCAGCTGCTGGGCAATTACAAGGCAGGATGCTGGTATGACAACAATACCTTCACCGATTACAACACCGTTGGATATGGACAGCCGGCTGGAACCAAGCAAGGAAGTTGGGGCTTTTATGGCCTGTTCGACCAGGTGCTGATCCCTTTCGCGGAGCCAACCAGCAATCGTGGACTGGGTGTCTTTGGATCAGTCATTGTTGCTCCCGACGAGTCGGTTAGCCAGATGCCGTATTTTTTCACGGCGGGTGTTGCGATGCGGGGTATCTTTGCGTCACGTCCCACCGATGCCGCCGGATTGGGTGTGGTATTCGGTGAATTCAGCAGCGATTTGCGCGATGCCCAACAACGCGAGCAACTGCTTGATCCGACGGTGGGAGTGCAGAGCCACGAGACGGTGTTGGAGGCAACCTATCGTTTCAATGTGCGCCATGGCGCGCTCTTTGTCCAGCCGGATGTTCAATATGTGATGCGACCGGGCGGCACGGGACAACTCGCCAACGCCGTCGTCCTCGGCTGCCAGCTCGGCATCAATTTCTAAACCAACAGTCACGAAAGAACTATTGCCATGAAAGAACGTCTGCCAGCAAGCGCAACCCAGCCAAGCGCGCCCGTTGTCGCAAAGGCCCCGGCAACCACGGCCCCGCAAGGCCATCCCAACACCAATTACCTCTATGTCATCGGGCTGACCGGCGCGGCGGCCATCGGCGGCTTGCTCTTTGGTTTTGATAGTGGCGTGGTCAATGGAACGGTGGCCGCGCTGGCGGCGGCCTTCGGAACCAAAGCCGCCGCCACTGGGTTCGCCGTCGCATCCGTGCTCGTGGGGTGCGCCTTCGGTGCGTTCGGCGCAGGGGCGTTGGCCAACCGCATCGGCCGCCGCCCAACGATGATTATTGACGCGGTGCTGTTCCTGGGCAGTGCGTTCGCCACGGGAGCATCCGGTTCCGTGGGCGTGTTCATCGGCTCGCGAATCGCGGCGGGACTGGCCATCGGCGCGGCGAGCGTGCTGGCCCCGATGTATATCGCGGAAGTGGCTCCGGCCCATTTGCGCGGCCGCCTCGCCTCGCTCCAACAGTTGGCGATTGTCCTCGGCTTGTTCTTCGCATTCCTCAGCAACGATATTATTGCCAAACTCTCCGGCGGAGCGGCGGCGACTTTTTGGCTGGGGGCATCGGCTTGGCGTTGGATGTTCTGGGTTGAGGCGCTGCCGTCGGCCGCGTTCCTCTTGGGCACATTGCTCATTCCTGAATCGCCTCGCTTTCTTGTCATCTCCGGCAAGCAAGAGCAGGCCCGCAAAGTTTTCGCTCGCATCGGAGGCAGTGGCAAGGAACTGGTCGCGCAAGTCGAGAAGAGCCTCGCCGGTGCGCATCGCCCACGCCTGTCGGATTTGATCGTCCCCGGCACAAGTCGGATCGTCCCCGTGGTCTGGGTGGGAGTGGGCCTGGCGGCGCTTCAGCAGTTCGTCGGCATCAATATTATTTTCTATTTCGGTGAAGTGCTTTGGAAAGCCGCCGGGGCCTCGGAACAACTGGCCTTGAACATCAATTTGCTCACGGCCGTCATCAACATCCTCGCCACGATTCCGGCGATTATGCTCATTGATCGGGTGGGACGAAAACCCTTGCTGCTAGTTGGTTCCATCGGCATGGCGCTGGCTCTGGGGGTCGTAGCAATTGTTTTCGCGACTGCTGGCGTTGGCCCCGACGGCAAACCTCTGCTCGGCCGGGAGTCGGCGATAACGGGGTTGGTCGCGGCGAACCTGTTCATCGTGGCGTTCGCCGTGTCTTGGGGTCCGGTCATGTGGGTTCTTTTGGGTGAAATGTTCCCCAACCGGTTGCGCGCCGCCGGCCTGGCGGTCTCCGGGGCGACAAACTGGATCGCGAATTTCGCCGTGACGGTCACCTTCCTGCCGCTGATGAAGCACCTCGGCCTGGCCTGGACCTACGGCCTATACACGGTTGCGGCAGTCGTATCCGTCGTCTTTGTTTGCACTGCGGTGCGGGAGACTAAAGGGAAGGCCCTCGAGGAAATGTAACCAAAAAAGAAATCTGAGGAAAATCATTATGCCCCAACTGACTGACTTCCATGTGGCGGTTCTTGCCACCGATGGTTTCGAGGTGAATGAACTAACTGAGCCGATTGACGCGCTCAAGGCGGCTGGGGGACAGGTGAGCATCCTTTCGCTCAAGGCTGGCAAGATCCTCGGCTTTCGTCATGACCTTGATAAGGCGCTGGAAATCGAGGTGGATCACGTGATTCGGGATGTCAGCGCGGCACAATTCGATGCCGTTCATCTTCCCGGCGGCACCGTGAACGCCGACAAACTGCGCATGGTGCCCGAGGTGCAAGCGTTTCTGCAGTCGATGCAGGAGGCAGGCAAGCCCATCTCCGCCATCTGTCATGCGCCGTGGGAACTGATCTCGGCCGGGTTGGTGCGCGGGAGGACGTTGACCAGTTGTCACACCATCCAGGACGACATCCGCAATGCCGGTGGCAATTGGGTGGACAAGGAAGTGGTTGAGGACCGCAACTGGGTGACCAGCCGCAATCCCAGCGATCTGCCGGCGTTCAACCGGGCCATCATTGGTCTGTTTGCCCGAAGTCGTTCCATCATCCACCATTGAATTTGCGGCCATTTTACTTTTTGAAACAAACACCCAGAATTATACAAGCAACGAAAGGACTACTATGTTAAGCAACGCAAAAACACTAAAGGGTTACAAATTGAACAGCCTCGATGGGGAAATCGGGAAGGTCAAAGAATTCTACTTCGATGATCGGCATTGGACGATCCGCTATCTGGTGGCCGACACAGGGAATTGGCTCACGGGCCGGCAGGTGCTGATTTCCCCGTATGCGCTGGTTGCCGTGAGTAGAGCAAAGCAACACATTACCATTGATTTAACCAAGAAGCAGATCGAGGGCAGTCCATCCTTGGACAGTGACAAGCCCGTCTCCCGCCAATTCGAGGGGTCCTACTACGGGTATTATGGATACCCGATGTATTGGAATGGCTTATGCAGTTGGGGATGTTATCCGTACATTGAGCGTGACCGCAAACGATGGAAAGAACCCACCCAAGGTGAGAAAGCGTGGGATGCCCATTTGCGCAGCACTCACGCTGTGAGTGGTTATCAGATCCAGGCCTTAGACGGCGAGATTGGCCACGTCGAGGATTTTGTCATCGATGACGAGACGTGGGCGATTCGTTATCTAATCGTTGATACCCATAACTGGTGGCCGGGGAAAAAAGTCCTCGTTTCACCGCAATGGATCGAGCGCGTTAGTTGGGACCAGAGTAAAGTCTTCGCCAATCTTCCCCGCGAGACGATCAAACAAGCGCCGGAATACGACGGGTCTCGTCCCATCACGCGCGATTATGAAACGAGACTGCACCAGCACCATCATCGCGAGGGTTATTGGGCCGAGAACGGGCACCGCAAAGAGATGGCGCATGCCCACGAGAGTGCAAAAACAGCGTGAAAGCCCAGATTAATACAGATAACAACATCGGAGTTCGCGAAAAGATGGCCCGGCAGGCCGAAGCCGCGGTGGAGCGCACCCTGGGGCCCCTCGCGGAGCATATTACTCGCGTGGAAGTCCACCTCAGCGACGAGAACGGCAAGAAAGGCGGGAGCCATGACAAACGCTGCATGATGGAAGCGCGCCTCGAAGGGCAGCAACCCATTGCGGTCACGCATGAGGCGGAGACCATTGACCAAGCCATTGACGGTGCTGCCGGCAAGTTGAAAAGTTCTCTCGATCACACCCTCGGTCGGCTGAGCGAGCATTAGGGCCGAAACAACGTGAACAGCAACGTCACCGTTTAGCGCCCGCAGTTCGCCTCGGTGCCTGGCGGTCCTGACAATATTTTCAAGCTAATGCGAACCTGGTTGCGTAATGCGAAGCTATCAAACTGGTGGCAGCTTATCAATCGGGCCCGAGAGCGTTGGGAGGAAGTGGACGGCGACCAGCGCGCCGCCGCCTTTGCCTATTATCTTCTGCTGTCACTCTTTCCCTTGCTCATCATACTTGTGACCACCGGGTCGCTGTTCGTCGAGCGCGAGGTTGCGACGCGTGCGGTCGTGCAGTTGGTTAATCATTACTCGCCGCTGACCAGCGAACAGGAGCGCGGCGCCGTAGCGACCATTCGCGGCTTGCTGGAAGCGCGCGGCAAAATCAACCTGGCGGCGTTTGCGCTGTTGGTTTGGGGCGCGCTTAAATTTCTGCGCGCCCTGATTCGGACCAGCAACCGCATCTGGCATTCGCCGACTTGCAACTGGTGGCGATTGCCGTTGAAAAGTCTCGGCTTGCTCGGCATCACGGCGAGCGCTGTGTTGGTCGGCATCCTGCTGCCCGGTGTGGCGCGGCTGGCTCGGCCAGCGCTCACAACCTATCTCGAATTTCCCAAATGGGCGTTTGCCCTGATGTTCAAGATTATGCCGTGGCTCGTTCTGTTCTACGGGTTCATCATGATTTACAAGCTGGCGCCCAGCCGGCCCACCAGGTTTTCCGAAGTATGGGTCGGAGCGCTGGCGGCGACGGTCCTGACCTGGGTTGGCGAACTGCTGTTCCTGGTTTACGCGGTCCACTTTGCGCGCTTCAACGTGCTTTACGGCGCGCTGGGCGGCATCGTGGCTTCTCTGCTGTGGATTTATCTCTCAAGTTGCGTTTGCCTGTTCGGCGTCTGCTTTTGCGCGGCGCGGACGGAGGTCCGGCGGAAGCCAGCGGTCAGTTCCAAAAACCCGGCTAGTAACGAACTTCGGAACGCCGAGGGAAGCGAAGACTTTCGACAGATTGAGCAAGCGCCAGCGCAACGGCCGTTGGCCAGTGAAAAGAGGAATTCCGACCATGCAGCGAAATAGAACTCTCGGATGGAACCGTTTTCGGCGGGCGGTGTCCCCCCATCATCCACACGTGGGGATATCCCCCACAGGAAGACCGCCTCTGCCGGGGCAATATGAGCGTGGACACCCGTGCAGATCGCGGTGCAACCGATTTCTCAAACAACCTGTCCGCTGGACGCGGACAGCAGACAAAAACGAAATGCAACAAACGAAAGACATATTATGTTAAGCAAAGCTAAAACACTACAGGGTTATTCCCTGCAAAACATCGACGACGAGACGATCGGTAAGGTCAAGGAATTCTATTTCGACGACCGGCATTGGACCGTTCGCTATCTGGTCGCAAACACGGGAAACTGGCTTACCGGCCGGCAGGTGCTGATTTCCCCGTATGCACTGGTTGCCGTGAATGATGATCATCAAAACATCGTTACCGGCTTAACCAAGAAACAGATCGAGGATAGTCCCTCCCTGGACAGTGACAAGCCTGTCTCCCACCAGTTCGAGCAGGCCTATTACGGGTATTATGGATGGCCGACGTATTGGAGCGGCCCTTACGCGTGGGGCCCTTCTCCCTACCTGGTGCGGGACCCGGAACAATGGAAAACGGCCACCCGACGCCAGAAAGGGTGGGATCCCCATCTGCGCAGCACTTACAGCGTCAGTGGCCATCACATCCAGGCATTAGATGGCGAGGTTGGCCACGTCGCGGACTTTATCATCGACGACGAGACGTGGGCGATTCGGTATCTAATCGTCGACACCCATAACTGGTGGCCGGGGAAAAAGGTCCTCGTTTCGCCGCAATGGATCGAGCGCGTGAGTTGGGGCGAGAGGAAAGTCTTCGTCAATCTTTCACGCGACGCCATCAAGCACTCCCCGGAATACACGGACGAGTCTCTGCCGAGTCGGGATTATGAGGCCGGACTGCATCGACATTACAATCGCCTAGGATATTGGATTGATGAACCGGCTGCCAAGGAGCATTCGGATTGAGACTGCTCCCTTTCCGCTCACGGTCCGGATTGTCCAGTGGTGGGTGGAGCGCAGCGCAACGAAACGGGCTCTATGATGAACCATGCAGACGGAAAGGACGATGAGCGCCACAACCAAGAAAGAAACATGACCACGCCAGAATCGAAGTCCGTGACCAAAGACCCCATCTGCGGAATGACCTTGGACGAAGCAACCGCTCTCCAAGCCGAATGCGATGGAAAGACGTTCTACTTTTGCAGCGAGCACTGTCGGCACAAGTTCCTGTCCACGTCCGCCGGTGCCAAGGCGGAGGACAAGTCAGCCTCGATTCCGGTTAGCTCAAACCCTGGGACACTTATTATGATGCACAATGTCAAAGAAGGGGTGAGAGCCGGTTTGGTTGCGACCGCGGTTCTCTCCATGCTCCTGGCGATGAAATCGGCGATGGGGCTGATGCCCTCACTCGACATCATCTCAATGTTGAGCGGCCTGATGGGTTGCGGCCCGGTCAGGGGTTGGATTGCTGATTTCATGATCGGTGCGTTCATTTTCGGTGGTATGTTTGCGCTCCTCGAGCCCACCCTCCCAGGGGGCAAACTCTGGCTGAAGGGCGTGATCTTCGGCGTCGGTGCCTGGTTGGCGATGATGTTAGCCGTCATGCCGATGGCCGGCGCCGGTTTCTTCGGCATGAACCTCGGAATGGTCGCCCCGATCATGACACTCGTGCTGCACGTGATCTACGGGGCTGTCCTCGGCGGCGTCTACGCAGCGCTTCAAAGCCGGGAGCACGGACACCAACACGTCCATTGGCGGGCGAAAGAGTTCGCCGCAGCCTCAGTCTCGGCTCAATTAAGGAAACTTGATGGATGAAAACCAACACACTCACCCCGAAACTGGTCCACAAGATGGATGCGTCCTGGCGCGCTGCCATGGGAGATCTATGAGCGCCGCGACCTCTAGCGTGTCCGAGCGAATGAGCGCAGCGCCGGCAGAAACAACTATGGCGAGCAAAACAAAAAGGAATTGAATTCATGGCAACCAGGAGATGAACGGCGATGGCGATCCAGACTTGGATCCGCACCGCGTTCTCGGAAGTGCCATAGAAGGCTTTGATGCGCAGAAGTTGTTTGATCCATTTGAAGAACAGTTCGATCTGCCAGCGGCAGCGGTAGAGTTGCGCGATCGTCAGGTGGGCCAATAGAGCAGACATAAGATCTCCGCCATGGAATGAAGCTCGATGAACAAAGCACGATGAACCCGCGACGATCGTGGACCGCGGCACCGGACCGGCCGGTTGGGGCGGTGTCCGGGCCCCCGCCTGCGCTTGCCGGGCCGGATCACGGAGCAGGGCTGGACCGCGAACGGATCACGAACAAACCCGCGTCGGTTTGGCAGGCGCTGACGCGATTTCGTGCCCGAAGCGCTTCACTCTACGCCACACTCCGTCCCCGAGCGGGTCGCAAGTTACCAACCGAACTGCAGGCGGAAAATGTGAGCTCTCTGGCCGAGGCGTTGCCGCTGGGCGTTCGTGACGCTGGGTTTGAACGGTTGGTTAGGCGCGTTGAGATGGGGCCGATTCATCACGGCAACCATGTCCAGCTCTTCTTTCGCGGCGAGGATGCCTTCGCGTCGATCCGCCAGGCCATCGAAGGCGCGACACAGGAGATTCTGTTGGAAACCTACATCCTAAGAGATGACGCTACCGGACGGGACTTTTTGGGGTTGTTGGGCGGTGCGGCGGCGCGGGGCGTGAGAGTCCGGGTCCTGGCCGACGCATACGGCTCGTGGGCCACGAAGGGCGCGTTCTGGCGCGAGATGCAAGGCTTGGGGATTGAAGCGCGGTTGTTCCATCCCCTTTGGAGTCATCTGCGGGGTTTCCTTTTTCGTGATCATCGCAAGATCATCGCCATCGACCGCCGGATTTCGTTCACCGGCGGCATGAATGTGGCCAACGAATACGGCTCTTCGCATCACAGCAAGAACGGCTCATGGCGGGATACTGACATGCGCGTCGAAGGGCAGACCGCCTGGGAAATGGCCCTCGTCTTCAATGAAGGTTGGGAACGTTCGGGAGGCGTGTCTCTTCGTCTGCCGCCCCTGGCTCCAACGGACGCGAGCGGTGCTCGGACCCTGGTGTTGGATTCGCGCTTCGGCCGTGGGCAGGGCGAAACGGCCGCGGTGCTGGCGGCGCTGGTGGCGGCGTCACGTAAACGCCTTTGGATTACGAATTCCTATTTCGCACCGAACCGGATGGCGATCGGCCTCCTGGGGCGTGCGGTTGAACGCGGCGTGGACGTGCGTCTGTTGTTGCAGGGGCGCACCGACATGTCTTTGGTGCGTCATGCTGGGCATGGCAATTTTCACGACCTGCTCGCCAGCGGGGTGCGAATTTTCGAGTATCAGCCAGCGATTCTCCACGCCAAGACGCTCGTGGTCGATGACTATGTCTCGGTCGTCGGCTCCTCGAACCTCGATTTTCGTTCCTTCTATTTCAACGCCGAATGCAATGTTTTGATCTTGGACGACGCGACGGGACACACAATGGTTCAGACGTTCCAGGAGGATCTGCGGCAGTCCATTGAGATGCGGCTAGAAACCTGGAACCAACGGCCGCTGGCGCATCGGCTGGGCGACGCCCTGGCCCGGTGCCTCAGCCCGCTGCTTTGAGCCGTGCGCGGCCATTGAGATGACTTCAGGCCAAGACTTCACCTCAACTAATCGAAACCGAGAACAATGACACCATGAAACTGGACATTAAACTCGAAGGCAACCATCGCGAAGCTGTGGCGGAACTCCTCAACAGCATGGTCGCCGATGAATTCCTCCTCAGCGCCGAGTCGCTCGAGAGCGGACGGAGCAGAATCCTCGTGGCAGTTGCGGATGTGGACGCCCTGGTGCGGAAAACCTCGGCGATCGACGGCCATGCGGCGCGCAACACCACCTCCGTTTATACGCCGGCCGCGATCTTCCCCATGCTCCCGGAGGCGCTGTCAACCGATCTGACATCGTTGAACGAGGGCCAGGAACAGATTTCGCAAACAAAATGATCCGCGACGAACTGGGATGTCTGACAAGCCTGCCGCTGGCGCGCGTGGCGGACACGGTTGCAAAATACACGATGCATAGGGACCGCTCGTGCAGGTTGCAATGATTTTACCTCGCTCAGCGCTCCCCAAAGGAGATGCCAAAACTCGCTAACCAGCCTGGATTGAATAGGTTAGAACATTCGGGCAGGCTTGGCCCTCGACTAGCTAGAGAAGAAGAAGTTACGGAAACCATTATGTCAAAGTTATGCAACCGAAGCACATTCGGTCATTGAAAGGAAATCTATGTTAGGAACTGTCTTGGTTGTTCTGCTGGTTCTAATGTTAATTGGCGCACTCCCAGCCTGGCCACACAGCCGGAATTGGGGGTACGGTCCGACCGGCGGATTGGGTGTGCTTCTGGCCATCCTGGTCGTCCTGCTGCTCGTGGGCTGGATTTGATATGAACACACGCATGGTTGCCAGGGACCTGGCCGAAGAAGCCCCGCACAGCCTGAGCGAACGCGTCGCCAGATTTGCGATGGCCATTAACGGCTGTTCCGCGCAGTACGTCTCGAAATCCTATTGGAAACAGGCCAAACGGGAATTGACGGGTGAACTGGACACGGACCCGAAAGAAGCAGTGCTTGAATCAGCGCCCGACTCCGAACGCTGGCACCCGGTACCCAGTTCAAAAGGAAACAATGGGTCAAACGCGCACCAGGGATTTCAAGCCGGGTGATGCCCTCACTTGCAACTCTGGCCGGCGAGAGTTCTTCATTGCCTCGCCCAGAGAGTTGCCTCTGCGCCGCCGCGAGATTCAACCGTTCTCGGTTTGCCTTGGCGCATTAGGAATGGCGGAAAGGGCTCACCTTTGTCGTAGACCTAGCCGATAGGCCGACTGCGGGAATACTTTTGCCGTCACGTTGACGGCGATTCACAAACGAAAAACAAAACAACGCATTATGAACACACTAGAAATCAAGGGCGACTGGAACGTCACCAAAGGCAAGCTGAAACAAAAGTGGGCCAAGCTCACGGATGACGATCTCCAATGCACCGAGGGCAAGCACGATGAACTGTTGGGCCGCATTCAGAAGCGCACCGGCGAAACCCGGGAAACGATCGAAAAGGCTGTCAAGGAAGCCTCCTCCTGCTGCTGCAAATAGGCTGCCAACCGCGCATTCGGCCGAGGAATCGGCGAATCTGCGACGGGCCGCTTAGTCAGCACCAACGGCCTTGCAACCGCCGCGCGGCGGTTGCAGGGCCATCGAACCCTTATCCCGTATAAAGCTATGAAACACAATCATAACCATGACAACGTCCGCAACGCCGGTCCCGAACTTGTGCCCGTGTGCTTTGAATTCACGCACCCTACGGCCACCACCGTTTGCATCGCGGGAACTTTCAACCACTGGCAGCCCGAAGCCAAAACTCTGCATCCCGCAGGGGGTGGTCGTTGGCTGAAGGAAACGGCTTTGGTGCCAGGCACGTACGAATACTGCCTGGTCGTCGACGGCCAATGGATGCCCGACCCGCTGGCCAGAGAAACCGTGCCCAACCCGTTTGGCGGAGTGAACTCGATTCTGAAGGTGACCAGTTCGCCGGAAGCAGCCCACCTCGCCGACGCGGAAATCTTACCCCTGAAAAACGCAAATAAGCAGAAAGCACCGCAAGTATGAACAAACACACACAAGCACACAACAATGAGAAGGACACGCTCGCTGAAGATGCGCGCGCCTTGATGACCGCCACCGCCGACGTCGCCGGAGAAAAAGTCGGGGAAGCCCGCAAGCGTCTAGCCGCCGCGCTGGATAGCGCCAGGGAAATCGCGGGCCGTGTCCGCGACAAAGCGGTCGAAGGCGCAAAGGCTGCCGACCAAGCCGTGCGTGACAAGCCCTATCACGCCATCGGTATCGCCTTCGGGGTGGGGGCAATCGTCGGCTATTTCGTCATGCGCCGGTGCTCCCGCAACGGCGACTGATAACGTTGACGCTGCCATTCCCCTTGGCCGCGGGCATTCCCCCTGGAGCGGGTTGCGGAATCGCTCTCCCGATGTTACCAATTTTCTGGGGGGGCCTGTCGGCCGCTCTGTTTTATGGACCACACCAACGTTGGAAACGAAACGCAAGAAACTGAAACTGAACTGCCCGCGATGCCAAACAAGGTCGCGACGCCGGCCCTTCAGGCTGTCGAGGGCCACTCGATGATCTCCTTACCAAGGTCAGAGCCTCCGCAAGCCCCGGCCGCGAATCCGCACCTCCCGTCAGATGCAGACGTACAGGCGTTCCAACAGGGGACTCATTGTCGCTTGCAACAGAAGCTGGGCGCGCATTCCGTGACGGCGAAGGGTGTGTCCGGGGTGCAATTCGCCGTCTGGGCGCCCAACGCGGAGCGAGTCAGCGTCATGGGTGACTTCAACCAATGGGACCGCCTGAGCCATCCGCTGCGCTCACTCGGCGATTGCGGGGTTTGGGAAGGCTTCGTTCCCGGAGCCAGCCCCGGGTCGTGCTACAAGTATTTCATCCAATCGCGATATGAGGGTTATCGCGCGGAGAAGGCCGACCCGTTTGCGTTCCACGCCGAATTGCCGCCTAAAAGCGCCTCCATCATCTGGGACCTCAACTACGCCTGGGGTGACGGCGTGTGGATGAAGGAGCGAGCGCGGCATAATGCACTGGATGCGCCGATTTCCATTTACGAAGTGCACGCGGGCTCCTGGATGCGCGT
>Ga0181523_10004574_pt1 | contig 11858 bp, 13 predicted proteins | sample PEATcosm2014_Bin_43_FD_119752 | JGI IMG/M metagenome (GOLD analysis project Ga0181523, IMG submission 119752) | Peatland microbial communities from MTU Mesocosm Facility, Houghton, MI, USA - PEATcosm2014_Bin05_30_metaG | ecosystem: Environmental > Terrestrial > Soil > Wetlands > Peat | place... | reverse complement strand
TTCTGACTTCAATCGCAATACGGGCAACGTATTCACCGACGATGCCCAGCCCGATGAGCTGCACGCCGCCGAAGAAGAGCATCGTCACCAGGGTGGACGCATAGCCGGGCGTCACCACGCCGAAGGCCAGCGTGCGGGCAATGATCCATACCGCCGCGACGAATGCCATGGTGGCGATCGCGGTGCCCATATACGTCCAGATCTGCAGCGGAAGGGTGGAGAATGCGGTGATACCCTCGATCGCGAAATTCCAGAGCTTCCACGCATTGAACTTGGTTTTGCCGGCGCTGCGCGCCGAGCGCTCAAACGCAACCTGGGCGCGAGGAAAGCCAACCGCCGCGAACAGGCCTTTGGTGAAGCGTGTGCGCTCCGGGTAACGGCGCAGCTGCTCGACGACCTGGCGCGTCAGTAGCTGGAAGTCCCCGATATCGGCCTGGATCGGTACGGTGGAAATCTTGCCGATGAAGCGGTAGAAAGCGCGGGCAGTTGCGCGCTTTGCCAGACTTTCGCAGCCGCGTGACGCACGCACGGCCTGGACGATTGACCACCCCTCGAGCCAGCGGCCAACCATTGGGATGAGAACTTCAGGGGGATCCTGCAGATCGACATCTATCGGGACCACGGCATCTGCATCAGCCTCGTTCAGGCCCGCGGCAAGCGCGGCCTCTTTGCCGAAGTTGCGGGAGAGGGAAATGAGGCGCACGGCACTATTTGTGCGGACCTCAATGGCCGAGCGGATGATCTCCTTGGTGCGATCGACACTGCCATCGTCGATAAAAAGAATGCTGCCTTCGACTTTGAAGCGTTCGCGCAGCGCATGAAACACGGGTGCAATCGCGCCAAGGAATGGCGCGATCGCTTCTGCCTCGTTGAAAACGGGGACGACCAGAACGAGCGTACGGTTATGCGCGCGCGCTGAAGCCACCTCCGACACGAGGTCGCGCTCCTTGCTCTCGGCGCGCTCCAGGGTCACGGGCTAATACCTCCAAATAGCACGGCCGACGATTTGCGATTCGTCGACCCACCCGGTAAGGGCGTAGCGCGAGTCCAGCGAGTCCTCGTTAGTGCCGTACACGAAATACTTGCCCGGGGGAATTACGCCCGAGGGGCCGAGCTCGACTGGCGCGCCGGTACGGGCGAGCGTCTTCGCCACGTCAAGAAACTCTCCGTTGATAAATACGTTGCGTCCCTGCCAGGAGACAACATCTCCGGCAATACCCTTGACGATTTTGAACATGTGCCAGCCGTCGTGGATGAACGGTCCCCCGCGGTTCCACGTCCATTCAACGTAGTCGCCGCGCTGGATTTGCGCTGGCCACTTAGCGATGATTGCGAGCCGATCCGGCAGGGAGCGGTCGAACGCGAAACCCACGGCGAAGAAGTGTTGCAGCAGGCCAAAGGTGGCGATGGCGACGATCCAGCGCCACTTGTGGCGAACAAAGCCGACGCTCCAGACGTGACGGCTAAATGTCCAGACGTTGCGTAGCGCCCACACGTTGATTGCGGTCATCAGCGCGCCCCTGCCGTTTGCTGTAGCTTGGACAGGAGCCCGACCAGGTCATCGCCTTGGTGCGTGCTGGCCGTTGGCGATTGGGCTCCGGTTACGGAGAGGTATCCCTTCATGCGCGCCTGCAATTCACCGTCCATCTTGTCGTTGATGTTCAGGAGCTGCATCAGGCGTGGCGTTAGGTCGGGCACACCCACCGCGGGCGTCACAACCGCTGCGCGCACGAAGAGCGTGCAAGCGCACTCTTTTTGCACTGCCTGAACGGCCCCGGTCAGATCACCGGCGAAATTGTCGGTCAGCTTGCTAGCGGCGGCCCGGTCGGCGTCGGTACCAGTGGGATTGAGCATTAGTGTTGCAACGCGCAGCTGCTCGATGTCGTTTATTCGAATGAGATCGACGGTTGCAAAAGAGGGCTTTTGCGATTGGCTTCTGTGCATCGCCCAGGCATATCCTCCAAAGCCAGCGGCGCCGGTCAGCGCAGCGAGCACAACGGCGATAACGAAAAACGCAAGCGCTCGGGTCGCCCGACTGCGCTCAGGGGCGGGTTTCGACGGCTGCGGTTCAATGGGTTGAGTGCTTTCCGGGGCCATGAAAGGATCCTTGGTAATACTTGGTCACGCATCGAGCATCTTGTCGCGAGCGCTCGCGCGGCTTGCTGCCACCTGCTCGATGGCTTCCTCGATAGGCAGGCCCTTCGCGATGTATGCGCGCACTTCTTCGAAGTCCTGAGCGCGCGAGCTGGCCGCGATGAGGGAGAATTGATCGACGAACAGTCTTCCGACAGAAGGCGGGAAGGCTTCGCACCGGATGAAGGCTTCCGAGTACTGGCCTTGGACCGTGGTGACGGACCGAAGGAGGCGCTCCGTGTACTCGTCGAGCTTTAGCTTGCCGCTTTGCATCAGGGCGTCGATCGACGAGGAGTTTTGTCGCATCAGAAACATCCAGTCCGCCGCCTGCATCGCGGCCGCACCGGTTTCCGAGTTGGCAAGATCGAGCACCGAGTGCGTGCAGACCGTGAAGGAGCCGTTGTACTTGCGCGCTTTGCGAAAGCCACCCTCGATCCATTTTCCAGTGGAGCCCGCGCCGGCGTTGAGCAGCTGCCAGGCTTCGTCAATCAGGACCAATTTGGGTGTTTTGCGCGAACCGCGATACATCTCCGCGCTGATTCGGTACATCAACATCTGCAGCACCGCATCGCGAAGCGGTGGATTGTCGTTGAGTTCCTCGAGTTCGAGAACGACGAAGTTGGAGTTGAACTCGACGTTCGAGACACCCTTGAAGTACTCGCCATTGGCCCCGGCGAATGCCGCCAGCTGCTGACCGAGCTTGCGGATTTCCGGGTCGCACTTTGTCGGATCGAAGGTCTGGCCGCGCGGACCACGGCGCAGATTGGCCTGCTGCTCCTCGTTCAGCTCCTGGTTTCCCGAGTAGCCGGAAGTGAGCTGTGAGCCGCCCTGTTCGCAGTTGGCGATGAGGTATTGCGCCAGCTGGTCCAGATCGGCGCTCTCGCCCTTGTCAAGGTAGAGCTGGTGAGCGTGCATCTGGAGCTCGGATAGGCGCCAGTCGTCGAGCTTGGCGCTTGGCGAAATGGCTTGTGCAAGCATCGGGACGACAAAGACTGCAATCTCTTTCTCGATCGAGTTGTCTTCGTCCTTGTCATTGGCTTGTTGCCAAGAGCGCTCGAGCTGGGAGAGCAGCGAGAATGGGTTGAGCGATAGCCTGCGGCTGCGAACAAATTCGATGTACTGGCCGCCCAGCATCTTGGCAAACTTCTCGTAGCTGCGGCCGATATCGATGACCCAAACGCGCCCGCCCTGGTCGAGGGTGCGCTGGATGAGTTCGTTGACGAGAAAGGACTTGCCGGAGCCCGGCGCGCCGATCACGAGGGAGTTGTAGTTGCCGGCCGGGTTGGCGAAGAGGTCAACGGGGAAGAGTTGACCGCGCCTGCCCGTAAAGGTCAGAACCGGGCGCCGATACTGTTCGCCGTCGCGCCGTGGGGTTCCACGCCATTCGGCAAGGACGGGCAGAAGATTGGCGGCGTTCCAGAATGTCTTGAAGCTCACGCGGGAGGCGAGCTTCATGTCGTTTTGCAGCAGCGGCCCAAACATCATGGGCATGGATGCAAAGCAAGCCTGCAGCTGCATCTTGCCATCCACGCCAAGCGAGAAGCGCTCCGCGTTGAAAACGCTGCGGGCGCTTTGCTCGGCTCGTGGGAGTTGGTCCACGGCGGCAAAAACGGCGACCTGGTGGTAAAGGCGGCAGATTCCTGAGCCGTTTTCGTAGGCAAGCTGAGCGATCTTGTAGTCTTCGTTTACCTCTGCCGAGCCGGGCATGTATCGGGAGATTTTGCTGTCGGCGGTTTGCTGTGCTCTGGCGGCCTTGGCCGCGATCGTGGTGCGGGTGCGGTCGTAATCGGGGATCCCGACACCCATGGTGATCAGAAACGGGCACGGGTAGCCAAGTCCCCCGATGGTGTCGCTGCCGAGCAGGTTGAGCATGTGGTGGAGCCCAAAGACGCGCGGGTACGAAGCAACGCTCATGTAACGGGCACCTGCGGGCGCAAGGTCCTGCGATTGGAACATCATCGAAGACTGGTCAATGGTGATGTGCGTGTCGGGCAGAACAATCTGCTGATTGATGGGCTTGCCGTCGTCGTATTCCACCGGTGGCAGGCCGGACGGACTTCCGATTGGAGCCAGGAGGCGTTGGGGGTTGAGGATCATTCGCGTCCACGCGATGTAGTCTTGTGGCTGCCAATTGAAGTCAAACATCCCGTATTGAGTCAGGAGCGTCTTGAGGCCGTTGCGAGCATCGACGGCCGCCCGGATAAGCGGATCGTCGAATTTGCCTCCCGGAATAACGACGGACATGTTGGCGCGATATGTGCGCATCCGATTATTCAGACCGGGGTACACGTCCTGGCGCGCGCACCGCTCATAGTGGGCGATGCGCCGTTCCACGATGGAACGAAGAACGCGAACTTGATCGACGCGCTTGACGACGCTTGCGTACCGGGGTTGCGCGGCAAGCCAGGTCTTCATATCGAGTTCTTGCCGCTGGCGAGCCGCCACATCCAGCGCCTTCTCGTATTCGGCCAGTGCGTTTGTCGCCTTGAGAATGTCGGTTTCGCTGATGGAGTAGGCCCTCATCAGTGAGGTCACCTCCTCGAGGTAGGGCAGCCCGAAAATCTGGAACTGCATTCCCGTGCCCGAAGGAAGATTGCCTTGGAAGAGGGTGGCGAGGCGTTCGGCCATTCCGCGGTCGGCGCCAATTGCCGGGGCAATTTCGATCGTAAAGCCGACGCCTTCGAGTTCGCCTTCCTTGGCTCCCTTGATGAGGAAAAGTTGCGTCTCCGCGTCAAAGGCGAAGACGGGCAGCAGGCTGGAGAAATTGTCGAATGGCAGCGGATTCCCGGGGCCCGTGCGCGGCACACGCTCATCCGACGATTGGATGACGAGTTTGGGCGGACGCGCGCGCAAAGCGGCCATGACTTTGCCGATCATTCCTTGTTGCGGCACCGGGGCCGTGGCGATGGTTGCGCTCATTGGGGTGGCGTTCAGTTCTTGGCGGCCGGCTGCGCGAGAGAAAAAGGGGCGGACGCAGTGTTTGCGACGGGTTGATTCGTACCGGTCGAGGTTTGGGCCGCGCCGTAAGTATTTGTTTGGGTGCCCGGTGGCTCTGCCGCTTCAGCCTCCTTTGGGTTTAGCGCTCGAACGTTTTGGTACTTGGAGCGAATCGCCGCGTTGTTGTGCTCGATAAGCCACTTGCCCGGGGTTACCGTGGAGTAGATATAGCTCTGGTCGTGGAGTAAACCATCGGCGTCCTGGTAGGGCGCAACCCAAACACGGATGACATGTTCGGGCGAGCGCAGCGGGGGGCCGCTGTCAAGTGCGCCCATCGAGCCAGGCGAGATGATGGCGTATTGCGCCGGCCGATTCAGGGTGGAATCAGCGTCGCCGGCCGGACGCGGCGTGCGCAATGGTTCTGCCGGGCCGTACGCGGTCTGCTGGTCCGCCTGGGCCCGCGCTTTTGTGTGTTGGGAGGGAAGGTTGTCGGCGGCGGCGTTCGCGTAGGTGCCGCTGACGCTTTGGCACGAAATTCCGTCCGGTGCCTTGCAACCGAACGAAGATCCGGCATCGAGGCCGCTCAAGGACCCGCAACCAGCGGTAGCAACGACGACGAGAACGGCGAGCAAAGGCACTTTCACCGGGATCTCCTATTGGGCCTTAGCAAGAGGCTTTGGTGGATCCAGAAAAAGGGACAATTCTTCAAGCGGCCGAGCGCCCGCAAGCGTGCGGCCGTCTGGCGTGAAAAGCGTTGGCGTTGCGTTTACACCGAGCCTGTGGCCCAAGTCGAGAATGCGTGCCGTTGGCGTGGGGCAGCCCGACGCCGGTGGAATTGGGGTCCCCGAACGCATCCAGTTCGAATAGGCGCCGGCGCGGTCTTTGTTGCACCAGATCGCTTCGGCCTTGGTTTGGGAGTCAAGACCAAGGATCGGATACAGGAACGTGTAGACCGTCGCGTCCTGCAGCGAAGCGATGGTGGATTCAAGCGCCTTGCAAAATCCACAGTTGGGATCGGCAAACACGTAGAGGACGCGCTTGCCGGTTCCCATGCGGATGGCGTCTTCCAGTGACAGCTTGGATAGGAGTTGCGCGCGAGTCTGGGCCGAAACGGTGGAGGGAGGGGGCGTTGGTTGCGCGCTCGCCGCAGGTGGTGTTCCATCGAGAGCGCTTTGCCGGGCGTCGGTCAGGTCGACCTGCTTTTCCATATCGTAGATATGACCGAAGAAGAAGTAGCGCCCACTTGCGTTGACGTACGCGATGTTCGGGCCCAGGGTCATCTCATAGAGGCCCGGCACGGGTGTGGGGCGCAGATCGCCGATCTGGGTGGCCGGGTAGCGGGCCTTGAGATTGGCAATGACCTGGGCCGCGACCGGATCGGTCACCGGCGCGGCGGCTTGTGCGTTCGCGCCCAGAGCCAGGAGAGCAAAAATGGTGGTCGCAAGAATTCGCATGGTTGTTCCTTCGCGTGTTATTCAGCTGTGGCCGTAGTAGCTGTTTCGCCTGCGCGCTTGAGGGTGACCCCGTGCGTCAGGATGACGTCGACGCCACGGCCGGCGTCGACCTCGACCACCGGAAACATCTTCGCAGCCATGCCAAGGAAGTAAGCGGCAATTTGGTCGGACCCCTTGCCTAGTCCCGTGCCAAAGCCAGCTTTGAATCCTTCACCTGGTTGCGGGGTCTGCGTGATGTTGCCCAGCGGGCCGGTCTGCGTGAGGGTGGATGAGTAGGCGACACCTTGGCCCAGGCCGCTTACAGTGGCCGCGAGAAGGGCGTCGGCGATCATCTGTCCCGTCTTGGTTACGAGTCGGCCGCGAATTCCGGTGTAGCCGCCCTCGTCGGCAACATACCCTTTGATAGGGATATCGAGCGCATTTCCGGCATCGTCGATACAGCTGAGCCGGTCCATACGAACCTTGGCACGCTCGGAGGAGAGATCGCCCACGGCGTTGGCGGTCGCAAAGCAATCGTTCAGATCAAAGCGAAAGCCGTTTGGCAAGATGGCGTGATCGGACAGGCGTAGCAGCATGGGCACAGGATCGCCCTGGCCCTGGCCGCCGGTAGGAGCATCAAGGCCCGAGAGCAGCGTTGCGTGAATGAACGATCCGGTCGGCAGGTAGGTAGAGGAATCCTCTGGGGCTGCGCCGGGCCTCAAACCAGGTGGCGTACCGGGCTTTGGCGGCAAGCCGTTGAGGGTTGCTGGTGCGAACACCGGCGTCATGCCGACAGAGGAGAAAGCGCCCGACGGATCGGCCGCTGACGCGTGGCGAATGGATACCAAGGGGGCAACTCCGGAGCTTGGATCCCCGGGCTTTGTGCCGACGGCTCCTTGGCGGCCTCCAGGCTGTGGCGGCGGCGCCGAGGTTCCGACGGTGCCGAACAGGGCGCCAGGCTGAGGAGGGGGCACGATGTGGCCGCCGGGCGCTGGCGCGGCGCTACTACCGGGTTTTTGTTCCGCCATTTTTGCTTCCAACGCCTTGAGTTGCTTCTCAACCTCGCTGGACTTTTGCTCGAAACCGGACACCTTGCCGGCGAGCTCGGCGTTTTCCGTTCGCAGACGAGTCATTTCGCCTTCGGCGGAAACGCGCCAGGCCGACTGGTCGGCGTCCGGGACAGGTGTCGCAAGCGGCATCGTTTTTGGCGGCTCCTTGACCTGACCGGCCGGAGTGGAGGGAGCCATCAGGAAACCACCAACGCTGGCCAGGGCGATGACGCCGGCCAGGACGCCACCCAGAACCACCATCTGACGCGAGCGAATTTTGGTAAAGACACTGCCGGCGCCTGCGGGAAGTTTCATTGCCCGGCCCTGCGCACGATGATCACATCGGTTGTGTCGCCCGGCATCAGTACGTGCTGGTCGATTTGGACCGCCTCGACGCTCTTTTGATAGAACTCTTGCTCCGCGAAGCGGATTGCCGATGTACCGGTGTTGGTAAGGTGGTAATGCTCGCCGATGTAAGAGCGGCCGTGCCACGCCTCGAGCATCTCGAATCTCGTTCCGGCGAAGAGGCGTACCGCTACCTCGGCCGTGCGCACCTCGTAGCCGGCGCCTGGTTCGCCCCTCGTCATCGCATTTACGAGGCGCAGGATCTGGGCTTCGTGGGGAAGTGCTTTAGCAGCGGGATGATCCGCCGCCTTGGGATCGATGTAGTCCTTGATGAGAATCGTCTCAAGCGGTATATCGCGCACTTGCATCATGAGCGAATGGGTGTTGCCATTGCTCGTGACCAAGAACACGTTGATTGGCTTGATTACGCCATCGAGGCTCGGGCGGACATTCGGGCGAATGAACACCTGGCCGTTGGCCAGATCCTTGTCAACGACGAGTTCGTCGTCGTTGAACAAAACATCAACGATCTTGCCAGGTGTGGCTGGATCGAAGGCGATTCGCGTAATCTCCCGCTTGGAGATATTGACTTCGAAGCGCTGCCCTTGGGCTTCTGGTCGGCTCGCGTCAATGGATTGGAGCGCCTGCGACGAGAGGGGCAGGAATAGGAGCCACGCAATCATGGCAGCGGCCGGGCGCGGCAAAGACATCATTTTTCGTCTCCCGCCGCGGCGGGTGTTGCGCCTTGCTGCGAGGCTGGCAAGTACGGCATAGTGTTTTTCCTGGCCTGCGCGTCCGCATCCGCTTGGCGCTTGGCATCGGTATCGGCGCCTTCGAGCTTCGTGGGGACCACCTCACGGATTTCGGCCAGGCACCAGCGTCCGCCGGAGCGATCGAGCTTGACCCAGAAAGCACGGCTCGCGCGGGAGACGACGCGATCGCCGATGTATGTAGTCACGAGGCCGCGAATTGCGACGGCGTGTTGCGTGTCAAAGTTGACCCACTCCTGGGGAATCCAGGTTGTTGCGGCGTTTGTGTCTTTGAGTTTCGCAGCGGTTGCGCGAATCTGGGCCGCAATGCCACCAAGGGCGGACGGATGCGCCCAGGGGAGAATCTGCTCACCGGACATCAGCGCCGTATCGGCCGTTACGCTCATGAGGCGATCAAGGGCGAAAAGGGCCGTGGCGCGCACGTATTCCGGCGAGACGTTGTCCTCCTCGACCCAGTACTGTTGCGTCGCGGTGGGGGGAATGAAGGTCTCGCGTATGGTCGTTTTGGTCGTCACGGCGTGCAGCGATAGCAGCACGTTGACGGCGAGCGACATCAGCAAAAACGCGATGAATAGTGTGTTGACACCTAGCCGGGTGGCGATGTCGGCGAGGGCGGGTTTGGCGTGCATCGTTGGGCTTTTAGCGTTGGTCGGAGATGGTCAGCCGACGAACTCGCGTCTTGCGGAGAGTGGCGTTCGCTTCATTCCGAGCGTCGACGGGAGGTTCCAGTACAGCAAGTGCATTGCGTATCCACGAGCCTGGCCGGACTTGGCCTTGGAATACACGTAGGTCAAAACGATGGTGATGAAAAAGGCGGTGACAACAAAACCGCTCATCACTCCGATGAAAATGCCGAACAGGAAGACAAAGGCGACGTCGCTGTCCCAGAAAAGAACCTTCCACGTTTCGTCCAAGCGACGTGGAATCATCAAGCGCAGTTGGTCTTCGGTCATATCAGAAGCTCCGAGGTGTCAGACCGGACGCAGGAGGCAGGCGAGTTGTGCTGCCAACCTCCCGCGTACCGGCGTTTAGAACGTTGCGGCAAGCATCGTGTTGATGACCGTAGGACCAACGCTCAGGATGAGCGCAACCACGACGCCGAAGATCGCCGGAATGGCGTCTTGCTTTGCAATCGCGACCCCGGATCCGAACAAGAATGCAGCGAGCGCAAGGGCGCGCCCAAGGAAGCCGCCGACCCAGTTGGTGATGGTGTTGAACAAGGTCTGGAACTCCGGCCCCGTCGTTCCGGCCTGGGCGATCTGGAGCAGCGTGAGGGCGGCTGCAAAGACGCCCAGGTTGAAAAGAACTTTTTTGGATAGCATGGCTTGCATGAGTGACTCCACAGATTGATGGGTTGCTAGGACGCCCCGCGATGCCCTGGACGGTCTGCGCGTGGGGCCCAAGCACCACGTCAAACACGGCGTCGAGATCCTCAAGCACCTTTGCCACCATGGACGTCGAGCAATCAGCGCGGCTTGCGCGAGCTCACGAGTTGGAAGTCGGTCGCGACGGCTTCGCCCAACAGCGCAAGCCAACGGTCATGCAGTTGTTTATCCTCGAGCAACATGCGCAGGCCCGCGGTAGCGAGACAGCGTTCAATGTGGCTTTCTCGTCCGAAGCCGTGTTGCTCGCGAAAACCGTGCAATCCCGCCTTGATGTCCTCGGTTACGAGGACAGACCGGTAGCCCGGGATGAATTCCCGGTCTCGGCGCGTCAAGCCGCTCGGTGCGTTCGTCTCGGTCGTTGCGTTGTGCGTTGTGGCGTTGGGAGTCGTCATGGCGTTTGGCGCTCGTGCCATTCAGGGTGGCTTGTCGTGTCCATTGCTACGATGTTGAGCAACGTGACATGCTTGATGCGCGGCGCCTCCGGTGCTTTGGCGGCAACAAAATCTGAGGGTTGCGCCTGGACCATCGCTGCGCGATAGACGCTCCAGGCGTACTTGTTGCGGGCAGCGGTACAGGCGGCGCCTTTGAGCTGGGTGCAGCCGGCGTTGTATGCGCCGATAGCTTCCCATCCGGGTCCGTAGCGCCTGAGCAGGGGTGCCAGGATCCAGGCGGCTACGAGAACGTTCTGACACGGGTCGAGCAGTGCTTTCTCGGTGATGCCAAGGCGCGCCAGATCGGGCAACCATCGCGAGTCGATCTGCATGAGTCCGATGCCGTAGGAGCCTGTCGCGGCCACGTGCGTGAGGTTCATCGCTTTGGGATTGGCGTTTGATTCGGCCTTGGCGATGCCCTGCAGGAGCGCGGGCGTCATGCCAAGGTTCGCGTAGGGCGCGGCGGCCTGCTCGTAGCAGGTCGCCGACGCGCGGGCGCCCAGAAGCAGGAGCAAGGTAGAGATGAGGGCCCGAAGCATCAGTTGCGCTCCGTTTGTGGCGGTCTCATGGATTTCGTTGCATCCGCATGGTTTGCCTGTGCGCCTTGGTGCGCCAGAGCGGACAACGGCGGGGCGTCTTTATAAAAGTCCCCATCCTGTTGCGCCTCCTCGCGGGCGCGGCGCTGCTGAGCGGTGTCTTGAGCGGCGGCTTGTGCGGCGTGCATTTGCCAGTCGCCCTCGTAGAACACCTTCCAGACAATGAAGCGACAGCCGTACTGCCAATCCGCCATGGCTCGCTTGGTGCCAGCGGCAAGCTGCTCGTTGAGTAGGAGCGCTGTGGCAACCGCAGCCTTGTCGACGATGGTCAAAGGCGAGCAGCTGCGGTCGATGCGTTCGGTAGGATCGGAAGTGACGACGATCGATCCAAGCCACACCAGCACCAGACAGAAGAAGATCAGCGAGAAAGGCTTGAGCATGTGCAAGAGAAGCTCTTTGCATGCGCTTGTTTGTGACGGCCTGGACTATATCCACGGGAATCGTGCGGCTGATAATTCGCGCCGCACGAATTCATCGCCAGGTTGTAGCGGCTTGCGATAGAGAGGCGAGAAGGCGCAGGCTTCGAATTGGAGCAAGCGGCGTGGGCGAGGGATGAGGACTTCTCCAAGCCGGCTGTTGCGAGGCGGCGCAGAGCACTGCACGATCGTCCATTGCAGGACGGTGGGTTGGCCGACGATGGCAAGGCGTCGGCGCAACGTTTAGCTATCGCCCTCCAGGCGTGCGGCGATGATCAGTCCTAGGTCGAGGGGGTACTCGCCAGAGGTGCCGCGCACGAGCGTCTTTTCCCACCGCCGGCGAATTGGGCCAGGCAGGTCTGG
>Ga0181523_10004573_pt1 | contig 11865 bp, 9 predicted proteins | sample PEATcosm2014_Bin_43_FD_119752 | JGI IMG/M metagenome (GOLD analysis project Ga0181523, IMG submission 119752) | Peatland microbial communities from MTU Mesocosm Facility, Houghton, MI, USA - PEATcosm2014_Bin05_30_metaG | ecosystem: Environmental > Terrestrial > Soil > Wetlands > Peat | place... | reverse complement strand
TACATGTACGTGCCCATGATCGGCCTGGCGGTGATGGTTGCCTGGGGCGGAGCGGACCTGTTGCGCAGATGGCCTCGTCTTCGCACGGCCCTGGCAATCGGAGCGTGCGCAGCCTGCGCAGGCGCGGCTTGGGCGCAGGCCGGCTATTGGCGGAACAGCGAAACGCTGTTTGCTCACGCACTGGAAGTCACGACTGACAACTACATCGCCGAGCACAACCTGGGCACCTATCTGACGGACCAGCCGGGACGGCTGCCCGAGGCGGTGGCGCATCTGGAGCGGGCCGTGCACTTGGAGCCGCAATCGGGCCAGGCGCATTCCGACCTGGGCATCGCGCTAGCCGGGACACCGGGGCGCCTCGAGGACGCGATCGCCGAATTCCGCACCGCGATGCGCCTGCGGCCGGATTCCGAGGTTCCGCATATCAACATGGCCAATGCGCTGGCGCAGGCCGGCCGGCTGAAGGAAGCGGAGGCCGAGTATGAGACGGCGCTGCGGCTACAGCCGGATGCCGCTGGCGTCAAAGATCACATGGCCCGCGTGACGGCGGAGATGCATTTCCAGGCAGGGGTTGCTCTGGCAAAGGCTGGCCATCCGCGCGAAGCCGCGGCCGAGCTCGATACGGCCGTGCAAATCGACCCGGCTTACAAGGACGCACACAACACCAGCGCGACGCTGTCGCAGACGCACTACCAAGCAGGGATTGCCCTGGCGCAAGCGGACCACCCGCGCGAAGCCGCAGCCGAGTTCGAAACCGCCCTGCGATTCGACTCGTCTTACGCGGAGGCACACAACAATCTCGGCGTGGTCCTGTCCGAGATCCCGGGCAGAGAGGAAGAGGCCGTCGCCCAATTCCGCGAAGCCCTTCGCATCCGCCCCGACTACGACGATGCTCGCAACAACCTGCAGTCGCTCGAAGCGCGCCGGCCACCGGGGCGGTGAGGGGACGAAAACGGAACGAGAGACGGGCGACGACGAAAAAGATCGCCGCGGGTCAGTCCGTCCCGGTTCTAGGCCACAGCACAAGTGACCGAGACGCCGGGTTGCGCCGGTCTCCGCGCACCCAATCGGTTTTCTGTGCTATAGTGTTACCAGGTAATACCTTGGAGCACCCGCGATGGCGACACTTTCAACAACCAGCCTGAAGCTCGATAGCGCGACCAGAGATCGCGTGCATCGGCTCGCCGCGGCGCTTCGCCGATCGCCGCACTGGGTCATGCGCGAAGCCGTCGAGCAGTATGTGGAACGCGAGGAGAAGCGCGAGCGACTCCGGCAGGACGCGCTCGCCGCGTGGGCCGAGTATCAGACCACTGGCCTGCACGTTACGGCCCAGGACGCCGACGCTTGGCTGGCCAAACTGGAAGCGGGCAAGCGCGCCGTTATTCCCAAATGCCACGTCTAGTGTGGTCTTGGCCCGCCCTGCTGGACGTGGCTCGCCTCCACAAGTTTCTGGCTCCCAAGAGCCGGGAGGCCGCGCAGCGGTCCGTCAAGACGATCCGGCAGGGTGTGAAAGCGCTTGGCAAGCACCCGGAGATTGGCCGTCCTGTCGAAGAGTTGCCGCCGGAGTTTCGCGAGTGGGTAATCGAATTCGCGTCCGGCGCCTACATCGCCCTGTATCACTACGACGGGAAAGAGGTCGCGATTCTTGCAGTCCGCCACGGACGCGAAGCCGGATATTGAGTTAGGCAAGGTGCCGAGTTTGCTGGAAGGCGCTGCGGACGCTGAAGTCCGCCAGTCGCTCCACGTCTGTACCAAATAGAACCAGTGACAAATAGAACCAGGCTACGTGTTTCCATTTTTCTGCCCAAGTGCAAGTGAACAGCGCGTGTTGGCTTCAGAGAAACCGGAAACACGTAGCTTCTCCCGGCTTTTTTCCGGCTTTTTTCTTCAGTGCAAAGAGGCTCCGCCTGTGCACTAATATAAAAATGACCTGGAAGCGGGCATCCTTCTTCGGCTTTGTCGTAGCTGTGCTGTGTCTTCTGTGGCTGTTTTTCGATAGGGCGGTCTTTGGCAGCGGGCCGGTCACGATTGCCATTCAGCTAGCGGCCGTGGCCCTGATGGTCTGGGCGCGTGTCACATTCGGAAGGCGCAGCTTTCATGCCGTCGCCAACCCCACGGAGGGCGGGTTGGTCACCAACGGCCCGTATCGGTACCTCCGCCACCCGATTTACGCGGCGGCGCTGTACTTCCTATGGGCCGGCATCGCCGCTCACCTATCCCTAGCGCACGTGATCGTCGCTCTCGTCGCCACGGCCGGCCTCGCGGTCCGGATGCTCGCCGAGGAGACTCTCATCGTCGGCGAGTACCCGGAATACGCCGGCTACGCCGCTCGTACGCGACGCGTGGTGCCGTTCGTGTTCTGAGTCGGTGCGGGGGACAAGTCGGTGCGGGGGACAGACAGCACTGTCCACGCGGCGCAAGAGCGGCGCCTTGGGACAGTGTAGTCTGTCCCCCGGTCTCCTGCGCGAAAGCGGCTTTCCCCCTACTGCGTGGTCGGCCGGATGTCGGAGATTTCCCCTTTTTGCAACTGGTCCGGAAGGTTGGGAGGCTTGAAATCGTTGGTGTTGAAAATGCGCCATGGTTCACCGGGAGGGGAAACCGCGAGCACCAGGGCAACCGTGAAGCGTGGGCCCTGGAAGTACTCAACCTTGATCTCGTGAACGCCTCGTGTCAGGGTCGCGCTCCCGCTGATTGCCCTTGCCGAATGCTGTCCGTCGTTGTCGATCACCACTTGGTTGTTCAGATACAGCTTGGCTCCGTCATCGGACAACAAGCTGAAACGGTATTGCCCCGCGTTTTCGATCCAGAACCGGCCGGTATACTCGATCGCGAACCACTCGAATCGGTCCGTGACGTTCGGGAATCCTTCATCGAAGTTCTGCGGCCACACGTTCAAGTGCGTGGTATAAATCGAGCCGGCCGGCTGCATCTTCGCAAGCTTCGGCAGCCGATTGGTTCCAGGTTTCAAGTAGAATACGCGGCCTTGCAGGCCGGAGGCGTCCACAACGGTGGTTCCAAACGTGTATTCCGGTTTAACTTGTTTATCTTGCGCGGGCGATGAAAGCGCCAGCCCCACCGCCAGCGCTGCCGGCCACAGCTTGCCGAGTCGCATATTTACTATTACGCACGCGCGAGGCGCCGAGGATGCAGAAATCGCGAGCCGCCGTGGCGCGGCTTGCCCGTGCACCATCCGGGGCCGTCGTGCCTGCCGTGTCGGTAGAGTCATCTCGACATTTCTTCGCTCCGGAGAAGCTCAAGAAACGCCGGCACGAGGGCCTCGGCTCTGCAGGCTCGACATCCTGCGCTGCGGGCTACTTCAGCAGGTTCAGAATCTCGGTGAGCTGGCGGCGGACTTCGGGCCACGGGTCGGTGGCGAACAATTCCTGCTGGACGCTGGTGGAGCGCCTGGCTTTGACGCGGCGGCCTTCGGACTGCAACGACTGGCGCGCGCCTTCGATGGTGTACCGCTTTTCGTAAAGCAGATGCTTGATGCGCAGCAGCAGCTCGACGTCCTTGCGGCGGTACAGGCGGTGGCCGGTGCCCGATTTCTTCGGTTGCAGCACCGGAAACTCGCTCTCCCAAAAGCGCAGCACATAGGGCTCGACGCCCAGCAGATCGCTCACTTCGCCGATCTTGAAGTACAGCTTATCCGGGATGTCCGGCGGTCCGGACTGTATGGCCACGTCGGTCATCGATCATTCGTAATCCTAACTCACTCGATGGTCAATGTCACGATGTGCTGGCCGCGTGGCAGCAGCAGCGTGTTGGGACCAGCACTTTTCGCCATGGCGGGGACCGAATCGATCTCGACCGCCCGTGGCGTGCGATCCAGCACGGCGATGGCGCGGGCGGAGCTTTGATAGGTGAACTCGATGGAGTGCGCATCGAGGCTGCGGGCGGCTTTCAGCTCGCCGTTGAGCCGCACGAGGCGCGGGCCGGCATCGGCCGGTGACGCCTCGATCGAGTGCGCGCCGGCCGGCAGCCATACGGTTTCCGCATCCCGCACCGGCCAGGGCTGGCCATCCACCACGGCCGGGCCGCGCCAGGGAACGCCCACCCCGTGCGCCGATTCCACCACCAGCTTCGGCCCGATCCGCTCCACCCGGCTGACAGCGGCGGCGGCCGAGGGCAGCAGCCCCAGGTCCGGCGCCAGCAGCGAGTTTTCGAAATACAGCGTGACGCGCTCGAAGTTGCGCGCCGCGTTGTGGACCAGCTCGAACAGCTCGGTGCCGGTCTGCTGCTTGGTCGGATAGACGTTCTGATAGCGGTCGACGATGTTCAGGTCGATGGCGAGTTTGTCGCCATGAGTGGTGATGGCGCGGTAACGCTCCGCGATGGCCTGATAACGCTGCGGCCCCAGGTTCCAGACGGTGGCTGGATCTTCGATCAGGAAGGTGAAGCTGTGCGTGTCGAGCATGGGCAGCACGCGCGCGGCGTCGGCGCCGATGGCTTCGCGCATGCCGGTGTCGAAGCGGTCGTCCACGTGGGTGAGCACCAGGTCGAGATCCGGCTTTTCGCGGCGCAGGCTCTCGAGGACGCCCAGCCATTCCTCTTCCATGCGCCGGGCCAGCTCGGCGCGGAAATCCAGGAATTGCTTTTGCGACGCCTGGTCGCGGCGGGCGGCGAAGAGATCGATCGGATCGAAGCCCGAGCGCGCGCGAAACTCGCGGCGCACATCGTCGTTCATGGGCGTGAAACGCGCCGGATTGCCGATCCCCTCGAGCGATTCGAAATACAGCTCGGCCAGGTTCACGCCGTCCCAATCGAAGCGTTTCACCAGCGACGCGGTGCCCTCGGCCGCGGCGCGGAAGCAGTCCCGGTTGGTGAGGTTCATCAGCTTGCGCCAATCGAGCTGGGCATCCTGCAAAATCGCCGTCTTCTCGCGCCACTCGGGATGGCTGGCCCAGAATTTCTCGCTGACGTGCGGCAGCTCCAGCCAGGCGTAAACCACTATCCCCTCGCGGTGACAGGCGGCGATGAGCCTGGCGAGGTACGCGTCCTGCTCGGGGTCGGCTTCCCAGAAATGCCAGGCGGCTACGTGCAACGCGGCCACGCCGCTCGCGCGCCAGCGCGCCGCGAAGTAATCCAGGTCCACGCGCGAGCGGTAGGCGGAATCGAAAAACGCCCACAGGCGCGCGGAGGAAAACGGCCGCTCCATGCCGAGATCGGCCAAGGCCTGCAAGAGATAGGGGAAGCGCTCATAGCCGCGGTCGCCGGGCGGGACGGCCACCCACAACAGAATGCCGGCGCCGCGCCGCATTCCCGTCATCATGGGCGCGCCGGTCCAGCGCTCGCGGGCGAACACGGTGGCGCCGCCGGGCAAATCGAACGTCGGCAGTTCGAGCCCCTTTTCCCAAATGACGGGCAGGCCTGGGCGGTGCACATCGGTGAGGCTGCCAACCTTGACGAACCCTGCGCCACGGCGGAAGCCGAACATTTCGGCCAGCGAAGATTCGCCCTCGAGGATCAAAATGGCGCCCTGCTCGACACGCTGATTCCACTCGTTCGACGCGGGCGTGCCGGTGCGCGCCACGAAAACATGCGCCAGGTTGGCGGGCTGGCGCACCAGGCCAATCGAAGAGAGGATCTCCGGCCAGGCGCCGGCGTCCGCGTTCAGAACGCAATAGTAGGGCAGCGGAGCGGCCGAAGCGACGGCGGCGGCGAGGAGTGCGATGAGGAGCCGTTTCGTGGCAAGCGCAACAATATTGGCGACCGCTCCCTGACGGTCGCGGCTCCGAATGCGCCCGCAAGCGGGCGTTGGCAAGCTAAAGCATGCCCTACCACTAGTGTGTAAACGCATACCAGATTCCCGAGCGGAAGTCGCCGAAGGTGGCCGGGCTGGCGCCAAAGCTGTTCAGCAGGTAGGCGCCGCGCAACAGGCTGGTGGTGACGTACATCGAGGGCGGCATCCACGCCGCGCGAATGCGCACGCCGGGCCCGGTTTCGAAGAAGTTGGCCCAGATCTGTCGTTGCGCGTCGAAATTGAGATTCGCGTTCCAGAAGAACTGCGTGCGAAACGCGGCCGGCCCGAGCGAGTAGCCGAGGCGCGACTGATCGTACACCAGGAAATCGTTGCCGAACCGGCTGATGAAGACCGCGTCCACGGCAGTGTCGGCAAACCAGCCGGAGGATTCGGAGCCGAGCGCCCGGCCAATCGAGTGCGCATAATTCAATCCGCCGCGGTAGTCGGGCAGAATATGGCCGGTGGCGTAGCCCATGGCGCTGCCGGCTTCGAACCAGGCCCCGAGGCCGTGCCACGGCAACATGCGCACACCGCCAGCCACGATGAACGAGCTTTCCGAAAGATAAAGCGGCGTCACGGTGCCCACCGTGACCCGCGTGTCGCCGACGAAGCGCACGCTGAGGTAAGGCTGCACGCGCGTCTTGTTGCGCAGTTCGGTTTTGACCTGCGCGTAAGCGAAGAAGTCGCTCCAGCGCGTGGAATAGATGGGGTAGATCCAAAAGGTGGTGCGGAATTTCCGCAACACGCCGCTCAGGTTGCGCCACGCCTGGCGGCCCTCGGCGGCGATCTTCGGGTCGGGGCTATGGCGCGCCAGGTCGAACCAGCGGGCCGCGGCGGGGTCCTGATGCAGGATGTTGTAGGTCCAGCCGAGCTTGAGCATGGCCTCGAAATCGCCAGGGTCGTCCTCATGGGCCACTTGCAGGTATTTAAGCGCGTCCTTCATGTAGCCGGCCTTGATGCTGCGCTCGGCCATGACTTTGGCGTCGATGGAATCGGGCGGCTGCTGCGGGCGGCGGCTGAGCACCTGGGGCAGGTGCAGCACGGCGCGCACGCGGTTGGCCAGGTCCTCGTCCGGGCCGGCCAGCACGCGATCGAAGAGCGGCTGGGCGGCCGCGTCGTCGCCGCGCGCGTGGAGCAGGAAGCCGAGCTGGGTGGCGGCGAGCATGTCATCCGGCGCGGTTTCGGTGAGCGTGCGGAACTCCTGTTCGGCTTCGGGCGCGCGCTCCATGCGCAGCAGCAGATAGGCGAGCTCGCGGCGCAGCTCGGCGTTGCGGGGATCAAGCGCGAGCGCGCCACGGAATTCGGCGACGAACGGGTAGCGGCCGGGCAGCAGCTCGCGCGCCTGCTCGGCGGCGCGCGGCTCGCCGCCGCGGGAAGCGGCCAGCAGGGCGGCGATGGCGTCATCGGTGCGGCCGAGGGCTTTCCACACGCGGCCCAGGTCCACCAGCACGGTGCGCCGGTCCGGCAGCAAACGCCAGGCCTTCTCGAAATGTTCGGCCGCCAGCGGCAGCTCGTCGCGCTCTTCGGCCAGGTGGGCGAGCTCGAAGTGCGCGCTGAAACTGTCCGGGCCGGCGGCCAGCGCGCTCTTCCACCGCTCGATCGCGGCGGCCAGCGGCCGGTCGATATTCTGAAACGCCCGCTCCGCCTCTGCGTTGCCGGTTTGGCGGATGCGATCGAAGATGCGCCGCGCTTCGGCTTCCCGCTTGCTCTCATAGCAAAGGAAGGCGTACTCCATGGCCACCTGGACGTCGGCGGAATCCATCGTCATCGCCGCGCGAAACTGGTCGCGCGCCAAATCGTTTTCGCCGATCTTGAGGTAGGTGTAGGCGAGGTCTTTGCGGACGGAAGCGCGCTGCGGCGCGAGCTCGATGGCGCGGGTGAAGCCGGCCACGGCGGCGTCATAATCGTGCGCCTGCAATGCGGCGTAGGCGCGCGCGAGCGGCTCATAGGCCGGGTCTGGCGCCTGCGCCGCAGCCAGAGCGCACACCGCCACTAGAATTGCAGCTCGCATAGCACCCTGGATGTAGTGGCCGGCGGGAGAGGAATTCTCGCAGGTTTTGTGAGGGCTCGTTTAGGGCGAGCTATTCGGGCAACCTAAAGGATGCCCTACCTGCTCGCTTCTTCGATCACCCGATCCGGGAACTCCATGGGGATGAAGTGGGAAGCGCCGTCCAGCACCACATCGCGGCCGCGTGCGAAACGGGCGGCCAGGTCGGCGGCGGTGGGCGAAGCGGCCAGGTCGAGCTGGCCGGGCTGGCGGGCGATTCCGGCGCGCAGGATGGTGACGGGCGCGGTGAGCTGGCCGACCTCGGCGTAAATATTCGATTCCGGGGCGATGGATTCCTGGTAGATGGAAGCTTCGGCGGCCGGCGGGCAGGCCAGCTCCAGATGATCGCCCGCGGGCAGCAGCCCGAACCGGCAATAGTCGCGCAGAATCTCCGGCAGCCAGGCGACGAACGGCGCGCGCTTCGAGAAGCGCTCGATCATCTCCTCGGGCGAGCGCCAGACGTTCTTGCGGCGCAGGGTGAAGGCGAAATCGAGCGGCGCGCCGCCGTAGCGGATCGCGGGGAAAATCGTGGGATCGATCAATAGCATGGCGGCGAAGGCTGCCGGCTCGAGCGCCGCGGCCTGCACCATGGAGTGGCCGCCCGAGGAATGGCCGATACCGAAAGCGCCGCGCAGGCCGAGGCTGCGCAGGATGCCGGCAAGGTCGCGGCCGAGATAGCGCCAGCGGTAGGGCGGACGGGGGCGGGCGCTGCGGCCGTGGCCGCGCGTTTCAATAGCCAGGCAGCGCCGCCCCGGCAGACGGCGAATGAGGTAGTCCCATAGCCGGCCGTGGAAGCCGGTGGCGTGGGTGAAAACGAGCGGCGGATCCGCGCCCGGCCAATCCCAAAGAGCGAGATCGAGGCCGTCAACATTGACGATGCGCAACTCGGGGTTTTCCGCGTCGGGTCGAAGGTTCACGGTTCGATTTTCGCATGGTGCGGCCCGGCCCGAGAGGCAATACTCAGCCACGGATGGACACAGATAAACACAGATTAAAGAGAAGAGTCTTATCGGTGTTCATCTGTGTTTATCCGTGGCTCGAAATCAATTCGTGTTCTATCCCACCTGTCCGGCTGCGTAGGGCTCGTTCCCCGGCCCTGCGGCGGCGGGTTTCCAGAACAACAGGCAGAGCGCGATGGTGAGGACCTGGACGGCGGCGATGAGGGCTACCGTGGCGGGCCATCCGCCGCGGTTCCAGAAGGTGCCCGGCACGGCCGCGCCGAAGCTGCCGCCGGTGTAATAGAACATGACGTACAGCCCGACGGCGGCGCCGCGCGCGCCCTCGGCCAACCTGCCGACATAGCTGGAAGCGGCGGACTGGGCGATGAAGACGCCGGTCGAGGTCAGCGCCAGGCCCAGCAGCACGGCGGGCAAATGCGGCACCAGGGTGAGCGAAATGCCGCCCACGCCTCCGAGGAAAGCGGCCACCAGGGTGAAGCGGTGCCCGATGCGGTCGATGGCGCGGCCGGCCACCGGCGTCACCACGGCGCCGATCAGGTAGACCACGAAAATCAGCCCCAACGCGGTGGTGCCCAGGCGGAAGGGCGGCGCGGCCAAATAGAAATTCACGTAGGTGAAGGTGGCGATGAGGGTGAACAAGACGCAGAAGCCGACGGCGTAAGTTGCCGCGAGCGGCGGATTGCGGAGATGGCGGAGCATGGCGCGCATGGCGGATGCCCCACGCCGGGAGCGCGTAAAATGGCGGTCCGGCGGCAGCCAGGCCCACATGGCGGCGGCGCACAGCGCATCGAGCGCCGCCAGCGCGATAAACGACCAGCGCCAGGAGGAATGCGCCGCCACCAGGGCCGAGATCATTCTGCCGCTGAAGCCGCCCAGCACCGTCCCGGCGACGTAGGAGGACATGGCCGCGCCCACTCCTTGCTCCCATTCGTCGTTGACGTAGGCAATGGTGACGGCGAAGATGCCGGGCGTGAAGACACCCTGCCAGAAACGCCAGGCCAGCATCTGCGCCAGGCTGCCGGAAGCCGCCGCGCCAGCCGTCGGGACGGAGAGCAAAAGCGCCGAAAGGACGATCACGCGCTTGCGCCCCAAGCGGTCCGCCACTACGCCGGCAAAGGGCGCGGCCAGGGCCACGGCCGCGGTGGAGGCGGTCAGGACGAGGCTCACCGCTCCGGCCGAGGCGTGAAACCCGCGGGCCAGCATGGGCAGCAGCGGCTGCGGCGCATAGAGCGTGAGGAAGGCGCAGAAGCCCGCGAACATCACCGCTGCGGTGCGCGTGGAGGAAGATTGCGCCGCGGCTGGCGGCAAGGGCCGCGCGGGCGGCGGGCTGGTTGCCATCTTCCATTATCATCCCGCGATTTCGGGAGTGCGGTCCGCGGGTGGCGTGGGGATGGTTCGGGAAGACAAAGCGGCAAGCTAAGAAGACAAGGCGGCAAGCTAAAGAGCTTGCTGAAAAACACCAAAAGCATCATGGCCACGGATAAACACAGATGAACACAGATTGAAAAGAATTGCTTTATCCGTGTTCATCTGTGTTCATCCGTGGCCCAAAAATGTTCTTTCGGACTTTTTCAGCAGCCTCTAAAGCGTGCCCTACCAAGAAAAAAGGGGGCAGGCGCGATGCCTGCCCCCGGACTCGAGAATTGCTCTCGCGTGAGTGCTAGAAGTAGAACTTCAATGCCATCTGGATCTGTCGTGGGGTGCCAAAGGTGGTGATGTCGCCGAACGTGCCGCTGGTGATGCTGGTGGTCGGGTTGTTCGGGTTGGCGTGATTCAGGACGTTGAAGAAGTCGGCGCGGATGTCCATGTTGATCCGCTCCTTAAAAGCAAAGCGGCGGGTCAGCGCGGTATCGAGGCCGATGGAGCCGGGACCGTACAGGGAGTTTCGGCCGAGATCGCCGAACTGGCCGGTGAAAATGCTGCACGAAGTGCCTGTGGGATTGCCGTAACATGCAAACGCCTGAGGGTTGAACCAATCGTAATAGCTCCCGGTCGTCTGCTTCATATAGACTTGGCTGGGCAGAATATTCTCGGGCCGGTCCAGGCCTTGGCCGCTCAAGGAAATGTCCTTGCCGCCGTCGGTGAGCTGGATCGGGTAGCCGCTGGCCAGGCTGGAGATGGCACTTACCTGCCAGTTCTTGGTAATCGCCTTGACAGCGCTGTGGCCCAATCCAGGGCTGTTGTAGACCAGCGAAATGTTGACAACCTGCCGGTGGTCGAAGCCGCAGGCGCCTCGCTCGCCGACGCGGCTGCTGTAACTGCTGCTCTGGTAAACCGGGCCGGCAAGTTCTCCGGCGAAATCCCAGTCGCTGACGCAGTGGCTCCAGGTATAGTTGGCCAACAACGTGAAGTTCGTCGACATGCGGTGCAGGACGGAAACCAACAAGCCGTTGTAATCGCCATTGTTGCCATCGTCGGACACCTGGATGTCGCCGTAAGAACCCCCGGTAGTGGGGTTCATCAGGTAGGTCAGACGCCGTTGGTTGGTGTTGGACGTGCTCGCGGCAGCGGTTCCCACCGGGACGTCGATCGAATAGTTGACGTCATCCGATCCCAGGAGGTGCCGGTCGGCATTTCCCATGTAACTCGCCGTCACGCGCCAATCAGTGCCGAACTGCCGCTGATAGCTGAGGTTCCACTGCATGACGTACATCGGCGAAATGTTGGGTGGAACGCTGATGTAGGCGCCGGGCGCGCCGGTGGTTGCGATGGACGGGAAAACGTTGGTGCCGGGGAACGGGTCGCCGCCCGCTACGCCCGCGAACGGATTCGAGAACTGCCCGCTGGTGAAAGCGAGCGAAGACACGTACGGCGAATTGGTGGTCCACCGCTCGGGGTAGAACAGCTCGTTGGTATCGTGGATCAGCGTAAAGGCGGCGCGAAGGGTCTGCTTGCCATCGCCTTTGGGATCCCACACCATGCCGAGCCGCGGCGAAACGGTGCCCCAATGGGAAGCCGTGAAAGCCTTGCCGTAAGCATCCTCGGAGTCGCCGTTGAAAACCAGGCCTGCCGGCGCGGTGGGATAAATGGAGCTGTGCCAGCCCTGTTCGAAGAGGCTCCAATTGAACTGGTTGCCGCGCCCGTACTTGTCATACGCCGGCACGGTGGGCTCCCAG
>Ga0181523_10004572_pt1 | contig 11865 bp, 7 predicted proteins | sample PEATcosm2014_Bin_43_FD_119752 | JGI IMG/M metagenome (GOLD analysis project Ga0181523, IMG submission 119752) | Peatland microbial communities from MTU Mesocosm Facility, Houghton, MI, USA - PEATcosm2014_Bin05_30_metaG | ecosystem: Environmental > Terrestrial > Soil > Wetlands > Peat | place... | reverse complement strand
ATCGGAGAATCGAACATCTTCTGGCCCATCACCTGGGATTACGCGTTGATTCAAGGGTGGGAACTCACGCTGCGATCGCCGAACCTCTGGCATCACGGCCAATTTCACCTCGCCTATGCCAATCAAATCGCGCAAGCTACCTCCCCAATCACGGGAGGTCTGGTCTGCGCTCCGGGCACCACGCCGCTGACATGCGGACTCGATATTCCGCCGGGACTTTCTCCGGTAGACCACGATCAACGGAACACTTTGAACTTCGGCTACAACACCAGTTTGCCCTGGCAGAGCTACGCCTCGACAAACATCTACTATGGCTCCGGCTTCACGAACGGCTTGCCCGGAGTCCAGTATCCCGGAAACTACCTGCCCGGCCACACCACGTTCGATCTTGCTCTCGGGAAGAGTTTCGCCGAGAAATACACGGTTTCCGTGACCGCGCTGAATGTGGCCAACCGCCGTGTGCAGCTCGACAACAGTCTGACCTTCGGCGGATTTCACTGGAATGATCCCCGGCAAATCTATGGGGAGGTGCGCTATCGGTTCCACTATTGAGCGCCAGCGCCGCAGAACAGCGCAGTAGAGCAGGAGAAACCGGGAATCTACGCAGAAAGTTTACGGCAAACTGGTTTGACGCATCCAAATTGACTAAAGGCGGGGATCCGTTTGACGCTGTTCCGGTATCCTCCGTATAATGCAAGCGACCACACCCTGATCATCACGCGTTTGGTTTGTGCGTTGAAGAGAGCCGTGTTCGCAGGCGCTTAGCGCGTTGGCTGCGCCGGTTCCCGGGTCGGTGTTTCAGGTAACGTTCTAGATCTGAAAGCTGTTAGGCTCTGATTGCGATCGGTGTCTCGTCGAGCCTGTTTCGTTGGCGCGTGTTTCTTTGAGCCAGCGAGCTGGAGCTTCCAGCATTTTCCGAAAAATCCGAAGGAGTTCAAGATCCAAATGATTGGCATGTTAACCACCAGCAAGTTCGCCCGCGTCACCGTGGCCGTCGTGTTCGGCCTCTCCCTGTTCGCTTCGGCCCAAGCCGCCAACCCGGCTGCCGGTGCTCCCGCCGCTGCCCCGCCACCGGACTCGCCGTCCGCTGCTGCGTCGGCGGCCGCCAAGGCTACGGGCACCAAAGTCGGCACCATCAACATTGAGCAGGCGATCTTTACCTCCAATGAGGGACGGAAGGATTTCGAAGCGCTCAGCAAAAAGTTTGAACCTAAGCAGACCGAACTGAAGGGCTTGGCCGACGAAATCGACAGCCTCAAAAAGCAGCTCAGTGCCCAGCAGGACAAATTGAATGACGAATCGCGCGACAAGCTGGTGAAGCAGATCGAGTCGAAGCAGAAGAGCTTTGATCGCGCGACGCAAGACGCGCAGGAAGACTTCCAGGGCCAGCAGGGCGAGATCGGAAATAAAATCCTGACCAAGATGGCTCCCCTCATCGTGAAGTACTCCACCGATAACGGCTATGGCATGATCCTGGATACGTCCCAACAATGGCCGCGTGGCCCAGTGATCTGGTACGGACCGGCCGTGGACATCACGCAACCGATCGTTGAAGCCTACAACACTCAATCCGGGGTTCCAGCGCCACCGGCAGGCAGCGCCGCTCAAAAGCCCGCAGCAAAACCGGCCGCCAAGCCACCCGCGAGTCCGCCGCCGAAACAGTAGCGACACGGCTGGCGTAGTTCCGGTCTAACTTATTAATGAAGGCCGCGCCCCCGCGGTCTTTTTTTTTGCGGCCTTCTTTCGCTTTCTTAATGCTGTGTTGGTTGAGAACCGGAGGCGGAAGCGGGACTAGTAGAGCCGCTCCTGTCGTCTGAGGTTGCCGAACGACCCCACATTGGCCAGTGTAAACGCGAAACGATATTCATTCTCGTTGCGCACCGATCCCAGCGCAAAGCGCCGGAATTCCAGGCTCAGGCCGCAGCAGTCCCAGGTGTAACTGGTCTGCGCCGAGGCATACTGCAGCGCGCCGAGGTTCGCGTCAAAACCGAAGCTGGTAGCGGCAGTCAAGCCGCGCTTGTTGAGTTGGCCATAGCCGAATAACACCCGAAACTGGTGGAACTCGCAAATCTCGGAAGAGCTGACTCGCGAGAGTTTAGCGCAGTCCTCGCTGGTGCTCGTCGAGGTGGCTCCGGCTGCGCTGTTGATCACGCGCAGGAAGGCATCTCCTCCCCCAATGGTAAACGGCCCGTAATGGTAGTTCACCAGCGCCAAGCTGGAAGTGATTTGGTTGGTCTTGACATTGTAGTCCAAGTCCCACTCGGTATTGGTGCGTGGACTGGTTTCAATACGCAGGCGCGAAATGATGGGAGCAAATCGCTGCTCTGCATCCAGAAACGCGGTGCCCGTGAGATCCGCCGTGGTCGTAAATACGTTCCGCTGCCCCGGCACCAACGCATTTCCAAAGGTAGGATCGAAGAAATACTTCTGTCCGATCTCCCAGCTCAGGACCTCACGCGGTCCCGACGCGCAAGGTTGAGCGTCGGGACTCACAGGCGGTTCCCACGGAACCGCGCCGACTTGCGGAACTCCGCCGATGATAAGTGTGCTCATCTGCGGTGCGTCGCAATCCTTGACGTTCGGATCCAAATGCCTGGCGTAAACCCGATTCACCAGCGAATACTCGATTTCGTTCGTGTTGGTCAGGATATCGGTGGCGTCAAAACGCAGAATGTCAGCGAAGTTGCCTACGCCGGTTACATAGTCGTAGCGCATGCGCGGCTCAATCACGTGCTTCCATTTCCGCCCCAGCCAGGGATGATCGAAGACCCGCGACAACGCCGGCGGGCGCAACTCGACGGAAGCTTCCAAGGATTTGCGATTCAGAATGTCGTTAACCGCCTCTTCCGGCATATGGAGTGTCGCCGGTTTGAGCTCCTCCGTGTAGAACGTATCTCGCAGCGCAAGCGCGGGACGGAACGACCATCCCCGCCATTGCATGGGCATCGAAAGTGACGGCGCCAAATCGAAGCGACCAACAAGTGCAGCAGTTCGAAGCCCGGGCTGCAAGAGTCCAGACTGCGAGACTTCGGGCGCCTGACGCCGCTGCAAACCTTCGGCCGCGGCCTCAAACGACCAATACAGCGGGGTATTTCCCAACTGCCGTTCCTCACCGGAGAGGAAGAAGCTTGGCGTATGCAAAATCCGGACCAACTCCGTCTGCGTAATCGTAGTGCAAGTGCCCGGTTCCGCTACCGGTGGCGGAACGCAAACTTCGAAGTCCTGGTAGCGTTCCGCCAGCGCATTGAAGTGAAATCCGTTGGTCGTGTTGGAGAGGAAGATCTGCGATCTGACTTCGGAGTCGATCGCCTGCGTGTACACGTCAGTGAAAGCAAGGCGGAAAACGAACGAACTCAAATAATCGACGTTCGCGACACCGCGGAATGTCCCGAAGGGGCGCTCGGCAAGAAAATGTGCGTCCTCGCCGCCTTGATCGTCTGGGGGATAGCCGATGCCCCGATCGGCGATTCCCGCGTAGGTGAAGAACACAAAAGAGCTATCGCTCGGACGAGCGCGGAATTCTCCATGTTCGAAGAAGCCACGCTTCGAATAATAATCGGCCCCCATCAGCGCGTCCATGCTGCGATTGATGGCCCAGTACACCGTTTCGCCGGCAATATATCCCTTGGCGGACGAGGTGCCTACGGTCGGAATCAGCAGCCCGCTCTGTCGCTCTTTCTGGACCGGATAACTCACATACGGGAAATAGAACACCGGCAGGCCCATCAACTGGAAATCGCTGTGGTAAATCTTTGCCGTGCTGTCCACGTCTACCGCAATGCGCTGCCCGCTGAATAGCCACTTCGGATGCGGCAGTTCGCAGGTCGTGACCGTTCCTTGGCGCACCAGGTAGCGATCGGGCCCGTGTTTCTCGACAATCTTTCCGGTGAAGGCGAACGGATTGGAGGTAGTCAGCATGTAGCGGGACTTCCCCACGCGAAATCCGACAGTTCCAATCACGCTATAGAATGTTCCCACTTGCGTGCGGATATTGTAAGTGCCGTGACTCGCCTCCACGTGCTCGTTGTAAGGGCCGCCGTCCAGAACGACGTGGCCTTCCGCTTCGCTGTCTCCCGTGTCCGCGTTGTAGGTGGTTTGATCCGCGTGCAGGATGTAGGTGCGATAGTGGATCTCCACCTCGCCCTTCAGATGGTAAATGGACCCATCTTTTTCCTGGTGCACCGCCCGCAGCGTAACTTCTTCTTCCATCTGCCCGGAGGGAGCTGCCGGAAGCGTGGAGGCCTGCTCAGAAACATAGACCGTGTCGCCGGCAGGGGGCAGCGTCTGGCTGGTTACTATCCCCGGAACGAGAAGCAGATGACAGACCACAGCGGCCGTGATAAAGATTCGAGAGCGGGTGGTCATTAGCAAATGATCGTTAGCGGTGATCTGCGAGAACAGATCTGCAAGCGCGCGGGCGCTCCGCAAACCGGTCTGCCATCGGGAACCAACTGACCTTAGCATGTGAGCGGCAGGCGAAGCAAAGCTGCACCAACTGCGGTCGCCGCTATCCGTGCCCGGCCTGGCTCGAGCCAGGCAATTTTCGCGAATTGCTTTCGACGATCTGATTTGCAACCACCGGATTAGATGCCGGAAAGATGACAACTGGGACGATGACGACCGGAACGATGATTAACGGAACCATGATTAACGGAACGACGATTACCGGATTGACGACCAGTCGGTTGACGAACCATCCCGCCGACGTCGATCTCGCCGTCCAGCCACTCCTTTGCGCGCCCGATGCCGCCGAGCGGATGCGTGACATCGCCGCCGAGCCTGCGCCCTCGGAGCCGGCCGCGTTTCCGAACGTCCATCCGAATGCGGATTCCTGGCGCCTCGAGGTTGCCGCTCGCCTCGAACGTTATCGCACGCGACGCAAGCCCCGGAGTCCGCGCTATCCGTCACTCCTGCTGCCGTTTGATTCGCCTGAGAATCGGTCGCGTCCTGCATCTCTCACTGAATCTCTGAAAACTGAATCTCTGAAAACGGGATCGGCGAAAACTGGATCGGCGACCGCGTCGCTGTCAGCTGCTCAAGCCTCCCCGTTCGAAATAGAAGAAGAACGGACGGCACTCGCCGCGCCCACTTTCGCCGAACCTCGCGAAGTCTCAGAGCAATCCGCCAAGGTCATCGAGTTCCCCCGTTCCGCCGCAATTCCGGTGTTTCACCCCAGCGACTTGGCTGATCCCGTTTTCGATTTTGATCGTCCGCGCATCCTCGAAGCCCCGGAGATTCTGCCGCCCCCTCCCGCCCTCGGTGGAATGCTGATCGAACCGGCTCATCAAGAGCCGGTCGACAGGGGAGCCGACTGCCCCTCCGCAGTTCCCTCGGCGCCGATCATCCGGCGCGCGCTGGCTGCCCTTGTAGACGGCGCTGTCCTGGTAATGGCTCTAACCGCTTTTGCAGCAATTTTCCTGCATTTGAACCTCGGCCCGAACTTCGGCCCGAACTTCGGCCCAAACCTCAGCCTGAACCCGGTCCGCGGCCCGCTTCTATCGCTGGCTGCTGCTCTGGGCGTGGTCGCCGTCCTGCTCTGGGCGGCGTACGAATTCTTCTTTGTGGTCTACACCGGTTCGACTCCCGGGCTGCGCGCCGCCCGCCTGCGCCTGGCGGCGTTTGACGGATCGCCGCTCCATCGTCGCGCGCGACGCTGGCGTGTGCTGGCGTCGTTTCTCTCCGCGTTTTCCGCCGGCCTCGGCTACCTCTGGTGCGTTCTCGATCAGGACGGATTGTGCTGGCATGACCGCATCACGCGTACCCACATCCAATCAGATTCACAACCGGGGCTAGAAACTGGACGCCCCTAATGATTTGGGCGCCTGTGGCCGCGCGGTAACCGCAGTCGGTTGTCCATGGAGTGCAAATCGTTTCACACTCCTCCCCCAATTCCTCGTCAAATCCCTCGCTATGATACAAATCGCGTATTGCGCGCATCGGTTCGATGGTAGACTGCCTTAATTCGGATCGGGTTCTCGACTCTCCAACCTCGCCCGATCATCCACGTTGAGGGAAACGATCCAGAAGTTTGAGCTTTAGAAGTGGAGGATAGCCATGAAGCCAATGCGCGCGGTCACTATGACCTGTGTGTTGCTGCTGACCGGGCTTGGCGCGGTTCGCGCCCAGAGTTGGACCCCGGTAGTCAGTAAAATAGGCATCTCGGGAGGCTCAGCGCTCCTTCTCACCGACGGCAGGGTCGCCATTCAGGACAACGGTACGCGGCTTTGGTACACCCTTACTCCCAGTCTCACCGGGAGTTATGTGAATGGCACCTGGGCCGCGTTGAAGTCGCTGCCTACCGGATACGAACCTCTCTACTTCGCTTCAGCCGTGCTGCCGGATATGCGGTTGGCCATTCTGGGTGGCGAATACAATAAAGGGAATGAGGTTTGGACCACCCTCGGCGCCATCTACTCCCCGATCACGAAAGTCTGGCAATCGCTCGCTGCTCCGTCGGGTTGGACCACCGTCGGCGATGCGCAAAGCGTGGTTCTTGCCGATGGCACCTGGATGGTTGCGAACTGCTGCACCACGCAGGAAGCGTTGCTCGACGCAGCAAACCTGACTTGGACTTCCACCGGCACAGGCAAGAATGACAGTAACGATGAGGAGGGCTGGACCCTGCTGCCCAGCGGTGAAGTGCTCACGGTGGATACAAACACCGGGACCGAATATTCCGAGATCTACAATCCCGCCACCGGCTCCTGGTCCCCCGCCGGCAGCACCGTCGCGCAAGTTGTAAACTACAGCTCTCACGAAATTGGGCCCGCAGTTCTTCGCCCTGACGGCACCGTCCTGCAAACGGGTGCAACCGGCCAGAACGCTATTTATGACTCCACCACCGGAATCTGGTCGGCGGCGCCGAACTTCCCGCTCAACGCCGCCGGCCATCAACTGGACATCGCCGACGGTCCCGCGGCTTTGCTGCCGAGTGGCAACGTGCTGTGCATGACCAGCCCCGGCGTGTACGCCGAGGGCGTGGAGTTTTTCGAATGGAATGGCACGAGCTTCACATCTGTGCCAGGAACCCCGAACTCACCTACAGATAGCTCCTACTACGGCCGCATGGTGGTGCTGCCCACCGGACAGATATTACTTACCGACGGCTCGAAGGACGTGGAACTTTATAACTCGGCGGGAAGCCCGAATCCAGCCTGGGCTCCGACCATCACGTCGGTCCCCACGACACTTACTCCAGGCGATACTTATACGCTGAGCGGAACGCAATTGAACGGACTCTCGCAGGGCGCCGCGTACGGCGACGACTACCAGTCCGCCACCAACTATCCGCTGATTCAAATCATCAATAATGCTACCGGAAATGTGTACTACGCCCGCACGCATGACTTCAGCTCCATGGGTGTGGCCACCGGATCAGCCATTGTCTCTACGCAATTTGATGTGCCGATCGCCAGCAAAATTAAAAAGGGTGCCAGCCAGTTGGTGGTCGTTACCAATGGCATCGCCTCCGCTCCGGTGAGTGTAACTATCAATTAACTTTATAGACTGTGAGTTGGACGGATATACTGCTGTGAGGTACTTGCAAAAACGGCGAAGGTCGTAACCTCCTGCCGAGTTCCAGACACACGAAACTTCCTTCCCCGCCACGAAATTGAGGTAAGACGATGCTGAGGAAATCTCCGAACTCGCCGTTTTCATGCGGGATTCTTGCAACCGGGATCTTGCGGACGCGCGCATCCGTCCTCGTTTTCCTTTTTTGCGCTGCTTCGGCCCTGACGGTCGCCCAAAGCGGTACGGAATACATTGTGACGAATGACGATTTGGCGCCGGAGCAGCTTAGTACCCTTACTGTGTTCGAGGTAAGTCCGGTTGGTAAGATCACTCAGCAAGGAAAAATAGAAATAGGGTTGGGGATCCTGGGCGGATATTTTGCCGCTCCCCGGATCCTGGCGAGCAACGTTGGCGGCACGGATTGTGTGTTCGCTTCGGCGGCATATTTTGGCGAAATCAGCGGCGTCGCCCTCGATACGCAGGAACTGGTAGGCAACTTTGTGGGTTCGCCCACGGATTCGGGGTTCATGAACGGCATCGGGCTGGCCATGAACCAGACTTACTTGTATGCGGGCTACAGCACCTCGAGCACGATTGGGACCTTCAGCGTGGGGCCGGGGTGCACTCTCACTTTTATCGGCGATGTGGCAGCGGCGGGCGTGAACGGAGGCACGCCGGATGGAATCGCCTTACGCGGCAATCTTCTAGTAGTCACTTACGAAGATGGTTCGATCGAATCGTTCAACGTGGCGTCGGGGCTGCCGGTTTCGAACGGCGACTTACAGCTTTCGACGGGCTATGCGTCCGATTATCTGCCCGATGGCGTGCAAATCACCGCGGACGGTCATTACGCCATTTTCGGAGACGATTCCACCACGGCTACGGTTGAAGTTTCCGATGTTTCGTCGGGGAGTCTTACGCCCACGATCGTCTACAATGTGGGAACAGCCTTCAACTCCAACAACATTTTGCTAAGTCCGGATGAAAGTCTGCTCTACATCACTAACAACACTTCCGGGCAAGTTACCGCGGCATTCTTTGATGCTGCGACGGGTGTAGTCAGTCCGGGGTGTAATTCGACGACGCTTAAGCGGTTTGATAACACATGGATTTACGCGTCGGGCCTGGGAACGGCGGCAAGTATCGGAACAGGCAAGCAGGTCTACGTGGCGGAGTATGGCGCGCCGTCGTCCATTGGAGTTGTGGACGTACAGTCGAACGGTGCGCACTGCACGTTGTCGGAGGACGTGCATTCTCCGGTGACGGTCCAGAACGGCGCCTCGGCGCTGATGTCGTTTACCGTTTACACGTCCCAGTAAGTTGCAGTGCAAGTTATGTGCAAGCGAAAATGACTCAGGGTCTAAGTTGCGCGTAGAGATAACGGAGGGATAACGTTAAGATGCGTGCATGTTTAAAGCTTCTGCCGTTGGCTTACGCGTTCTGCTTAGGGGTATGTGCCGTAATGGCGCAGTCAAACTGCCCGCCTCGTCCGGCGCCGGGGAGTGTGGTGGCGGACGCCTTCAGCCTGCAATCCACGAACGGCGAATTAAAAGTGGATCTGACGCTGCAGAACTCCATTGACAGTTATGGCTACCTGCACGACTGTCTGAATTATCAAGCGCCGAGCGGGACGGTGGAAGCGCCGACCTGGTATCTGAATCCGGGCGACGAACTGGTCCTGAGGCTCACCGACCAACTGGTCGCGAACCCTTTGCAGCAGCCGCAGGGTTACCGGATGCGCGGCATGGCTCCCATGACGATGGAGCAAGGAGCGTGCCAGGGCGGAACCGTAACCGGACTTACAACCAATATGCACTTTCACGGTCTGAACATTCCGCCCACGTGCCATCAAGACGATGTGCTGACCACGCTGATTCAGCCGTTCACGCCGGCATTCACCTACCGAACGCAGATTCCGCAGAATGAGCCACCCGGTCTCTATTGGTATCATCCGCATCCGCACGGATTCACGACGATACAGGTGAACGGAGGCGCGGCCGGAGCGCTGATCGTGAATGGCATCGAAAAGGTAAAACCGCAAGTCGCGGGGTTGCCGTCGCGAGTCTTGATCATCCGGCAGCAGTTTCTGAATCCCAATTCGTGGCTGCCGGGGACCAACGAGTTGACCCTCAATTTCGTGCCCATAACGCCGCCATCCCCGACGGTTCCGGTGATCCAGATGACGCCCGGCGCAAAGGAATTCTGGCGGGTGGCGAATGCCTCCACCCAAGCGTTTCTAACGCTGCAGATTTTGAACGGTGGGAAGCCCCAAAACCTGGACGTGATTGCCTACGACGGAGTGCCGGTACAGACTGATAGGGAAATGACTTCGATTCTGCTGGCCCCTGCGGCGCGCGTGGAATTTATCATGCAGGGTCCAGCGGCGGGCGGCGAAGAAGTTTTCCAGACCGCGGGCTACGATACCGGACCAGTGGGAAATCCCAATCCACAGATGATTCTTGCGAACATCATGCCCGTCGCGAATGCGGTCGAACCGCCCGCCATTCCCCAGATCTCGGGAGAAGAAAAGCCTGCAGCCGGTGCGCAGCCACTGCCAGGGCAGCGCTTTGGCGGGCTGCTAACGCAGGCGGCAACCGCCCGCAGAAAACTTTACTTCGCGGAAGCCACGCAGGGATCGAATGGTCCAACCGAATACTTTATTACTGTCGAAGGCCAGCAGCCGAAAGTGTTCAACGTTAACGATCCGCCCGCGATCGAAACTCAGGTAGGTGCAGTCGAAGATTGGACGATCGAGAATCATTCCGGTGAGACGCACGCCTTCCACATCCATCAACTTCATTTCCTGCTTATGGAAGTCAATGGCAAGCCGGTGCTCGACCCTGAACTGCACGACACGATCACCGTGCCCTACTGGAACGGAAAGGGGGCTTTCCCCAGCGTAAAAATTCGCTTGGATTTCCGCGACCCGGAGATCGCCGGCACTTTCGTCTATCACTGCCACATTCTGGATCACGAAGACGGCGGCATGATGGCAAAAATCAGAGTGAAGCTGGCCAAGTAGGCTGAGAGAGCTATCTCACCAGATTTTCCAGCGCTGCCCGCAACTCTGGAAACCGGAATTCATACCCACTGCTCCTCAGTGTTCCTGGCTCAACTCGCTGGCTGGCCAGCAACATTTCCTGCGCGGCCTGCGCACCGAAACCCAGCCTCAGCACAAACTCGGGCACCGGAAAAAATGCAGGCCGCCCCAGCGCCGATGCCAACACCCTTGTAAACTCCGCATTGCGCAAGGGATTTGGCGCCACCAGATTCACCGGTCCTGATAGCGACTCCGTACGCAGTGCGTGATGAATTGCGCCGACGATGTCGTCCACATGAATCCAGCTCCACCACTGCTGTCCCGACCCAATTCGTCCGCCCAGCCCCAGTTTGAACGGGGTCAGCATCTTTGCGAGCGCTCCTCCCTTCGAGCTCAGCACCAGCCCAATCCGAATGTTCACCGTGCGGATTCCTGCCGTGGCTGCAATCCGGCTCGCATCCTCCCACTCGCGGCAAACCTCGGGCAGAAATCCCTGCCCGCTGGAACTACCTTCGCGCAGAACTTCCTCGCTTCGATTCCCGTAGAACCCGACCGCCGATGCGCACACAAAAACGCGCGGCTTGGCCTCAGTCTGCGCCAACGCCGCGGCTAAATTGCGCGTTCCCAGCACGCGACTGTCGCGGATCGCCTTCTTCTTCTCCTCGCTCCAGCGTCCCACCACGCTCTCCCCGGCGAGGTGCACCACCTCATCGAACCCAGACACCGCCGCCGGGGACACAGAAGCCAAAGGATCCCACGAAACCTGCGCCGAGTTCTGAGCGCGTCCCCGTACCAGCCGCACAATTTGTGTAGTCTGAGGATCGAAAGAAGCCAGCAGCGCAGTCCCAATCGGTCCCGAAGCTCCGCTTATCAATAGCCGTTCCAAACCATGCCTCCCAAAGGCCAGTGTGGCGCGGGCGCCCCGCCCGCGTGCTCTCCGCTGGACACCCAAATATTGGGGTGCAGATGCGCCGTCCCCCGTACTTTACCAGCCCAAGCTCTTTTCTCGGCGTCCTCGGCGTCTCGGCGCTGAAATAGCTCTCCCCTGCGTTAAAATCGATTATGGCGACGTTGCGGGAACAGGTCGCGACCAGCGTGCTCACGGTGACTCGCTTCCGCGAGCTGATGCGGAAGCTGCGCGAGAACCGTCCCAACGACGACCTCAACCTGGTCAAGAAAGCCTACGAATTTTCCCAGAAACACCACGCCGGACAATCCCGCGCCTCCGGCGAGCCCTACCTCGTGCACCCGCTCGAAGTCGGCAACGTTCTCGCCGACATGAAAATGGATTCCGTCTCCATCGCCGCCGGCCT
>Ga0181523_10004570_pt1 | contig 11866 bp, 8 predicted proteins | sample PEATcosm2014_Bin_43_FD_119752 | JGI IMG/M metagenome (GOLD analysis project Ga0181523, IMG submission 119752) | Peatland microbial communities from MTU Mesocosm Facility, Houghton, MI, USA - PEATcosm2014_Bin05_30_metaG | ecosystem: Environmental > Terrestrial > Soil > Wetlands > Peat | place... | reverse complement strand
CGCGAACGATAAGGGAATGGCGGCCATGAAACCCGCCACGGCTTTGGCGCGATCTTCATAGACGAACCAGTGGGTGAGATACACAATGATCCCTGGGAAAAACCCCGCCTCCGCCAATCCCAGCAAAAACCGTAGCGTATAGAACTGGTGCGGTGTCCGGATGAAGGCTGTCGCCATGGTGACCAGTCCCCAAGAAATCATGATGCGCGTTAGCCAGCGCCGTGCACTCCAACGCTCCATGATCATGGTGCCGGGGATTTCTAAAATGACGTACCCAAGGGAGAAGATGCCTGCTCCCAACCCAATTATGCGATCGTCGAAGCCGAGATCGTGCGGCATTTGCAGGGCCGCGGTCGCAAGATTCTGGCGATCCAGGTAAGCAATTACGTAAAGAAGAAACACATACGGCAGAAGACGCAGAGTAATCCGACGACGGGCGTGCCGGGCAACATCATTGGGGATGAGGGCTGGGACAGGCAAGTTTATTTCTCGAAGTTCGGATTAGTTAGAGGAGCACGCCCGCTGAAAAATCACGCCATTATATGGTGGGCTCCGCAAGCTTCCGGTGAATCATGTCACAGCATATATCGGCATGTCAGAGTTGGGCAATCTCGCCCTCCTCGCAGCCATTTTCGCGGCGAGTCCGCGTCTCTGAGGTAGAATGCCGTTGAGTTAGGAGCCTCCTGTGAATATTAAGCACAGCCGTCGCAGCTTTTTGCAAACTGCAGGCGCAGCCGGGGTAGCTGCTGCCGACGAGCGGGAACAGGGAGTCAAGGTCAGGATTTTCGTTCCTGAAGAGGAGATACCCTTCGGCGGACACCCGACTCTGGGTACTGCTATGGTGCTCCGCAACCTTCGGATGGAGAAGGCGAAATCCCGAGCGGGTCAAACCGAGGACGAGTCATCGGTGGCGCTAGACCTCAAGGTCGGCAAAGTCCCTGTCGATTTCCGCGAAGAGACCTCCGGGAACGTATTCGGAGAAATGCATCAGGTCGAGCCTGTGTTTGGAACAGTCCATGATCGAGACATGATCGCGGCTCTCCTTTATCTGTCGCCGAGCGATATTTCCAGCGACGCACCGATCCAGTCTCTTTCTACGGGCCTGTTCTTTATCATTGTGCCGATCAAGAATCTGTCCACACTTCGCCGGACTGTCCCACTCCGCCCGCCTCCCAAAACCATTTTGAATGCGTGGAGCTCAGCTGGATAGAGCGCTAGCTTGACAACTGAAGAAAAGACGGAAGAACCGGCTTAGTCCTTATCGACCTTTTGAGGGAAGGGTCAAAACAGGGGATGCTGTGGGTCGACCGAGCTGGCGATCGTCGATGCCAGGCGATCCTGGTGTGAAATTTCTCTGAGGAAAACTCGGAGAATAGAAAAAGGAAGGAAAAGGAAGAAATGGCTTGACACTAACCGGCCTTCTCATGGAAGGACTTTGAGCGGTCCATTTTCCGCCACACCACCATTAGGCTGATGAGTGGCCCAAGGACCATAAGGACAAGCGTGAAGTACCCCATGAATTCCATGCAATGATTCCAGCCCACAATCTATTCTGTTCGACTTGGGTAGTGGCACATACTTTTCCGATTTCGTCGTTATCAGGACCCATCGCCCAATCGACGAAATAGGCCAGACAAAACGCCGCTTCGTCGCAGGCGTAAGCCACCCCGTCAAAACCAGAAAACTCCACCGCCCACAGTCGATTTGTGCCGTACTTCAACATGATGAACTGTGGTCACAGTTGCGCGACCTTGCTTTACAGTGCAGACTGGAGACAAAAGGTAACGCTAAGAAACACTAAACCAGCGTTCCACACCGGCTAACCGTGAGGTGAATCCGTGCGAAGCAAATTCTTTGTGCGCCGAGTGTTGCGGCTGCTCATCTTTGGATTGATTGTCGCTTTGTTGTTTGTTGCCTTTCCCCTGTTGCCATCGGCAGATGCCTCGGCTCAGAACACAACACCCGGTCAATTCTCGGCAAGCGCAGCCCCAATAAAATTCTGGAACCGCTTCATCGCCGTGCAACGCGCATCTCTCGCCGGAGCCACACCGGAGGATCGGGCTGAACGCGCATCGGAAAGACTGGCGCAACTCCCGTTAAACGCCTCCGCGGACGAAATCGTAACCCGACCTTTTAAGGTCGACAATCAAGACGGGGTCGGATTCGCATTTAGAGGCAATTTCCTATTCTTTCTGGGAACAGCCGATTTGGACAAGGAATCCGGCGAGAAGATGGAGCAAGCCTCGGACTCCGCGATGCGAAACCTCACGGAAGCTTTGCAGGCTCGAGCGGCGGAACGATCTTGGCCCGTGATTCGGAACGGCCTGTTGTATACACTGATTGGCTTCGTGGCGCTTGTCGCTTTGTGCTTCGCCGCGTGGAAGGTTCAATCGTCGATAGTCAAGTTCTTGCGTAAGAGAGAAGGATCCACATCCTTGACCTTGTTCCGCGTCGACGTGCTGCCGTACATCGCCGCCGCCGCTTATGGAATTCTGCGCTTGCTTGCCTGGATCCTTATTTTTTCCCTGATCTATGTCTGGATCACACTCTCACTTCGCCGCTTTCCTTATACGGAGCCTTGGGGAAAGCAAGCCGGCAGCTATGTGTTAAATTCCTTCCGCGATCTGGTAAACACTGTCGTGAACGGACTGCCGGGATTGCTGATGGTTGTCTTGATCTTTATTGTGACACGCTGGCTTGTCCGTATGGCTAAGATGCTGTTCGACCAGGTGGCCACGGGAAGGATTTCCATTACTTGGATGGATGCGGACGTGGCCCACGCCACCAAGCGCATCTTTTCTGCCGTCGTTTGGATATTCGCCATTATTATCTCCTATCCCTACATTCCGGGATCGCAAACACAGGCGTTCAAAGGTTTCAGCGTGTTTTTTGGCCTCGTGATTTCCCTTGGCTCCACAGGAATCATCAACCAGATCACGAGTGGTCTGTTTGTGGTGTATTCCAAGGCGCTCAGGACAGGTGAATGGGTGAAGATTAACGAGACCGAAGGCGAAGTCTTGGACGTCGGGCTGCTGGCCGCCAAGATCCGTACAATCGAAGGTCAAGAGGTAACGGTTCCTAATTCTATTCTGGTAAGCGTCTCCACACGAAACTACACCAGACTGGGCCGCTCCGGCGGCATGTCGCTCAGTTCCACAGTAACCATCGGCTACGATGCTCCTTGGCGGCAAGTACACGCTCTGTTGCAATTGGCTGCGGATCGCACTCCAAATATTAGCAAGACGCCCAAACCGTCCGTAGTGCAGAAGCAACTTTCCGACTTCTATGTTGAATACACGCTAATTGCGCGACTAGATGACGAAAGATTGCGGATCCAAACCGTCTCCAACCTCAATTCCGCCATACAAGATTCTTTCAACGAATTTGGCGTGCAGATCATGTCTCCGCACTACATGATTCAGCCCAACGCCAGTGTTATCGTCCCGCGTGAGAAATGGGATGCAAAGCCATCGCAACCGGTCCCCCGTATCCCTCGCAAAGCGGACGACCCGAACAGTTCGGATAAGTGAAGCGCAAAGCTTTTAGCCTATTGTCGATCATTGCGCCACGGCAGGAGTTCGCGGTTTTGGTGACCAGCTCCCCCGGCGGTTGGATCAGCCGCCTCGAAAGTCACGCCAAACCTTATCTGCTTGAGCTTATAAACGAAAGACGCACCTTGAGGGGTTTTCGTGCGGGCTGGTGCATCCCTCACCCGAGACATTGGTTGGCGCTTGCGCGACTGGTGGGGGTATCGGGGCGGAATGAGTACTTGGAGCCACACATTATAAGAGGGCGCCCCTTTGGAGTACGTTTTGAGTGTCTTGCTCAAACTTCTCCCGAAAGGAGCACCGGGGGCTGACCCCAGCCCTGGCAGAAATACCGTAATTATTCGGAAGCTCCTAACAGTAGTTTTGCGACTGTTTTAAGGCAAGCACAAGTAGTACCGTTCTAATGATTAGGGAAACGCTCGCCCCAATATCGCTACCAACAGCCCGCAAAGTCGGCATAGCTAAGGACATGTGAACATGATTCGATTGGTGAAGAAAGTGACCATAGTGTTGTCATCGGCTGCAGTTCTGGGCTTGCTTGCGCTCACCTGCACGACTTTGGACATTCAGCTAAGAGCACAGCCTACAGGCAAGAAGGAATCAACAATGGCGGAACAAGCTACGGCTCCGGCTCAACAGACATCGCTGGGGTGGCGAGAACAAAATGCTTACACACTCGGTGTGCAGGCATACATCTACTGTTTTCCTTGGGTCTATATGCCAGAAGCCCGTTGGCTGCGTACAGAGGATATGAACCACGAAGCCGACGTCTTCACTCACATCCGCAAGCTGGAAGACGCAAAACACCTTAGCGGCGGCGCGCCCAATAACGACACACTTTATTCTCGCGCCTGGGTTTACCTCAAGGATGAACCCGTGATCTTGACTGTCCCCGAGATAAAAGACCGCTACTACACCATGGAAATAGTGGATTTTATGGGAGACAACTTTGCCTATGTCGGGGTGCGTGCAACGGGCACCAAAGCAGGCAACTACGCCATCATTGGCCCCGGTTGGAAAGGACAACTTCCCATGGGAGTCACTGCGTTACCACCATCTGCCACGCCTTGGGCCACAATCCTGGGGCGCACATTGATCAAAGAAGGCGAGGATCTGAAAGTCGTGTTTGCAATTCAGGACATGTACAAGCTCACGCCTCTTTCTCAATGGGGAAAGGGGACAACCAAGCCTCCCGCTGATGCCGTAATTTGGGAGCCGCTCAGTCCGAAGTCTGATCCCCTCGCTGATTGGAAGAACGCCAATCGCGCCATGCTGGAAGTTCCTCCCGCTGCCAAAGACACCGTACTGCTACACACTTTTTCTCTTATTGGGATTGGACCGGGACTCGACGTCACTACGCAGGACGAGGCCACGAAAAAAGGATTGGCTCGCGCCGCAATTGACGGGAAGAAAATTATTGCGGGAGCCTTCGCTGGCGGCTATTTGCAGAAACAGGTGAACGGTTGGAATTATCCGCCACCTGCGACGGGAAGGCCCACCCCGACTGGTGACTGGCTATTCCGCGCCGTTCAAATGCTTGCAGGCTTTGTTGCCAACGACCCGGAAGAGGCGATGTATATCAATGTTTCTCTCGACGGCGATGGGAAACTTTTGACCGGGGCGAATCGCTACGTGATCCACTTCCCGAAGGGCGGTCAGCCTAAAGTCAACGCCTTCTGGTCGATCACCATGTACAACCCAGAATACAATCTCGTGGACAATCCGATTAACCGCTACTCACTGGGCGACCGAAGCGGCATGAAAGAGAACGCTGATGGCAGCCTCGACATTTACTTACAGAAGGACTCGCCCGGAACGGGCAAGGCAGGAAACTGGTTGCCCGCTCCAACTGGAAATTTCTTTCTGATTATGCGGACTTATCTTCCCGGCAAAGACCTCGTTGATCAGACGTGGCAGCCACCAGCCATTACGATTGCAAAGTAATCTGTAGTTTCCAACACAAACGTCAGCGCGGCTCATTCGTGGGCTGCCCTTTTTCTGTTCGGATATAGGCTAGGTCCGATTAACGCAGCCGAAACCGTACATGTGGGTCCCGGTACCCGAGTTACCGGCACGGGACTTGGCCCCGCCACCGGGGCCAATCGCCTGTTACGCCATGATTTCCCAAAACCCACGCCTGCTTGCGAGAAGCTCAGCGGAGTTCAATTTCGCGGCTGAGATTTAATTCTGGCTCAGAAAATAAAGGTCGGCGTGTCCGGTTGGGCGCGCATAAACGATGGTGGAAAGATCTCTGGAAAAATCATAGCCAGCATGCCCAGCGTAGTCCAGGGGAAAGGCAAAGGGGACCTTCAACGCGACCTGTGGCATTCCGATGTTTTTACCCTCTTTCCAAGGCTGACGGTAAATCGTGACCACTCCGCGGGAAGCAACTGCGTACATATACGACTTGCCGTCGCGAGCCATAGTCGCATACTTCGTTTCTACCCCGGGAAGCAGAGGGATACAATTCTTATCGGCGATGGCGACCTCGTAGATTCCAGCCTTTTCTCCGTTCCATACGACGGAAAGCAGGTACTTCCCACCTGAGTCAGCATCCGTAACTGCGCCGCAGTTGTCTACGAATTTCTCCAAATTCGAACCGTCCACACTCAATTTCCAAACGGTCGGCACCGGACTCTTGCTCTCCACACCAGTCACATAAATGGATTTCTGGTCACGGCTCAGTACCGAATACCAGACGTTTTCCACTGTTGGTGGTAGAGGTAGCTGATGAAGACCGCTGCCATCGGCCCCGATTATGTAGGCTTTGGCCCCTCCACCGAATTTCAAGTCTTGAAACGACAGGTGAAAATTGTCCGGCGCCCAAGTCCCCGTCCCCAGCCATTCTCCGGTGGCGATTTTCACTTTATTGCCCCCGTCGATGTCCGACACCCAGAGTTCGGTCCTCTGAGGCGCAGTGAGCGTGATGTAAATCACGCGCTTTCCATCCGGCGAGATGATGGGCTGAGTTGCGTCCTCCGACACAATGTCCGTCGATCCCTTTGAATGAACGTAGTACGTGGTTAGGGACCCGGAGGATTTCCCGTTCACATAGTAAATACCTCTTCCTCCCGGGTCTGGCATGGGCGAGAAGTCCGGTCCTGTTCCGGAAGTAATCTGCGTCAGATTCCGGTCCGACAGGCTGTATTTCCAGATATTCGTCAGCCCATTTACTGTCCGGCTGAACAGCACTGTCTTCCCCGGTTCGGCCCACACGACGATATAACCCGGCCTCGTCAGCCGTTCGCCGAACGCCCCTGATACCTCGCCTAAATCAACCGCCCCATGGCTGGTCACGTTTATTCTGTAAAAACGGAAATTGGGTCCGAATGTCGGTGAAACACCAGCAGCGAGCAGGTCGTTTCCTCCTGGAAATAGCAACTTCGGGAAAAAGAACAGGCCACTGCCCTCGGCGTTGTAAACCAGTTCTTCGTTTAGTCCCGATTTGTCCGAGCGAAAAATATTGGGGCTATCAGACTTCGAATAATAAATGGATGCGCCATCTGGCGAAGAAACCGCATGCCAGCCCGAGACTACACGGCGAGGAGCCCCACCGAGCGTAGGCACCGCCCAAATCTCATCGTGACCGAGAGACCTCTCGTAGTAGATTTCTTTCCCGTCGGGCGAAAAAGTGTCGACATCCTTGTCGCCTTCGTCATTCGTGAGTTGAAGGGGCTGGCCACCAGAAGTGAGCATCAGGAACACTTGCGTGACGCCGCCTACCTGTGAGACAAACGCAACGCCGTGGCCGTCAGGAGAAAGCCTAGCGTCGTTCATCGGTTTGTTCCACCGGCTGATTTGCGTAATCTTAGCGGGGCCAGGTGGAGTGTTCGAGTGGGACAAAGAGTTGTATGCCGCATAGGCTATTGCCAGGAGTGCGACGCAAGCGGCCACTGCGAAGTATCGCCTCCATGCACGCCCCGCCGACGGCTGACTCGCCGCGACCGAGTGAGTTGAAGGCTCAGCAGTGGGTTCCTGATCCGCTCCACTCCCCCATGACAAAATTCGGCCAGAACCCGTATCCCGCAGCAGGCGCTTAAGGTCAGTGCGCATTTCTGACGCGGACTGGCAGCGAAGGTCACGGTCTTTCTCCAGAGCCTTGTTGATGATGCGCTCTAAGTCTGCCGGAACCTCCGGATTCAGTCGCACCGCGGGAACCGGTTGTCGTTCCAGTATTGCGTTGAATATGGCCCCAGAACTTTCGCCGCGAAAAGGTAACAAACCTGTCGTCATTTCGTATAAGACCACTCCGAAGGAGAACAAATCCGTACGCGCATCCAGCTCCTTGCCCCGGGCTTGTTCCGGCGACATGTAAGCCACCGTGCCCAGCGTGGTACCCCGGCTGGTCAGGTCATCTGTGCTCGCACCATGCGTTTTCGCCAATCCAAAGTCCAGAATCTTGGCGTGGCCACGCCTGGTTACGAATATGTTGGCAGGCTTGATGTCTCGATGAATGATACCTTCGGCATGGGCGGCATCCAGTGCGTCAGCAACATCAATGGCAATTGCGAGGACCCTTTCCAAATCAAGTGTACGGGCGTTTATCAGATATTTCAGTGTCGCGCCATCCAAATACTCCATGGCAATGAATGGCTCGCCGTCGTGCTCGCCAATCTCATAAATTGTGCAGATATTCGGATGATTCAGTGCCGAAGCGGCTTGTGCCTCTCGCCGAAGTCGTTCCAGCATTTGCCGGTCCTTGACAAGGTGGCTTGGCAACAGCTTCAGTGCAACATAACGATGAAGCGAAATGTCCTCCGCCTTATACACCACACCCATGCCACCGCTATCGAGTTTCTCAAGAACGCGATAATGGGAAATTTCACTGCCGATCAGATTCGCTCCGCCGTCTCCTGGCTCGCGGGCAAACAGTTCGCCCACAACTTCCAGTGCGGGGGACTCAATGAAATGCTCGGCTTTTTTCTCGTGAGCAAGCAGCGACTCCACTTCGCGTCGAAGCACTTCGTCGCCCCCACAAGCGATTTCGAGGTATTCTGCGCGGAGGCTCGCGTCGAGATCCAAAGCTCGGTTACAGAGATCTTCGACTCTACGCCAGAGTTCAGGCTCCACCTTGATTCCCCTCACTCAATTCCCGAAGCAGCCAAATCTTCGCCAACCTCCAGTCCCGCACTACCGTTTCGACTGAAACGCCTAGCACTTCGGCTGTTTCTTTTATGCTCAACCCGCCGAAGTATCTCAGTTCTACAACTTTGCTCTTCCTCTGATCTACGGTAGACAGTTGTTTCAACGCATCATCCAGGGCCACTAGGCTCCTATCGGGTTCGCTGCATACCGACGGCGCCTCGTCCAAGGTCAAGGGAAGCACACCACCGCCTCTTTTCTGGTATCCACGGGAGCGGGCAACATCGATCAAAATGCGCCGCATCAGCTGCGCGGACATTGCAAAGAAATGCGCCCGATGCTGCCAATTCATTTGCCCGCAGTTCACCAGCCGCAAGTAGGCTTCGTTGACAAGTTCAGTCGTTTGTAAAGGGTGACCGGGTCTTTGCCCCACCATGCAGCGGCGCGCTACTCGATGCAGTTCCTTGTACACCAACGGGGTGAGCTTCTCCAGAGCCTGTTCGTCTCCGGCAGTCCACGCCTTGAGCAGCTGGGTGACCTCGTGAGTCGAAGGCAGAGTCATCCAAACCTCCCCAGTTTCAATACATTACACTCAGGGGAAGCAAAAACCTAGCCACCGGCGATTGTTCTGCCCCCGAGCGGCTGTCCTCATTTTCTTCAAATTATTTTCACTCGGTTGCCATTCTGTCTCCAATTTCACGTCTTACTAGATAGAAGCCTCTGTGGGGGAGTAACCGTATGAATCGAGAACATTCGTGCCGATTGCGCTCGTCGCCATGCCGGAGGGGTCGAGCTAGCGATGTAGGGATTCTTATGAAATCTAGCCCACACCATTGGAGTAAGGCGTCATTGCCGAAAGTTTGTAACTCCAAGCCTGATCCTAAGATGCGTCCAACCAAGTGGGTTGAATTGAGTGGCCAATCGCTACTGGACGCCCTTCCTGACGCCATACTGACAGTCAACCGAGCAGGGGAAATTGTTTTTGCTAACGTACAAGCAGAAAAGCTCTACGGTTATCACCGCGAGGAGTTAATTGGACGGTCTGTGGATTCTCTAATTCCCACAAGGCTTCGCGTCGAGCACAGGCAACATCGAGAAAATTTCTTAGGCGGACAACGCGCCCGACCGATGGGCAGGGGCTTGCAGTTGTTCGCCTTGCGTAAAGATGCCACGGAGGTCCCCGTGGAAATCAGCCTCAACCTCTTAACCATCGAGGCTGGCACATTCGTTATTAGTACCATTCGTGACACGACCGATCGTCGACGCACAGAAGGACTGAAGATGTTAGAGGCAGTTCTGCGCGAGACCCGTGAAAGCGAAGAACGATTCAGCCTAATTGCCGACATTGCCCCGGCACTCATCTGGATGTCAGGTACTGATAAACTGTGCACTTACGTCAATAAGACCTGGCTGGACTTCACTGGGCGGTCTATGGAGTGCGAGCTCGGGAACGGTTGGTCGGAAGCGGTCCACGCCGAAGACTTGCCGTGCCGCGAAGAGACGTACGGGCGGGCCTTCGATCGCCGGGAGGAGTTCAGAACAGAGTACCGTCTTCGCCGGCATGACGGTGAATATCGATGGATTCTTGACATTGGAGTCCCGAGGTTTGATCAGGAGCGCTCTTTTGTTGGTTACATCGGAATCGGTGTTGACGTCACCGAGCGCAAACTGGCAGAAGTGACTCTCGCACGCGTGGGCCGTAAGTTGCTCGAGGCACAGGAGCAGGAACGTACTCGAATCGCCAGGGAGCTGCATGACGATTTCTCTCAACGGTTGGCGCTTGTGTCCATGAAAATTACAAATCTTGCCGGACGTGATCGCCCTCTGTCGGCAGGTGAGCTGAATGCGGATCTTGAGGACGTGCGGGAATCGATCTCCTCAGTGGCCGAAGACCTGCACGGCTTGTCGCGCCAGCTTCACCCCGCTCGTATAGAATTACTCGGCATGGAGCGCGCTCTCAGGGCCCAATGCAGTGAGTTCGAGCGTACACGTGGGATTGAGACGGTGTTCGAGGCTTCGGTCTCTAATGAGGATGCATCCCCGCAGGCCGCCACCTGCCTTTATCGCTTGCTTCAAGAGAGCCTGATGAACATTGCGATCCACTCTGGCAGTAAGAAGGCCTACGTGAGTCTCGACCGGGACGGAGACCAACTGGAAATGAGCGTTCGCGACGAAGGAAAGGGGTTCATTTCTGGAGAGACAGGAGTCAAGGGCATCGGCTTGATGAACATGAGGGAACGCGTATGGCTCCTGAACGGAAAACTTATCGTCAACAGCAGTCCCGGCAAGGGAACTGAGATTGTGATGCGAATACCGGCATTGTCCCCGGCGAAGCACGCGAACTCGGGAGACTAATGCACGCACTGCACCAAAATTGTGCAAATAGGGCAGTTTCACCCTCTCCTACCACCTATCCCCGCATGCTGTTGAGAGTGCTTTATACCTTGCCTATACTCCAACTGCCTGGGGGTAACGCTGTGCTCCCGGGCCACGAGTGGCCAGCCGTTTTGTAAGCAGAAATGAGGGCTCCACCTTTTGGCTTAGTGGGCGCCTGTAAATCCAGACTTTTTCGAGCTCTGAGGATTTGGCACTAGTGTTGCCTAACTCGCTCATCCCCGTGTACCCCCGTGTACCCCACTTCCGCAAGTACGATGCGAGTAAGCACCAAACCTGTGTAACAAATGTAACAATTGAGGAGGGTTTTGAAGTCAGGTCCTGCGCCTAAGTGCGACCAGCGACAAGGTTTAGATTTTTTTGACCCTTAAGTTCGGGACCAGGAGGTCGTTGGTTCAAATCCAATCGCCCCGACCACTTTTCTTCAGGTCCGGCTCGGACACATGGGTGACACAACGTACCTAAGACATAGGCAACACTTTTGGGCCGAACGGATTTTCGAGCGGCTCTAACACCCGAGTCTCCAGATCGAAGTATCCCAGATCATAATCCATAAAACTAACCAGCCAGCTATCGTCGTGCACTTCTTTGATGCCGACGGCCTGGCCGGCAAAGACTTGGCAGTGCATGCTTGGAGCGGCCCGGTCGAGTAAGCCAGGAACTTGTCCAAACCGATCTGCTGATTTCAGAGAACTTATCAACAAGTTTATGGTGAGCCGGGCTTGAAGCGTGTGCGGCTATTGTTTGAGCACTAACGGCGGCCCGCTGACGCGTTTCGCCTTGAGGTTTACGGTCACTTCGACGCGGTCCGCGATCTTGATGAAGGGGATACTGCTGTTCAT
>Ga0181523_10004569_pt1 | contig 11869 bp, 8 predicted proteins | sample PEATcosm2014_Bin_43_FD_119752 | JGI IMG/M metagenome (GOLD analysis project Ga0181523, IMG submission 119752) | Peatland microbial communities from MTU Mesocosm Facility, Houghton, MI, USA - PEATcosm2014_Bin05_30_metaG | ecosystem: Environmental > Terrestrial > Soil > Wetlands > Peat | place... | reverse complement strand
TGCTTGTATTCATTCCAACCGTCGCTTTTCGGCCAATTTGAACCTGCTTTCCCATAAAGGCGTGCCGCCGATCGTCGTATCAAAGCGGATGGGTCGCGCGAACGTTTCATAATCCCTGGTTATGTGCCGTACATGGTGGGGCCGGGCGATACGTGCGATCCCCGTAGCAAGAAGGCCCTATCCGCTTCATTGTCCGACGCCCAACAGTCGGAGTACGAAAATGCTAGTGAGCAACGGTCTTGAGAATTTTGCCAAGTTCTGCGCCGTCGAACGCCAGCTCTCGACCAATACCGTGCTGGCCTATCGAAACGATCTCGCCGATTACGCGAAATGGCTCGCTGGCCATGCCCAGCAGCATGATGGGACCTCAAATGCCCTTAAGGCCTATCTGGAGCACATGATCGCTGAGCGTAAGCTTGCTGCCGCAACGGTGAGACGCCGAATTGCATGTCTAAGGGCGTTCTTCCGTTGGAATACTGCTGCACGAGCAGCCGGCAATCCTTTTCAGGATTGGCGCCCCACCTTGCCGCGCCGCAGACGCTTGCCTCGAAGCCTTTCTCGACCTGAAGCAAGATTCCTATTGTCGTGCCGTGAGGGCACCGTGGTTGATGAGACGCTGGACGTCACTATCCGCCTCATGATTTCAACTGGCTTGCGTGTTGGGGAGGTCTGCCGGCTTAGGGTTGAGGACATTTCGCCGGATGGGCATTCGCTACGCGTGCATGGAAAGGGGTCGCGGGACAGAGTTGCATACGTATCCGACACCACACTTCGAACCGATCTAAGCAAAATATTCAAAAGGCGACGAATAGATGCGGGTTCCAGTGCAGCCCTATTTTTGAACAGACGGGGGTTTCCCATCCGGCCTCAGTCGATTCGCTCGAAGCTGCGCAAGGTCGCAGGCGATGCCGGCATTGCACGTCGAGTCACCCCTCATATGCTCCGGCACACGGCAGCGACTCTCCTTATTGAAACCGGAGTCGATATTCGGTTTGTCCAACGTCTACTTGGCCACGCCAGTATCGCAACCACCGAGATCTACACCCATATTTCAGATGAAGCTTTGCGGGCGACTCTCGAGCGCGCGGACGTACTTGGGGTCCTAAACACCCGATAGATAACAGTGGCGCAATGGCATTGTGTTGCAATACGCCGAGTTGACTTTGGTCGGCTCGACGTACGTACGTCATATAACCCGGAATTATTATCGGACGGACGCGGCGCCCAACGAGGAGAAGTGAGGAGGTCTTGGCGCGCGCATTCATGCTGGCGATGAGCAAATTATGGCGACGAACGTGTCTAGGTTGGTCTGACTCAAATCTCGGCTATCACGCAACGGTCTATTATGTAGACCTCCAACCTGCTCGCGGCTGCGGCCTCGGGCGGGCGCGAAGGCGGCGAGCGCGAGCTTCAGGCGCCACCGGAACCGGATCCGGACGACTCAGTCAGCGCCCACTTTCTCGGTTCGCGAAAAATTACCGGAAGCTCGGCCCCATGCTCTGCTGTCCACGGGTCAGGTTTGCTCTGCGGATATGCGAGCGCGATGTAGGTTTCGCGGTCGAGCGGGAGACCACGCGCCACGCAAAGGGTAATGAGCGGGTCCGGACTCGTGACTTTCCTCCGTAGGGTAAGGACCTTCGGTTACCCAAACTCCTAATTCTCCCTCACTGGTCAGATATTGGCTGTTCTCTTCGCACTGGAACCTATCGCATACTAACCTCGAATGCTTAAGGGAGCGATTGGCGTGGCGAACTGGCTCGTCGGCGTTGACACGGGGGGCACATTCACCGATCTCATCGCCTTCGACCAGGCGAGCGGCGCATCGCCCGAGCTCCATCGTTCGCCCCCACCGCAATTCGTAAAAAGAAATCGCCGACCTCGACGTCGGCCAGCAGGCGGTCGGTCTCGCGCGCGTAAAAGCGGCGCGAGCTGGTTAACGTGGCAACATCTCCGTGCGGTCGCGATCGGGGTGTTGCGCACGGCGTTCCCGTAGCTGACGCCGGCGCCGCCGACCGCACCAGTGCCGGAAACCGCCGAACCGGAAACGGCATCGCCGCGGTCTTGAGTCCGTTGTTGGCGTGCACCGTGAAAAGGCGGCGCGGCGATCGCTATCGCTTGACCACGTGTAAATTGGATTATGGCCTGTGCGCGAAGTTCGAGTTGGGGACATTCGCGTGCGGGAACCTATTCTGCACATAATCGGTTGTGATGATAGGCCGATCCTAGGAGGACCGTCAGATGTGGTTCTATGTCCGAACGTGGCTTCCCGTACTGTCAATCAATTTGACGACTGCAATCTGCTTTAGCGTAGCGCAGGCCGTGTCTGTCACCATGCCTGCATAGGGTTATCTGCTATGAATCGTTGACGGTAGCCGCAAATTATTCGTTTGCCTCCAATCGTCGAACTCAATCGTGGGGGGGTACTTTCCAATTGCCGCAATCATCAGAGCACCCAACCGTCGCCGAGCTTACGACTGTCACGACGTGGCTTTCCGGCTACCAACTTCTCGCTGATCCCCTCTTGAACAAGGGCACAGCCTTCACTGAGACCGAGCGGGACGCGTTTGATCTCCATGGCCTATTGCCGCCAAACATCGGCGTGCTCGACGAGCAGCTCTCGCGACGCCTCCAAGTACTTCGCAGCTTCAAGACGGACCTTGAGCGTTATTCATTCCTGAGTGGGCTGCATGATGCCAACGAGACGCTGTTCTTCGCACTCCTGGTGAGAAACATTGAAGAAATGCTGCCGATTGTCTACACACCGACAATCGGCGCCGGTTGCCAGCAATTCAGCCGTCTGTTCCGCAAACCGCGTGGCCTGTTTCTGAGCCTTCCGCTCAAGAAGCATCTCAAGAAAATTTTAGCTAATCCCCATTTCGACCGGGTCGAGGCCATCGTCGTGACAGACGGTGAACGCATCCTGGGACTTGGCGACCAGGGCGCCGGCGGCATGGGCATCCCAATCGGCAAGCTCGCACTCTACACCGCCTTGGGGGGGATCCATCCTGCGACGACACTGCCGATTATGCTCGATGTTGGCACCGACAATCCCGAATGCCTCGCCGACCCGCTCTACGTCGGCTGGCGCCACGAGCGTGTGCGCGGCCCCGAATACGATGACTTCGTCGAGACATTCGTGAGCGCGGTTGTCGAGCGTTGGCCCCACGTTCTGCTGCAATGGGAGGATTTTGCCAAGAACAACGCGACCCGCTTGCTCGATCGTTATCGCGACCGGCTTTGCACTTTCAATGACGATATCCAGGGGACAGCTGTGATTGCGACCGGAACACTCGTATCAGCAATCAACATTACTAAGGTGCCACTCACTGAGCAGCGTGTCGCTATACTGGGCGCAGGTTCAGCAGGCTGCGGGATTGCCGCTCTGCTCTTAAAGGCCATGACGGGTGCTGGCCTGCAGCAGCGCGACGCGGCAGAGCGCTTATTCATGGTCGATCGCGACGGGCTGCTCGTCGACGGTATGGATGGCATCGCCGCGTTTCAGAAGCCTTTTGTGCAGAAACAATCGGTTGTCGGTGCATGGAAACTGGATCACCCGGACAAAGTGGCGCTTCTGGATGTGGTGCGGAACGCGAAACCCAATGTACTGATCGGAGTCTCGGGCCAGCGCGGTGCCTTCTCCGAACCGGTGGTGCGCGCGATGGCAGAACACAATAAACGGCCGGTTATCTTCCCACTGTCGAACCCAACCTCTCGGGCCGAGGCGACTCCGGAGGATTTGGAAGTCTGGACCGAGGGTCGAGCGGTCATTGGCACTGGCAGTCCGTTCCCGCCGCTCACGCGCGGCGGGATCAAATTCAAGGTCGACCAGACGAATAATTCCTACATCTTTCCTGGGATAGGTCTGGGCGTAATTGCAGTCAAAGCGCGGCGCGTCACGGATTCGATGTTCATGGCAGCAGTCAAGGCGCTCGCCAACTTGTCTCCGACCCGAGCCAATCCCAACGGCAACTTGCTGCCGCCGGTGACCTCGCTCCGGGATGTGTCGACCGCGGTCGCGTTGGCGGTCGCGCTGCAGGCCCAAAATGAGGGTCTCACTGAGGGTATCAAACCTGACAAGATCGAACGTTTGATCCGTGCCAACATCTGGGCACCGCGCTACCTGCCTTATCGACGCATCAATAATCCGTAAGCATTGTCGATGATTGGACCTAACTCTCATCATTGGCAAAGGTTGAGGCACAGAAGATCAGCGACCGCACAAAGCGGGCATGGGGCGAGCCAAGGCCAAGGGTGAACGCTATAAGGAACCCACCGCGCTCGCGGCTTGAACGAGATCACACGGGGCATCCGGCGTGATGTGACGGTTGGGAGGGCGAACAGCACGTCATGCAGAGCCGGTCGATCCGGCGATAAGGACAACCTAAATGGGCCGCAGCATTGTTGAATGCGAGCTTATGACCGGGACCTGCCGGCTTTACGGCGGTCCGACGGCGAAAAGGCTCGCTGTTTTTCAGCGGTGCAAAATGACGCGAATGGGGCAAGAGCGGAAGCCGCGTCGCTCCGCCTACTCGCCGAACACCCGGCGTGTATGCTCGATCCGCATTTCGTCCGCAGTCCCGCTGGCGGCTCTCAGATTAAATTGCAGCCGAACTCGCCGCGGTCCTCGGGTCCGCCGGGCCGCGGATGCGACCGGTTCCGAATGCCACGCCTTTTGCTTCGGTGCCGAGAGCGGTAAGGATCACGATCACAACCGCGACCGTACCGGCCACGACCGCGAGTGCTAAGGCATAATCGCCGCCGTAATGCGCTGCCACGACGAAGTCCTCGGTATCGCGGCGGTTTGTGGCGCTGAGCACGGCGAAGCTGAAGGAATGGCTGGCGGCTGACCTGTCGGGGCTCGACCTGCTGGTGATCCAGATCGACGGGCTGCATGTCGGCGACCATGTCCTGGTGGCGGCCATCGGCATCGACGGGGCCGGCGACAAACACGAACTGGCACTGGCGTTGGGTGCGACGGAGAACGCCGCCGTGGTCAAGGCGCTGCTGGCCGACTTGATCGAGCGCGGGCTGCAACCGGATATCGCCCGCTTGTTCATCGTTGACGGTGCCAAGGCGCTGAGCCGGGCCGTGCGTGACACCTTCGGTGGCTTCGCGCTGATCCAGCGCTGCCAGGTGCACGCCATCAGCAAGCGTTGCTCGGTGACCAGCCCATTGCCAGCAAAAATCTGGCAGCGTAGGACTCAACCGATGGCGCCTGCTGCACCAATTTCAAAAGGCACCGAGACTATCCGTATTGACCTCCGGACCCGATTGGTCCAGGATTAAATTAATGTAAACGCACGTTGGTGCTCCGGAAGACATTATCAAAAGCGTCACTGGTTTGCTTCATCTAGATAGGCCAGAGCGGTCTTCAAAAAAGCGCCTTGGCCGGGCAATGAGCGAACGCGCGAGACCGCCCGATGAAGTTGTCTGGCGAATTCACAGTGCCGGCCAGACGCGAAATTGTTTTCGAGCGGCTTACCAACGCCCAGTTTTTCGCATCATGCCTCGAGGGCGCAAGCGACCTTGTCGAGGTCGACCCCACCCACTACACGGCCACGCTCGAAACCCGCATCGCCTACATCAAGTTCAAGTTTGCGGTCTCGGTCGAATTCGCTGAAAGAGTTCCCCCCGAGAAGGTTGTGGCCAAGGCCGAAGGCAAGCCGCTCGGCGTGGTAGGGCGATTGACCGCGACGGCGTCGGCAGTCCTGTCCGAAGCTGGCGACGATACCCTCGTCAAGTATGACATCGACGTCGCCCTTGCAGGTAAGCTCGGCAGCATCGGACAGCCGGTGCTGAAGTCCAAGGCGAAGTCGATGGAACGCTCCTTTGTGCAGAACCTCAACGACGCCTTTCAGAAGCCGAGCGCAGTTCCGGCGGTGAGCGCATGAGAGGGTTCGAACTCGTTCATCCCGCTTCGCTCGGCGAGGCCATCGAAATTCTCGACACGGAAGATGCCTCCGTGCGCCCATGGTCGGGCGGGACCGCGCTCATGCTGATGATGAAGACTGGCGTATTCCAGCCCAGCCGGCTTGTCTGTCTCGGTGGTACGGAGAATAGCTATGCCGCGATTGTGGCGACGCCCGACGGCGGACTCCGCATCGGTGCCATGGCGACGCTGACAAGCGTTGAATATTCTGCCGAGGTGATGCGCGTTGCGCCCGTCATCACGCGCGCCATGAAACGACTGTCGAACGTGCGGGTACGCAATGTGGCACGGATCGGTGGCAACTTGGCCCATGGCGATCCGCACATGGACTTGCCGCCCGTCCTATCTTCGCTCGGCGCCGAAGTCTCGATCACCGGACCTGGCGGAAAGCGTCGGGTCGCGGTGGAGAACCTGTTTTCGGGGTATTACGAAACAGTCCTCAAACGGGGCGAGCTCATCACCGACGTCATCGTGCCGCCACAGGACGGCTGGGCGTCGGCGTATCTCAAATGCACAACCCGTTCGGCCGACGACTGGCCGGCACTCGGCGTGGCTGTCTCGGTGAAGGTCGAGAACAAGGCGGTTGCGGCGGCCCGCATTACGGTCGCTGCCGCGACCGAAAAGCTGACGCGGCTCGGTTCGGCCGAAGCAGCTTTGGCGAAGCAGGAGCCGAGCGAGGCCGCCTTTGAGCGCACTGCCGAGGCGGCTACCGAAGAGGCGGAGACGATCGACGATTCTCGCGGCTCGGCCGCGTATAAGACCGCGCTCCTGCGAGTCTACGTTCGCCGCGCGCTGCGCCAAGCCCTGAGGAACGGAGGCGCGCAATGACGGTCATGCGACCAATGCCGGGCGGTCAGGTTGGTCGCTCTGTGCCGCGGCTCGAGGCCCGCCAAAAGGTGAGTGGCAGGGCCGAATATGTTCACAATCTAATCCTGCCGGGCATGCTGCAGGTCAAAGTCTTCCGCAGCACTGTTGCACATGGCCGCATTTTGTCGATCGACACATCCGCGGCCGAAACGGTAGCCGGCGTCTACAAGGTCGTCACCGGAGAGGATATACGCGCGATCGTGCCCGAGCCTTATTACGGGCCGGCCTTCCACGACCAGCCAGTGCTCGCGCTCGACAAGGTACGCTATATCGGCGAGCCGGTTGCGGCGGTGCTTGCCGAAGACCCCTATATCGCTGCTGAGGCCGTGCAGCTTATCAGCGCCGAATATGAGGAGTTGGAGGCGGTCTTTGACGAGGTCGAGGCGGTCGAGTCGAAAGCGATCGTCCACGACATTCTCAGACCCGCCGGCACATTTCCCGATTTGAAGCATCTCGTTGGCCGCCGCGACACCAACGTCGCGCTTGATTACCGGCTGCGCCGCGGCAACGTCGACGTCGCTTTCGTTTCGGCGGACCATGTGTTCGAGCACGAGTTCCGTACCCAGCAGACGATGCACACGCCGCTTGAGCCGATGGTGTCGCTGGCCGAGCCTGGCGACCAGTCGCTGACCATCTACACCGCTTCGCAAAGCCCGTCCTTCGTGCGCATCGAGATCGCGCGCCTGCTTGGCTGGCCGGAGAACCGGGTGCGCGTAAAGGTGCCGCACCTTGGCGGCAGCTTCGGCGCCAAGCTCTACATCAAGCTCGAGGCGCTTGTGGCCTGCCTCGCCCTGCTGACGCGCCGACCGGTGCAGCTATCGCTTACGATGGAGGAGCAGTTCTATACGATTACCAAACACGCGAGCACCTTTCGCATCAAGAGTGCCGTGACCAAAGACGGCCGCGTTACTGGGCGGCGCTGCGAAGTGTTCTACAACGGCGGCGCCTATGCGGATATCGGTCCGCGCGTGGCGCAGAAATCCGGCTTCACCGCGCCGGGCCCTTACGACATCGAGAACGTTTCGATCGACTCCTATGAGCTCTACACAAACCGTCCGCCGGCCGGAGCGCTGCGCGGCTTCGGCATTCCGCAGCTCGTCTGGGCTTACGAGAGTCATGCCGACCTGATCGCGCGCGCGATGAACATCGATCCGGTCGAGTTTCGGCGCAAAAACATCATTCGTGACGGCCGGCCGCACGCGACCGGAACACCGGTCCGCAACGCCGCGATCGGGGGCGTCCTCGACCACATTTCCGAGCGGCTGGAGTGGTCGAAGCCGTTTGATCACGGCAGCGGGACGGTTCGGCGCGGGCGCGGCATTGCCATCGGCTTCAAAGCATCGATTGCGCCGACGACCTCGATTGCGATCGTGAACATCTACGGCGACGGCAGCTCCAGCCTCTACATCTCGACCGTCGACATGGGCCAGGGCTCCGACACCGCCATGGCGCAGATTGTCGGCGAGACGCTCGGCATCGCCGCGGAGGATATCAAGATCATCCACCCCGACACCGACGTCACGCCCTACGATATGGCCACGCTCGGCTCTCGCTCCACGTTCCACACGGGAAACGCCGTCAAACTGGCGGCGCAGCACGCTCGCAGCCAGCTCGATGACCTCGCGCGCAGCCTCGGCGTGCCGGAGGGCACGAATTACGGTCCAAAGGATCTGTTCAAGAAGAAGTACGGCATGCAGGCGGGCAATATCATTGGGGTAGGTACGTTCATTCCTGAATACAAGTCACCAGATCCGGAGACCGGTATGTCCGAAAATGTGACTCCCTTCTGGATGGTCGGCGGCACGGGAGTCGAGATCGAAATCGATACCGAGACCGGGCAGATTAAAATCTTGCGGCTGATTAACGCGGCCGATCTCGGGCGTCCGTTGAACCCGAAGATCGTCGAGACGCAGCTATCCGGCGCGGCGCTGATGCAACTCGGCTTCACGATGTTCGAGAAGATGGAGTTCGACAACGGGCAGGTCACCAACGCTTCGTTAGCCGACTACAAAATCCCGGGGATTCACGATGTGCCGTGGACGATTGAGAACCACATCGTCGAAGCCGAGCAGCCGTCGGGTCCGTTCGGCGCCAAGGGCGTCGGCGAGAGCGGGACGTTCGGCGTATCGCCCGCGATCGCGAATGCCATCCACGATGCGGTCGGCGTGCGCCTGACCGAGATGCCGCTCACTCCGGAATCCGTGTTCAACGCCATCCGAGCGGCTGAGAACGCGCCGGAAAAGGACTGAGTATATGGAACCGAGCGCACGCCAAATCCAGTTTACGCTGAACGGGCGCAGCGTCACGGCTTTGGTCGAAAGTCACCTCGATCTCGTCGACCTGCTTCGCCGATATCAGCTGTTCGGCGCCCGCGAAAGCTGCGGCCAGGGCCTGTGCGGCTGCTGCACGGTCCTGGTGGACGGCGAGGTCGTGTCTGGCTGCCTCACGCTCGCGCAGCTAGTGGACGGCAAGGAAGTAAGTACGATCGAGAGTCTCGATGCGGATGGAGAGTTAAGCACCGTGCAGCGAGCCTTCATCGAGGAAGGCGCCTTTCAATGCGGATTTTGTACGCCGGGCTTCGTGCTGATGACTCACGATTTGCTAAAACGCAATCCCGATCCGGACGATCACCAGATCCGCGATCACCTATCAGGCAATCTCTGCCGTTGCGCGGCTTATCCGGAGATTCTACGGGCCGTAAAGAACGCGGCTGCTCGCATGCGCGCGTCTCTGCCGCCTACACCGGACACTTGATCAGAGGAAGGGCGAACATCGTGAGCACTTATCAGACGAGCGCGGCGACTCCCGATGTTCCGTGGTATCGCGCGCTCAACCGCAGCCAGTGGAACGTCCTATTGGCGTCCAATCTCGGCTGGTTATTCGACGGCTACGAGACCTATGCGCTGATCCTGACCGTGGGCGTGGCGCTGCACCAGCTGCTCGACCCGAGCCAATTCGGTAGTATCCCGATCTATGCCGGCACGGTCATCGGCATCACGCTGCTCGGCTGGGGCATCGGCGGACTGATCGGGGGCGTTCTCGCCGACTATATCGGCCGCAAGCGGACTATGATCTTCGCGATCCTGGCTTACTCGCTGATGACCGGCTTGAGCGCGCTGTCGTGGAGCTGGCTCTCCTTCGGGTTGCTGCGCTTCCTGGTCGGCATCGCCATCGGCTCGGAATGGGCGACCGGCGCCTCAATCACCGCCGAGCTGTGGCCCGACCGCGCGCGCGGCAAGGGTGCCGGCCTGATGCAATGCGGCCTCGGCATCGGCTTCTTCACCGCCTCGCTGGTCTGGGTGTTCGTCAGCCCTTATGGCCCCAACGCCTGGCGCTACATGTTTCTGGTCGGAATATTGCCCGGCTTGCTCACTTTGTGGATCCGGCGCGGCATCCCCGAATCGCCAGTATGGGAGCGCAGCAGCGAGCTCCGCAAGGCGGCGGTGGCACGCAAAAAGCGCGGCGACCGGCTCGATGCGGCCGATCACGGGCTGACGCGTTTCACCTTGGCCGAGCTGTTCGCCGATCCCAAGACACGCCGGCGTACCATCATCGTTTGCCTGATGTCGCTGGCGACCACGCTCGCTTGGTGGGGCATTTCCACCTTCGTGCCGCCTTATGTCGGGTCGGTCGCGGCCAAAGCCGGCCTGCCGGCGCAAGAATGGGCGGGTTACACCGGCATGGCCTACAACGTCGGTGCCATCTGCGGCTACATCGGCCTCGGCTTCCTGGCGGATGTCTTCGGACGCAAGCCGATCACGCTACTGTTCTTTGTCATCGCCTTCATTATGACTCCGGTGCTGTTCCTGTGGACGCACGATCTGAACCTGCTGCTGCTTGCTGCCGCCGTGAACGGCTTCTTCACCTTGGGCCAATATACTTGGATGCCGGTGTGGCTGCCGGAGTTGTTCCCGACGCGAATCCGCGCGACCGGCGTTGCCTTCGCCTTCAACGCGCCGCGCTTCATCGCCTTTCTCGGCCCACTGCTCGCGGGCACGCTGATTGCGAATTTCGGCGGCTTCGGCAACGCGGCGGTGACCATCAGCTTCATCTACGTCTTGGGCTTCGTGGCGACGTTCTTCCTGCCCGAAACCAGGGGCAAGCCGCTGCCGGAGAATATCTAGGGTCCAGACTCATTAAATCCACCATACAAGGGCGGCGACAAGGCAGACAGAGGCGAGGTAATTGCGGGCCAGGCGGTCGTAGCGGGTTGCGATGCGCCTGAAGTCCTTTCAGTGCTTGAGAATTTGCCATCGTTGATCGATCGACCCCGTAGGTCGCGCCGCGCCGTCGCCACCACCCCGACCCGGCGAAGCCGACATCATCATCGTCGATCGCGCCGACGGCCCGAGCTCCATCGGCCGCCCCGAACCAGAATCTGCGAACAACAATTGGCTAAAAAGAACTGGCGACGGCGCCGCCGGCGACCTCACCATCGTGCGGCCAGCAGCCGCTGCACCACGCAGGCGGGCCCGAGCAGGTCGAGCAGGTCGGTCGGCATCGCGCCGCCTAGCCTCTCGCGCGCGCGTGGGGGCAGCGAACATGGTCAACGCTGCGCCGAACTCGGCTAGCCGGGACGATTGAGAAACACTCAAAAAAAAGCCCCGGAGCTGGCACGCCGGGGCTAATCGATGCCATGCAAGACCATCTGTAAACCGACGCGCAAAAGAGGGGGCGAACACGGCATCGGCCCGATGGATTAGTAGGACTCTACCACGCAGGAACGGACAGCGCCGGGCAAAAAAAGGCCCCGGCGCCTGGGGAAGCGTGCGGGGCCGCAGAATCGTCACACAGGCTATTTTATCAACGTACCGCGAACATCGAAAGGGGCGAGCGTCGCAGCCCCCGCGCCTTCAGAGCAGTTTCGACGTTTCGGGCGCGTTCCAGCGATGGTCGCTATACCCCCAACAGCGGACACTCTTTTGCACTGCAGCGAACGCCGTTATGGGCCAAGAGCGACCAAGTGCGCCGCAGCAAAATGCGGCCTATTCGATCACCTCGTCTGCGAGAGCGAGGAAATTCTCCGGCAAAGTGATGCCGGTTGCCTTCGCGGTCTTGAGGTTGACGACGAGC
>Ga0181523_10004568_pt1 | contig 11871 bp, 12 predicted proteins | sample PEATcosm2014_Bin_43_FD_119752 | JGI IMG/M metagenome (GOLD analysis project Ga0181523, IMG submission 119752) | Peatland microbial communities from MTU Mesocosm Facility, Houghton, MI, USA - PEATcosm2014_Bin05_30_metaG | ecosystem: Environmental > Terrestrial > Soil > Wetlands > Peat | place... | reverse complement strand
CGATGCACGGTTTGTGACCGCAACACATGCGAATCTTGAACATATGGTGGAGCGGGGGAAGTTTCGCCCGGACTTATACTATCGGCTGAAAGGGTCTTGGGTTCATTTGCCTCCCTTGAGGGAGCGCAGGGAGGATATCCCTCTCCTTATCGACCATTTTCTGGCGGGAAACGGCACAAGCATCCAGCCGGAAGCGCTCGCTGTCCTTATGGCATACGACTATCCCGGCAATGTCCGCGAATTGCGTTCTCTAATACTCTCGGCATTGACCATCGCTGGGGGATGCCCCATATCGTTGCAGAATCTCCCTGCACTACCTACTAAGAAATCCGCGATTGTGACCCGACAGATAGTTGATAACAACAATCTCTTGCTTAGTCATGCTGAGAAGGTACACATCATGTCGGTCTACGCCCTCGCAGGCCGGAACAAGGCTGCTGCTGCAAAGATGTTGGGCATCGGGTTAAGCACACTTCATCGCAAAATAAAGGAATATAGCATCGTCTAGCGGAAAGAATTCGGAAACCGCCTTTGGCTCTACGCCAAAATGAACCGTATCATTTTGGCACTGTGGTATGTAACATACTGATATATCTGCCATATCATCCAAAGACCCTCCCAAAATAGGACGGCCCCTTCTTCGCAAGCTTTGAGCCATGGAATATAACGCATTGATTAGAAACAAATAATGGAGACAATCTTTCCTGGCATGAAAGCTGCTCTTGCATTTACATGAAAATTATGGTTGTAGACGATGAGATCTTATGTGTGGCATCACTGGCACGCGGTCTACGTAGCAAAGGGCATCAAGTCTTGACAGTTCAGTCAGCCCATGATGCGCTGGCAACCATAGCATCCGATGGCGGCAGTATTGATCTCATTGTGACCGATTACCAAATGCCGGAAATGAATGGAATTGATTTTCTAAGAAATATAAGACACGAAAAGAAAAGGATACCTGTAATCTTGATAACCGCCTTGGCTGACCAAAAAATAATGGTTGCCGCAGTTAAAGCTGGGTGTGACGGCTTCCTTGAAAAACCCTTTAATCTAGATGAATTGAGTTGGGAAATCGAAAAAGTCAGAGCGTTGTCAGATAGTTCACGTAACTCTCAGGATCCTGAATAATGCAAAAGGCGCTAACCCAGCGATCTTATTGGTTTAGTGTATAGGTAAAAGCGATGAATGATATTAAAGGCATAGGAGAAGTGACGAATAGTAGGAAGAGCTGCCCCTTTATTAGGGAGCTGGATAAAGACTGTTACTGCGTTGACATGACAAGCCTAAAGGTATTGGATGTAATCAGGTTCTGCAGTGGCCAGTATGAGCTCTGTCGTATTTATCAGAAAAAGATAATAGACAAAAATGATCGGCAATGCTGAATACCAGGAGAAAAGAAGCCTGGTAATGGAGCAACGGATAGCAGCAGAAGATGACTGATGTACAGAAATGATCACACAATCAGGAAAGCTTAATGGGAGTGAGAATAATGGGAGGGGGGATAATGGAAACAACGGGGACATCGACAGATTTACTTCAATTAGTAACCTTCACGCTTGGCGATAACGAATATGCTTTGGATATCCACTGCATTCAAGAGGTCAATAGAATGGGGCAGATCACTCCTTTACCGGATTCTGCCAAGTATGTCGAAGGGGTCATCAACCTCAGGGGCAAAATCGTGCCTATCATCAACCTGAGGACAAAGTTCGGCCTTGAATCGAAGATCGACGCCAGTCAATCGAGAATAATAGTTGTTGAGGCCGGCAAGACTATCGGGATGATTGTGGACTCTGTTTCTGAGGTGTTGCGTATTCCGCCAGAGATTATCGAAGCACCTCCGGATATTGCAGTTAGTGGTACGTCTCGATACCTGACAGGCATTGTAAAGTTACCGGACAGGCTCATTAGTATGCTGGATGTTGGCGAGTTGCTTGGCGCCGCCAACAGCGAAATCCTGGCATTAACGTATTAATTGCAGTATATAGAGGAGGTAATAAAATGACTTGGCTCGGGAATTTAAAAATCAGAAGCAAACTCTTTGGATCATTCGGAATTATCGTGGCACTTATGGTGGGCGTAGGCATTCTTTCATTAATCAAATTGGGGGGTCTTCAGGCAGATATCGAAAACATCACTAAATTTTTGTACCCCAAGACCCAATGGGCAAGTGACATTTCGCAGGGTGTTCTGCAGGTCGAGATCGCAGTGCGCGATGGGGTGCTTGCGGATAACCGTGAGGAGATATCCAAAGCGCTCGCTCAGATCACAGACAGCGTGAAGACTATTACGGAACGCATAGAGCTGTTTCAAAAGAATGTGAAAACTGAAAAAGGTAAAGAGCTTGTTCAGAAGTATATCGAGGCACGGACAAAATATCGCGAGGAACTCGTGAAGGCGATAGCCTTCCTAAAGGATGGCAAACAGAAGGAAGCTGGTCAGGTTCTGAAACGTCTGGCACCTCTTCGCGAACCATATCTTAATTCGATGGCCGACATAATCAAGTATCAGGACGAATTGATGACGGTAACCGGAAAAAAGGCCGACGATAACTATGCAATGGCAAGAATCCTCATCATTGTGGCGATTCTATTAGCGCTTTCACTGACGGCATTTCTGGGGATTATTATTACCGGGAGCATAACGAAACCACTTAACATTGCGGTATCAACTGCTGAACGGATCGCCAATGGAGACCTTACGGTGGTAATAGAGGCCGACAGTTCTGATGAGACCGGAATGCTCTTGAAAGCCATGAAACATATGACTGAGAAATTGAAGAAGATGGTAGGGGACATTAAACAGGCTTCAGCCAGCATGGCCTCCGGCAGCGAGCAGTTGAGCGCCAGTTCAGAAGAGATCACCCGGAGCATGAGTTCACAGTCTGCTCGTGCAACACAGATTGCCTCTGCTGCAGAAGAAATGTCTCAGACTGTCATCGACATCGCAAAGAATTCTTCCAACATTGCATCCGCTGCGACCGATACTGCGTCGATTGCCAATCAGGGTGCAGAGGTTGTAAATAAATCAGTCAACGAATCCAAAGCAATTTCAGCCACGGTCGATAATTCAGTTCGTGTGATGCAGACTCTCGGTGATCGCTCAAAGCAGATCGGCGATATCATTTCTGTGATCAATGACATCGCCGACCAGACCAACCTGCTGGCGCTGAATGCGGCCATAGAAGCGGCCAGAGCCGGTGAGCAGGGGCGCGGATTTGCTGTGGTTGCTGATGAGGTCAGAAAGCTGGCAGAGAGGACTGCAAAAGCGACTTCCGAAATTGGCGGTATGATCAACTCCATCCAGGGTGAAGTCGGCCAGGCAGTTCATGCGATGGACGAAACCAGCAAGAAGGTTGAGGTCGGACTGGAATATTCGAAGAATGCAGGTGGGCAGCTCACCACTATAGTTTCAAGCGTGACATCGCTTCAGGGGATGGTGCAGCAGATTGCAACAGCCACGGAGGAGATGTCAACCACATCGGAAGCCATCAGTGGCGACATTCAGGAGATTGCCAACGGATCTCGGGAGATTTCATCGGGTGCAGATCAGATAGCTCAATCATCGACTGAACTTGCACGCCTTGCCGGCGACCTAAAAGGGATCGTAGAGCAGTTCAAGGTGTAAGCGCTGTCGGCATTACAGTTATTGAATAGAACCTTAGGTGAGTAACAGGGATAATCTGAACGTCATGGATAAGCAGTTCAATGAACTATGCAGAGAAGAAGATCGCTTCCAGGCACTGTTCAACAGCATAACGGATGCGCTGCTGGTGCACTGGGTAGAGACTGACGAGACAAGAGGCACTTTCATCGAAGTTAACGACGTGGCTTGTCATATATTGGGATATACCCGGGCAGAGCTGCTTGACATGACCCCATCTGATATCGACGCTCCCGATTCCGGCGTCGATGTTGCTTCTATCACACAAAAGCTTGAGTTCGGCAAGAATGTTCTTTTTGAGCAGACCCATATTACCAAGGAAGGACGGCGCATACGGGTAGAGATCAATAGCCGGATATTCACTTTTAATGGCCTGCCAGCTGTCATATCCTTGGTTCGAGACATCACTGAACGCCGAATGATGGAAGCACGTATGACCAAGCTTAACGAGTGTCTGTTAAGTTTCGGGGCGAATCTCGTCGACAATATAAATCTACTTGTGAAACTGTGTGGTGAGCAGCTTGCGGCAACCTGCTGCCTTTATAATCGGCTGACCGACGGACTATTGTGCTCAATGGGACAATAGAATGCCCCGCCGGATTTCCTTGCCGAGGACGCACCTTGGAGGACGTTGAGTTCACGAAGTCAATGCTTGAAGAATTGAAGGACATCGGAGTTTCTATCTCAATAGATGATTTTGGCACTGGGTATTCATCTTTGAGCTATCTGAAAAGGATTCCGGTCGACAATCTCAAAATTGATATATCTTTTATACGGGGAATAGCGATGGACTCTGATACGGCGTCAATTGTATCGGCAATAGTGACTATGGCCAATGCCTTGAATTTGAAAACTATCGCGGAGGGGATCGAAACGGAAGCAGAATTGAGAATCTTGCACGAACTAAATTGCAATATTGGTCAAGGCTTCTATTTTGGGAAGCCTCTACCTGTGGCATCTTTGGAAAAGTGTTGGCTTAAGAATTGACAAGCATAAACGCTGTATAAGGCCCCGTAATATATTTACTTCCAGATCTAAATAGCAAATGGCATCATCAAAGGAACTGAAAATGCCGAAGGCGGGACTCGAACCCGCACAGCCTTGCGACCACTAGACCCTGAACCTAGCGCGTCTGCCAGTTCCGCCACTTCGGCACGTCTGCTATTTTAGCATAAGTTCCCCGCCAAAGAATATCTCCGACAGGATTAAAATCGGTATCGAATATTCCCATATGGTAAAATAAGCGCTATTATGCTTGCAGACGCGCGGAAGGTTGGAAGCGCGGACGGCAATACTATAATTCATCATGAGCGCGAGGTAAAAGTCATGAAAATACCTGAGTCTGGGGATGCAGGCCTCACCCCTCCGCCTAATTTTATTCGTTCCATCGTTTCCGAGGATGTGAATGCCGGCAAGAACGGCGGCAAGGTCATCACCCGTTTTCCTCCCGAGCCTAATGGTTATCTGCATATAGGGCACGCGAAATCCATATGCCTCAATTTCGGGCTGGCCACAGAATTCGGAGGCCACTGCAATCTGAGGTTTGACGATACTAACCCCAGTAAAGAGGAACAGGAATATGTTGACTCCATCATGGAAGACGTCCGATGGCTCGGTTTTGACTGGGGAGACCGGCTCTATTATGCCTCGGATTACTTTGAACGCCTTTATGAATTCGCTGAAACTCTGATCAAGAAAGGCAAGGCTTTCGTGTGCGACCTAACATTCGATCAAATGCGCGAGTATCGTGGGACCCTTAATACACCCGGCAAGGAGAGCCCTTACCGTAATCGGCCGGTCGAAGAAAACCTCGATCTTTTTCGCCGCATGAGGTCAGGCGAGTTTCCTGATGGTTCAAAGACACTGAGGGCTAAGATCGATATGTCTTCAGGTAATATCAATATGCGTGACCCAGTGATGTACCGGATCAAGCATGAGGACCATCAGCGCAGCGGCAGCAAGTGGTGTATCTATCCCATGTACGATTATGCCCATGGCCAGAGCGACTCGCTAGAGGGGGTCACCCATTCGATCTGCACCATGGAATACGAAGACCACCGGCCTTTGTATGACTGGTATCTCGATGAGATTGGTATCTACCATCCCAGGCAGTATGAATTTGCGCGACTCAATCTAAGCAATACGGTTTTGAGCAAAAGAAGGCTCTTGAGGCTCGTCAACGAAGGTTATGTCGCTGGATGGAGCGATCCGCGCATGCCGACTCTTGCGGGAATGAGGAGGCGCGGCTACACTCCTGAGGCGATCAGGAATCTCTGCGAGCGCATAGGCGTTGGCAAAAAAGAGAGTCTTGTGGATATGGGGATGCTCGAATTCTGTGTGAGGGAAGACCTGAACAAGCGGGCGCCAAGGGTCATGGGAGTGCTCAGACCATTGAAGGTGGTCATCGACAACTATCCCGAAGGAGAGGTCGAATATCTCGATGCCATAAACAATCCGGAAGACCCAGGAGCAGGGAAGCGCAAGGTTCCATTTTCGCGTGAGTTGTACATCGAGCAAGAAGATTTCATGGAAGCCCCTCCGAAACAGTTTTTCCGTCTTGCTCAGGGACGCGAAGTGCGCCTCAGATACGCCTATTTTATAAGATGCGAAAGCGTTGTGAAAGATCCTGATTCCGGCGAGATTGCAGAGATTCACTGCACTTATGACCCGGCGACCCGGGGCGGCGACTCTCCCGATGGACGCAAGGTCAAGGCTACGCTCCACTGGGTTTCAGCCGAGCGCTCGATCCCGGCAGTGGTGCGCCTTTATGACAGCCTGTTTGTGAATGCGAATCCGAACGATGGTGGGGAAGGCGAGGATTTTATCAGGTATCTCAACCCCAACTCACTCGAAATACTCACCTCGTGCAGAGTGGAACCGTCCTTGTCTGAGGCAGTCACTGGAAGCCATTACCAGTTCGAAAGAATCGGGTACTTCACTGCTGATGCCGTAGATTCGAAGCCTGGCAAGCCGGTCTTCAACCGGATCGTGACGCTAAAGGACGAGTGGGCTAAGATACAGAAGGCGGAGAAGAAATAGTAGCAGAGACCGCGCAGCCCGGAGAAGAGAACGCCTCCGGGCTTGATTCGGATCAAACTTTTATCAGTCTCTCTGCAACCGCACCAATGAATTCTTCAGTAAGGGCATATTTAGCTACACAAGGCTCGGCGATCAGCATCAGGTCTTTGGTCATGATTCCGCCTTCGACAGTATCGACGACGGTCTGTTCGAGTTTGTGCGCAAAGGCCACCACATCTGGTGTATTGTCGAGTTCACCCCTCTTTGCAATAGCTCCTGTCCAGGCGAATATTGAGGCGATGGAGTTGGTAGAGGTGGGATTGCCTTTCAGGTGTTCATAGTAATGGCGCGTCACGGTACCGTGGGCAGCTTCGTACTCGTATTTGCCGTCGGGAGACACAAGGACCGATGTCATGAGGCCCAGGCTGCCGAAGCCGGTTGCGACCATGTCCGACATTACGTCTCCATCATAGTTCATGCAGCACCAGAGCATGCCGCCCGGGGACTTGATGACTTGGGCGACTGCGTCGTCAATTAGCATGTAACGATATTGAATGCCGGCCTGTGCAAGTTTGTCCCTGACCTTTTCGACCTCTTCGGCAAATACGTCCCTGAAGAAGCCGTGGTACTGCTTGGAGATAGTATCCTTTGCCCCGAACCAAAAGTCAGTCTTTTCGCTTAGCGCGTAATTTATGCACGAGCGGGCGAAACTCCTTATCGACTTCTCGGTGTTATGCATCCCCATGACTACGCCGCGTCCGTCGAAGTCGTGGATCTTCACGACCTTCTTTTTGCCTCCATCCGCTGGAGTAAATACGATCTCGGCGATGCCGGGCCTGTCGATGACGCATTCCGAATTCTTGTAGATATCGCCGTAGGCATGACGGCCGATGACGATAGGTTTCTTCCATGCCTTGACCGCTGGAGGGATATTGCTGATGATGATCGGCTTTCTGAAGACCGTCCCGTCGAGGATCGAACGGATCGTGCCGTTGGGGCTCTTCCATTGCTTCTTAAGGTGGTATTCCTTCACGCGGGCGCCATTGGGCGTGATGGTCGCGCATTTGACTCCGATGTCGTATTCCCTTATCGCATTGGCAGCGTCCACGGTGACCTTGTCGTCTGTCTCGTCACGGTGCTTGACGCCCAGGTCATAATATTTCAGGTCTAAGTCCAGAAAAGGAGTAATCAGCTTCTCCTTGATAAGTTGCCAGATGATCCGGGTCATCTCGTCACCGTCCATTTCGACGATCGGGTTCTTTACTTTAATCTTTTCAGCCACGGCTCCTCCTCCAAAGATGATAAGTGATAATTTAAATTGAACTATAAGGAGTTGTCAAAGCGGACAATGCCTCTAATGGTACAATATGAGGATAGCCATGGAAAAATTCACCTTTACAAGAGCGACAGGCGAGGGCGCAAGCGGAACTGTCTGCGATCTTCTGTCATACGAAACAGGTCTCTCGAAGAGCAAGATCAAGGATGCAATGAACAAGGGTGCCTTGTGGGTTGGGAAGGAGAAGGGCCAGGGGGGGCGGATTGGAAAATTGCGAAGACTCCGAAAGGCCACGTCGATGCTTCATGCTGGAATGAGCATAGAGTTCCACTATGATGAAAAGTTGCTCGCCCTTAAACCGACTCAGGCCCGACTGCTGGAAGACCTGAGGGAATACAGTGTATGGCACAAGCCCGCGGGGCTCATGGCGCAGGGGACGATGTATGGTGACCACTGTTCGCTTCTGCGCCAGGTTGAGATTTATTTCGGAAATTCAAGAGAGTTTTTTCTCGTCCATCGCCTCGACCGTGAGGCCGCAGGACTGATGCTGATTGCCCATACTAAAAAGGCAGCGGCTGAGCTTTCGGAAATTTTCCGGAACAATCTTATAATCAAAAAATACCGGGTTGAAGTCCTCGGCAATTTAGCTGAGAAAGGTTCAAAAGGGGCTATTGACCTGTCCCTTGACGGCAAAACCGCGCTTACCGAATATGAAGTTGAATCTTACAATCCTGCATCGGACACCTCGATTGTTGATGTGACGATCAAGACCGGGCGCTTACATCAGATCAGGCGGCACTTCGACATGGTCGCCTTCCCTGTTATGGGAGACCCGAAATACGGACTACGGAATAAAAATAAAGAAGGGATGAAGCTTGTGGCTTATTCGTTGAGATTCATATGTCCGATACGAAATACTGACGTCGAATACAATTTCTCGATCTAATATTGATATTCCTAAATAGTCTTCATTTTGCCGGTTGCTCGGTTTTCGCTGACCAGTTAAAAAGCTCGAACTGTTGCCTGTTGCGGTTTTACTTATGCCGCAGGTTCTTTCCGGCATGCAACCCCATACCATCTGTTTCAAAGAGCGATACCTGCATTGGGCAGGCATATCCAATAAAAGATGAGGCTTTACGCCGCTTTTTGTGTAATAAGGGTGCAGAAACCAGGGGGAAATAGTTGGAGAACCGCTAACGGACGATCATGACCGGGCATGCAGAGGACTTTATGAGCGCATCGGCTACACTTCCCAGCAGGACTCCTTTGAGATAGGAAAGTCCGCGGCCTCCCATGAAAAGTATCGAGGCGTCGGTTTCTTCTGCCACGCTGGCGATCACTTCTGAGGGGACTCCCTCACGAATAAAGCTGCGCATGCTGCCATATTTCCCGATGAGAGATTCCATTTTTATTTGGGCCTCTTCCCGTCGTTTCTCCGAGTATCGCTTTCCGATTTCGTCATCCACCTCAAGACCTGAGGGCAGCGGGCTGACAACATGCACAATGTCTATCCCAGAACCACTTGCTCCGGATATTGTCTTTGCAAGCTCAAACGCCTTCAGGGAATGCTGTGAAAAATCCGTTGCGCAGAGGATCCGTTTTACCTCCACTGCGCCAAGCCTCACGCCCATGGCTTTCTTTCCCCGAACCACAAGGAGAGGAACCTCCAGCGATTTGATTAGACGCTCGGAACTGCTCGCCCTCAAGGGATGTGATTTATAGCCAAGGACAATCGCGCATACCTGAAGTGAACTTATCGCTGCATGAAAAGTCTCACTGAGCCGTCCAACCGCAATTTTGACTTCAGCCGACATCCCGAGGTTATTGAGTTTTTCCGTCCACTTTTTGAGATCCGCATTGAGCCGGGCTTCTTCCACTTCCAGGTAGGGGATGACGTACGTCGGAGGGGTCAAGCCATAATCGAGAACGTGAAGGAGGCAGATTTCCCCTGCCTCCGTAGCATTTGCAAGCCAAAGGGCATAGGCCGAAACCTGCTCGGTATGGGGACCGAGGTCAATGCCGACAAGTACCTTCTTTTCACGCATCGTTTCAGCAGTCATTTGTGCCCTGTGAAACTATAACAATGGCATGCTTGTCTGTCAAACAAGAAGAGTGTTTTCTGGGAAGGGAGGAGTGCTACTACTTCAAAGGCAGTGCGTCTTCGATAATCATGACTGGTATATCGTCCTTCACCGGGTACATGAGCCTGCATTTCTCGCAGACGAGGAAGTTCTCTGACTCTTTGTAAATGAGGTCACCCTTGCATTTGGGGCATGCCAGGATATCGATCAATTCTTTTTTCAGTGCCATATCAACCTCCGATGACTTTTGTTAATCTCTTTATTACCCGTTCTTTGCCGACTATCTCGATTACCTCGAAAATGCCGGGGCTAGCTGTGCCGCCGGTTATTGCGACTCGTGCAGGCTGGGCAAGACTGCCAAGTTTAACTCCTTTCTTTTCGACAAGAGATGCAAATGTTTTTTCAATCTCCGGCACGGTGAAATCCCTTATTCCTGCTAACGCATCCTTCAGGTCGGCAAGAAGCGCGATTCCTTCGGGTTTCAGGAACTTGTCTCCGGCTTTTTGATCGATCTCGACTAGGTCGACGAGGTAATATTTCATAGATTGGGCAAGCTCCACAAGCGTCCTTGATCTTTCCCTAAGTGTGAGCACCGCCTTTGAAAGCCACTGCATGTCGGGATACTGTCCCTCGTGAATGAAGCCTGCTTTCACGACAAAAGGCATGACCATCTCCGCAAGAGCTTCGGCAGGAGTGTTCATTATATATTGGCTGTTGAGCCATAAAAGCTTTTCGGGATTGAATACCGCCGCAGAGGAACCCACATTATCGAAAGAGAAGTAATTGATAAGTTCCTGACGGGTGAAGATTTCCTGGTCGCCGTACGACCAACCTAGCCGCACAAGGTAATTGACGAGGGCGTCAGGAAGATATCCCATGTCCTTGTATGCCATTACGGAGGTTGCTCCATGTCTCTTGCTGAGGCGGGATTTGTCGGAGCCCAGGATCATCGGCAGGTGACCGAACTGCGGCGGCTCCCATCCGAAGGCCTTGTAAATATGGATCTGCTTCGGCGTATTGTTGACGTGATCGTCGCCCCTTATGATGTGTGTTATCTTCATATCTATATCATCGACTACAACGACGAAATTGTAAGTGGGTGTTCCGTCAGACCGGAGAATGATCATGTCGTCGAGCAGGTTGTTCTCGAATACGATGGCACCCTTGATCATGTCGTTGAGCACGGTCGTGCCTTCCTGCGGCATCTTGAATCTTACGGCGAACGACTTGTTCGGCACGGACTCTGTTATGCTTCTGCACCTGCCATCGTATTTCGGTGTCCTTCCCTCGGCAAGGGCCTGCTGTCTTCTGTGTTCCAGTTCCTCGGCGGTACAATAGCAGCGATATGCCTTCCCCTCGGCAAGCAGACGCTCCACATAGTTCCTGTAGACATCGAATCTGTCGGTCTGTCTGAATGGCCCTTCGCTCCAGTCGAGATTGAGCCACTTCATCCCTTCGATAATCGCCTCGATGTAGTCGTCGGTAGAACGGGATGTGTCGGTATCTTCTATCCTTAATATGAAAGCGCCGTTACTATGGCGGGCGAACAACCAGTTGAAGAGGGCGGTCCTGGCTCCGCCGATGTGCAAATGCCCCGTAGGGCTCGGCGCGAATCGTACTCTTACGGTATCGTTCACTCAAACCTCCCTGAAATACAAAGTGAATTTCATAATAACGCATGCGGAGGAAGTGATTCAAGTTGCTGTGCTATCCTCTCGTAGTCAGAGACTACGAGCATCCTGGTAGTTCAGGATACAGGTTCGTGAGGACACCCTTCGGTTTTTGCTCGATGAAGGATTCAACAAGAATCGGGCAATACTGAGGCATTGAAGT
>Ga0181523_10004564_pt1 | contig 11878 bp, 9 predicted proteins | sample PEATcosm2014_Bin_43_FD_119752 | JGI IMG/M metagenome (GOLD analysis project Ga0181523, IMG submission 119752) | Peatland microbial communities from MTU Mesocosm Facility, Houghton, MI, USA - PEATcosm2014_Bin05_30_metaG | ecosystem: Environmental > Terrestrial > Soil > Wetlands > Peat | place... | reverse complement strand
TTGCGGGTAGCGGCGCTCGGCGGCATCGCCGGACTGGGCGCCTCGGATCGGGGTCCACTGGCGAACGTGCTGGTGATAAGGCTCGACGGTGTACGCACCGTAGTTGATTTCGCGGTTGAGCGCGGGGTGGACGCTCGGCACGTGGTATCCCTCAAGATAGTTATCGATGTAGGTTTTCCAGTTGCAATTCATCTCGTAGGTGCGGCGCTCGGAAAACTTCATGTTGGCGAAATCGAACTTCTCAGCCTGGGCGTGCAGTTCGCCCAAAAATTCCTGCAGCGAGCCGGCCTCGGGATCGAGATTGACGAAGATGAGGTTGAACCATTCCTCGAGGCGAACCGGGACGAGGCCAAAGTCCTGGGGGTCGAAATCTTCGACGCCATCGAACTCGGGGGTAACGAGCAGGGCGCCGTCGAGACGGTAGGTCCAGCCGTGGTAGCCGCAGCGGAAGAGTTTGCGGTTTCCGCAACCGGAGGCGGGGTTGCCGGCGCGATGGCGGCAGACGTTATGGAAACAGCGCAGGATGCCGTCCTCGCCGCGGGCAATCAGGAGCGGTTCTCCGATGAGGTCAAAAGTAAAGTAGTCGCCGGGGTTCGCGGCCTGGTGAATGTGACCGACGATCTGCCAGGTAGAGCCGAAGATCTTGGCCTTTTCCTCTTCGTAGGTTGCGGGACTGAAATAGAGGGCGGCGGGCAGAGTGGAAGCGCGAGAGATGTCGCGGTCGGCGTTTACTTGAAGATTCGGCATGGGCGCTCCGGCGAAGCCCATTCTAGCGCAGAGGCGCCGTGGTCGGGAGGATCGAGCGGTTACCATGGGTATTTACGCTTCGTGGTTCTTTCCCGCGATGGTCCTCGTTTGGTTCAGAATGGTTGAATCCATGAGTTCGTCTTCTTCAGCAGCGGTGGCGAAATGCGTCGAACGACCGGAAGGTCCCGCTCCCGCCAAGCTGTTTCCGTCGGCGGCGGAACGCACGCTACTGTTCTGTCTGTTGCTGACCGTGGCAGTGCTTGTGGTCTACAACCCCGTAACTCACAACGGGTTCGTCAGCTATGACGACACAGGATACATCACGGACAACGCTCATCTGAGGCCGGGTCTAACGTGGGCAACCGTGAAATGGGCCTTCACCACCTATGACCAGGCGAACTGGCATCCCCTGACCTGGCTTTCCCACGCTCTCGACCTTGAACTTTTCGGCCTGAAGCCTGCCGGGCACCACTATGTAAGTGTCTTGCTCCACGCGGTGAATGCCGTCCTCCTCTTTCTCCTGCTGCAGAGCGCAACGGGATTCCGCTGGCGCAGCCTAATGGTTGCCGCTCTGTTTGCGCTTCATCCGATCAACGTCGAATCCGTGGCATGGGCAGCGGAGCGGAAAAACGTGTTGAGCATGATGTTTTTTCTTCTCGCCCTGTACAGCTACGGCTGGTATGCGCGCCGGCCCGGGCCGCTCCGATATGCCGCAGTGGCATGCTTCTTTGCGCTTGCGCTGCTTTCTAAGCCACAGGTAATCGCGTTTCCGTTTCTGCTCTTACTGTGGGATTACTGGCCGCTGGGCCGAATTGGCGCGCCATTTGTTGCCGGGCCGCTGGCGCGGGGCTGGAACGTATCCAAGGGGCAGAGCGGATGGCTGCTATTAGAGAAAGCGCCACTCCTGCTGCTCTCCGCGGCTAGCGCTGTGGTGACGATGAAGGCACAGAAGACGGGAGACGCCATCCAGACTTTTACCCGGAACAGCCTGCTCATGCGTTTGGAGAATGCGGCGATCTCGTATGCGCGCTATGTAGGGAAGGCGTTCTGGCCGTCGAAGCTGGTGGCGCTCTATCTGCACCCCACCAAACTCTATCCTGCCGGGCAAATAGGCGCGGCCGTGATCTTATTGTTGTTCGTAACCGGTGTGGTCGTGCGGGCGCGTGACCAACGGTATCTTGCGGTCGGATGGTTCTGGTTCCTGGGCAGTTTGGTGCCGATGATCGGGCTGGTCCAGGTGGGCTCGCAGGCTATGGCGGATCGCTACGCCTACATATCGTTCCTGGGTTTGTTTCTGATGTTGACGTGGTGGGCGGCTGACTGGGCACAGACTCATCGACTCTGCGCCGCATGGCTTGCCGTTCCCGCTGTTTCTTGCCTGCTGGCGCTGGGAACTCTCACCTACCGGCAGGTTGGCTACTGGCACGGGACGGAGTCACTGTGGCTGCACACCTTGGAGTGCAGTGAGGAGAACTACGGCGCAGAAGTCAGTTACGCAGACTTTCTGCTAAGTCAGGACAGGACCGAAGAGGCCGGCACGCATTACCGCGCCGCACTTGCCATCCGTCCCAACGCTCCGACGGCCACGCTGGGTCTTGGCGACTATGAGAGCCGGCGGGGCAATTTCCCAGCGGCCATCGAGCTCTATCAGATGGTAGCTAGCCGCGCGGTTGACGTGCGCACCCGGGCAACAGGCTACGACCGTTTGGGATTTGCCTATCGCCAAATGGGGGAGTCGATGAAGGCAAAGCAGTGTCTCGAAATGGCGCTGCAGTTGGCGCCCAACCGGGCCAGAGCAATGATGGGACTCGGCATGATCGCCCAGGACAATGGCGACCTGCCCGAGGCCATTCGGCAATACTCGAACGCGACCGTGGCGGAGCCCACCGATGTTGGGTACTTGCTGCTGGCACAGGCCTTGCAGTTGCAGGGACGCTCCGAGGAGGCGAAAGTGGCTTTCGAGCGCGCAGGGCAGCTCTCGCTAAATCTTGCGGAGGCGCAGAAAACGGCGGAATGGTTTCTCTCCAGGAAGTAAAGCGCCTTGATCGATGCGCTCCCCTGGAAGCGGCACCTGCGCCGGGCTTGCCCGGCCGCGGTAGAGTGCAAGCGGAGAGTGGCGCAAGAAAAACAAATTTGAGCGTTCCAGAAATAGCGGTTGCGGCGTCTGGCAGGCACTTGCAGGTGAAGATGGAGACGAGGGGAGAGTGGCAAAATTTGTCAATCGGGGTTTCCGAAAGTGTCATACTAAAAGATATTGAGGGTAATTGAGCAGGTGACTATCCCGCAGAAGGCCGCTGAAAACACTGAGGTTTTGTCCGGAAGGACAGCTGACTTTGGTCACTTGGGCCTCTGGCCCTAAGAGTGCGATAGTGCATGCGAGTTGGTCATCCAACCAGAACAATCAAACGGAGACGAGGACAATCTAAATGCGGAAACAAAAGGGCTTCTCACTGATCGAATTGCTGATTGTGGTGGCGATCATTTTGATCATCGCTGCGATCGCTATCCCGAACCTGTTGCGCGCACGTATCGCGGCCAATGAATCGTCCGCCGTGGCGTCGCTTCGTACCATCAACACAGCTCAGATTTCGTACTACTCCAACTATCCGACGATCGGCTTTGCGGCCGTTCTGAGCAATCTGTCGGGTACTTGCACCGGTACCACCGTGCCGACCTCTGCCGGCTCCTGCATGATCGATACGACGCTGGCGACTGGCACCAAGAGCGGTTATTCGTTCACGGTGGCGGGCACGGCTAGCGGCTATGCGGCTTGGACGAACCCGGTCAGCCCGAACCAGACGGGTGTGAACTCGTTCTGCTCGGTTCAGGATGCAGTTGTGCGCAAGACCGGCACCTCTGCGACCACCACCTGCGCCGGCACCGAGGCCCCGCTTCAGTAAGTTTTGATTTGGCAAAGTACCTGGGGGAGGGTACAAGCCGGAAAGAAGCAGAGGAGAAATCCTCTGCTTTTTTTTGTTTTGGAGGGTTTTCTTTCGAGGGGAAGCGATTGCTTCCTGATTCAGGATACGGGATTCGAACGACACAAAATGTCATTTCCAATGCGGGGAGAGGAATACACAGAGGACCGCGGACTGGGCTGCGAGGTGCATTTCCAATGCCTTAGGTGGGCCTCGCCTGGATGGACCAAGTCCGGCATGAAACGTGCAACAGTTTTACATGAAACTGGGTCGGATGTGTGATCATCCGGGAAGGGAGATGCGATGCGAAGAGCCAAAGGATTCTCTCTCATTGAACTGCTGATTGTCGTGGCCATCATTCTGGTCATTGCGGCAATTGCGGTACCCAATTTTCTGCGTTCACGCCTTATTGCCAATGAGTCGGCCGCAGCCGCCGGGGTCAGAACGGTAAACACAGCGCAGATCTCTTACTATTCGTCGTATCCGACGATCGGATACGCGAGCGCCCTGTCGGCTCTGGGCGGCACCTGCACGGGGACGACTGCGCCCACCACGGCTGGCGCTTGCTTACTCGATACGGTGCTGGCTGGGGGCGTAAAGAGCGGGTACAGCTTCACGATCAGCAATACAAACTCTGCGCCGAATGCGGCGTACAATGTTATCGCCGCGCCGGTAGCGGTGAACTTAACGGGAGTCCGCTATTTCTGCTCCTTCGCCGACGCGGTGATACGGGTCAGCGAGTCGGTGATCACGACCTGCGATAGCACGATCCCTCCGCAACAGTAGGTTTGAGGGCGGCGGGAGATTTTGAGTACCCACCACGGCCCCCAGCGGGCAATTTACCTTCGTAACCGCCCGGCCACCCACCTACAGCCAATCGTGCGAGCATTGCTTATAATTCTCTTCATCAGAGTCAGAATTAGATTCCACGTCAAATCCATGCAAAGGGTTTGGTAATGCACGCACAACCATGGCTGCGATTGAAATTCTCGATCTCGAAAAGAGCTATTTAGTCGGGTTCTGGCACAAGCACCGGAAACCAGCGCTGCGTCCGCTTCGACTGACGATTGAAGAGGGAGAAGTGTTTGGTTTCCTGGGCCCGAACGGCGCGGGCAAGACTACGACCCTCAAGCTCCTGATGGGGCTCGTGTTCCCGACGGCAGGAACGGCACGGATTCTGGGGATGGACATGGACGATCCGCGGGTGAAATCGCAGATAGGATTTCTGCCCGAGCAACCCTACTTCTACGACCATCTGAGCGCGAGAGAACTGCTCAATTATTATGGGCAGCTTTCGGGAATGGCACAAGGGCGCTCGGCGCGGGTGGAACAGATGCTGGCGCGGGTGGGATTGAGCGATTCGGCAGGGGTGCAGTTGCGGAAGTTCTCGAAAGGCATGTTGCAGCGGGTGGGGCTGGCGCAGGCGATCTTGCACGATCCGAAGCTGGTGTTCCTGGATGAACCGATGTCGGGACTGGACCCGATGGGGCGGCGCGAAGTTCGGGATCTGATCCAGCAACTGCGGCACGAAGGCAAGACGGTCTTCTTTTCGACGCACATTCTGTCGGATGCGGAAGCGCTTTGCGACCGGGTGGGAGTCATTCACCAGGGTGAGTTGCGCGGCGTGGGGGCGGTGGCGGAACTAACTTCCGCGACGCAAGGCAAAGTCGAGATCATTTTTTGCGCACAAAAAGTGCCGGCGGGTTTAATCAGCCTGGGGGCGGAGGCGCGGGTCAGCGGCGATATGGTGAACGCGGTATTGTCGGAGGAGCAGCAGGATGCGGCCCTCGACGTACTGCGGCGCGAACGGCTCAAACTGATTTCGCTGACGCCGGTGCGCCGTTCGCTGGAGGAATATTACGTTCAGAAACTGCAGGTACCGGAAGGACCGAAAGAAGAAAGCCGCAAAGGGGTGGGGGTATGAACTCCGGCGGCACGAACGCGAGGATCGGGTACATCGCCTTCAACACTTTTCGAGAGGCCGTGCGCGACCGCGTTCTCTACAATCTGATCGCGTTCGCACTGCTGCTTTCCGGAGCGGCGATTCTGGTGGGAGAAATCTCGATCGACATCGAGCGACTGGTGGTAGTGAACCTGGGGCTGACGGCGGTGTCACTGTTCGGGGTGGTGATCGCCATCTTCATCGGGATTGGACTGGTTTCGAAGGAGATCGACAAACGCACCCTGTACACGGTGCTATCACGGCCCGTTCGCCGCTGGGAGTTCGTAGTGGGCAAGTTCTTTGGGCTCACGGGAACGCTGGTGGTGAACACGTTCTTCATGGCGCTCGGCGTGTTTCTGGCGCTGCTTTATGTGGCGCACAAATTCGAGATGATGGATGTGTGGGTGCTGGTCGCGCTGTACTTCATCGTGCTGCAGTTTCTGATCGTGTGCGCGCTGGCTCTGTTTTTCTCGTCCTTCTCGACCCCGCTTATGTCGGCGGTCTTCACCTTCGCTCTGTTCGTAGTCGGAAGTCTGGCGGAAGATCTGCGCGGCTTTGCCAGAATCACGCAGGGAGTGGGGGGCTGGCTGGCGACAGCGATCGCATATCTGGTGCCGAATTTTTCCACTTTGAACGTGATCAGCCAGGTGGCGCACGGGGATGCGATATCCGGCCGCCTGATTCTGTATGATAGCGTATACGCACTGCTGTATTCGGCGATGGCCATCTCGGGAGCGGTGCTGATCTTCCAGCGCCGGAATCTGAAATGAGTGCGACGCGACGCGTCAACCGGGTGGCGGTCGCGGTACTGTTGTTTTCCATGGCGGGCGCAGCGTCTACGCTGTATGCCGTCGACCACCTGCGGCGGGAATCGGTGGCGCAGGAATCGCTTTATGTGAGTTCTCCTAACGTGCTGCGGCGGTTGAGCCTGGGCTATACCGGCCTGCTCGCCGACATTTACTGGACGCGTACAGTGCAGTATTTCGGGGAAAAGCATCGCGCCGGTTCCCGCGATTACCGTTTACTGGCGCCGCTGCTGGAAGTCACTACGGAACTGGATCCAAGACTTATGCCAGCGTACCAGTTCGGCGCCAACTTTCTGGCTCCGAAACCGCCCTACGGAGCGGGATTGCCGGGAGCGGCGCTCGCTCTGACGAAGTACGGAATTGAACACAATCCCGACCAGTGGCGACTCTACTACAACCTGGGATTTCTGTACTACACCGAGCTCAAGGACTATGCCAAGGCGGCGGATGCTTTTTCGCGGGGAGCGAAGCTTCCGGTGACTCACCCATTCATGCCCGTCCTGGCGGCACGGATGGCGGAACATGCGGGCGAATTCGACACGGCGCGCATGTTGTGGTCTACGACCTACCAGAGCACCCAAGATCCACTGATCCGGCAGAACGCGGTCCAACATTTGCTTGCTCTGCAAGTGGATGAAGACGTGACGCGACTGGAGCAAGCGGTCAAAAAGTACCACGAACGAACCGGGCGATTGCCGGCCAGTATGGGCGATCTGGAGCGTGCGGGGCTTATCCATTTGCCGGCCAATGGGACGCCCGCCGATCCGAACGGGCGGCCGTACAAGCTGATGCCGGATGGGCGGATCGAAGTGCAGGATCCAGGGAGCATTTATTTCATCACCAAGGGCCTTCCTCCGGGGGTACCAACGCCAGAGCCGGCGCGGGTTGATTAAGCAGAACCGCGGCATCGCGTGATCGGGCCAGCGGGTCCTCGGGTCATCGAAATTCAAAGACAAAGGCATTTGCGGTTGAGAGCACCTGATGCCACGCAAGAATCTTGTTAGCATGCAGGCGTGTCCTCAAGCTTCCCCCGACAATTCTGGAAAGCGCTACGCGGCTGGTGGCGCGAGCAGGCGCGCGAGAAAGGCGCTGCCAGCACGTGTTCTCTGCTCCTCCGGAATCTGTGGACCTTCGTGCGCGAGTCGACGCCGGAGCGACGGCGGCAGCGTTATGGCGACATGGAGTACGACTGGGAGAATCGCGTCAACACGAGCAGCGGCACGGTGGACTGGCGCGTGCGGTTACTGGGAATGTTTCATTCTGCTTATCAGCCCACCGAGCCGGCTCTGTTTCGGGAGATGATGGCGAGCTTGCCCATCGAGTTCGATCAATTCACCTTCGTCGATCTCGGTTCCGGAAAGGGACGCACGCTGCTGATGGCTTCGGAGTATCCGTTCCGGAAAATTGTGGGCGTGGAGCTGATTGGGGAACTGCATCGCGCGGCGGAAGAGAACATTCGCGCGTATCGTTCCGCGACGCAGCGCTGTGCGCGGATTGAGGCGGTCTGCGCGGACGCTTGCGAGTTTCCTTTTCCGGCTGCGCCACTCGTGCTCTATCTCTTCAATCCATTGCCAGCGTCGGGCATGAGGCGCGTGATGGCTCGCCTCGAAGAGAGCCTGGCGGCGAATCCGCGTCCGGTGTGGGTGCTGTATCACAATCCGCTGCTCGCACACGTGATCGGCGAGGGCGCAGGGTTTACCAGGATCGTCGGGGCTGAGCAGTATTCCATCTATTCCGCGGGAACAGCCGGCTAGTGTTCGAGCCAAGGTAGAGCCGCTATTAGCAAATTCAGAGTTGTTGTGACCCCAGGCAGCTGCCGAGCTGCGCTCGGCTTGGGACAGCCGGGGCGGCTGTCCCTACGCAACCCTGGACGGGCTTGACGCCCGTCCCTCCATGAGCGGTCGCGCCCTTTTTTCGATCCGGTAAACCTTGAATAACATTTAATCCGGTCTAAACATTCATACGTGATTAACGGCGGGCGAGAACGCGCCGCAGTAGAATTGGTTAGGGGAAAACCAAGAGTTGAATCGCCACGTTCTTTTTTGTTTTTGTTGCCTGCTGTTTTGCTGGCTTCCGGTGAACGCCATCCCTGCGCAAGCGGAGGACATCCATCGACTCGCTCGAGCGGTCGACGACCATTACAACCACCTGCGGAGTTTGCAGTCGGACTTCACCGAAATATATCGTGGCGACGGTCCGGAGCGGGTGGAATCGGGTACCTTGTGGTTGAAAAAGCCGCGCAAGATGCGGTGGGAATATCGTTCTCCGAAAGAGAAGCTGTTTATCAGCGACGGCGAGGCCGTGTGGTTCTATCTGCCGGGGGAACGGCAACTCAGAAGGACGGAGTTTCGGAAGCTGGACGACCTGCGGTCTCCATTGGCATTTTTGCTCGGCAAGACGAAGCTGGAGAATGAATTACGAGGACTTTCAAAAGCTGTGGATCAAGTCCCGATGGGCGCGGGTAACACTCTGTTGCGAGGAGTTCCCCAGGGCATGGGAGGACAGGTGAGCGAGGTGCAACTGGAGATCACGCCCTCCGACCAGATTGTCCGCATCGTACTCATGGAGGCGGATGGAGGGACGACGGAGTTCCGCTTTTCGGGCTGGAAAGAGAATTTGGAGTTGAGCGACGACCGGTTTCGGTTTATCCCTCCGCCGGGGGTGGAGACGGTGGAAGGCGAATTGGGACGGTAGGGCGGCGCAGCGATGGCCCCGCCCCTAAAGGGGCGCCCAAAGGCGCGGTCGGCATGGCTGAAGCGATGCCCTGATACGGAGAGGCGTTCGGCGGGACGGGCGAGGCGCACATCGTTCCACTGCGTGACGGTCATGCGGGTTACTTGCGTACCACACAGATAGACAGGTTGCGATAACCGCTTTGGGAACAGAGTGTTAGACTTAGGCTGAGACGCTCGGCACCAGCCGCTCAAAACCAGAAACTCGGAATCAGACGATAGCGAATGGCACAATTCCTGGTCAAAGTCGCCGACGAACAGGGCCATCTGCGGCAGCAGGTGGAGCATGGGTATTCGGAAGCGGAGATCCACGACCGGTTCACGCAGCAGGGATACCTGGTGTACTGGGTCAAGCCCCGGACCATTCTGAACACGGGCAGAGGCGGTTTCGGACAGCGCGGCAAGCTGCGGCAGTCGGCGTTTCTGATTTTTAACCAGCAGTTTCTGACGCTGATTAAGGCGGGATTGCCGATCCTGACGGCGTTGGATCTGTTGATCAAGCGGCAACGAGACAAGTCTCTGTTGCAGTTGCTAGAAAACGTACGCGAGCGGGTAAAAGGCGGCGAGTTGTTGTCGGATGCGTTCGCCGCCCAGCAGGCGTTTCCGAAGATGTACACGACCACGCTGATGGCCGGCGAGAAGAGCGGCAACATGGAAGAGGTTCTGGGCCGCTACATCATGTATCAGCGGATGGTGCAGACCTTCCGCAAGAAGCTGCTGGTGTCGCTGGTGTATCCGGCGCTACTGATATCGGTGGTGACGGTAATGCTGATTTTTCTGATCACCTACGTGGTGCCAAAGTTTGCCGACTTGTTCAATAACCTGGGAGCGGACCTGCCTGCGATCACGGTGTTCATGCTTACGCTCGGCGTGAATGCGCAGAAGTACGGATGGATTGTGGCGCTGGTTTTGGGCGCCGCGGGTGTGCTTTTGTGGCGGTGGAAGCAGAGTGATCGCGGCGCCGAACAAGTTGACCGGTTTCTGCTGTCGCTGCCGCTGGTCGGGGAAATCCGCTTGAAATACCAGGTGGCTAATTTCTCGCGGGTTCTGGCGACGCTGCTGCAGGGCGGGTTGCCTCTGGTGCCAGCCATGGAAACGGCCGGCGCATCCATGAGCAGCCGGCAGATGTTGAACGGGGTCACGGCGGCAGCGGAGCGGGTGCGAGAAGGACAGAGCCTGGCGCACGCTGTGGAGACACAAAAGTTGTTTCCCGATCTTGCGGTGGAAATGCTGGAGGTCGGAGAATCGACCGGCGCACTGCCGGCGATGCTCGGCTCGGTGGCGGAATTTTACGAAGAAGACGTGCAGACGGCTCTGAGCGCGGCCATGGCGCTGATTGAGCCCCTGATTCTGATCGTCATGGCGGTGTTTGTCGGCGGGATATTGATTTCGCTTTATATGCCGATCTTTACTTTGGGAGCCAATGTGCACTGAGGTACGGGGAGGCGGTAGAGACGGGGCTTGCCCCGTCTCAGGGTGCGGCAAGCCGCGTCAAGCCGCGTCTCTACAGAAAGACTTTGGAAGAGCGGTACACTGGAATGGGCATGGCGGATAAGAAAACAGTACTGGCAACCGGCGGAAATGGCGGGAAGCTGGTGCCGGAAGTGGCGCCGGTTGCCGACGAACTGGCACGCGCTCGGGATATCGCGCGGCGCTACCGTTGCGAGTTCATCGATCTGACCGATTTCCAGTTGCACCACGATCTGTTCGAGAAGATCCCCGTACACCTGATGTTCCGCTATAAGTTCGTTCCGCTGGATGAGACGGCGGACGGGCGGCTGGCGATTGCGATTGCCGATCCCAGCCAGTTGATGATGATCGACGAAATCAGCCTGCTGCTGGGCAAGCGGATCGTCACCAAAGTTTCGACGCTGAAGCAAATCTCCGACATTCTGCAGAAGACCGAGCAGTCCAAGCGCGTGCTGGAAGACGCGAGCGAGGGATTCACGCTCGACGTGATCCGCGAGGACGAGGCCGGGAACGACGAGACCATCTCCATAGACAAGTTGACGGCGACGGCGGGCACGGACATGAGCCCGATCATCCGTCTGGTCGACACCACGATTTTTACGGCGTTGCAGCGGCGGGCGAGCGATATTCACATCGAGACACGGGACGACTCGGTGGTCATCAAGTTTCGTATCGACGGCGTGCTCACCAACGCCATGCCGCCCATCGGCAAAGAACATCATTCGACCATCATTTCGCGCATCAAGGTCATGAGCGAGCTGGATATTTCCGAGCGCCGCGTGCCTCAGGATGGCCGCTTCCGCGTGAAATACAGCGGGCGCGCCATCGACTTCAGGGTTTCGATCATGCCTTCGATCCATGGCGAAGACGCCGTGCTGCGCGTGCTCGACAAGGAGTCGATGAGCGAGAAGTTCAAGAAGCTCACGCTCGACGTGGTCGGGTTCGACGCCGACGACTTGCGCCGCTTTCGCGCCTACATCAAGGAGCCGTATGGCATGGTGCTGGTCACCGGGCCGACGGGCAGCGGTAAAACCACGACGCTCTATGCCGCCGTCAACGAGATCAAGACCGACGAAGACAAGATCATCACCATTGAAGATCCGGTCGAATATCAACTGCGCGGCATCACCCAGATTCCGGTTAACGAAAAAAAGGGCCTGACGTTTGCGCGCGGGCTGCGGTCGATTTTGCGCCACGACCCGGACAAGATCATGGTGGGGGAAATTCGCGACAACGAAACGGCGCAGATCGCCATCCAATCGG
>Ga0181523_10004563_pt1 | contig 11890 bp, 9 predicted proteins | sample PEATcosm2014_Bin_43_FD_119752 | JGI IMG/M metagenome (GOLD analysis project Ga0181523, IMG submission 119752) | Peatland microbial communities from MTU Mesocosm Facility, Houghton, MI, USA - PEATcosm2014_Bin05_30_metaG | ecosystem: Environmental > Terrestrial > Soil > Wetlands > Peat | place... | reverse complement strand
TTCCGGTCGTGCTGGTCTTGCGGGGCCGGATTCTCGACGCACGTCCCGGTCACTTCATAAGTCTGATCGGGAACTATGCAGAATTCGGTTAAGCGATATTCACCGGAGGCGGCCGGCATCATGGCCGCCAGCCCACCCTGCTGGATGCTTGTCATCGATTCCACGGCATGCATTACGTGTTGCCGTTGCTGCGGGTCGTGCAAGTTCCCCATTACACGCTGCATGCGCTCAACGAACTCCGCGCTGCCCACAGGATACTTCATAGCCTCCATGGCCTCGCACCTGGCCTGTTCCTGAAAGGGATCGCTCTGTGGACCCATTTCTTCGAGCCTGCGCTGCAGGAGAGGCCTCTGGAGCGCCATGAACTGTTGAACGGCGTCCGGGCTTCTGAGTCCACGGGTGAACATCTCCACCACGGCCTTTTTCTTCTGTTCCTTATCTGGGTCGCTCAGGGGGCCTAGAGCATCCAGACCGCGGCCCACCATTGAGCCAAGCCGCTTGACCCCGACTTCGCTGACGTACTTACGCAAGTCGTCATCCGTGGGGACGGTAGAGGACCTCGGCGACCCAGCCGGCAGCGCGGAAACATGCGGCGTGTCGTGAACTTTGCGCATGCCGGTCTTCAGCAAATCGAGCTCGGCCGCATGAGCGTCCACGACAACCTTGCCCGTTCCATCGGCAAGGTGAAAAGGCACACCGTCCGCATCAGTGCGGTAATGAGTCCACTGCCCGGAATTGTCCTTGGTTTCCCAGCGATCAATTTCAACCTTGTAGAAAAAACAAGGCATGCCGCTGACAGGACTGGTCACGCGCCGCTCACCCATGGCTTTGCCCCGCACGTGAACAAGACCCATTGGAATGCTCCGGATCGGCATGGCCGGAGTATCCCCGACCACACGGTACTCGCGAAAGACGCGGAACCCCTTAATAAAGAAGTAGACGCCAACGCAGGCGCCGAGAGCCAAATAGAGTGTAGGATCGTCGTTACTTCCGCTCATGCTTTTTGCTTAGCCCAGCTTTAATCGGATTATAGCCCGCCGCCATAATATATGCAAAACGGGCTGTTTCCAGGGCTCACGGATGACAGCGTCTCCAGGTCGGTACGGCATCCGGACGTGCTCCTTTCCTTGATCTACCAAAGTCAACCAAGGTTGAGTATGATGTGGGACTATTCCGCGGCCCGCCTGAGTGCTGGCCAGCTAATTGCCGAGTGACCAAGGATGCTTCCCTTCCGCGTGCTCGAACACACTGCCGACATCGGCTTCGAGGCGTTTGGCTCCACGCGCCAGGACGTGTTTCGAAATGCGGCCCGCGCCCTGACGCATTTGATGGTAAACCTGGAAACAATAGCGCCCCTCGAGGGGAAGCCGCTGGGCGCGGAAGCTTCCGATCTGCCCAGCCTGCTGGTAAACTGGTTGAGTGAAATTTTGTATCTCTTCGACGCGGAGGGCTGGCTGTTTCGCGACTTCCAATTTGGCGCACTCACGGAGCGAGGTCTCTCGGCCGTGGCGCGAGGCGAGAAGTTCGACCGGCGAAAACATCAAGTGAAATTGCTGGTTAAAGCGGTGACTTATCATCAGCTTGATTTAAGGGAGACTGCGGAGGGCTGGCGCGCGCAAGTGTATGTGGACATTTAGGAAGAGTCGAAAGTCGAAAGTCAAGGAGTTGAGGAGGCACATCTTCAGCGCCCAGTCCTCGAAACTCTTCCGACTCGGCTTCCTGCTTTCTGCCCTCTGGTTTCTGCCTTCGGTCCTGGGTTTCGCAACGGGCTGGCTCTATAACGTGCGGGAAGTGAAGCCGAACGTCTTCGCCTGGGTCTCGGATGACGTCCTGGACCTGGACGGAGACCCGCAGTTTGCCCGCGCGGGGACGGCAGGCTTTGTGGTCACGAACGAGGGGGTGGTCGTGATCGACACCACCAACACTCCTTTTCATGCCCGCGAGCTGCTCTATGAGATCCGGCATCGCACCGAATTACCCGTGAAATACGTTATCAACACCAATTCCGACGGCGAGCAGACGTTGGGCGACGAAGCCTTCACGGAGCTGCAAGCCGCCGTGATTTGCTCGGCGAAAGCGCAGGAAGGCATTCGCCAGTATCGCCAATCGCTGATCCGCCGACTAGACGATGACGACGGGAAATTGCGCACCCGTCTGCGCGGCTTCCACGTCGCCGTTCCCGGCCAGACATTCACCAACGAGATGACCTTGCGGCTGGGAGGGCAGGAGATCAAGCTGGTCACGCTGCTTAAGAATGGATCTTCCGACGACTCGGCGGTTTACCTGCCCGCAGCCAAAGTTTTGTTCCTTGGCGAACTGTTCCAAAACAGCTACTTTCCCCGCATCGAATCGAGAAACCTTCGTGATTGGATTGCCGCCCTGAAACAGGTCGAGGCGTGGGACGTCGAAGTGTATGTGCCCGGACATGGCGAGCCCGGAGGAAAGAAGGAATTGGCGGAGTTCCGGCAGTTTCTGGAATGGCTGGAGAAGGAAGTCGAGACACGGTCCCAGGAAGGAAAATCCTTGAGTGAAGTGAAGCGTGAGGTGGATTCCCTGGTGGAGAATTATAAATGGCACGCGCCTGAGCTGATTCCGGAAGAGGTGGAAGCCGTTTACAAACAACTGGGGAAAACGCCGCCCAAAGGTGCAGCCCTGCGACCAAGCGCACAAGCTCCCGTGGCGGAACAACGAGACATGCGGCCGTAACAAGAGCTGCGGGCTTAGTTGTCTTTCATTCAGACGTCTGTCATTCCGAGCGCAGCGAGGAATCTCGCTCGAGCATCACGTCATTCCAGCGAAAGCGGGAATCCATGGTGTTCGGATCCGACGATGGCCCCCCGCTTTCGTGGGGGTGACGAGGTACGTTATTTTCACTCCGTTCGGTGGTCCGAAGACCCATGCCCTCTCGGAATGACAACGGAGGAGGAGCAAAGCAATGAGATACTCACGCCGGGAACTCTGCTTTTGGATCCCCGCCCTGATGGCCTCGCGCGGCCTGGCGGCGGAAGGCTCAATCCCTTCCAAGCTGCTCCGATTCGAAGATCTGCCTGTAGAGGCCGACAACGGAAACAAGCTTCGCCGCATCGTCGAGGGCAAGACTCACACCGGCTATGCCATCGAGATGCACGAGACTGACCTCGCGCCGGGCTCCATGCCGCATCCCGCCCATCACCACGCGCACGAAGAAGTTTTCCTGGTTCGCGAAGGGACGCTGGAAGTCACCGTCGCTGGCCGCGCCGCCCGCCTGGGCCCCGGCTCTGTGGCCTACGTGGCTTCCAACGAAGAGCACGGCATCAAGAACTCCGGAACCACGCACGCGCAATATTTCGTCATCGCTCTGGGCGGTGAATAAGCTGCGACACCCCACCGCCAACTGGGGAGGGGAATAAGAGGTGGGGGAAAGCCGCTGAATCGAGCCACGCCTGCTGGGCGGCCGGGCTGCCGGTTCACTTGAGCTTTTCGTACTCTTCCTTGGCTTGTTTCAAGACGGGGATGTCAGGGTCGGCGTCTTTCCAGAAAGCCAGAAAATCCTGATAGGTGGCGCGGGCTTTGGCCGTCTGGCCCTCGAGCGCCAAAGCGCGCCCCAGTCCCAAACGCGCCAGAGCATAGCCCGCATCAAGTGGGCCTACTCCACGGTGATCGAGGATCTTCTGATACTCGGCGGCGGCCCGGGCCCCATCGCGGGCCTGCAAATAGGCTTCGCCGCGAATTAAGACGGACCCGCCGTCAGAGAACTCGTAAGGCCTGGCCGCTTCCAGCAGCGTCAGGGCTCGAGCGGGTTGCTGGCGTTGCAACTCGATGATGGCCCGCGCGGTGGGAAGCGCGATATTGTTGAGCAGCGTGTCCAGCGGAGAGTCTTTCGCCAAGTCGTCGATGAGCTTCTGGGCCCGGTTCGTATCGCCCGTCAACGCCAGCGTGACGGCTGCCGCCGTCTTCGTATTCCTGGTGGGGGAATCGGCGAGAGCCTCTGTGGCCCCGTCGCGCGCTTCCTGGAGGTAGCCGAGCGCTGCCTCCCCCACACTCATCCCGGCCCGGGCATCAGCCGCCACCGATTTGAGGCCGGCCTGCTGGGCGCGAGCGATGGCCCGCGCCACGGTCTCGCGTCCCCTGTGCACTCTTCCCATCGCGTAGTCAGTCCCAGCCTGAATAAAGAGCATGAAGAGATCATTCTGCTTTCCGGTTGCCCACGCGATTTCGTGTTGCATTCCCGCAGCGTCGCCGCGAATGAAGGCAATTTCGTAGAGCACTTCGTGGATGCCGAAAGAATCCGCATGCTGCGCGATGGACTGATCCGCAATAGCCTTCGCCTCATCGAACCGGTTGAGCTTTTCGTAAGCACTTTCAGCATTCTGGTAGGCGAAAACGTCTTTCGGGTTGAGCCGCAACGATTCGTTGGCGTTGCTCAAGGCTTTCTCAAACTGCCCGAATTCGGTGTAGCGGTTCGACAAGTTATCGCGAGGCGTGCAGTCGCGAGGGTAAGTCTCTTTCCACGACTCGTAGACTTCAATGGCGCGCTGTTGCTCCCCGGTTACCATTTCGTAGTAATGCGCGGAGATGTACAACTTCTCCCGTTCGCTCGCCCGATCTTTTAATTCAAATGCCTTCTTCAAGTATTCCGAAGCCTGCGCGCTGTCATCTTGGTTGCTGTAGGCCACGCCCAGGGTGGCATAAGCCATCGCGAAATTGGGGTCCAGTTCGACGGCGCGTTTCAAATGAGGGATCGCTTTTTCGTCAACAATCTTCTGGTGCTCAGCCTGTCCCAGGGTAAAAGCTTGCAGCGCCTCGAGGGAAGAAGTGGTGGCTCGCTCGAGAGGCATGGCGAACTTCTGGACAGAGCCGAGAGACTCGCCGAGCTTTCGCCGCAGGCTGGTGGCGGCGCGGTCCAGCGACTTGAGCACTTGCTCTTTGCTTTCGGCCTCACTCTGTTCGCGGGCCAGCGAGTCGCCGGTTTGCGCGTTGACGGCCTTGAGGTCAATTACATAATGGCTGCCCAGGCTCGCAATGGAGCCTGCCAGCATCGCCTTGGCTCCCTCGCGCAGGCAGATCTCGCGGGCCACCTCTGTGGAGACTCGCTCGTCGGGGGAGCGGCCCATGAAGCGCAACGCCTCCCGCACCCGTGATTCCGGCAGAACGTTTAGATAAGGGGATTGCTCCAGTTGCACCGTGAGCGCTTCTTTCAGCGTCCCGTCGAAAACCGGCTCGCCGGTGGTGTTGACGAAATCCGCCACCACAATCGAATCCCGCTCGGTCAGCGCCGGCGTTCGACGGAAATGGAAGAGCAAGCCCGCCAGCGCGATTAGCACCAGCGCGGCAGCGGCAACTACCCAGCTTCGACGGTACTTGCCGCCGGTCACTCGTCCTGCCGTGACAGGTTCAACCACAGCGGGCGGCGCAGGAGCCCCAACTGCCTTAACGCTGCCGGTCTCTGGGGCAGGAGTTATCATCGCCGCGGCAACTGACGCTGAGCGGCCTGAATCGGTGTCGCGCCGGAGGCGTTTCAGGTCAGTCCGTATCTCGGAGGCGCTTTGATAGCGCATCTCGCGGTCTTTTTCGAGCGCCTTGGAGATTATTCGTTCCAGTTCAATGGGGAGGTCGGGTTTCAAGCGCAGTAGAGAGGGGGGCGCTTTGTGGAGGATGCTGTCGAAGATGACTGCCGAGGTGTTTCCGGGAAATGCCGGACGGCTGCTCGCCATCTCGTAAAGAACCAGCCCAAACGAGAAAAGGTCGGTGCGCGAGTCGAGTTCCTCGCCCACTGCCTGCTCGGGCGACATGTAGGCCACGGTGCCGAGCGCCGTGCCCGGGCTGGTCAGATGCTCGTCACTGGCTCCCACGGTGGGCATGGAGGTCGCGTCGGTGGTTTCGTGCGCCGGCTTCGGCTGCGAGGCCTGTTTCGCCAAACCGAAATCCAGTATCCTCGCCTGCCCGCGGTCGGTGACGAAGATGTTGGCAGGCTTGATGTCCCGGTGCACAATCCCTTTCGAATGTGCCGCGTCGAGCGCGTCGGCGAGTTGCACGCCAAGATCCAGGAGTTCCTCCAGCTTGAAAGGCTTGGCCGCAATCCGGTGCTTCAGCGTCTGGCCTTCCAGGAGCTGCATCACCATGAAAGGCTCGCCCTCGTGTTCACCGATGTCATAAATGGCGCAGATATGAGGGTGGTCGAGAGCCGAGGCGGCGCGGGCTTCCCTCTGAAAGCGCTCCAGAGCTTGACGATCTTTGGCAAGCTCCGGCGGCAGGAATTTGAGGGCCACGAAACGGCCCAGGCGGGTGTCTTCGGCTTTGTACACCACTCCCATCCCGCCCCCGCCCAGCTTCTCGATGACCCGATAGTGCCCAAAAGTCTTCCCGACCATGGGAATAAGCCTAGCCTCCAATAAGGTGGAGAAACATCCTCGGCGAAGTCCTGAGTACCATATTATTGCGCCGCTTCGGGCAAGTCAAATTGACGACGGGTAGTGGCACAATTTGATGTTCTGGCGGCGAGTTTAGCTCGCCAAATGGCGGCGTAAAGCCGCCGCTACATCGAACTGTACCACTGCCGAACGACAGCAAGCGCTCCAGGGCGCCCCGCCCTATAACGCCTGGGTCATTCTTCCAGTAGATTCACTTCGCGAATCTCGCCGCCGGCCAGTGGCACGCGCAGCGTCTTGATCTCGAGTGGCCGGAAGATGCCCTTCCAATGCCGGTTCACAAATCCCAGATCCAAGTCTGCCGTCGCTGGGCGTCCCCCGGTTTCATAGCACCGGAGTATAAAGTCGCCGCCGTCTTCGGCTTTCTTCACCGCGGAAACGACGACATCGGGCGCATCGACAGAGAGAAACGACGCCGACTGCGGGCGGCTTCCAGGATGGATGCCCTGGTAGACAACCGGAATCGGCGCCGTCAATTCCTCTGCCTTGCGGACTACGCCGGCGTCCTGCCACGATCCTCGATGGGGCAGCAGCAACATGCGAAACGTCTGCTCACCCTGGTCCTGCCAGAGGTATTCGCTGCCGGTTTCCAGTTTGGCCGGTTCGTGCTGCGCGTAGACTGCTCCACGTGTGATGGAAACTCGTAGGTCATTGCCTTGCGCGCTGTACCCATACTTGGCGTCGTTGATGATCGCCAGCCCATATTCACCGCCCGCGCGGTCGCCGGAGAGATCAACCCACCGCTGCCCCGGGTCTTCGTCCCCCTCTGCCGTTCGCACCTTGTAGCCGTATGCCACCTCGTAGGCAGCAGTTGGATTCTGCACGTCGATGGGGAAAGAGAATTTCAGGATTTTCAGGTGTTCGTGCCAATCGAGGGCCACGCGGGCTTCGAGCGTCCGCGCCCCGGCGTAAAGTATCCAGTCCGTCTGAAGCGAGGAAGCGCCGTAATGGGTATGAACGCGGATGATCGCCCGCAAGGGCCCGTCTTCGAGCACGTGGAAACTTCCGTTGCCAAACGCTCCCAGCTCCTTTGTGTAAGCCCGCACGCCGTGGCTCCAAGTGTCGCTCGGATCGTCCAGCACGACGGCGCGGGCTCCTTCAGCCCCGCCCTTAAAAACCTCCGCGTCATTGTCTTTGTCATATATCGAAAGTGTGCCGTCGTCTGCAAACGTAACGCGAAGGTGTTCGTTCTCCATTCCTTTTCCGGCCGCCTTCACAGACGAAGGCGGTTGAGATACCGCAGCGGACTTACGCAAACGAAACTGGCGGTAGCCGAAAGCCGGAACGGCGGCGCTGAAGACCAGCTTCAGCCGGCGCTCATAAACGGTCGAGGCCTGCTCCCATTGGTGGAGCACATTATTGCCGCGCTCATCTTCCAGCGGCGACTTATTCTCGGACCCCGTCCAGTCGTCCCAGCCCATGTCGTATTCAACGTTCAGCGTGGTGGCCCAAGCGTGAGGGTTGAACACCACCAGATATTCAGAATTGGGATCCTGAGCGGGAATTTGCCAGGCAATCTTCTGCGCCGCAAGATTGATGGCTTGATTGGCTGTTTCCTGCGCGTAACCGTAGGCATTCCTCGCCACCACGTAGTGCTCCGGCAGCGCAGTGCCGGAGATGCTATCGTGGAATTGCATCGTCAGCACCTTCTTCCAGGCTGCCGTGAACTCGGCGGCGGGATAATCGAATCTTGCAACTGCGGAAGCAAGCGCTGACATCTTCTCTGCGGTGGTGAGCGCAGCTTCGGTTTTCCGGTTATCCTTTTTGATTTCGGAGACCGCGGTGTAGCAGCCCACGGAATGGTGTTGCAATTCGTCAGCAACGACGGGGAGGTTGTCGAGCTTGCTCACTTCATCAAAATACCGGTCCGGGGTGCTGAAAAGAATTGCCGGTCCGCCCGGTTGCCGCTGCATATCCACGATCGACTGGATGAGTTTCTTGGTCGGCCCGCCGCCATGGTCGCCCGCGCCGTAGAACAACATCAGATCTGTCGTGGATTCCGGCAACTTCGTGATGAATTGCCGGACCCAATAAGGCAGATACTCTTCAAACCCTGAATCCATGGGGATGCGATAGGCGAGGACGCGCGTTCCGTCGGGGCCTTCCCACCAGAATAGATCCCCCGGGAGCTTCTTCTCGGGGGCCATGGGGCGTTTGAAAACGTAACCGCGCATTCCCTCGAGTTTGAGGATTTGGGGCAGTGTTCCAGTCTGGCCAAACGAATCGGGGTTGTAGCCAATCCCGGCGATGTGGCCAAACAACTGCCGGAGGGCCCTCTGCCCGTAGAGCCCCTGTCGCGCCAGCGACTCTCCGTTCGGAATGTTAACGTCCGGCTCGATCCACCAACCTCCCACAACACCCCATCGCCCTTCCGCAACGCGCCTGCGAATTTCCTCCAACATCGCCGGGTCGGTCTCCGCGATCCATTCATAGAACTGTGCGGAGCTGGCAGTGAAAGCAAACTCCGGGTATTCGTTCATTCGGTCAAGCGCCGATCGAAACGTGCTCTCGACGACGGACATCGCTTCCGGCCACGGCCAGAGCCAGGGGGCATCGATGTGTGCGTTCCCTATCATGTGGATTCGGTAGTGCGCGGATTGCGGCGGCCAGGCGGGTGGGGATTGCGCACAGGCGCTCCCCGCCAGGAAAAGGAGGCCGAGGAGGCAAACGGCGAGCGACAACTGGATGGGGCGGCGGCTCATGGCTTCTCCTCCAGAAATATAGAATTCACAGGTTCCTACCGGGAGCGGAAACCTCAGGCGCCGGAGCCAGCTCCAAGGATAGGATCAATGCATCTTCCGGGGGATCGCGGTAATAGTCCCTCCGCCTCGAGTGAAGGCCAAACCCTGTCGAGAAATAAAGTCGCTGCGCCGTGATATTCGAAGCGCGTACTTCGAGGAACATCCGCCTTACTCCCAGTTCAAGCAGTCGCCTCCGGCCTTCCGCGACCAGTTCGCCTCCCACGCCTTGTCCCCGATGGGCTGGGTCGACCGCCATGTTTCTGAGCTCGGCCTCGTCGATGACGTGGTGGAACGCGGCGAATCCCGCAAGTGCAGGCGAAGTCGCTCTGTCGAGTTCGGCCACCAGGATGAGCCCCAAGGGATCGCCGGCCAAGGTTGCATAGTCAGCCGCAGTCCATTGGGCGGCTTGTCGAGCCCTGCCCTGGATTCTGATTATCGCTTCGAGATCGCCTTCTCGAGCTTTGCGAATGTGCATGCCGGCTTGGGAATCGAAACTCGAAATTCGACGCCACACCTTGAGGATACAGCTAGGAAGTTTACGAAGCCCTATGTCCGAGCTGTCATTCTGAGCGCAGCGAAGAATCTCCGCAGTTGCTGACTTCCGGAAATGCTGAGATTCTTCGCTGCGCTCAGAATGACATGCAGAATTAGGTCCCGGTTGTCGAATCTCGAGTTTCGAATCTCACTTCAGGTCGGCAGTTCTGCATCCGGTCGCCGAACGTAATAGGCGTCGAGGCTTCCGGCCGCCTGCGGCTTTCCCGATCGGTAGTCCTCGAAACCGAGGCGGGCCACAGCCTCGACCAGCGTTCCCTCCACGGCTTGCCACTGGAATGGGGTGGAAAGGGTTTCGCGAAGCGCCAGCGCTGTACGATCGTGCTCTCTGAACACGCAGGTTATCCCCACCCCTTGCGGCAGGCGGCGGCTGAGGAAAGGCTCCAACTCCGCTGGTCTCAAAATCCAGCCTTGATCTTCCGTTAGAGGCGGCCCTTGCGGCAGCTTAAGGAAGCCGTCCCGTGTTTGAGTGTCCCTCCGGAAGATCCCCACAAAAACCTCTCCCCGGCGCGCATCCAGGATCGGGACCGCCCACTCCGTTTGTATTCGGGCTGCCTCGACGAGAGCCTCGAGCACCGACACTGCTCGCACCGGAAGACCGAATGCCTTAGCCCAACCGAGCGCCGCTGCCAGACCCACGCGGATTCCAGTGAAAGATCCAGGCCCGGAGGTGACTGCGATCAGTTGAATATCGGCCAGCCCTCGTTCGGGAACGCCATGCCGCGCCCGGGCTTCTTCAAATGCCCGGTCCACCATCGAGAACAATCTTACGGAGTAGTGGTTCGCTGGACCGTCATTCTCGATCTGGGCGAGGCACTCATGGTCACGGAAAACGCCAACCCCTCCTGCTTCGCTTGTCGTATCAAATGCCAGAATCAGCATCGTAAGCCATTATACAGCGTATGCTACAATGGCCTTCAGACGTTTACCACCCGCTTGCTTTATGGCTGATGCAACACAATCCGCTTCACGGCCGCTCGAACTGACTGAACTTCTCACCCTGATGGTGGAAGTCAGTGAACGGATCAACTCCACGCTGGATCTCGATGAGCTCATGGCGCGTATCGCCGAAATCGTCAAACGCGCGATCGACTACGAAGTTTTCGCCATCCTTATGCTCAACGAAAAAACCCAGGATTTGAGTGTTCGCTTCAGCATCGGCCACCCTGACGAGCTGATTCGCTCGTTGCGCATTAAGGTCGGCGAAGGGATTGTGGGGCGGGCTGCTGAAACCCGGCGTTCTGTACTGGTCAATGATGTGCTGAAGGACCCGGGCTATATTCGCACCTTATCTCCGATCCGCTCGGAGCTGGCAGTCCCGCTGATTACGAAAGGCCGGCTTATTGGGGTAATCGACCTGGAAGCGCCTTGGCCGGATTTCTTCAACGATTCTCACGTCAGCCTTCTGGAACTCCTCGCCAGCCGCATGGCGATGGCGCTCGAGAACGCGCGGCTCTATCGCCGCAGTGTGCGGCAAGCGCGCACTCTCCAATTGCTGAACGAGATCAGCCGGGAAATGAGTTCCGTCCTGGTCACGAGCGAGCTCCTGCGGAAGCTCGGAACTTTGACGAAACGCTTGATCGATTATCACCGCTTCAGCATCCTGTTGGCCGATGAGCAGACCCGGACCTTCAACACGGTGTTATCCCTGAAACAGGACGAACACCAGCCTGAGCGGGGTGTGGTGCGTTTTGGCCAGGGAATCGTGGGCGCCGCCGCCGACCTGCGTCAGACGGTGGTGGTCGCCGATGTGTCGAAAGACCCGCGCTACCTTCAGGTCAACCCGGAAACGCGCTCGGAGATGGCGACACCACTCATTTATCGTGGCCGCGTCATCGGCGTCGTGGACTTCGAAAGTCCGCAACTCAATTACTTTAGCGAGGAGCACATCCGCATCTTCTCCACGCTCGCTCCTCAAATTGCCATCGCCATCGAAAACGCCCGGCTTTACGAACGTGTGGCTCGAAGCGAAGCCCGCCTTGAGCGCGATTTGCAACGCGCCCAGGAGATCCAGATGCATCTCATGCCGGGGACGGCTCCCGACATTCCAGGCCTGGAAGTGGCGCTGCGCTTCCACCCCGCGCGAGAACTGGGGGGCGACCTCTACGATTTTCTGACCTACGGGAAGGAGCGGCACGTGCTGGCGGTCGGCGATGTGAGCGGCAAGGGTGCTCCGGCCGCGTTGTACGG
>Ga0181523_10004562_pt1 | contig 11898 bp, 8 predicted proteins | sample PEATcosm2014_Bin_43_FD_119752 | JGI IMG/M metagenome (GOLD analysis project Ga0181523, IMG submission 119752) | Peatland microbial communities from MTU Mesocosm Facility, Houghton, MI, USA - PEATcosm2014_Bin05_30_metaG | ecosystem: Environmental > Terrestrial > Soil > Wetlands > Peat | place... | reverse complement strand
GCCAGCACTGAACGGTAGCCAGCACTGAACGGTAGCCAGCACTGAACGGTAGCCAGCACTGAACGGTAGCCAGCACTGAACGGCGGCTAGCGCGGAGCCGCCTTCACGCCCGCCGCCGGGCACCAGCCCACGGACAGACCAGCACCGCCAGCACCGGGCTTCCGGGACCGAATGAGCCGCACGGCCAGGACACGTCCCGCTAAGTCCGTTTCGAAAGGAGATTGACATGGCTGATCGCAAGCCGCGCATCGGCGTCCTCGGCATCATGCAGGACCTGTACGACGACATGATCCCCGGGATCGCCCAGCGCCAGGAGGGGTACGCCGGCCAGATCGCCAGTCATCTGTCTGACGTCGCCGAATTCATCCCGAGCAAGGCGATCAAGTACCGCGAGGACGCGGAGCGCGCGACGCGCGAGTTCGAGGAAGCCGACCTGGACGGGGTGCTCGTCGTCATGCTCACGTACGGGCCGGCCATGCGGGTGGCGCGGCTGCTGAGCGAGTCACGGCTGCCCGTCTGCCTGGCCAACATCCAGCCGGAGCCGTCGGTCACGCCCGCCTGGGACATGGCCGACATGACCTACAACCAGGGTGTGCACGGCGCCCAGGACACCGCGAACGCCATGGTCCGGGCGGGCAAGCGCTTCCAGGTCCTGACCGACGACTGGAAGAGCGACAGTTTCCGGGCCGACGTCGGGCGGTGGGCGCGGGCCGCCGCGGCCGTCACCGCGTGGAAGTCGCTGAAGACCGCGATCTTCGGCTACCCGATGAACGACATGGGCGACATCCGCGTCGACGAGAGCGCCCTGATCAGGACGCTCGGCCCGGAGATCCTCGCGGTCGCGCCCGGCGATCTGTACCGCGGGATGGAGCAGGTGACCGGCGCGCAGATCGCCGAGGTGATGGCGTTCGAGGACAAGAACTTCGAGATCGACCCGCGGCTGTCGCCCGAGGAACGCGAGGATCACGCACGCATGCAGGTGGCCCTCGAGCAGATTCTGAACGAACGTGGGTTCGGAGCCTACACCGCGCACTTCGACGCCATCGGCGAGGACGGCCGGTTCAGCCGGCTGCCGCTGGCGGCGGCGTCCAGCCTGATGGCCAAGGGCTTCGGCTACGCGGCCGAAGGCGACGTCCTCACCGCGTGCCTGGTCTACGCCGGGCACCTTCTGATCGGGGACGCGCACTTCACCGAGATGTACGCGATGGACTTCCCGACTGACTCGATCCTGCAGAGCCACATGGGCGAGGGCAACTGGAAAGTGGCTCGCTCGGACCGGCCAGTGAAGCTGATCAAGCGGTCGCTCGGCATCGGGCGGCTGGCGGACCCGCCCACGTTCAAGTTCCAGCTTCAGCCGGGCCCGGCCACGCTCGCGACGCTGGTCTCGCTGGAGGGCGAGAGGTTCCGGCTGGTGTGCGCCGAGGGCGAGAACCTGGATAGCCAGGAACTTCCGGCGCTGGAGATGCCATACGGGCAGTTCCGTCCCGCCTCGGGCCTGCGCGCCTGCCTGAACGGCTGGCTGCGCGCGGGCGGCCCGCACCACGAGGTGATGAACCTGGGCCACCACGCCGCCGACTGGCGCGACTTCTGCGACGTCGCCGGCATCGAGTTCGTGCAGGTCTGACTCGCCGGGCTCGCGCCGGGGCGCCCGCAAAAGTGCGCGATTTCGGTGATAACGCCCGCAGCGGAATCGCACACTTCTGACCGGATCCCCGGGTCTGGAGCAGCCTGGCCGGGAGGAGCCGGGCTGGGCTCAGTAGGAGCGGTTAGGGGACGGGTTCCGGGGGCGCGGCGGGGACGGCGGTCCCGGGGACCTTGGCGCGGTTCGCCGACTGCTTGTTGGCGCGGTTCGCCGACTGCTTGAAGGTGAGGCGGCCGTTGCGCATGACGCCGATGCGCTCCGCGCGCCGGGCGACGACGCTGTCGTGCGTGACCACGATGAGGGTCAGGCCGTACTCTCGCCAGAATTTCTCCAGCAGGACCAGGATCTCATCGCGGGTGTCCTCGTCCAGGTTGCCGGTTGGCTCGTCGGCCAGCAGCACCTTCGGCTCCTTGACCAGGGCACGGGCCAGGGCGACACGCTGCTGCTGCCCGCCGGACAGCTCCGAAGGCAGGTGCTGTGCCCGGTCCGCCAGGCCGAGGTCCGCCAGCGCCCTGGCCGCCTTGTCCCGGCGGTCGGCGCCGGGGATGCCCAGCGGCACCAGCGCCGTCTCCACGTTCTCCTGCGCCGTCAGGGTCGGGATGAGGTTGAAGGTCTGGAACACGAACCCGATCTTTTCCGCGCGCAGCCGGGTCAGGGCCGTCTCCCGCATCTGCGCCAGATCCTGGCCGTCCAGGTCGACGACGCCGGAGGTCGGCCGGTCCAGGCCGCCGAGGATCTGCAGCAGGGTGGACTTGCCGTGCCCGGTCGGGCCCTGGATCGCCAGCCAGTCCCCGTCCTCGACGACCACGTCGACGCCGCGCAGCGCGGCCACCGTCCCGCGCCCCTTCGGGTAGTCCTTGGTAACTCCGCTGAGCTTATACATGACCGCATCCCCACGTTCCGGGCGAATCGATGTAGTGTCCACGCCGTCGTGGCGCAGTGGCCGAAGTTTGCCGGTGTGACCGGGCGCGCCGCCGTGGCGCTCGGGTGGACCTCATGCTCAGGCCACCTTGGCCAGGGCCGCGGCCGGGCTGAGCCGCGCCGCCCGCCAGCCGCCGAACGATCCGGCGATGAGGCCACCGGCGATAGCCAGGACCACGGCAAGAATGATCATCTCAATCGTAACCGAGGCGGTGAGGTGCACCGCCACCGTGTGGGAGGCGGTCGAGGCGCGCCGGAAGCCGCCGAAACCGCCGCCGCCGCCACCGCCACCGCCACCGAACTGGCGGGCACCGCCGGGCGTCGCGGAGCCGGTCGTCGACCCGACCGAGGCCGACAACGGGGGGGCCAGCTTATTCACCACTGCGATGCCGACCAGGCCGATAATCACGCCGATCACGCCGCCGATGATGCCGATCGCGATCGACTCACCCATCACCTGGCCGGTGATCCGGCGGCTGCGCCAGCCCAGCGCCTTCAGCGTGCCGAACTCACGCACCCGCCGCGACACGGCCGACATGGTCAGCAGGCTGGCCACCAGGAACGCGGCCACCAGCACCGCGATCGCCAGCCACTTGCCGAGGTTGTTGGCCAGGCTGGAGGTATTGGCCAGCGAGCCGGTCACCTCGTTGGCCAGGTCACTGGAGTTGGTCACCGTCGAGGATGGGACCGCGCTGGAGATCTCCTTGGACACCGCGAGAACGTTGGCCGCGCTGTTGGCCGCGACGTAGATCGTGTTCACGTCGTTCGTCAGGCCGGCCAGGGCCTGTGCGCGGGCCAGCGGGATGTAGGCGTCGGAGTTGTTCTGGCCCGACGGCTCGCTGACGATCCCGATGACCTTGAAGCTGGTCTTGGCGATGGTGATGGTGGACCCGATGCTCAGCTTGTTCTGCGCCGCGTAGTTGGAGTCCAGCACCGCGACGTTGGAGTTGGCGTCCGACGAGGTGAACGTGCGGCCCGAGCTGAGCTTGCCTGCGCTGAGCGGGCCGAGCTCGCCGTTGCCGATGTCCACGCCGTCCACACCGAATGAGGTCGGGGTGAACGAGCCACTGAAGCTGCCGCCTCCCCCACCGGCCCCTCCTCCACCGCCGAAGCCGCCGCTGGTGCTGTTGATGGCCGGCATGGTGCCGGTGATCTTCGTGTCGGTCAGCGTGAGTCCGCCGGCCGCCGCCGCCACGTCCTTCAGCCGGGACACGGTGGTCACCGAGGATGAGCCGATCGTGCCGAGGCCGCCGCTGCGCAGCGTGTCAATGTCGATGGCGGTGCCGGGCGCGGGCCGGGTGCGGGTCCCGGTCTGGCCGCCGAAGCCGAACGACCCGGGCGAGACGGCGGCCGGGGCCCTGGTCACGGTGATGTCGGTGCCCTGCCCGTACAGCGCGTGCAGAACGCTGGCTTGCGCATTCTTGACCCCGGAAGACACGGCGGTCACGATGATCACCAGGCCGATACCGAGGGCCAGGCCCACGGCGATGATGATCGCCTGGCGAATCCGCCGGCGCAACTCCCTCCGGATGTATGTCAGGAACATCTGGGGCTCCTACCGGTATGCCGAAACCCGCACCGTCGGCGCGGGGCCTGTCCACAGTGGCGGCGCAGTGCGCGCCGGGCGCACGCGAGGAATCACTGCGCCGCCTCAGATGGTGGCGGCCGTTCCTGAGCGGATACTGAAGATCAACTCCGCGGTACCCCTGGTCTTGGACACGAATCGGTAATAAGCGCAGGCCGCACAGAGCCCAGGCACAGGAAGCCCCGGCCATAGCCCGGCGAGACACGAACGCCCCGGGGACACCAATGCCGGTGCACGCGAACGCCCGGGCACGCGAACGCCCGGGCGCTGGCGGGATCGTGCTCAGATGCCGCGAGCGGCGCGGATCGTCTCCTTGAGCGAGCCCATGGTGGCGAGCACGGCTGACGGCTCGTACCCGCAGTGCGCCATGCAGTTGGCGCAGCGCGGGTCCTTGCCCCGGCCGTAGGAGTCCCAGTCGGTCGTCTCGATTAGTTCCCTGTACGTCTTGGTGTACCCGTCGCTCATCAGGTAGCAGGGCTTCTGCCAGCCCAGCAGTGAGTAGGACGGGATGCCCCAGGCGGTGCAGGAGAAGTCCTTCTTGCCTTCGAGGAAGTCCAGGAACAGCGGCGTGTGGTTCAGCCGCCACTTCTTCCGGCGGCCGTCGGCGAACGCCTTGCGGAACAGTTCCCGCGTCTCGGTCACGCCGAGGAAATGGTCCTGGTCCGGGGCCTTCTCGTAGGCGTAGGCCGGCGAGATCTGCATCTCGTCGATGCCGAGGTCGTCGTTCAGGTAGTTCAGCACGTCGATGATGTTCTGCGGGGTGTCGGTGTTGAAGAAGGTGGTGTTCGTGTTGACCTTGAAGCCACGCGACTTGGCCAGCTTGATCGCCGCGACGGCCTCGTCGAACACGCCCTCCTTGCAGACCGACTCGTCGTGCCGCTCCTTGAGCCCGTCGATGTGCACGACGAACGCGAAGTAGGGCGACGGCCTGAACTTGTCGAGCTTCTTGGGCAGCAGCAGCGCGTTCGTGCACAGGAACACAAACTTCTTGCGGTCCAGCAACTGGCGGACGATCTCGTCGATCTGCGGGTGCATCAGCGGCTCGCCGCCCGCGATCGAGACCATCGGCGCGCCGCACTCCTCGACCGCGGCGATGGCCTGCTCGACCGGCATGCGCTGCTTGAGGACGGTGTGCGGCTGCTGGATCTTGCCGCAGCCCGCGCACTTGAGGTTGCAGGCGAACAGCGGCTCCAGCTCTACGATCAGCGGGAACTTCTCATTTCTGGTGAGCTTCTGCTTCATCAGATAAGACCCGATGCGCAGGCTCTGGCGCATGGACACGCTCATGAATGCCGTACCTCCTTGGGCAGGCTGAATCGGATTGACTCCGTCGTGGTGACGCGCTCGTCCAGCTCGACGGGACCGAGCCCGCCGAGCACATCGATGATCTCGCTGACCACGGCCGGCGGCGCCGACGCGCCTGCGGTCAGCCCGATGGTGGACACCCCAGCCAGCCAGCCGAGCTGGATGTCCCCCGGGCCGTCAATCAGGTGAGCGGGAGTTCCCGCCCTCTCGGCGGTTTCCACCAGCCGCCGGGAATTCGATGAGTTCGCCGAGCCGGCCACGAGCACCAGATCGGCATCCGCCGCGACCGCGCGCACCGCCTGCTGGCGGTTGGTGGTGGCATAGCAGATGTCGTCGCTGCCCGGCCCGCGAGCAGCAGGGAAGCGGTCCAGCAGGGCACCGGCCACCTCCTCGGCCTCGTCCACGGCCAAGGTCGTCTGCATGAGGTAGGCGACCTTGTCCTCGTCCCGTGGCCGCAGGGCCGCGACGTCTTCCGGCGTCTCGACGAGCACGGTCGACCCGGGCGCCTCGCCGAGCGTGCCCTCGACCTCCTCGTGGCCGTGATGGCCGATCAGCGCGACCAGGTAGCCGTCCGCGGCGAAGCGCAGCGCCTCCTTGTGCACCTTGGCCACCAGCGGGCAGGTCGCGTCCACCACGGACAGCGCACGGCGCGCCCCCTCCCGCCGCACGGCGGGCGAGACGCCGTGCGCGGAAAACACCACGGGCGCGCCGTCGGGCACCTCGTCGAGCTCGTCCACGAAGATGACCCCGCGCTGTTCCAGATCGTGCACTACGTGGGTGTTGTGCACGATCTGCTTGCGCACGTAGACCGGCGACCCGCGCTGGGCCAGCACGCGCTCGACGATCTCGATGGCGCGCTCCACCCCGGCGCAGAACGACCGCGGCCCGGCCAGCAGCACCCGCCGCGAGCCGCACGCGGCGGCCCAGCGGTCCAGCACCGGGCCGGCCGCGCGCAGGGAGCGCAGCGCCGACAGCCCCCCGGTCAGCGCGCCCGGGTGCAGCAAAGGCCGGTCCCCGGTGTCGGAGATGGCCCGGATGACGGCCAGCGGACGGCCACCGGCGGCGGCGGCGAGCTGAGCCGATTCCATGTCGGCCGCCGCCATCCCTGCTCGTGCGAGCCGGTCCCGATCGGCATGGCGAACCAGGTGATCGACGGTGGCGACACGGCCCGCGCGAGCCCGCAGGCCCGCCCGGCGCAGCTCGCCGACCAGCAGCGGCGCGGACGGCGAGCGCAGCGCGGGGCCATCACCGCGGCCCGCGTCACCGACGGCGGTCACCTCGGTGGCCACGACCAGGTCGCCCGGGGTGAGATCCGGCGCCAGGCCCGCTCCGGTGCCGGCGATGGCCAGCATGCCGAACGGACCTGGGCGGACCTTTTCCGCGTGGCGGGCGGCCCGGGCGGGGCCGTAGCCCGTGCGCATGACGGTGGGCGGCTGCGCGTCGGCGCCGCTGGCTCCGCCGCCGGCCCGCGCGCTGTCGCGCAGCCCACGGCGAACGGCGCGCGCCTCGAACAGCAGCGGCGCGCACACCAGCAACGGTGCCCGCGTCGTTCCGGCCTGTGGCACCGGCCGCAGGGCGCGGGCGACCACCCCGTCCTCACTGTCCTGGTCCGGGACATCGGGCGCGCTGGGCGCGCCGCCGGTTGCGAGCGGCGGTGAGTGGATCGGCTTGGTCATCTCGTGCCTCCCGGTATGTGCCCGGAGGGTGGGGCCTGCCCGGAGGAGGCGGGTCCGTCCAGGGCTTCCCGCACGTAGCGGCCCAGCGCACTGACCGGGAACGCCAGCCGGTACAGGTGGTAGTTGATGTAGAAGTCACCAGGGAAACCGGTGCCGGTGAACTGCGGCTCGTCCCAGGAACCATCGGCGCGCTGGGTCGCGGCCAGCCAGGCGACCCCGCGTTCCACCGCGCGCTGCTCGCCGCGGCCCGCCAGCAGCGCCAGCAGCGCCCAGGCCGTCTGGGAGGCGGTGGAGGCGCCGCGCCCGGCCAGCGCCGGGTCGTCGTAGGACCGCAGGTCTTCACCCCATCCGCCGTCGGGGTTCTGGTGGGTTTCGAGCCACCCGACCGCGCGGCGGATGGCCGGCGCCGACGGCAGCACCCCGGCCGCGATGAGCGCCGGGACAGCCGCGCCCGTGCCGTAGATGTAGTTTGCGCCCCAGCGCCCGAACCAGGAGCCGTCCGGTTCCTGGTGGCGCAGCAGCCACACCACGCCGCGCCGGACGGCCCTGCTCGCGGCGAGGCCCTCGGCGGCCAGGGCCTCGACGATGTGCGCGGTGACATCGGCGGACGGGGGGTCGATCACCGCGCCGAAATCACAGAAGGGCAGCTTGGTAATGATCTCGCGGGTGTTGTCCGCGTCGAACGCCCCCCACCCGCCGTCCTTGGACTGCATCCCGGTCAGCCAGCGCACCGCCCGGTCGATGGCCGGCCGTACGCTGGCCGGCCGGCCGTCTGGCGTCCCCGGCAATGCGACCCGGCGCAGCGCGAGGATGACCTCGGCGGTGTCGTCGGTGTCGGGATAGCAATCGTTGTCAAATTCGAACGACCACCCGCCGGGCGCGAGATCCGGCCGGCGCACCTGCCAGTCGCCGGGACCGGCCATCTCCTCGCGAATCACCCATTCGGCCGCCCTGACCAGGGCCGGGTGATCGGCGGGCAGGCCCGCGTCGGCCAGCCCGACCATCACCAGCACCGTGTCCCAGACCGGCGACTGGCACGCCTCGAGACGGTGCACGGGCCCGTCGGGCGAGTCTTCCCTGACCGTGAACCGGTCCAGTCCGGCCAGGCCGCGCGCGATGATCGGGTGGTCCAGGCGGTAACCGAGCAGGTTGAGGCCGATCAGCGAGTACACCCAGGGCGGCTGGATGCCGCCCCAGCAGCCGTCGCGCTCCTGCCGGGCGATGACCCAGTCCGCGCAGCGGCGCAGCGCGGCCCGCCGCACGGCCCGGGCGGGACGGCCCGCGCGGCCGATCAGGGCCCGTCCCTCGTAGGCGTGCATGGCCTGGTCGAGGCGGTCGAAGATCTTCGCCCACGGGTCGCCGGGGCGGTTTCGCGGAGTGACGCCGGTGCGCAGTTCCGGGATGCCGAACGGCAGCTTGCGGACCGGGCGCTGCGAGGAGACGATCGCCAGCGCGACGATCGTCTGCCGGGCCCAGCAGCCCCAGTCGTAGATGTTGAGCGGGAACCAGGCCGGCAGGTAGATCAGCTCCGGCGGGATGACCGGCAGGTCGTCCCAGGGCCACTCGCCGAACATGGCCATCCAGATCCGGGTGAAGACGCGGCTCGCCTCCAGACCGCCCTCGGCACGGATCCACATCGCGGCGCGCGCCATGTGCGGCGCGGACGGCTGGTCGCCGGCCAGCCGCAGCGCGACATAGGCCTCGATGCTGGTCGACAGGTCGCCGGGGCCGCCGTAGAAGTTGGCCCAGGTGGCGTCGTGACGCTGCTGAGAGCGGATCCAGCGCGCCTCGGCGGCAGTGTGCACGGCGTCCCCGGCCCCGAGGAACTCGCGCATCAGCAGGTCCTCGGCGTCCATGGTGACGTTGGTCTCGAGCTCGCCCTGCCACCAGCCCTGCTCGTCCTGCAAGCGGAGCAGGTGGTCACGGGCGAGCGCGAGGGCGCGGCGGGCCGCGTCGCTCGCCGGGCCGGCAGCACCCGCTGGGCCCACCGGGCCGCCGTCCGCCATCTCGCTGCGCGCACGCGTGACCGTCATCAGATACCTCCGGTGCGGAAACCCCGCCGTTCAGGGCGGGGAGGAGCGCCGGGTGCGGCGCGGTAGCTATTACCACTGCCGGGCCGTGATGAACTCTGCGATCGCCATGAACTCGGCCCGCACGTCCTCCGGAATGTCGGCCTCGGCAAGGCACTTGCTGGCCGAGCTGAGCTGGGAGTCCGCCTCGGCCTCGGCCCAGCGCCGGCCGCCCGCGACCTCGACCAGCCCGGCCGCATAAACCAGCTCCTGCTCGGTCAGCTGCTCTGGGCGGGCGAGCAGCCCGGTGAGTTCCCGGCCCTGCGGGGTGCCGCTGCCCAGCGCCGCGACCACCGGCAGTGACTTCTTGCGCGCCCGCAGGTCCGACTGGACCGGCTTGCCGGTGACCTCGGGCGCGCCCCAGATCCCCAGCAGGTCGTCGGTGAGCTGGAACGCCTGGCCGATGTGGGCCCCGAAGCCGGCCAGCCCCATGGCCAGCGACGGCGCCGCCCCGGCGTGGATGGCGCCGATGCTGCACGCGCAGGCCATCAGCGCGGCCGTCTTGTCGCCCGCCATCTCCAGGCATTCGGTCAGGCCGACGTCGTCCCGCTTCTCGAAGGCGAGGTCGGCGCCCTGCCCGGCGATGAGCCGCTGCACCGCGACGGACAGGCACCGGGCGGCCCACAGCCCCTGCGGCGCGTTGTCCTCCAGTAGCAGTTCCTGGGCCAGCGCGAGCAGCGCGTCGCCGGCCAGGATGGCCGCGCCCACACCGAACACCGTCCAGGCGGTGGGCTGGTGCCGGCGCTCGGTGTCGCCGTCCATGATGTCGTCGTGCAGCAGGGAGAAGTTGTGCACGAGTTCCACGGCGACGGCCGGCGTCACGCCGCGCTCGGACGGCGCCCCGGCGGCGCGCGCCGACAGCAGGGCCAGCGCCGGGCGCAGGGCCTTGCCCGCACCCTCGCCGGACGGATTGCCCTGGGCGTCGGTCATCCCGAGGTGGTAGGCGGCGACCGCCCGGACCTGGGGCGACAGCCGGGACACCGCCGCCTCAATGGCCGGGCCGACGATGTCCCGGGCCAGCCCCACGCCGGCCGGCATGACGGCGGTCACGCGGGCGCTCCCACCGGCAGTCCCGCATCCGGCATCGGGCTGCGTCCGCCCGGTCCGCCGAGTCCCCGTCTCAGCTCGATCGCCGCGCTCAGTCCGCTGCGCACCGCACCCTCCATCGTGTCCGGCCATCCGGTATCGGTCCATGCCCCAGCGAGCGTCAGGCCGGGTAGCGCGGTGGCCGCTTGCGGCCTCAGCCGCCCGCATCCCGGGCCCTGGCGGAACGTCGCCCGCCGCTCCCTGGTGACAAAGAATTCGCTGACCCGCGCGTCCCGCGCGCCGGGCAGCAGTCCGGCCAGGGCCGGCACGAAAATGTCCCGCAGCTCGGCCGCGGGCACGTCCACGTACGGTTCCGCCGCCGACAGCGACACCGCGAGGTACTGGCCGCGGCCGCTCGCGCCGAACCCGGAGATCTCGGTCCGGTCGAAGAGCCACTGCACAGGCGAGTCCACGGCCGCCGCGAACGGCAGCCGGGTCACCCGCCGGTCGTAGATCACGTGCACGTTGATGATCGGCGACGTGCCCAGACCCTGCCACGTCCCGGACGGCACACCCGCGGCCGCCGGCACCAGCCTGGCCGCCGTGTACGCCGGGGTCGCGATGACCACGCCGTCCGCGGCGATGGTGCCCTGGCTGTCCCCGGGTCCGTGGCTGCCCCCGGTGCCGTGGCCATTCGCGGCCTCGTCCCCGTCGCCCCGGGCCAGCCGGATGAGATAGCCGGGGCCGGCCACCTCTACCGCGGCGGCCTTGACCCCCAGCCGCACCTCGGCGCCGAGACGGCGCAGCAGTGCCAGGCCCGCGGTGCCGTGCAGCTCGCCGAGCGGCGCCAGCGGGACGCCGATGTCCGCGGCGTCCTTCCTGCCGAGCAGCGCGGTCTTCACCACTGTCGCGGCGAGGGCCAGCGACGCGTCGTCGCCGTCGATGTTCAGGGAGGAGACAGTGAACAGGTCCCACAGGACGCGCCGGGTCCGTTCGTCCTGCCCGTGCGCCGCCAGCCAGTCACCGAGTCGCTGAGCGTCCAGCGCAGGGTCGGCCGGGTTCAGCATGCGCATGGCGAGGGCCGCGCGGGTCACCCGGGCCCGTTCGGCCAGGGAGAGCAAGGGGTAGCGGGCCAGCGCCGCGCCCATGTGCAGCGGACCGGGCAGCGCGTTGCGGCGGAGCTGTGCTGTGCCGCCGGGTGCGAGCACGGTGACATCGAACCGGTCCTGAAGCCGGACCGACCCGGTCATCCCCAGCCGCGCCAGCAGCCCGCGGTACGCCGTGCAGCAGCGCAGGAACACGTGCTGGCCGGTATCGACGACGAGCGCGCCGCGGTTGAACGAGGTGGTGGCGCCGCCCAGCCTGGGCCGGGCCTCCAGCAGCGTGACGGCGGCACCGGCCTCGGACAGCGCGATCGCCGCGGTGATCCCGGCCAGGCCGCCGCCGATCACTGCCACGCGCCGCGGCCCAGCCGCGGCCCGGACCAGGGCCCGGGCAGGGGCGCTCACGATCGCTGTCCCTTGGCAGGCAGCAGCGGGCGGGCGAGCGAGCGCACGGCCACCATCGCCTTCTCCCGCGGGGACAGCGACAGCCGGCCGTGCAGCACGGCGGCCGGCTCGGCCGCGATGCGGTCCAGCAGCTTCCGGTAGATGCCGGCCATCGCGCCCGTGCACG
>Ga0181523_10004558_pt1 | contig 11900 bp, 8 predicted proteins | sample PEATcosm2014_Bin_43_FD_119752 | JGI IMG/M metagenome (GOLD analysis project Ga0181523, IMG submission 119752) | Peatland microbial communities from MTU Mesocosm Facility, Houghton, MI, USA - PEATcosm2014_Bin05_30_metaG | ecosystem: Environmental > Terrestrial > Soil > Wetlands > Peat | place... | reverse complement strand
TGCGAATGGGAGGGCAGCAGCAAAATCAGGGAGCTAAGTGTCAGCAGCGTTCGTCCTATCACAATGGCCTCACGAGTTCAAAAGAACTGAGTGACAAGTGTACCGAAGCATATTAGCGCCACGACATCTGACGGACGACTAAGGGGCCAGGCTGGCGCTATATCGCGTTACATACTCACTGACTCGATGGTCAAGTCCGGCAGCAATGTCAGTACGCGGTTGGAACTCCGCCCTAACTCCCCGCCTTCTCCATCACCTTCGCGTACGTAGTCAGCGCCAGCAGCGGGAAGTAATCGCGGTAGAGGTGATACATCAGATAAAACACGCGCGGGAATCCGGTGCCGGTAAAGAACGGCTCATCCCACGATCCATCTTTTCTCTGTGTGCGCAGCAAGTACGCCACACCGCGCGCCACCGAATCGCTGCGAATGTCGTTGGCCGCAAGCAATCCCAGGATGGCCCACGCAGTCTGCGACGGTGTGCTCTCGCCCTGCCCGCGCAAATTCGGATCATCGTACGACCCCACGGTCTCGCCCCAGCCGCCGTCGGCATTCTGCACCATGCGCAGCCATTCCGCGCCCTGCTGCACGCAGGGCTCGTGCAGATCCATGCCAATCGCTTCCAGCCCGCGCAGCACGAGCGCCGTGCCGTAAATGTAGTTCACGCCCCAGCGCCCGAACCAGCTTCCGTCCGGCTCCTGGGCTTCCTTAACAAATGTAATCGCCCGCTTCACCGCCGGATGATTCTTGTCGTACCCGTACGTCGCGAGCATTTCGAGGATGCGCCCCGTAATGTCGACCGTTGGCGGATCAAGCATGGCGTTGTGATCGGCGAATGGAATGTACTGGAACACCATCTTGTCATTGTCTTTGTCGAATGACGCCCACCCGCCGTTCTTGCACTGCATGGAGAAAATCCAGTCAATGGCGCGCTGCACCGACTCGCGCTGGTAGCGTCCATTAGGATGCTCCACCCGGCTCAACCCCAGGCAAACCATTGCACTATCATCGACATCCGGATAAAACTCATTGTTAAACTCGAAGTACCAGCCGCCCGGCTGGCCCTTCTTATTCTTGACTTTCCAGTCGCCCACATTGCGCACTTGTTTCTGCAGAATCCAGTCGGCGCACTTCACCATGCGCGGATCGTTCGCCGGAACTCCCGCCTCGCCCAACGCAAACATGGCATACGCCGTATCCCACACCGGCGACATGCAGGGCTGCATGCGGAACGTGTCTTCCTCTTCAATCCCCAACTTCTCAAATTCATCGAGCGCGCGAATCACCTGCGGATCGTCCAGCGAATATCCCAGGCAGCGCAGCGCGATGATCGCATTCATCATCGAGGGATAAATCGCGCCCAGCCCGTCGCTCATCTCGAAGCGCGCCAGCATCCACTTCTCCGCGCTCTTCAAAGCGATCGAACGCAGCGGGCGCACATGCACCCGCTCAAACCAGTGCGTCAGGCGATCGAAAACCAGAAAGAAATTCCGCCAGGAAACGAGCTTCTTCGCCCAATGCAAATGCATGCGCGACTTCTGCATCCCGCCGACAAACAACTCTTCCACGCCCATTTCGCGCGGGATTTTCTTGAACGGTTTCTTGGCGTAGCAGATCGACAGCGGCACCAGGATGGCGCGCGACCACGACGAAATCTCGTAGATGTTGAACCAGAACCAGTTGGGGAACAGCACAATTTCCGGCGGAATGGCGGGAACCGCGTCGTAGTCATACTGCCCAAAAAAGCACAGATAGATCTTGGTAAATGTATTAACTTCGGTGACCCCGCCCATCTCCAGAATCCTCTTGCGGGCGCGCTGCAAAGCCGGATGATCGGCGGCGTAACCCGCCAGCTTCAGCCCGAAATAGGCCTTCACCGACGCGCTGATGTTCGAGGGCCCCGCGGCATAGATGCTCCATCCGCCGTCGTCGTTCTGGTGGCGCAGAATCCAGTTCGCCGCCTTCTGGAAGCGCTCCGGGTTCCCCGTTCCCAGCAGCGTGTGCAGCAGGATGTAATCCGACTCGAGCGTGGTGTCGGCTTCCAGTTCGCCGCACCAGTAGCCCTCCTCATGCTGCTTCGAAAACAGAAACTTCTTCGCCGCCGCAACCGCCGCACTCACGCGGCTGCCCAGTCCTTCAATTTTGCCGAAGCGAAGCTGTGGGTTCGAACCGATTGGTGCTGGTGCGGAAACTCGCTTGGATTCAGGGGAGTTGTTATCCATTCTATTTCACCTGCGTGCAACTCATGCTGTAGAGACGTAGCTTGCTACGTCTCGCCGCACGCAGAGACGTTGCAAGCAACGTCTCTACGGACGAAACTAGTCTCCACTCGCGTTCGCCGGCGCGGCGGCAATCGCCTCTACAATCTCGGGCGGCAGCCCGAAGCGCACGTTTTCCGGCATCACTTCGAGTTCCTCCACGTTGCCGAATCCCTTATTGCGCAGAAATTCGACTGTCTCTTCCACCAGGTGCTCGGGCGCCGATGCCCCGGCCGTCAACGCGATCGTCTTCACACCCTTCAACCACTCCGCTTCAATGTCGTTGCAGCTATCAATGAGATGCGCATTCGTGCCCAGGTTGCGCGCCACTTCGACCAGCCGGTTGGAATTCGAACTGTTCTCCGATCCCACCACCAGCAATAAATCCGCTTCCGACGCTACTTGCTTCACCGCGACCTGCCGGTTTTCCGTGGCGTAACAAATATCCTGCGCCGCCGGTCCCTTGATGTTGGGAAACTTTTTCTTCAGCGCCGCGATAATATCCTTGGTCTCATCGAGACTGAGCGTGGTCTGCGTCAGATACGCCACCCGCCCCGGATCCGGCACGCTCAGCGACGCCACTTGCTCCGGCGAACCCACCACCTGCGTCACCAGCGGAGCCTCGCCCAGAGTACCAATCACCTCATCGTGATCCTTATGCCCGATCAGGATGAGCGAATACCCTTCCTTGGCGAACTTCACCGCCTCCACATGAACTTTGGTGACCAGCGGACAGGTCGCATCAATCACCCGCAAGCCGCGCCGCTCGCTGTGTTCCCGCACTTCCGGAGAAACTCCGTGGGCGCTGTAAATAATGCGCTCGCCGTTGGGCACTTCGTCTTCGCTGTCGACAAAAATCGCGCCCTTGCCGCGCAGTTCCTCGACCACAAAACTGTTGTGAACGATCTCCTTGCGCACGTAGATCGGCGGCCCAAAGGCCTCCAGCGCAATTCGCACCACATCAATCGCCCGCACCACGCCCGCGCAAAAACCGCGTGGCTTGAGCAAAAGTAAGGTCTTCCCGTCAGTCTTTGCCAGAATTCCAGCCATTGCACCCCACTTGTAGCCGTTTAGATGCACTTCGAAGCCAAGAATCGCCACAAAATCCCTGGCTTCAGGGTACACGATCCCCATTGTCCCGGTACTAATAAACTACCGGAAAGTACCGGGATGGTCAACGTAAGCTAAACAAAGCGCAAGGATTAGCAGCGAACGGGGAAAACTAAGCCCCGACCGGGCAACCTGTTTCCCGCACGCCCGCACGGCTAGGCTCGCGTCAGGAAAATCGGTAGTCCCAGCTTGCGATCGTAAGTTGGCCGGTAACGCTCCGTGTTGTACATGGTGGCGACCTCGACGCGGCGAGGCCCGAGCTTAGGATCGGGGATCGGTACCATGGCGAAGCAACCGCTGCTGATCCCCGTCATCAGGCCGGCCTTGCCCGCTTCCACGGCGTCCATTGCCATGCCGGCATAGGTGATGGCCACCATGCGGTCGACGAAATCCGGGCTACCGGAGCGTAGCTCGTAGGTGAGGTCGCTGACTACCGTTTCATTTCCCGTGGCGGTCTTAATCTCGTCGCTCAGGTCCTCGGCCACGCTCATCTTCTTGCGATGGCCGAAGGCATCGGCGGGGCCATATTCCTTTACCGTATAGCCTTCCCACTCGGCACCCTCGGAAAGAATCACCAGCGAGTAGTTGCTGGGGTTGGTGCGCTTGTCGGTGATCAGGATGTCGATCAGATGCTTCAAATTCACTTTGTACTCTGGGATGCAGCAGCGCACTGAGGTTACGAACGCTGTGTAGAGAGCGGTGTAGCCGGCATCGCGGCCGAACACTCGAAAGATACCGATGCGCTCGTGCGAGCCCACCGTGGTCCGCTGCCGCTCGATGGCGTCCATGGCGCGAGTGATAGCCGTCGAAAAACCGATGCAATACTCGGTATTGCGAACGTCGTTGTCCATGGTTTTCGGCACGGCAATCACTTTCATTCCCTGCCGGTCCAGTTCGGCGGCGTAGCTCAGGGTGTCATCTCCGCCGATTGCCACCAGGTAATCGAGTCCCAGCGTCTCGATATTTTTCAGCACCGCGGGAGTCACGTCGAACACTGTGCTGGTTACCCCCTTCTTGGTGGATTCCCTGCTCGCAAACTGCTGCCCCGCCAGCGCCGGCGGCAGCTTTTGCATCTTGGTGGGATTGGTGCGCGAAGTGTGCAGAAACGTGCCCCCCGTGCGATCGATGGTCCGGGTGTTCTCACGGTTCAGCGGTTGAATATAACGTGATCGGCTGGCCGGATCTTTCAGATCCACGTGCGTCAAGCCTTCCCAGCCGCGCCGAATGCCCATGACCTCGCATCCAATTTCGGACGCCCGATAAACCACCGACTTAATCACAGAATTCAGCCCCGGGACATCGCCGCCGCCCGTGAGGATACCAATTCGCTTTACTGCCATGAAGCCTCCTTAAAAAGTGAGTATGAAGTGCAACTCGGGATTCTAAGTGTTCATTCTATCGAAGACCGTATCACTCATCGCCGGGAGACGCCATGACTGTGGCGCATGCCCTGTTGACTATACGGTGGAGTGAGAGCAAGTTCGCAGCATCAGAGTGACGGTGAAAGTCGGCTCATCGTCGGAAGTTTTCTTAGTTAGCGCTTAATTAGTTGCGCTTAAAGGGGAATGTCCCACGCTGCTTGCCGCTTCAATTCGCCAGTTGCCGCGCTCGCCGCGATTTCAGATCCGTGAGCGTGATTTCGAAGATCTCGTCGGGCGATCCCGTGGCGGCGACACGCACCAGCAACCCGGCCTTGCCATAGAAGTCAATCAGCGGCGCCGTGCTGCGCTCATAGGCCTCCAGCCGCACCTTGATCGATTCTGGCCGGTCATCTTCCCGCTGAAACAGCTTGCCGTCGCAGCGATCGCAGCTGCCCGCGATCTTTGGAGGACGTTCGGTCACATGGAACACCGCCTTGCATTTCTCGCAAGTCCGGCGGCCGCCCAGCCGCGTCACGATCTCGCTGGTGGGCAGTTCGTAGTTCACCACGGCCGTGAGAGCAAGCCCTTCGCTGTCCATCAACTGCTGCAGCGACTCGGCCTGCCCCAGCGTGCGCGGAAACCCATCGAGGATGAACCCACCGCCGCAACGCAGACACGCGATTCGCTCCCGCACCATCTCCCATACGGTGGCGTCCGGCACCAGCGCGCCGCGCCTCATGTGTCCCAGCGCTTCTTTCATGGCCGGGCTCTGTTCGCACTCGCTCTGGCTTCCGGCCGCCCGGAAAACGTCCCCGGTCGAGAGATGACACGCCCCCAACCGCTGGTTCAGCAGATCGGCCTGCGTCCCTTTGCCGACGCCGGGCGCTCCTAAGAGCACGAGCCTCCAGGCCGTTGAATCATTTTCTGGCGCAGCCTCGCATTGGGCCGAAGGCCCCCGCAGCCACGCCACTCGATCCTTCTCATTTTGCGGGCTCATGCTTCCTGCTATATCGGATCCTGCCCCGCATCTCAGTGACAGAAATCACAAGGGATCGCTTTCCCGATCACAAATCTCCCCATTTTCCTCGGTTCCGACGCATGGCCCGGTCGTGCCACTGACTCCCCCTCCCTGTGCCATTGCCGGCACAGGCCAGTTGAAGCAACATATTGAGGTCGTTAGGCAAGACTTCCAGGTCCCCTAGAAATGCTGGAACTGCAACCCAGACCGACCGCAAGACCCTCCCAGGGTCGATCCTCTTACGAGGACAGACAGCACCGCAGGCTGCTGCTCGCACTCTTCATCCTGGTAGTCGCGCTCGGAGTTGTAGTCATGAAGGACCGGCAATTCTGGTTCGGCTCTGAACCAACGGCCGTGGAATTGGATGGAACCGAGTACGGCGCCGCTTCGAAGACGGCAACCGCGGTTCCGCCAGCCGTCAATCACGCCAAGGCATTGCCCGCCGCCGCAAAGAAACAGATCTCGGCCGCCAAGCCTGCTCCCGAACTGCAACCCGCCGACGCACCCGCTACGGTGACGCGCACCGTGCTGCCTCCGCTGGACGTTGAAGTGGTCGCCGGCGACACGCACCGCAGGATTCATCCCGGCAGCAACACCACCAAAGTTGAGCTCACGCACCCGGTGCAGTCCGCTGCTACTTTTGCCCCAGCCACTGACGCAGCCGAGCTCGAGCGTATGTCCGCCGACATTCCCCAGCCGTCCTACCCGCTGCTGGCGCATCACATGAACGTGCAAGGGTCGGTCATCCTGCAGGCCATCATCGGCGCCGACGGCATCATTCAAGATCTCCACGTGCTCAGCGGCCCCGGCATCCTTGCCTCAGCTGCCCAGGATGCGGTTCGCGAATGGCGCTTCAAGCCGATCCTACAGAATGGGCACGCCGTCGAAACCAAGGCCAAAATCACAGTCAACTTCACCATCAAAGTTGCCGACAATGCCGGAACGACTCTGGCCGAGACGCGCACCGAAGGCATCCGTATCCTCAGCCGGTAGGCTTACCCCGTTCGACCCAGCCGTTCGCCTCAGCCGTTAGCTCTGATCATCTGCTCCGCGTGCTTGCGCGAAGTCTCGGTCAGCTTCGCGCCGCTCAGCATGCGCGCCACTTCTTCGGTGCGCTCCTCGCCAGACACCAGGCGAATCGTAGTCCGCGTGCGCCCGCCCGATTCTTTTTTGTCTTCCTTCTTTTCGACGACGAAATGATGATCGCCAAAGGTCGCAATCTGCGGCAGATGGGTCACGCACAAAACTTGATTCGACCGCGACAACGACTTCAATTTCTTACCCACCGCCTCGGCCGCCCGTCCCCCAATCCCAGTATCAATCTCGTCAAACACCAGAGTGCGCTGGGTGCCCCGTCCGTGTCGCGTCTTTTGCGACAGAGCCTGCCCTGAGCCTGCCGAAGGGGCGGGGGTTTTGACCTTTTCGCGCCCGGCTCCCGCCTCCACGCTGGCCTTCAGCGCCAGCATCACCCGCGACAATTCCCCGCCCGAAGCAATATGTTCCAGTTGCCGCAACGGCTCTCCGGGATTGGTCGAGATCATGTACACAACTGTGTCGATTCCAGAACCACTCCAATTCCCTTCTTCCTCCGACGATGTCATCTCGATCCGGAACGTCGACTTCATCGCCAGATCGTTGATCTCCGCCTCGACCAGCTTCTCTAACCGGCGCGCCGCCTCCGCCCGCTTTTTCGACAGCGCCCGCGCCGCCCGCAGATATTCCCCAGCCGCCTGCGCCAGTTCGCTCCGCAATCCCCGAAGAATCTCGTCCTTGTTCTCGACCTCCGACAACTTGCGCGCGACGTCTGCCCCGAAATGAATCACTTCCTCCAGCGTCGGCCCGTACTTCCGTTTCAGCCGGTCCAGCAGCGCCAGCCGATCCTCGACCTGCGCCAGATGTTCCGGCGAAGCATGAATCCCGCCGGCATAGTCGCGGACGGTCGCGCCCACGTCCTCCACGCTGATGCGCGCCGTCTCCAGCGCCGCCAGTGCCTCCTGAAACTTGGGCTCGAAACGAACCAGCTCTTCCACCTGCTTCTGCGCCGCCCGCAGCGACGACGCCGTCGAGCCGTTGCCCTCGTACAGCAGATCGAACGCATTCATGGCGGCGTTGTAGATTTTCTCGGCGTTGGCCAGCACGCGCTTTTCCGACTCCAGCCCCTCGTCCTCTCCGCTTTCCAGGCGCGCTTCCTCGATTTCGCGTTTCTGGAAAACCCACAAATCCACCAGCCGCAACCGGTCCTGCTCCCCTCGCTCCAACTCCTCGATGCGGGTGCGAATCGCCTTCCACGCCGCGAATCCCGCCTCTACCGAATCCAGTTGGCTGCCGGCAAACGCATCCAGCAACCCCAGTCGCGCCGGACCGTCAAACGACAAAATGGATTCGTTCTGCGCGTGAATGGTCGCCAGATGCGGCGCCAGCAGCCGCAGCACGGCCACCGTCGCCGGCTGGTTGTTCACAAACACCCGCCCCTTACCACCGGCCGCAATTTCGCGCCGCACAATCAGCGACCCGTCGTCCGACTCGTCCAATCCGTTGTTTTCCAGAATTCCCGCCAGCGCCTTTTCCGTCGCGCTTCCCGCGGCGCCTCCAGCCTCAAACACTGCCGACACCACGGCGCGCTCCGCCCCCGCGCGGATCACGTCGCTCGACGCCTTATCCCCCAGCAACAGCGCCAAGGCGTCCACCAAGATCGACTTCCCTGCTCCCGTCTCGCCGGTCAGCAAGTTCAACCCATGCCCGAACTCCACCACCAGGTTGTCGATCACCGCATAGTTCTCAAGGCGCATTTCAATCAGCACGGTGTGTCCTGTTCAGCCGAAATCTCGAACCCGAGTTTTGCGCAGCATAGCATGAAAGGCAGTGGCCAGTGGCCAGTTGTCAGCGATCAGTCGCACCTCATGTCATCACGAGCGAAGTAAGTGGTTCGCGAACGCGAACCACTTGCACAGTCGAAGAGCCTGCCCTGAGCAAAGCCGAAGGGATCCCTATCAGCTCCCGCGATCCCAGCCGGGCCGGACAATGTACGCTACCGCACCAACTCCCTGCCGTTACCATTGAGCACCCCACCCCTGATTTGAAGCAAATTCACCCCCCACATCATCTAAAATACCGCGATGGCCCTTGCCGGACAGTTTGCGGTCGAAAGTCATCCGCACGCGATCCCCGCCACCATGCAAGCTGCGGTTTATCGCGGCGTGAACGATGTCCGCCTGGAGACCGTGCCTGTGCCCACGATCGGCCCCGGCGAAATGCTGGTCCGGGTCCATTCGTGCGGAGTCTGTGGCACCGATCTGAAAAAGATTTCCACAGGCTCCCATTCCGCCCCCCGCATCTTTGGCCACGAAACTTCCGGCATCGTCGCCGCCGTCGGTGAGGGCGTTCAGACCTACCGCCCCGGCGACCGCATTATGATCTTCCATCACATCCCCTGCCGCCAGTGTTTCTACTGCCATAACAAAACATTTGCCCAGTGTTCGACCTACAAGAAAGTCGGATGCACCGCGGGATTCGAGCCTTCCGGCGGGGGTTTCGCCGAGTACGTCCGGGTGATGGACTGGATAGTTGAGCACGGCACTGTCCGCATTCCCGACGGCGTTTCTTACGAGCAGGCCTGCTTCGTCGAGCCGGTCAACACCTGCATGAAAGGCATCGAGGCCCTGCGCCTCCGCCAGGGTGAGAAGGTTCTTACCATCGGGCAAGGCCCCATCGGCATCGTCCTCAGTGTGCTGGCTCGGCAGGCCGGGGCCACCTTAATTACTTCCGATTTGTATCCCGAGAGGCTTAGAATAGGATCAAGTTTCGGACTAGACCTTACAATTGATGCATCGCGGGCAAATGTAGTGGACCGGGTCCGCGAGTTGACGGAGGGACGTGGCGCCGATGCCGTAATTCTGGCGGTTGGCGGCAACTCCCTGATTCGCACAGCGATGGATGCGGCCCGTCCGGGTGGGCGGGTGTTGCTTTTTGCGCAAACCCAGCATGGAGAGGCATTGATCGATCCGGCAGCCATCTGTGTCGATGAGAAAACTCTGGTGGGGTCCTATAGTGCTTCGGTCGACTTGCAGGCGGAGTCGGTCGGTTTTGTCATGAACCGTGTGATGGATCTGGAACGGCTGGTCAGCCATCGCTTCCCGCTCCCGCAGAGCCCGCAAGCCCTGGATCTGGCGGCCCATCCGCAGCCTTCGTCAATGAAGATCATGATTCAACCCGGCAGTCTTTGGGAAGGAAACCCGCAGTGAATGGAAAAATGACCGCTGCCGTCCTGTACGGTAAAGAAGACCTTAAGATTGAAAAAGTGCCCATCCCGCGCGTGGGAGACGGCGAGGTTCTGGTCAAAGTCCAAGTCGCCCTGACCTGCGGTACCGATCTCAAGGTGTTCCAACGCGGCTATCACGCCCGCATGATCGTTCCTCCCGCCCTGTTCGGCCACGAATTGGCCGGGGTCATCGAGGAAGTCGGTGCCGGCGTCACTGGCTTCAAGAAGGGCATGCGCGTCGTCGCCCTCAACTCCGCTCCGTGCCAAATGTGCTTTTACTGCTCCAAGCATCAGGAAAACCTCTGCGAAGATCTCCTCTTCAACAACGGCGCTTACGCGGAATACATTCGCGTCCCCCGCCGCATCGTTGAAGCCAATATGCTCATTATCCCAACCGGCGTGAGCTTCGAAGACGCGGCCATGACCGAGCCTCTGGCCTGCGTACTGCGGGGCCTGCATGAGACCGGAGTCGAGATCGGCGACACCGTCACCATCCTCGGCGGCGGCCCCATCGGCCTGATGTTCGTGCAGGTCGCGCGCGCCATCGGCTGCAACGTGATTTCCGTGGTCAAGCGCGACGGCCAAGTCGAAGCCGCCAAGCATATGGGCGCGCATGAAATTATCCAAACCACCAAGGTGACGAGCGTGGTCGATGCTGTCCGCGCGCTGTCTCCGAATAAACGTGGGTGCGACGTCGTCATCGAAGCCGTCGGCAAACCGGAAGCGTGGGAGTGGGCGGTCGACATGGTCCGCAAAGGCGGCACTGTGAATTTCTTTGGCGGCTGCGCCAGTGGAACGAAAGTGCAGCTCGAAACCAATCGCCTGCACTATTCCGAAATCACTCTCAAAGCCACCTTCCACCACACCCCGGAAACGGTTCGCCGGGCCTTCGGATTGATTGCGGCAAAAAAGATTCGCCCCACCGACTACATCACCGGCGAGGCGCCGCTGTCGCGCCTGCAGCAGGTTCTGCGGCACATGCTCAACCGCGGCGGCGACATCAAAACCGCAATCATCCCCGGCCACTGATGTTTTTGGGTGGCGCAGCGCTTCAGCGCTGCGATGAAAAAAGGAAGTCTTGTCATCCTGAGCGAAGTAACTGGATCGCGAATACGGTCCAATTACGCAGTCGAAGGATCCCTGAAGCCACCGTGCTTTCGCAAGAGCGGAAAGGAATTGCTGATTGTCGATTTTTGATTGCCGATTGTTGATTGAGAACGGGACGCTTGAACTGGTTGCCTTTTAATCAACAAACCAAAAACCAACAACGTCTTAAGACTGTGACTAACCTCGGCACTGTAAACACGCACTTGCTCAGCGGATGGAGTCGCCTTCCGGCGCACTACGCGATTCCTGCGGATGCTCCTACTCCGACCGAGGCCCGTGAATACTGCGCGCGCCTCGCCCGCACCCACTACGAAAATTTTTCGGTTGCTAGCTGGTTTCTTCCCCGCCGCCTGCGTCAGGATTTCTTCAACGTCTACGCCTACTGCCGCATCTCCGACGATCTCGGGGATGAAGTCGGCGACGCGGCCGCATCGCTGGAATTGCTGGATGAATGGCAGCGCGAGCTGGATGCCTGCTACGAAGGCAATCCGAAGCATCCTGTGTTCGTTGCGCTCGCGGAGACGGTTCGGCTCTACGACATTCCCAAGCATGAGTTTTCTGACCTGCTCATTGCTTTCCGCCAGGATCAAACCGTCACCCGCTTCGAAACTTTCAACGACGTCCTGGCCTACTGCCGCTATTCCGCCAATCCCGTCGGCCATCTCGTGCTGTACCTCTGCGGATACCGCGACCCCGAGCGCCAGCAGCTCTCCGACTTCACCTGCACGGCACTGCAACTCGCCAACTTCTGGCAAGACGTCAGCGTCGACTACGCCAAGGGCCGAATTT
>Ga0181523_10004556_pt1 | contig 11908 bp, 9 predicted proteins | sample PEATcosm2014_Bin_43_FD_119752 | JGI IMG/M metagenome (GOLD analysis project Ga0181523, IMG submission 119752) | Peatland microbial communities from MTU Mesocosm Facility, Houghton, MI, USA - PEATcosm2014_Bin05_30_metaG | ecosystem: Environmental > Terrestrial > Soil > Wetlands > Peat | place... | reverse complement strand
CGACAATCCGTTTATTGCCGTGGTTGATGACGTAGGGCAGATCGACGTTGAAGACATCGCCGTACCAGCGGTAGCCGGCGTCGGCGAGCAGTGTTGCCGTTGAGGGCTTCGAGGTGCCGCGCGGCGACAGCCAGCCGCGCACCGGCTTGCCTGAGGCCTGCGCAAGAAGCTCGGTGCAGCGGGTGATGTTTTTGCGTTCCTCCTCGTCCGAGAGCAGCGCCGGAACCACGTCCATCGCATAGGAGTGCGACAGCACTTCATGGCCGTTATCCGCGATCGCCTTGACGGTCGCCGGCGAGCGCTCGGCGATGACGGCGTTGGTCATGACACTCGCCTTGGCGCCGTGGCGCGCAAAGCCATCCATCAGCCGGTGGATACCCACCTCGACGCCATACGCGGCCCAGGAAATCGCCATGGTGTCGAGGACTCCGGCCGGCAGCGGATTGCCCATCGGGCTGATGCCGGGCGCCTTGCCGTCCGACCACGCTTCGAGACAGACGTTGAACACGACAGCGATACGCTTGCCGTTTGGCCAGTCCCAGTTCGGCTTGTTCTTCATTCACGGCTCCGGACGCAAAACTCGGTCGGTGCCAGTGTTAAATCACAGGAGGGTTCGCCGCGTCGAGGGACTCGGTCACGCGCTGCGGGCCTGCGGGTGCGGGCTCATGAGCCACGTGCCCGTGACGACCAAGAGCGCAAGCAGCGCCGGCGCGATGGCAAGCGTAAGACTGGCCGCGGCGACCGCGGCCGTGGCGGCCCAGCCGATCGAGGAAAACGCCTCGGCGAAAGTCGCCAAACGCGAGGAGACCTGGCGGCGGCGGAATTGGCTGCGTTTGGACTGGCTGCGGAACCAGAGCTGGATCGAGGTGGCCGCCGCCGCGGCGATGAAGATACCGGCGGTTGTGACCAGCGCGTGCCACGGCGAGGCGATGGCGAGCACCGCGACCAGCGGCGCAAAAACCATTGCGACGATGCCGAGCACGGCTTCGATCTTGGCCCGCACAATGAAGCGGCTCGGTACCGGAGCCGAAGCCACGAGATCGGGCGCGTCCTCACCCGAGATCGCAAGCCAGGCAAGACCGCCGGCAAGCTGGCCCGCCGCCATCACCAGCACCGGCACCAGCAACTGGTAGGCGCCATTGCCGTCATTGAAGCTGCGCCACAGCAGCACTGCCGGCGGGATGAGGTAAAGCATCTGCATCAGGGTCTGCGAGACCAGCCAAGGATCGCGGCGCAACAGGGTCCATTCCTTGGTCCGCAGCGCACGCCGCGGCGACATCGCCCGAAAGACCGTGGAGCGCCGAACCTGAATGACCGCAGACGCGTCCACGCCAGCCGCGGTGATGGCGTATTCGCCGAAGCGCGGCGCGACGACCGCGATGGTGGCCGCGAGCAGCGCTAGACTTGCGGCAAGCACGCTTAGAAGCGCCGTGACGTCGCCGAGGGCTGCGCGTGCCGGCCACCAGACAATACTCGTCACCTCGGGCAGGTGCGCAAGCAAGATTTGTGACTGCAGCACCGATATTCGTGAGACGGTGCCGTAGGACAAGATCGCCGCGATTTGCAGGCCGATGACGAAGGCGGCGCCGATCACGGCCGCGACAACCTGTGCAACAAATCGCGTACGTTTCGCACCGATGATCCGAAACAGCGCGACGCTGAAGCCGACCGCGAGCGCCGTCGCGGTGGCGCCCATGGCGGCAATCAGCCCGTAGGCGCCGAGCCAGCGCCAGCCGCCGCGAACGATCAAGATATTGATGAACGGCGCCGCGAGCGGCAGCGCCATCATTGCCATCGATACCGCCACCGTGGCGATACGCACCGCGAAGATTTTTTCCGTGGCCGCCGGCGAAGCTAGAATCAGATCGAGATCGGACCGCGAGTAGAAGGCGCGCGTCGTCGATTCCATCGCCTGAGATATCATCAGAAGCCAGGACAGCAGCACGCTTGCGGTGATGCCGACCAAAGTTGCCTTGTCGGGCATGGCGGCGGCATAGCGGCCGACCATCCAATAGGCGACGAAATGCATGAAAATCACGAAGATCGTGATGGCGATGACGGCGCGGCGCAGGCGCCTGCGCCGGCCGCCGCTCATCATCGCAACCCAGTCGCGCCAGGCGAGGCGCCACTCATGCCGGGCGAACCAGACGGCGCTGCCGGGGCTCGCAATCATGCCGCTTCGGCAGGCGCGGCGACGAGCGCGAGAAACGTATCTTCAAGGCTCGCGCTGTTGCTCGCGGCCGCGCCCGACGCTTGGCTTTTACCGGCCTTGAGCCGCAACTCTTCGAGCGTGCCCTCGGCAATGAGCTTGCCGTGGACGATGACGCCGATGCGGTCGGCCATGCGTTCGGCGACTTCAAGAATATGCGTGGTCATGATGACGGTGCCGCCGGCGCGAACGCGTTCGCGCAAAACGCTTTTTACCTGGCGGGCGGAACCGGCATCGAGCCCGGTCAGCGGCTCGTCGAGAATGATCAACTGCGGCTCGTGAATGAGCGCGCCGGCGAGCGCCACTTTTTGCCGCATGCCCTTGGAGAAACCCTCGCAGCGTTCTTCCGCATGCGGCGCGAGTTCGAGCCAATCCAGGAGTTCTTGCGCGCGCGGTCCGGCTAGCGCCGGCGCCAGGCTCCACAACCCGGCGACGAATTCGAGGTATTCTCGCGGCGTGAGCTTGTCGTAGATCATCGGCTCATCGGAGATCCAAGCCATCACCCGCTTTGCCGCCACCGGATCGGCGAGCGCATCGATGCCGTCGACGCGGATCGTGCCGGCGTCGGGCCGCAGCAAGCCCGCGATCATGCGCAAGGTCGTGGTCTTGCCGGCGCCGTTCGGGCCAAGCAACGCATAAAACTCGCCGCAGCGCACATGCAAGTTCAGCCCGTCGACCGCGGGCCGGTCGAAGCGCTTGGTAAGGTCAATAACTTCCAGGGCGAATGGCGGCGCGACATGCTGCATGCATCCGGAAGCTAATCGGTGAAAGTTTCGGCCTCATGAATCGGACGCCTCGAATTTCGTGTGTCCATTCAAAGGGTAATGCGGTCTATCTGCTCAAGATCCGCCGCCGACAGCGCCCAGCCGACGGCGGCAATGTTCTGCTCGATCTGCTCCGGCTTGGTGGCGCCGGCGATGATACTGGCAATAAACGGCCGGCTGGCGAGCCAGCTCATGGCCAGTTCAAGAAGCGTATGGCCTTGCGCGGCGGCGAAGCCGTGCAGCGCCTCGACAATCCGCCAATTGCGCCCACTGAGCGCCCTGCCGACGTGACGGGCGCTCGTAGCAAGCCGGGAACCCGGCGGCAGCGGTGCGTTGTGTTGGTATTTTCCGGTCAGCAAGCCGCTCGCCAGCGGAAAGTAGGGAAGCAGCCCGAGACCACGCGCACACATGACAGCGACGCGATCTTGTTCAAGATCGCGGTCGAGCAAATTGTATTCGTCTTGGCATGAGACGAATGACGCGAGCCGGTATCGCTCCGCAGCGTGCTGCGCCTCTTCGATCTGTGCCGCCGAGAGATTGGAGCAGCCGATGAAGCGGACCTTGCCGGACTTCACCAAATCGTCCAACGCGCGCAGCGTTTCTTCGATCGGCGTTTTCGCGTCGGGCCGATGCAGCTGATAGAGATCGATCCAATCGGTGTTGAGCCGCCGCAAGCTTGCTTCGACCGCCTGCACGATGTGGCGGCGCGATGCCCCGCGAAGCGTGCCGGCGTCGTCCATCGGCAAACCGAATTTGGTCGCCAGAACGATGTCCTTGCGCCGAGCGCCGAGGACCCTACCCAAGATTTCCTCGGAGCCGCCCTTGTTGCCGTAGGCATCGGCGGTGTCGATCAACGTGATGCCGAGATCGAGCGCCTTGTCCAGAACGAGCCGCGAAGCGTCGTAACCGATGCGGCCGCCGAAATTGTTGGTACCAAGCCCGACGAGGGAAACCTCCGGACCCGACGCTCCGAGCTTGCGTTTTTGCATGCGCTTGGACCGCGCGCCGCCCGTTCAGCCGCTGACGTTGTAAGCGGCGAGCGCCGCCATGTTGACGAGCTGGGCGTCTTTCGCGGACAGCGGCACGATCTGCACCGAGCGATCGAGCCCGACAAGCATAGGGCCGATCACATTGGCGCCGCCAAGCTCCATCAGCATCTTGGTCGAGATCGACGCGGAATGAAACGCCGGCATGATCAGCACATTGGCGGGACCGGACAGGCGACAGAACGGATAGGCCTCGCGCAACTCCATGTTCAACGCCACGTCGGCGGCCATATCTCCATCGTACTCGAAATCGACATGGCGCAGATCCAACAGGCGCACCGCCTCCTGCACGCGGTCCGAACGCTCGCCCGCCGGATGGCCGAATGTCGAGAACGCGAGCAATGCAAGGCGAGGCTCGTAGCCGAGCGAGCGAGCGACGCGCGCCGCTTCAACCGCGATATCGGCGAGGTCGGACGCGGACGGCATTTCGGTCACTGCCGTGTCGGCGACCAGCACGGTGCGGCCGCGCGCCAGCACAAGCGAAACACCCATCACGCGGTGCCCGGGCTTTGGATCGATGCAGCGCCGTACGTCTTCAAGCGCGACGGAGAAATTGCGGGTGACGCCGGTGACCATGGCGTCGGCATCGCCGAGCGCCACCATGCAGGACGCGAAGTGGTTGCGGTCCTGATTCACCAAGCGCTGGCAGTCGCGTTGCAGAAAACCGTGACGCTGCAGCCGTTCGTAGAGATAAGCGGCATAGGCGGCATTGCGCGAAGACATCGCGGCGTTGATGATTTCGATATTGCCGCCAAGCTCGACGCCGAGCGTCTGCGCGGTCTCACGCACGGCCCGTTCGCGGCCGACCAGAAGCGCCGAACCCAATCCCTGGTGCACGAAGGTAGCCGCCGCGCGGATCACTTGTTCCTCTTCGCCCTCCGCGAAGACGACGCGCCGCGGCCGCCGGCGCAGCCGTTCGTACACCCCTTGCAACACGCCGGCGATCGGATCGAGACGGCTGCGCAATTGCTGCCGATAGGCGTCCATATCGGTGATCGGCTTCCGCGCGACTTTCGTGTCCATCGCCGCCTGTGCGACCGCCGGCGGAATGTCGGAAATCAGCCGCGGATCGAACGGCACCGGGATGATGTAGTCGGGTCCGTATTTCGGCCGCGCGCCATAGGCGGCGGCGACCTCGTCGGGAACGTCGGCGCGGGCGAGCGCGGCCAGCGCGTGCGCCGCCGCGATCTTCATTTCCATATTGATCGCGCGCGCGCGCACATCGAGGGCGCCGCGGAAGATGTAGGGAAAGCCGAGCACGTTGTTAATCTGGTTCGGATAGTCGGAGCGGCCGGTCGCCATGATGGCGTCCGTGCGCACCTCGGCCACTTCCTCCACCGTGATCTCAGGATCGGGATTCGCCATGGCGAAGATGATCGGCCGGTCCGCCATCAATTTCACCATGTCCTTTGTCACCGCACCCTTTGCCGAAAGACCGAAAAACACATCGGCGCCGGCCAGCGCATCGGCGAGCGTGCGCGCCTTGGTCTTGACCGCAAAACCCGATTTCCACTGATTCATGCCGTCGGTGCGGCCCTCGTAGATGACACCCTTGGTGTCGCAGAGGACGAGGTTTTCCGGGCGAAAGCCGATGGCGCGGAGAAGTTCCAGACAGGCGATGCCGGCGGCCCCGGCGCCGTTGCAAACGAGTTTGGTCGTTGCGACTTCGCGGCCGGTAAGTTCGAGGGCGTTGATCAGGCCGGCGGCGGCGATGATGGCGGTGCCATGCTGGTCGTCATGGAAAACCGGGATGTCGAGCAATTCGCGCAGTTTCTGCTCGATGATAAAGCACTCCGGCGCCTTGATGTCTTCGAGATTGATACCGCCCCATCCCTTGCCGAGAAATTTGACGCAATTGATGAACTCGTCTGGATCTTCGGTAGAAACTTCAAGGTCGATGGAATCGATGTCGGCGAAGCGTTTGAACAGAACCGCTTTGCCTTCCATCACCGGTTTTGCCGCCAGCGCGCCGAGATTGCCAAGACCGAGAATGGCGGTGCCGTTGGTGATGACCGCGACGAAATTGCCTTTGGTCGTGTAGTCGAAGGCTTTGGCCTCATCCTCGGCGATGGCGAGGACCGGCACCGCGACGCCTGGCGAATAAGCCAGCGAGAGGTCGCGCTGCGTCGCCATCGGCTTGGTGGCGACCACTTCGAGCTTCCCCGGCCGGCCTTGGCTGTGAAACAGCAGCGCTTCTTGGTCGGTAAAGGTCGGCCGGTGCGATGGGCCGCCGTTTTTGGAAGCCATTTCAATTCCCTACTGGTGGTGCCGAGACAATCCGGGACGGGCGAACGGGACCTTATGAAACCAGCGGCTTGTGCTCAAGAGAGGGCCGGCGGGCGATTCCGCGGGTGGCGCCGCCGTGGTGAAAAAAGCGCCGCATTGAACAAGTGCGCGCGGCGGGGTAATGGCTGGCTCTCAGCGATCTACCCGCCGGTCCATCAGCATCGTCATGATCAGATTCCTGCTTCGTTTTATCGGTCTTTGCCTGCTTGCTACCGCGTTTGTGTTCTTGGTCTATGACGGGACCAAATCCATCGCCAATCATGACGTCATCTACACCAAGGTCGTCGATGTCTGGGCCATAATCGACCAGAACAGCCTGAATTCGGTCCAAAGCTGGCTGAAGGTGAAAGTCGCCTGGGCTTGGGACCCCTACCTGCAAAGAGTCTTCGATCTTCCGGCCTGGGTCGTCATCGGAATCGTCGCCACGATCCTGATCCTACTCGGCCGCAAAAAGAAGCCGCTCATCGGCTACGCGCGCGACTAAAATCGGTCACCCGTCGCGTCGGGAGGAGGAGCGAAATGCCGGGCTACGACTACATCATCGTCGGCGCCGGATCTGCGGGCTGCGTTTTGGCGAACCGGTTGAGCGAGGACACCGCCGCGAGCGTTCTCCTCATCGAGGCCGGCGGCCGCGATTGGCATCCTTACATTCACATTCCGCTCGGCATGGGCCGCATGCACGAGCACGGCATGTTCGACTGGGGCTACCGGACCGACCCCGAGCCGAACCTCAATAACCGGCGCATCGAGGCGATGCGCGGTAAAGTTTTGGGTGGCTCGTCCTCCATCAATGTCATGGCCTATACGCGCGGCAACCCCGGCGACTACGACCGCTGGGCGCAAAAGGGCGCGCGCGGCTGGTCCTATGCGGACGTGGTGCCCTACTTCCGGCGCTGCGAGACCTGGCAGGGCGGCGAAGACGCCTGGCGGGGCGGCACAGGGCCGCTCGGCACCGAATTCGCCAAGACCCAGGACGCACTTTACGACGCCTGGCTCACCGCCGCGAAAGCATCCGGTTATCCGCTCACGGCGGATTATAACGGCCAGCAGCAGGAAGGATTTGGCCGCGGCCAATTCACCATCCGCGGCGGCCGGCGCTCATCCTCCGCCAACGCCTTCCTCAAGCCGATCCGCGGGCGGACGAACCTCACCGTCGCGGTGAACGCACAGACAACGCGCATCACTCTTGATGGCACGCGCGCAACCGGCGTCGAATACGTCCAAGACGGTTCGACTCTGCGCGCCAGCGCGATGCGAGAAGTCATCCTTGCGGCCGGGGCTTTCAATACTCCGCAGCTGTTGATGCTGTCCGGCATCGGGCCCGCGGATCACTTGCGCGGCTACGGCATCACTGTCGCCGCGGACTTGCCGGTCGGCCGCAATCTTCAAGACCATCTCGGCGCCTACATGACTTACACAAGGCCGCGCCCAGGCACGTTCCACCGCGAGATGCGGTTCGACCGCATGGCGCTGAGCATGATCCGCGCCTACCTGTTCGGCAGCGGACCGGGCACGGTGGTGCCGGGTGGACTGCACGCCTTCATCAAGACGCGGCCGGAACTCGCGGTGCCCGATATCGAGTTCATGTTCCGCGGTACATCGCATGATCCTCATTTGTGGTTTCCGCTGATCCGTCCGGCCTTTCTCGACGGTTTCGGCATCCGTCCGACGCTGTTGCATCCCGACAGCCGCGGCGAGCTTTTGCTCGGTTCGCCGGATCCGCTCGCGCCGCCGCGCATCGTCTACCGCTTCTTCACTGCGCCGAACGACCTGCCGACGCTGCGCGAGGGATTTAAGCGGGCGCGCGAACTCGCCTTTCATAAAGCACTCGATCCCTATCGCGGCGAAGAAATCGGACCGGGGCTCAAGGTTAAAACCGACGACGAGATCGACGACTGGCTCAAGAAGGTGGTGATCACCGCGCATCATCCTTGCGGCACGTGCGCGATGGGCCCCGACGGCGCCCTCGACTCCGATCTGCGCGTGCGGGGCATCGAGCATTTGCGAGTTTGCGACGCGTCGGCAATGCCCGATCTCGTCTCCGCTCACATCAATGCCTGCGTGCTGATGATGGCCGAAAAGGCTGCCGACCTTATTCGCGGCCGGCCGCCGCTGCCGCAAGCGGAGGCGGCCTGACGTCAAGCCGCGTAAAGAGAATGCCCGTGCGACGCCTCGCTGCGATTTTGGCAATCGTCGCTGTTACGCTGGTGCTCGTCCCCTACGCGATCGCGCCATTTTACCGGTTTATCGACCCGGTTTCGATGCCGATGCTGTGGCGCTTTGCGACCGGCGCGCGGGTCGAACGGATCGTCGTTCCGCTTTCCCGAATCTCGCCGGCGCTGCGGCTCGCGGTGATCGCCGCCGAAGACGGCAGCTTCTGCCACAATCCCGGTATCGATCTCGGCGAGATACGCGAGGCCTTGGAACAGTCGAACGACAACATCGCCGAGTCCCGCGGCGCCTCCACCATCACACAGCAGATCGCGAAAAATCTGTTCCTGTGGCAGGGCCGCAGTTTTATCCGCAAGGCGCTCGAAATTCCGCTCGCGCTCTGGCTCAACCTGGTCTTGCCGAAGCGGCGGATTCTGGAAATCTATCTCAATCTCGCCGAATGGGGCCCTGACGGCGAGTTCGGCGCGGAGGCCGGCGCGCGCTGGGCGTTCGACAAATCGGCGCGCAATCTCACCGCCTATGAAGCCGCCGAACTCGCCGCGATCTTGCCGAATCCGGTGCTGCGCAGCGCTCAGTCGCCAAGTGTCCTGGTTCGCAGGCTTGCCGGCATTTATGCCCGCCGCGCGGCCCATTTTAGCCAGCTCGATGCTTGCGTAAGAGGCCCCTAGCGTTGCCCCTAGCCTAGCAGCGATCATTCTTCTATAAGCCCGGCATTCCGAGCAAGGCGAGCTATACAAGAGGAGAGCGTTCCCATGGCCGTTCCGAAAAGAAAGACCTCGCCGTCCAGGCGCGGCATGCGCCGGTCGGCCGATGCGCTGAAGGCTCCGACTTATGTCGAAGACAAGGATTCCGGCGAATTGCGCCGCCCGCACCACATCGATCTCAAGACCGGGATGTATCGCGGCCGGCAAGTCCTGACCAAGAAGGCGGAAGCCTGAGACTACGGCGCCGTCCGCCGGCCGCCGCTTTGCCATACGGTTTCGGACGAGAGAGCTATGTGACGAAAAGAGTCACGTCATGTTCGTGCTTGGCTTTCCGCTGCTTCTGGTTCCATTCGCCGTTTACAACATGATCGCCTTTCTCACGCCGGGCGTGAGCTGGACGGCGCCCGTGGCTACCGTACACATGATGTCGGGACGGGATTGGGTGCTGACCTGGGAGGACACGCTCCTCGCCTTCGCTATTTTTTTGCTCTGGATCGAAATAATCAAGTCGACCCGAATCGGGACGCGGGGCGTCATGGACCACATCCTGGCGATGGCGCTGTTCATCGTCATGCTGGTTGAATTTCTGTTGGTGCCGCAGGCCGCGACGTCGACGTTTTTTTTGCTGATGGCCATTGCCTTGGTCGACGTCCTCGCAGGCTTCATCGTCGGCATGCGCAGCGCGCAGCGCCAAGTCGAGATTGAAGGGCCCGAGCGGCCCTAACGCGCCAGAACTCAGTGTCTTTGCGTCACAGCGAGCGGCAGACCGAGCGGCCCGGCGCTGTCGGCCATTGGCCGAGTGCGCGATAGGCCGCGGTCGCCTGTTGCGGTTCGGCCCGGCGGCGCGCGCGGGTCTGCGGCGCCTGCGCGGCTGTGGCGATCAGATGGGCAATGAAATCGGCATGCGCCCGTATATTCGCGCGCGGAGGTCCGCCGTCTCGGCCGATCGGTGCAAGCGGAACAAGCGGAACAAGCGCGTTGCGCAAGGGCGTCTCCTGTCCCGGAATGGGACGCTGCTGGCCTATGGCCCGAGGATCGCAAGCGGCGTGCCGGCTTACCGAAATATTTAAATTGTTGACGATACGGTGGCCGTGAACCCGCCGTCTGCCGGCGTCATCCGCGAACCGCACCAACTCCCCACGAGGCGACCGTGACCGAGAGCGGTCCACGCGATCAATTACCTCCCGGAAATTCCGGCGAGGCGGCGGCCGCGTCAGCGGGGCCCATCGCTCATCTCGAGGCCAGCCAAATCCTCGCCTCAGTGGGCGAGGTCGCTTACGACTGGCGCATCGGCACCGACGCGCTGCTCTGGAGCGGTAATGCTGCCCAAGTTCTTTTGTTCCGCGATATCGCGGCGGTTTCGAGCGGCCGCGCCTACGCGCAGCTTCTGGAGACCGAGAACGCGCAGGCCCGCTTCGATGCGGTCATGCAATCGGACAAGCGCGACGACGGCCGTGGCGTCCCCTATCAGATCCAATATTGCATCCGTCCCGATCCCGCGTCCGAGACCAAGCTGTGGGTCGAGGATACCGGCCGCTGGTTTGCCGGCCCCGACGGCCGGCCGGCGCTGGCGCACGGCGTGTTGCGCGTCATCAATGAGCGGTATGAGCACGAGCGCCGGCTTACTTACCTCGCCCGTCACGACGGCCTCACCGGCGAATTGAACCGCCATCACCTGAGCGAAGTTCTCGAAGACACGATCGAAGAAGCTTTGCGCTTTCGCTCGTCGTGCGGATTTCTCTTGATCGCGATCGATAATCTGGCGCGCATCAATGAGTCGTACGGCTTCGACATCGCCGACCAGGTGATTGCTGCGGTGGCCAAGCGCCTGCGCAGCCGAAAGCGCGGCAAGGATACGCTCGGCCGCTTCTCCGGCAACAAATTCGGCCTGGTATTGTGCGACTGCACGCCCGACGATATGGCGATCGCCGGCGAGCGCATGCTCGCCGGGGTTCGCGACGAGATGATCTCGACCAGCGCCGGCCCGATATCGGTCACCGTCACCATCGGCGGAGTCACGGCGCCGCGTCATGCCCGCAGCGTCGCCGAAGTCCTCGCCCGCGCCCAGGAGAGTCTGGATACCGCCAAGGGCCGGCGCCGCGGCTCATTCCAAGCCTACCGGCCCAATATCGAACGCGAGGCCCTGCGCCGCGAAAACGCTCGCGCCACCGATGAGATCGTTGCCGCGCTCAATGATCGGCGCATCTTCCTAGCCTACGAGACCGTGGCCGCGGCAAGCGATCGGCAGCCCGCGTTCTACGAATGCCTGATGCGGATCCGACGGACCGACGGCGGCCTGATCGCGGCAAACGACATTGTTCCGGTCGCGGAACGGCTCGGGCTGGTGCGCTTGCTTGATTTCCGCGTCCTTGAGCTCGTCATCGATGAGATGGCGGCGGCGCCCACCCTGCAGACGAGTTTCAACGTGTCGCCGGCCTCAACCACCGATCCCGATTGGTGGTCGGGACTGGGCTCGCTGCTGCGCGGCCACGCCGGTGTCGCCGAACGTCTGATCGTCGAAATCACGGAAAGTGCGGCAATCCAGGACGTCGATGAGACCCGCGGTTTCGTTACGCGCGTCAAGGATCTCGGCTGCCGGATCGCGATCGATGATTTCGGCGCCGGCTACACGTCGTTCCGCAATCTGCGCAAACTCGGCGTCGATATCGTGAAAATCGACGGCGCCTTTGTGCAGCACATCATGCGCTCGGAGGACGATCGCGCCTT
>Ga0181523_10004553_pt1 | contig 11910 bp, 16 predicted proteins | sample PEATcosm2014_Bin_43_FD_119752 | JGI IMG/M metagenome (GOLD analysis project Ga0181523, IMG submission 119752) | Peatland microbial communities from MTU Mesocosm Facility, Houghton, MI, USA - PEATcosm2014_Bin05_30_metaG | ecosystem: Environmental > Terrestrial > Soil > Wetlands > Peat | place... | reverse complement strand
GGGGCACAAGCAAACGGGCTCCCACCTTACACCGAACATCCTTCCTACACAGCATCGGCACGAGCCGTAGCAACCAGCGAGAGAATTCAATGAGCAGGGTGTCAGGTTGGAGTACACGCTAACTTGGTGTCAACCATCGGGCTGAATTGTGTTGGACTAGGCTCGTAAATCGGTTTCTTGACACCATTGCGGCAAAGGTCTTGAGTTCATCCTGACACTTTGTTCTCGGAGGAAAAGATGACGGCAGCAGCCGCAGCACGGAAGCACAACAAGCTGGTCGCATACATTCGCGTTTCCTCAGTAGACCAGAACACTGAGCGGCAGCTTGAAGGCGTCCAGAGCTTATCGCCAGACAAGATATTCACCGACAAGTGCAGCGGTAAGGACACCAAACGTCCTCAGCTTGAGGCAATGCTTTCTTATGTTCGCGAGGGGGATACGCTGGTGGTTTTTTCCCTCGACAGGTTGGGACGCAACTTTGACAACCTGCGGACGCTGGTCACACAGTTGAATGGCCGTGGTATCGCCGTTCAGTTCCTGAAAGAGAATCTGACGTTCACTGGAGACGATAGCTCGATGAGCAAGCTACTGTTCAACATGCTGGGGAGTTTCGCAGAGTTCGAGCGGTCGCTTATACGGGAACGCCAGCGCGAAGGAATCGCCGTGGCCAAGCGAGCCGGAGTGTACCGTGGGCGCAAGCCTTCGCTGACGGCTGAACGCGCAGAAGACCTCCGCAGGCGGGTCGCTTCTGGGGAAAAGAAGGCTGGTCTGGCGAGGGAATTCGGTATCAGCCGAGAGACAGTGTATCAGTACCTACATGCGTAACGGCGTTGACGCCAAACACTGCCGTCCCCCTGCCGTTTTCCACATTGCACATACAGGGATGGTCGGGTTGTTGATTCTGCCGTGTGGGTTGGCTGGCATCGACATTACCTTCGGTGTAAGAAGCAGCACTACAGCCCCCTCAGCAGCCGCCAGCGTTGTCACTTGCTTGTGCGTCAGCGGTCACCTGACAAACCGCCAGCCGAAGGCGTGAAATCCCGTTAGCCCACCGTCGACAATCTCTTGTCGCATGCACGAAAGGAGCGCCACATGCACCGCATGAGTACCAGCATTGCTTTTGTTCTCACCGCGCTGTTTCTGGTTTCCATCAGCCCAGCGCAACAAACATCAACACCCTCTCCCAACATTCATATTGATGGGCCAATCATCGGGGGCGATGGCACAAAGAATTACGTTCCCCTCTGGCTCACGCCCAACTACTTGCAGAGTTCCGTGATTTATCAGGCAAGCGGCGGAAACATTGGAATTGGAACCACGACACCAGCCGCAACACTGGACGTTAACGGCGGCATTAATGCTGCCAAGACCTATGGAATCGGCGGCACCAGCGTTCTGAGTATTGGCAGTGGGGTTGACAATAACCTGTTTCTCGGAGTGGGAGCAGGGGAGTACAACATTACAGGGCGGGGAATATCCAACACCTTCACCGGCTTCGGGGCTGGCTACGGCAACCTGACTGGTTTCAACAACACCTACACCGGCGCATATGCTGGCTCAAACACCACCACCGGCTCCTACAATACCTTCACCGGCGGTGCTGCTGGCATATATAACACCGGCTCCGAAAATACATTCACCGGCTCTCTGACCGGCTTCAGCAACACCAGCGGCGGCAACAATACTTTCACCGGCGAAACGGCTGGCGAGTACAACACCAGCGGCGGCGCCAATACCTTCACCGGCCAGTCGGCTGGCTTCAACAACGCCACGGGCAACAGCAATACCTGTTCTTCTCTCCCAATTTCATTTAGGACGATGACCGCGATACCGAAGGAAAGAAGCACCCCAGCAACGACTCTTCGGAGGAGTCTGTTGCGTTCGACTCTGGAGATGAACTCAGGCACAAGATAACCCAGCCCCGCCAAAGCCAACAAGACAACTGAAAGGTCGGGAGTTATGTTCCGTAGTACATGCAAGTAGTGGATAAATACCGGATGCTGCGTCCAGAATGATGCAGTGCGCCATACCATTGCGTGGAACGCATGAACTAGATGGCGGCGATAAATAATGGTCAGAACTATAGCTGCGGCAACGATAGCAAGGCGAACAATGCTCGATTTATATACGACGCGAAGTCTTGCCAGCAGCACGCGAGGGTCTCCTCAAAGCCTAAAGTTGACATCCCGACTCGAAGAGTTTGCACGCATTACTTTTCTGAGTCAACAAGACAGTGAAACGATTTCTACATCACAGGCCAAATTGCTGAAAACAGGACGACGACGACCCCGTTTTCATACAGGGGGTTTCTTGGAGCGACTGTCCACAGCTTCGCAAATCAGGCGAAGCAATTGGCTAGGGTTACAGGCGACTTGATTCAGACCGCTATCAATTGGGCGCGGATGGGCACCAACATTGGATTGTCCCCCTCTGGGGGTCGTCCCTCTTGGAGGGTGGTGGCGGCACGTTTGTGGTTGGCGCAAGACCTCATCACTGCCCACTGCGGCATACGTCACTGACAAACCACCAGCCGCAAGCATGAAATTCTGATGGATGTCCTCGAACTGGAGGTGACAATCGTCGCTGGCACAATCTGGCGAATCAACTGAGTGCCCGTCAGCAACATCCGCCAGTCCAGCAACTACGGGCACTTGGAATCACTGTTATGCAGCGCGTTCGCCAATAGCAGTGAAGGCAATCGTCAAGTTTATGGAATACGAAAGCCCCTCAACGTTTCATCCTTGTAGAAGAGCGTCTCTCCCGGCTGGAGAGGGTCGTTCCACAGACCCTCGTTCAGAGGTAGGAGAGCGAGGAGAACGAAGTAGCGGGACAGTCCGCCATCAGTGGCTCAGGAGCACGACTAACGCCGCAAGCAGCCAATAACAATAAGGAGCAATCGCAATGAAACGTGCAAGTTGGACAGTTATTGCACTCACGATTTTGTTTTTGCTGACCATCGCAGTGCAGGCGCGGACCTTCAGCGTGATTCACACTTTCACTGGGGGGTTGGACGGGGCATATCCTAACGGCTTGACTATAGATAGAGCAGGGAATCTCTACGGAACGGCAGGGGAGGGTGGTAATAGTGGGTACGGCACCGTCTTCAAGCTGTCGCACAAGGGCTCTGGCTGGGTTTTCTCTCCGCTGTACAGCTTTCAAGGGGGCAACGACGGGCAGGAACCAGCAGCAGGGGTAACCATCGGTTCAAACGGAAGTCTCTACGGCACGACAATGCATGGGGGAGGAATTCGGGGCTGTTACTACCTATTGGACACCTGCGGCACAGTTTTCAATTTGAGACCCTCAGCGTCAGCCTGCAAAACTGCGTTCTGCTTTTGGAACGAAACCGTGCTTTACATCTTCGATGGGAGCAACGGAGCTTATCCCAGCAGTGCGGTGATTTTCGACCCAATGGGCAATATGTATTTCAACACGGAAGGAGACAGCTATCTCGTTCCTCCCGCTATCATCGAACTGACACCCTCGAATGGGAGCTGGAATGAAACCCTTAACTATCAGTTCATTCCTTACATTAACGGTCCAAACGGCGGCTTGGTTCTGGATACAACAGGCAACCTGTATGGAGTTGCTGGCGGCGGAACATACGGGTATGGGACTGTTTTCGAGTTGATTACGTCAGACTCTGGTTGGACAGAGAACATTCTCTACAACTTTCAGGGCGGCAGTGATGGCTCAGGCCCCACTGGCGGCGTGATCTTCGACCCTTCGGGCAACCTATACGGCGCTACCGCTAGCGGCGGCTCAGACGGCAACGGATGCGCTGGGTTGGGTTGCGGGACAGCTTTTGAACTAACGCCATCCTCTGGAGGGCAGTGGACAGAGAGCATTATTTACAGCTTCACAGGGGGGGCTGCTGCGTACTATTACGGACCCTACGCCAGCCTCACTATGGACGCTGCTGGCAACCTCTACGGCACGACGATCAGCGACGGCCCTTATGGGTTCGGCACGGCTTTCAAACTAACGCCCTCCTATTTTGGCTGGATCTATAGCGATCTTCACGATTTTACAGGCGGCAGCGACGGGGCATATCCGAGTAGCAGTCTCATTTTCGATGCCAACGGGAACCTCTATGGCACGACCGACGGAGGCGGCACGGGTGACGGCGTTGTCTTCGAGATCACGCCGTGAGAAACCTTGAGGCAGCGATATGCTGCTGCCTTCCTATATTTTCGGTACGCGCGGCTACATACTTCATAGTCAACGGGACGGCTTGCCCAAGGAATTCCTGTACCTGCTTTATATCTAACCCCCGGCCGAAGCAGCGTGGTTGCAAAGCTTGCCCTCAGGGTTTCATACCTCACCGTGGTCGTTAGCTGCGACTAAACTCCATGGAGAAGCTGGCGTGAATGTTACTGACGGGCATTGATTTGTTGGTCGGGATTGTGGCAACGACGTTAAGTTTATGGAATACCGCAGCTTCTCAACGTTCCATCCTTGTGGAGCAGGATTGGTGCGTCGAACAAAAGCGGAATGCAAGGACGACTTTTGGCTGAATGTCCTGTGATTACTTTCGTAACTGAGGCTGAGTCGTTGTCACTGACCCGTGTTCCCAGAAAGAGTAAGAGTAAAGGAGTAACGCGGCATCGTATTTCGTGAAGAATTGGCGCCACGATACGCCGCGAGGCCGCAGTGGGCTGCTCAGAGAATTAACGACCCTTTCCCATCTGGCCGACTCTGACAGCCCCTGCGGGTTTTCGTTTACTAAATCCATGGCGCATCTTGAGCAAGGTTGTCCAATGGGAAATTAGAGTCGTCGTTTCAATTTTGGGTACAGGTGGCACCAAGGAGGCTACTATGGGAAGCGTATACGTCGTGCAGGAGGACAGCAAATCTGAGCCGATGAAACCAGTCTTATGCACGGACGAAGACAAAGAACTTCAGCTCATCCTGCAGAACAACTTCAACCTGCTTCCCGGTGACCAAATCGACCCCGATTCTCCATGCCAGTGGATGCTTGTCAAGCGTGAAATGCCCGTGCCCGACCCCTCCACAGGAAGTGCTCGCTGGAGCATCGACTTCTTCTTCGTTGACCAGAGTGCGACACCGACATTTGTTGAGTGCAAGCGGTATCTCGACACCCGTGCGCGGCGAGAAGTTGTTGGGCAGGTTCTGGAATATGCTGCAAACGGCCAACATTACTGGTCTGCCGACGACATTCATGCACATGCTGATGCAACCGCCAAGGAGAACGGCACGTCAACCGATGAAGCGTTTCGCAAACTCCAGTCCGACGTGGATTCTGTGGACGATTTCTTTAAGGAGGTGGAGCGGCGTCTCAAGGCGGGTGAAGTGCGCCTAGTATTCTTTCTGGAGCAAGCGCCCACGGAACTGAAGAGGCTTGTGGAATTTCTAAACAGGCAGATGAATTCCGTCGAGGTACTGCTCGTAGAAGCCCGACAGTACCGCAGTAACGGCATCCGAGTTGTTGTCCCCACGTTATTTGGATTTACTGAACAGATACGCGAAATCAAACGCCAGATTTCGGCGGAGCGAGACCGTAGAACCGTCGCAGTCGATTGGGAGAGCTTCAGGGCCAATGCTGCGCAGAAAGGCTTAGACGAACAGAGTATCGCCGGAATCAAGAGGTTGTACGACGTTTCTAAGTCCCTGCAGGCCGACATAATCTGGGGGCGCGGTACAGTGACTGGTTCGTTCAGCCCCAAGTGGCCGTCAATCTGCCATACTGCTGCTCCGTTTTCTGTGTATGCAGACGGGAAGCTAGACATGCACTTTGCCTCCTTTCGTACAGAGAACGCCAAAACCTTTGGTGCGCTGCTGGCAAAGAAAATGACCGACGCTGGACTGGCGTTGCCGAACGACTACGCTTCGATATTTTTCACTTACCAGCCCGTTGATTGGCTCCCGAAGCTGGACAGGTTCATCGAGGCACTTGAGGATGCCATGCGTGGACAACAGTCAGGCGCTCCCCCCACGGTGAATCAGCATCCGTGAAGAGCCGTGTCCATTGTGCAAGCTCAATCGCTTGTGACACTCCTTGCCCCTGATGATGGAGGGTACATGGCATATTGCACAGCTTGTGGCCACACAATTCCGAATGATGCCCGTTTCTGCCGCTCCTGCGGAGCTTCGCAGGACGTGCAGATGTAGCACCTATCCCAACTCAATGTCACGGACTCTCGTGCCCGGAGAGAGTGAAAGTGACACGGCGTGGAGGCATTATGAACGACGGCGAGATTGTTTTGTGGGTCATCGGTGGCCTGTTGGCATTAGTGGTGTATTTTCTTCCCGCGATGATTGCCTTTTGGCGCGAGCATCATTACAAGTGGGTAATATTTGCGATAAATTTAGTCTTTGGCCTTACAGGTGTTGGTTATCTTGTGGCTTTCATTTGGGCTGTCTGGCCGCAGCAAACGGCAATCCTCGATTTCATCGCAAACGACCCGACAACAAATTCTCCCGAAGCGGGTCAGAAAATCTACGGGCAGATGGGAACAAATGTTCGAGCTTTTAACGAGGCAAGAGATGGCAGGAGTCTTGTTCTGCCACCGCAAATGGCGACAGCGCCACAAACGCAAGCCGAGTTATTTTGCTTCAATTGCGGCAAGCCCATGCGTTCAGGAGCACATTTTTGTGCTTCATGCGGTGTAGCTGTTTCGGGCTGACGAGGAATCGCAGTGTTTAAAGTATTCCAGACGAGTAGGCGATGCTTGGGGCGGCACTGAGTGCGACATTCAAGCCCGTTCAACGGAGGGTTTATGGCATTTTGCACATCGTGTGGTCAGCAACTTTCAGAGAGTGTCCGTTTTTGTGGCTCATGCGGGGCTCGGCCAGCCAAGGTCACGAGTTCGTCAACGCAGTATCAGCCAGCGTCCCGCTCCATCAGGAATGTAAGTGGTGCGGCGAGCTAAAGGAAGGGAAGGACCAATGAAAACAGTCGCGCTGCTCGTTACGCTGCTTTCCCTGCTGAGCGCAGCATTCGCTCAATCACCCGCATCGTCCGCAGACGACGCGTGCAAAAAAACCGAATACGCTGAGCTGAAAGATTCCCCCAAGAACCGCCTGCTCTCCACGTTCTGCCGTTATGAAGCCTTCAGAGACATCGAAGCCAAAGCGTTCGATGACTTTGAGGCTCTCGCTAAAAAATATGGCAATGACGGTGACGTCGACATGGCCCGACGCGCACTCGACAGTGCCAACAAGCATAGACTCCAATCTGCTCAGTGCTCGGACGAAGCGACAAGGGTGGCCAGAGCACTCGAAAGCGTCTACCACATCTCACGGCCAACACAGGCGGTCTGTGACGCAAGGATGAAGTAGAAACAACCGTTCACCCAACGCCCAGACCGCGAATGGCGGTCTTCTGTGCATAGGTCATCTTGGCCGTGTTCATTGGAGTGAGGCAGACCTCACGTTTCCTGTCCCAATTGCGGATGTACGGGTGATCCGCTTAAGTCTGCGGCGTGTACCCGCCCAGTGGGGCGACCCATAAACAGGTCAGTCTTTCACGTATTGGCACGGCGCTATGTGACGCTGATCACTGCATGATGGGACGAGAGGGGTGACAGTGGATGGCATAGCTGCAACGCAGTGGCGGAGGAAACATGACGAAGTCTGTTTTAGAAAATGATCTCCACGAAACGGGGCATGAAACTGCCTCGCACTTTGCACTGCTGGCTCCCGTGCCAGAAGTCCATCTGAAATCTGCACACCAAGCATCACTTGGAAGGGTCGCGTTCGGAACCAATGCTTTTGACACGTTCGACAAAGTCAAGAATCAGTTGAAGGGGATGCCAAAAGGGACGAAGGTGGACGTTTATCTTTACGCATCCCACACCGACTTTAATCCTGTGGTGTCGTGGCATGCCCTATATATAGGCTACGTTGACCACGAGACGGATTGTATTGAATATCGCCCCCCTTCAACGCAGGGCAATGGTGAAAATACACCAGATACGCCTTTCGGGATGTACTGGGAGGTCGAGAGCTTAACGCTTCTCGACAAACCGCTACCCTTGTCGGGTCTCACTGGCCTCGGTAACAAGAAGCCCTTCGGATATAGAGGAAAGTTCTTTGTTCCGGAGGGACCAATTCTGATCAAACATCCTTGACCCTCTCACTTGGAATTCTGGACAGCGATGTTCAAAGAGTCAGTGAAGAAGAGCAGAGAGGCCAGATTCCAAGCGGCAACGCACTTTGATTACAGTCGGCGAGACATCTATGCCAAGCTGGGAGTCGGCCACGGCACCGTTCGTTCGCGGCTGCGACGAGTAGCGTCACAGTGATCGGCAGAGTAGACAGCGCCTTGTGCTGCAAAGCTACCTGATTCGTTGGCGCATAGTTGATGGGATGCTGGGGATGAGAAAAGACTACCGTGACGAAGAAATGTTCAGTGATCCAGACCCGTCGAGTGATAACGAGAGTCCAGAATTCATAGATAAGGTCTTCCAAATGTATGAGGCGACGAATACGAAGCCGGAGACTATTGGAGACCCGAAGGAGCGGAAGCGGTACAGAAAGCGGCTTGAAAAGAACAGCAAGAACAAGAGTCCCTCCTGAAAGAAGTAAGGTGGACGGTTATGTCTCAGTGCGGGGAGAAAACCGCCAGCAGATATTGTCGTCACTCTGAGATGTTATCTTCCAAGCAATGATCCGACAGCTACGCCGCGCCGTAGCCCCGCACTCATCGATGACCTGAAGATGAAGGACTTTGTGACCTCGATTGCGTTTAGCGAAAAGGAGGTGTGCAGCCAGAAATTCTTGCGCGATTTCGCTGCTGCCTGTCGCAAGATGTCGCCGCTGGTCGAGTTCACGACGAGGGCGTTGGGGTTGAAATATTAGCGCGAGGAGGCACCACTAAAACGTTCGGCACCATTCACGAAGGGTGTAATATGTGCCTCCTAAGGATAACGAGCTTCTGTGATGGCCGCAGAATCAAAAATCATGCGGCAAGTTGTACGCACGGTGCGAGTAAGCACTTTTTTGTGCATTGTTATCTCGCATGTGGGCACATGGTCACGATGCACAAAGAAGACCCCGCCCCTTCCTCGATTGAATGCTGGGCCTGTGAAGAAGAAAGACACAGAGCGAAAAATGCCCCCAACGCGGGTTCGTAAACCGTCAGGGGCGGAGAAGCAATAGATGCGTGTGTGGAGCTTACGTCATGGCCGAATGAAGCGCAAGGACAAATGCCTCGTCGGGCTGGGCGCGTGCCCATACTTTGGGTTCCCTGCTTTGCCCCAAAAGTCAGAGCCAACGCCCAACCGATGAGGATTGTAAACCCCGGCAATAAGCCCGCAGGAATTGCCCCGGCCTGCCGTGGCGCACGCTAGAGAATCACGCGGCTACGGTTGCTGGTTGCGCTCGCTGGGAATGTAATGTTCACAGGAAATTAACACTGCCTTCAGGTAGCGGGTATTACGCTTTATAACAGAATGAAGTGGCGCGGCCTCCGGCGATTTCGGCCAGAGTTGCTGGAGGCCATTTTCCTCACCTTGCCGCTGGTATCCACCGCCGTACTCCTCGCCCAGCGGTAATCTCTATACGGCGTGTCCGAGATTCGGAATTCAGGAGTGCCCACGCTGACGCAAGCAACTACATGGGGGCGGCGGGGCGAACCGGGCCTCAAAAATCACAAACCCGCAGGTGGAATGTAGCTAACTCCAAACAAGTTTCCTGCGGGCCGCTTGATTCAGTTGTTAAAACCAGTATCGACAGACCGAGGGTCACTGTCGGTGACTGGCATCACTGGAAGATGTTTGGGAGGGTTCAACGGCCAGCCGCGAATTTTTGTCCACTCACAAAGTGGGCTAATGCTTTTGTGGTCACTCGTGACTACGAGGACAACGCCGAAAAAGTGTGTGTCGCTGGACACGTCACAGACATTCTCCCTTTGACAAACATCGCAATACCACCTCATCTTCAACACGGAAGCCTCCCTGTGACGAAGTGGGAAGGCGATGGGCACGGGGCGAAAGCAAGAAAGTGACCAGTCGGCGATGCTGAGCGACGACGACAAGGGTTGGCGAGTTACTCCAACTCAGCGGAAATCGCATACTCCCCAGACTCCCTGTCCCAGACAATTCGAAGAACATTGGGCTTGCAGCAAACCTGACAGTCTTCCACATAGCTCTGCTGCGTCCCCACGGAAGCGTCCACCACCGTCTCGTTCCATTCTCCGCAACCCGCACACTGGAAGCCTGAGGTCATCAATTCGGCTTATCCTACAACAGGTCGGAGACCTCTTCACCTTCGACAGTTGAACTATGATTGCGAAATGCTGAAGGACACAGAACTATTGCTGAAGCTCCATGATTACGAAGATAGCTTTGTTGAGCGCAAATCGGCTGGTGATTCTCGGGATTGGCTAAAGACATGCGTTGCGTTCGCCAACTCCGCAGCACCGGGATATCCTGCGATACTGTTCATCGGAGTCAAGAACGACGGCACCGTTGAGGGCAATGCAGACCTCGATTCGCTGCAAAAGACGTTCGCTAAGAAGTTGGCGGACGGATACCCGCCAATTCAGTACGTCACAAAGATTCTCAACGACGACGGTAAACAATGTCTGGCGGTCATCATTCCCGGCAGCGAAAACAAGCCCCACTTCGCCGGGCAATCCTACATTCGCATCGGATCTGAATCGAGAATTGCCTCTGAGCACCAGTTCTCTGAGTTGGTTGCGTCACGTACCGCCAAGGCAAGTGAAATCCTCAAATGGAAGCACAAGCCGGTTACTGTTCATGATCTCAACGTGGAACACGCCGTCCACGCACTCGGCAGGATAGCGAGCACGAGTGAGATGTTCGTCCGAGATTGCAACTCGTTCTATGTGACCCTCGCGCGAGGAGAGCAGCCGATCTCGTATTCTTTGCGAAACGTGGACATTTCCTTCGATCACCAGAAAGCACGACTGGCTCTCGAAATTCGTCCCGTGTAATGCATCCGCCTATGCAGCGGCAGCTTGGCTACAACGGGCTGACCTGAACCTGTCGCTTTCGCAGTTTCTCAATCCGCCACTGGAAACGGACGAACGTCAACTCGCGGCGATTGAGGGTTGGATTTTGGGGGTTGTTTAAGATTTTCTAGCATTCGAAGAAAGCAACCGACTTTGATGACGAGTCGATTTTTTCGCCTCCGAAGAAAAGGCGAATGGTGCTGCACAAGTGCTGCACAAACACTCCCCCACCACGCCCCGCAACGCCCTAGAACGCCGTTCTAAGCCCCTGATCCCACTACACTTCTCAACAACATACGCAAAGCTGAGCCATTTCGTAATCGACAGGTCATCGGTTCAAGTCCGATCGTCGGCTCCACTAAGTTTCTGCGCTTCATACACTTGGCCGCCGCTCTGGCGGCCATCACTTTCGTGTGTGTCGTAAATTGTGTCGTAACTGTGCCGTTGCGCAGTCACATCACCCTCTGATTTCGATGATCGATGGCATCCCGCAATGGCTCCAAGTCCGGGTGCTGATAGATCATCGTGGTGCGCAGATCAGCGTGACCCATAACGTCGCGAACCAGCGCCGGATTCTTTGTCTCTGCCATCGCGTACGTGCCGAATGCATGTCGAGCGTGGTACAGAACAATTTGCATGGAAATCCCAGCTTTTGCTCGCGCCGCGCGGAACTGATCCGCAATCGTTGTGAGATGGCCTTCTGCCGCGCGCCTGGACGGAAACACCCATTCGCTTCCGTTGGTGGCACGAAGCCGGAGGACATCAAAGACCCGCTGACTCAACGGCACCCAGCGGCGAGACTTACGTGACTTGCCGACGGGGTTGAAGTAGAGCCGGCTGTCCCAATGCACGTGCTCCCATCTCATCCGAAACACTTCTGCGGGCCGGAGGCCCATGTCACGCATGATGACAAGGACATCTCGCAACGGCTGTCTGGCCACGGCCAACAGCTTTTGCTCCGTGGCATCGTC
>Ga0181523_10004548_pt1 | contig 11925 bp, 4 predicted proteins | sample PEATcosm2014_Bin_43_FD_119752 | JGI IMG/M metagenome (GOLD analysis project Ga0181523, IMG submission 119752) | Peatland microbial communities from MTU Mesocosm Facility, Houghton, MI, USA - PEATcosm2014_Bin05_30_metaG | ecosystem: Environmental > Terrestrial > Soil > Wetlands > Peat | place... | reverse complement strand
GAGCGTGTCGAACCTGGAAACCTGCTTTGTGGCTGGCGACGTACCCCGCAGCGCGTAAGCAACACACCAACCGGACCCGGGAAGGCTGCACTTGACAAGTGTTAAGCTACAGGCTACAGTATTAGGGTGAAGATACGGAACTTCGTTCATAAGGGCCTGAAGGGACTCTACGCGGAGGACCGCGCGAAAGGCGTTCCTCCCGATACGGTGGACAAGCTCTCCAAGATGCTGGCCTTCCTCGATGACATGCAAGACCCCGAGGAGTTACGCTCGCTCCCAGCGTGGAAGGTGCACACACTGACCGGCGACCGCAAGGGCACTTGGAGCCTCAGTGTTACCCGTAACCGCCGTTTGACGTTCCGCATCGACATCGCAGAGCGCGAAATCTGCGACCTAAATTTGGAAGACTACCACTAGGACAAAAGGAGTAAATGTTATGCCTATGAAGAACCCGCCCCATCCCGGAGATTTCATTTGGACGGAGATTATCGAGCCCGCGGGCCTGTCGGTAACGGCGGCGGCCGCCGCGCTTCAGGTTTCCCGGCCCGCGCTGTCCAGCCTGCTTAACGGCAAGGCTGATGTTTCCGGGAATATGGCGCTCCGCATTGAGAAGGCCTTTGGAGTGAAGATGGACACGCTCATGCGGATGCAAGCCTCCTACGACATCGCCCAAACCCGCAAGCGTGAGAAGCAAATCCATGTGCGGCGGATTCACCGGGCAGTCCCCGTTCACGCGTAAGGAAATCAACACGGGCGATCGGACTCTTACGGCGATGAGGTTTTGCAGAAGCTGCTGGGGATTAGCAAACGCGGGAACTCGTACTTGCGAAGACTTTTCGTGCAAGGGGCACGTGCCGTCCTGCAACAGAGCGCAAAGCAATCTTCCGGTCTGAGTGCGTGGCTGGCCCAACTCACAACCCGCACTCACAGTAACGTGGCCGCAGTAGCCTTAGCGAATAAGCTGGCGCGCATGGCCTGGGCTGTGCTCGCTAAAAATGAACCCTATCGACCCCCAATGTTGGCCGGCGCAGCTACAGAATGCCTGGCCTGCAGATGACGCCTGGCTGAGGCCAGGCTTGGAAATCGCATTCGCGATTCCCACATCTACAGACCAGCGGTTACCACGGAGTGGTGATTTTCTGCCAGGTCTGCTGGCGAAATATGAGATGACACAACGGTGGAACCCGGCGCTCTCGAAACCTGTAAACCGGAAAAGCCTTCCAAGGCTGCATTACTAAATAGGACGAGTGCGTAGCGCATTCCATCAAGGCCAGGAGCTTATGCTCCAACGAAGGCCGAATACATTTGCGCAGACCATTCTGTCAACTTTCATTTTTCGCTTGCGACAAAGCGGCGGACCATACATTCCGATTTGCCGACAAACCGCCCGCTACGTTTTTCAAAATGCGCTACTGCACTTCGTAGCAAAGCGGCGGCACGCTGAGAAAGCATTGGAGCGGCCCCACCGGTTTCCTTGACGGGATTCCATCCGCCGGATACTATCAACCGGCCAACATGAACGACGATCCCCTCATCGGCCAGTCCCTTTTGCATTACAAGATTCTCCGCAAACTGGGCTCGGGTGGCATGGGTGTCGTGTACGAAGCCCAGGACTCCCAGCTCGGCCGCCGCGTGGCCCTGAAGTTTCTTTCCCCGGATATGGGCCAGGACAGCCAGTTGCTTGAGCGCTTCCAGCGAGAGGCGCGCGCCGCTTCATCCCTGAATCACCCGAACATCTGCACCATCCACGCGATTGAGCAGCACGAACGAAGGCACTTCATAGTCATGGAACTGTTGGAGGGGGAGACGCTGGCGCAGAAAATGACGCGGCAGCCCATGGAAATCGACAAGCTGCTGGCATTAGCCATACAGATCGCCGACGCCCTCGAATCGGCGCACGCCAGGGGGATCGTACACCGTGACATCAAGCCGGCGAATCTGTTTCTTACCGAGCGTGGACAGGTGAAAATTCTGGACTTCGGCCTGGCGAGGATGAGCCGTGGCGAGACGGCGCAGGGACCTTCGGTCGAGCAGGAGGAGACCCAGGTTTTCGCCAATGAACTCACTTCACCGGGTTCGGCCGTGGGTACGGTTTCTTACATGTCGCCGGAGCAGTCACGCGGACAGTTAGTGGATGCCCGGACAGATCTGTTTTCCACGGGCACGGTGCTCTACCAGATGGCCACCGGAACGCTGCCGTTTCAGGGAGACACCTCGGCTGTGATCTTCGACGCCATCCTGAATCGCGAACCCAGCCCGGCAGCCGAGTTGAATCCCGTGCTGCCCGCTGATTTTGTGCGCATCCTGGACAAGGTCCTTGAGAAGGACCGAAATCTCCGCTGTCAAACGGCCACCGAGCTGAAAACTGACCTCAACCGTCTCAAACGGGACCTCGAATCCAGCACACGGCGCGCGAGGGAGAAGACCGAATCGGATCCCGGCGTGCAGAAGCAGACGAAGAAATCCGTGGCCGTTCTCTACTTTGAAAATCTGAGCGGCGCCAAGGAAGACGAATACCTGCGCGATGGCATCACCGAGGATGTCATCACCGAGCTCTCCAAGATTCGGGGATTGAACATTTTTTCTCGCCCCACTGTTCTTGCCTTCAGGGATAGGCAGGTAACCCCAGCCCAGGTCGGACAGCAGATTGGTGCGGCCTATGTCCTCACCGGCACCTTGCGCCGGTCCGGAGCCCGCCTCCGCATCAATGCCCAACTGGTGGATACGCACACCGATTTTCCGCTGTGGTCGGATCGTTTCGACCGCGAGATGAAGGACGTTTTCGAAGTGCAGGACGAAATGGCCCGCAGGATCGCCGAAGCCCTCCGCGTGACGCTTTCCCCGGAGGAACTTGAGGCTTTGGCAGTGAAGCCCACGGAAAACCTACAGGCCTACGACCTCTACTTGCGCGGCAAGCGCTACGCCCGGCGCCAGACCCGGCAGGACCTCGAATTCGCCCTGCAGATGTTCGAGAACGCGGTGGCCATCGACCCCAGCTTCGCCCTAGCCTACGCGGCCAGCGCCAATGCCTGCGCCATGTTCTTCTGCAACTACAGCCGCGACCAAGTATGGGTGGAACGGGCGCGGGAAACTTCCGGCAAGGCCGTAGCTCTGCGCTGGGATCTGCCCGAAGTGCAGGTTAGCCAAGCCTGGGTGCTCTACGCAGCCGAACTGCATGACGAAGCCGTGCGCATGGCCAAGAAGGCCATCGAACGCAAGCGCGACTGCGAAGGCGCCCATTACCTGCTGTGCCGCGCGCTATTTGCCGCGGGACGATACCAAGAGGTTGTGGACGTGGCGGAAACCGCCGTCGAAGCGAGCGGTGAGGACTACAACGTATATGTGCCGATCCTGAACTGTCTGGGCGCAATGGGCAAAGAAGAGGGGCTTCGCAACATGCGCCAGCGCAGAATGGCGGCGCTTGAGAACCACTTGAAACAAGTGCCCGAAGACGCGCGGGCGCGCATCCTGCTGGGCTCCGACTACGCTTATTTGGGACGGTCAGACGACGCTCTGCGCGAACTCAACCTGGCAGTTACCTTGCGCGCCAATGAAGCCTCGATTCTTTACAATGCAGCTTGTCTGTACTGCAAGCTGAACAGAACGTCAGATGCCATGGGTGCCCTGCATAAATCCTGGGAAGCGGGGTTCAAGGACTCCGCATGGGCTCGCCGCGATCCGGACCTCATCCCTTTGCATGACGATCCAGAGTTTGACCGCCTGTACCCGGAGAAGGCGGCGTCACCGCCCGCCTCGGGTTCCCATTAGTTCAGCGTCCTGCGAAAATCCCATATTCACTCAACACTAGTAGCATGAGACTGTGTTCGCACCCATGTCCGTGCGATTGCTGCCGAGTGACGGGCAACTCTTCCCTAATCTTTTAACGGAAGGTTTGCCGACCAACAGGGAGCTATCCGGCCATCGACCCCAAAAACAGTGAGTTGCCGCGCTAAGTAATAAAAGCGGATGTTTCAGCTGGAATGTCTTCTGCGATCCAGATCAATCGTCCAACTGGCATTCGGCGTTACTTCTTCAGCGCCGCTTGCCAGTTCAGCACCACGGCCATGGGCACGATAGCGGGAGGCGGAGAGATTGAAACCCGGAATTCCTGATCGATAAAGGCGGCAAGCGGATCTTCTCGGCGTTGATTGCAGCTTGCGGGAGCTGAGGGAAGGCTCTGTCTGCAGATCGACCGCCAGGGTGTGAGCTCTGGCGGGAGACCACCCCGCGTTCAGACATCATCCAGCGTGTGGAGTTCCCGGCGCATGATCTTGCCGGTACTGGTTTTCGGCAGGTCGGCCACGAACTGGACCCTTCGGGGAGGATCCTTTGTGCGAGCGAACGAATAACATCGAGTCTAAATCATTCTAAATACATAACTTGCAAAGGTGCAATGGTTCAAGAGACCGCCGTCTTTGGAAAAATCAACACTGTTTGAGGAAAAAACGCGTCCCGCCGGCATGTGCTAATCGATCAACATAAATTTGTAGATGTCTTCATTCCAGAGATAGAGGGTAGCATCGTGTCCATTACCATCCGGCCCTGGAGGTGCGCTCGTCGAAAAATTGTGCGACGGGGTGCCAGAATTGCAATTCAATCCAATCGGGTTATTCGTATTGAGCTTTACTTCCGCATCGTTGTTCGCTGGAGTGAACCCAAGCAATTGCCAGACAGCGGAGAATACGCCCTGTTGGTAAAGATCATCATAGACGCTGACGAGGCCATAGATGTCGCGAATATTAGTAGCCGGCGTGTTTGTGAGATAGGTGGCTCCGACCTCGACGCCATTTACAAGTGTAGCTTGGGGTGGGGCCGACAAATTAATCGCTCGCGCGACCACATTCTCATAAGCCGCAAAGGTCGACATGACCCCGCCCTGAGAATGCCCAGCAAGGACGATATTTTGCCAAAGAGGTGTTGTACCTGAAAGATAGTTACCCCAGTTTGTGCCATTCTGATTGTACCCATGCGTATTGAGATACTGCAGCATCATCGAAATCCTTTGCGTGATGGCATCTGCGGGATTACTAAGATAGTAGGGTTGTCCCGTTTTTGGATCGGTCCCGCATCCTGATTGTCCCGGTGCCGCGCAGACGCCGGTCGCATCCAGCTTAGCCTGAGAGACATTTCCAAAACAGGCGGGGTCACCCTGGCACATGACGATCTGTTCAGAGAGATTAGAGTAATTGACACAGATCACGTCAAAGCCAAGCTTCTCGGCAGTGTTGTTAAAGGCTCCAGCCCCTGGGCATTGTTCATCGGAACCTGGCAAATTGATGAGCAAGAGATTTCTGCGCGGAACGGCTGGCGAGGCGTAATAAGCATACTCATAGTTGTTTGGCAGGAACTCTACAGCCGGATCCACCACGCTTGACACGAGACTCACGGCCGGGAGAGTTTCCACGCCGACCATACTCGGCATCTGGGCCGCAGTGCAATTGCTCGATACAGGCACATTGGAAGCAGGCGTTGAATAACTACTGCATCCATTGCTGTAACACGCCTGGACCTGATAATAGTAGTGAGTGCCAGCCGTGAGGCTGCCGTCGCGACAGGCTTCCATTACTGTCGTCGTATTCAAAGTTTTGAGATTTGCCTGCCCACTGCATGCGGCAACTTTGGTGTAACCAGAGGTAGGATTGGTTGAGCGCTCCAAATTATAGTATTTGGCGCCGCTCATCGAGTCCCACGACACAAAAAGCTGTCCGGTCGTGCCGTCCGAAATATCCACTCTGAAATTCGTTGGCATTGGCGAAGCGGAGACGGCGAGAGTGGCGGAACCGCTGATGGATCCCACACTTGCAGTAATGAGGGTTTGTCCGATCGCCACACTCATGGCTAAACCAGTCGCGTTGATCGTGGCCACGGTCGGAGATGACGAGCTCCAGAGTACGGCACCGGTCACATCATTTATCAATCCGCTGGCGTAGGTGGCCGTGGCGCTGAACTGCTGATTTGTTCCCGGAAGGATCGTGGCAGTCGGCGGTGCGACACTGATCGACACCACCCAGTCTTGCGCGGCCATAGTTGTAGAACCCGCGACAGAGCCCAAGGCCGCGGATATCGTGGTCATACCCTGGCCTGCGCTGGTAGCCAGTCCTTGCGAGCCCGGTATATTACTGATTGTAGCGACGGTGGTAGACGAGGAAGCCCAAGTCACGGATGTTGTAACGTTCGCGGTGGATCCATCGGTGTACAGCCCTGTCGCTGTCAACTGTTGCGACCCCCCAATGGGAACGGATGGACTCTGTGGGCTGATATCAATGGCGGCGAGAATCAGATTTGTGACCGTCAAGTTGGACGATCCAGTCACACTCCCCGAGCTCGCGCTAATGAGCGTGTTTCCGCTGCTAGCGCTGGTAGCCAATCCACCACTTCCTGGAGTATTGCTGACGGTGGCCACGCTCGGAACCGACGAACTCCAATGAGCTGAATTGGTCAAGTTCTGCGTCGAGCCATCCGTGAATGTTCCAAGGGCCGTAAATGCTTGGTTAAGTCCCGCGGGAATTGCGGCATTCGTAGGGCTCACACTGATCGATACAACCGAGGCCGGTGTAACCGTCAACAGCGTAGATCCGATTACTCCGCCGAGAGTCGCCGTAACAGTTGCCGTCCCGGTCGCGAGAGCAGTTCCAAGTGCGCTCGAACTCACGGTCGCTACAGCGATGTTCCCTGAGGCCCAAGTCGACGAGGTTGTCAAGTCCTGAGTACTACCGTCCGTAAAGATTCCTGTCGCGGTGAATTGTTGCGTTGTCCCCAGTGCAATAGACGGGCCTGACGGATTCACTGTGATTGAGACCAGAGCCGCAGCGCTCACCGTAAGGGTTGTTGAAGCCGAGATTGATCCCGATGTTGCGGAAATGCTCGAACTACCGTCGGCCACGCTAACCGCCAAACCTTGGGCGCCGGGGGCATTGCCGATAGTCGCGATAGTAGTATCCGACGAGGCCCACTGGACCGAGCCAGTAATGTCCTGCGTGGTACCGTCGGTAAAGGTTCCACTTGCCGCAAACTGTTCCGTCGTTCCCAAAGAAATCGTTGAAATTGCAGGTGTGATGGCAATGGAAACCAGGGTGGCAGCAGTTACGGTCAATGTGGACGAACCGGTAATGCCGACGGCAGCAGCGGTAATCGTAGTCTGCCCAACAGAAGCGCTCGTCGCCAGTCCGCTTGCGTTCGTCATCGCGACTGGTGGCGACGATGAACTCCAGTTTGCCGACGTGGTCAGGTCAAGCGTGCTGCCGTCGGCGTAGGTTGCGATTGCGGCGAACTGCTGGTTGGTTCCCAGTGCGATGGTAGCGTTGCCCGGCGTCACCGCGATTGAGACCAGGGCAATGGAATTTACGCTCAACGTTGCGGACGCATTGATGGCTCCTACTGCGGCGGTGATTGTGGTCGAGCCTCCGCTCAAACCCGTGGCTAGTCCGCCGCTGGCGATTGCGGCGACGGAAGGTTGAGAAGAATTCCAGTTCACGGAACTGGTTAGGTCTTGGGTGGTTCCGTCGGCGTACAGCCCGGTGGCCACGAACTGTTGGTTCTGACCGATTGCGACCGAAGGATTGGCAGGAGTAATCGAGATGGACTGAAGCAGGTGAAGCGATAAAGTAACGGTCAGAGTTGTCGAGCCGCTCACCGAAAGAACAGTTGCGCCTATCGTCGTTGCGCCCACGGCCAAGCCAGAAGCTAGACCGGTGGAACTGATGCTTGCCGCACTGGTGTTGGACGAGGTCCAGGTCGCCGAGTTTGTAAGATCCTGAGTGCTGTTATCACTATAAGTTCCGGTTGCTGTGAACTGTTGTGTGCCACCCACAAGTAGAGACGGATTAACGGGATTGACCGCGATGCTAACCAAAACTACTGTTGTGACCGTGAGGACCGCCGAGTTACTGATGGAACCCAACGATGCCGTGATTGTGGTCTGGCCGGTAGCCAAACCTATTGCCAGACCGCTAGCGTTGATTGTTGCCGCCGATGGTGTCGAAGAATTCCAGCTCACGGAACTGGTCAAATCTTGCGTGCTGCCGTCAGCGTACACTCCGGTGGCTACAAACTGCTGGTTCTGACCGATTGCGACCGAAGGATTCGCAGGAGTAACCGAGATCGATTGCAGCGGCGGAGGCGATAAAGTAACGGTCAGAGTTGTCGAGCCGCTCACCGTAAGAACAGTTGCGCCTATCGTTGTTGTGCCCACGGCCAAGCTAGAGGCCAGGCCGGTCGCACTGATGCTGGCAATGTTGGTGTTGGACGAGGTCCAGGTCGCCGAGTTTGTAAGATCCTGAGTGCTGTTATCGCTGTAAGTTCCAGTTGCCGTGAACTGCTGTGCGCTGCCCACAAATACAGACGGGTTAACGGGATTGACCGCAATGCTAGTCAAGACTGCTGTCGTCACGGTGAGAACTGCCGAGTTACTGACGGAACCCAACGACGCCGTGATCGTGGCCTGGCCGGGAGCCAAACCCGTCGCCACGCCGCTGGTGTTGATTGTCGCCACCGATGTCGAAGAACTCCAGGTCACAGAAGTGGTCAAATTTTGCGTGCTGCCATCACTAAAAAATCCGGTGGCTGTGAATGATTGCGTTGTACCGGAAGCGATCGTGGGATTCACCGGTGCTACAGTGATGGTCGAGAGGGTAGCGGGCGTCACGGTCAGGACCGTGGAACCGCTGACCGAATCGGCCGTTGCCGCGATAGTGGTTTGACCGGCGGCGGTGCCGTTCGCCAGGCCACCAGCGGCGATGCTTGCAACCGAGGGCGCAGAAGAACTCCAACTAACCGATGCGGTCAGGTTCTGCGTGCTGCCGTCACTGAAAGTGCCCGTAGCGGTAAATGCTTTTGTGGTTCCGGCCGCTATCGATGGGGTTGGCGGGTTCACTTGTAAGGACACCAAGCTCGGAACCACACTCAGACTGGTGGAGCCTGTCTCTCCCCCCAAAGCCGCGGTGATGGTCGCATTTCCAATCGCGACGGTGGTCGCCTTCCCGCTTCCGTTGACGGTTGCTACCGCCGGGTTCGAAGAGCTCCAGGTTGCAGAGGTGGTCAGATCGTGGGCAGTACCGTCGCTGTAGCTTCCAACCGCGTCGAACTGCTGTAGAAGTCCCGGCGCCATCGAAGGGCTTACCGGAGTGAGGGCAATCGACTGAAGCGTGGGCTTGCACATCCCGCCGCTAAATGCATTGTAGATCTGTTGAATTTGTTGAGCGCTCAGAGCCTGGTTGAAGATCGCAACTTCGTCCATTGAACCAACAAACGATGGCTTTTGCGCCCCCAAATAGGCGCCTAAGGCGAGTTGTGGATACCAGGAAGAATTCTCAGCTGCGATCGCGCTCGCTGCTAGGTTGCCGTTCAGATACACGCTGACTGCGACTTCCGAGTTAGAAGTGGAGTAGGTGAGGGCAACGTTAGACCACTGGTCAAAGCCGACCTGTCCTAGGACCTGTGCCGATAGGTTTCCAAACTCCCAGTTCAGATTGCCATTGGCATCAACCGCCAGTCCCGGGGTTCGGTTTCTGCCGTCGAAGCTGCCGGTCATCGACCCGGCAGCCGTCGGCATGAACCAGAACATCAGTGTTCCAGCGGCTGGCGGGTAGACCTGAGAATTGACAAACACCGAAGCGCCGTTGCCGGCAAAACTAAACGCCTGGCCGACTTCACCATTACCGTAGGTTGCGCCGTTCTGAAGAGTGCCGGAATTATATCCAGCGATGTCTACCGTATTGCCGTCTCCGGTCCACCACCCAACTAAGCCGGACGGGGCAGCAACGCAGGGCGGCTGGAAAACACTCAGGGTCGTGCTACCGGTTACCGACTCCGCCGTGGCCGTGATAGTCGTACTGCCGGCCGCCAGAGCGCTCGTGACTCCTGTGCTACTTACGGTGGCAACGGCTGTGGACGAAGAGGACCAACTTACTAAATTGGTGGTCTCTTTCGTGCTACCGTCGCTGTAACTCAGCTCGGCAGTAAACTGTTGATTTGCGCCCAGAGGCACAGACGGGTTATCGGGAACGACGGCGATCGAGGTCACGGACGGGGTCACCACCGTAATCGTCGTAGATCCACTGACTGAACCGGAGCCAGCAGTGATAGTTGCCACTCCCTGCGTGGCTCCCTGTGCCAGGCCGGTCGAGTTCACGGACGCAACGGACGGCGCCGAGGACGACCATCCGACAACCGGACTGATATTTACACTCAGCCCGCCCTTCCAAGTGCCAGTAGCAACAAACTGTAGTTGATTCCCAATAGAGAGGTTTGGATTTGACGGTGAAATAGATATCGACAGCAACCCTGCCAGGGTGCCCGTACCCGACAGGCCTACCGTCTGGGGGCTGGTACCCGCATTATCTGTGATAGTCAGAGTCCCGGTTCGAGTACCCAGAGCGGTGGGCGTGAAGGTAACAGAGATGGTGCAGCTGGCTGCTGCCCCCAGTGTGTTGGGGGACAACGGGCAGTTCGAGGTTTGCGCGAAATTACCTGAAGTAGAAACACCGGAAATCGTCAGCGGACCGGTCTGGGTATTCTTCAGGGTCACGGTCTGTTTGGCGCTAGTGGTGCCAAACACCTGACTGCCGAACGAGAGGCTTGCCGGTGAAAGGGTGACAGGAGCCGTTCCGGTTCCGCTCAATTGTGCTGCTTGTGGACTATTTGGGGCATTGTCGTTGACCGTCAGGGTCCCCGTAAGCGAACCGACAGCAAGGGGCGTGAAGGTGACAGAGATGGTGCAACTGGCTCCTGCTCCCAGTGTGTAGGGGGACAGCGGGCAGTTCGAGGTTTGGGCAAAATTGCCTGAAGTCGAAATCCCAGCAATGGTCAGAGGGACCGTCTGATTGTTCTGCAATGTGGTGACTTTAGCCGCACTGGTTGTACCCACGACCTGGTTACCAAATGCCAGCGATGAAGGCGTTAAGCCAGCGGGAGCAACTCCGGTTCCGGTCAATTGTGCTGTTTGTGGACTGTTTGCGGCATTGTCGGTGACTGTCAGTGTCCCTTTGAGCAAACCGAGAGCGGCGGGGGTGAAGGTGACCGAGATATTGCAACTCGCTCCGGCGGCCAGCGTGCCGCTAGCGATCGGACACGTCGAGGTTTGTTCGAAGTCGCCCGAGACCGAAATACTACTGATCGTCAGCGGTACCTTCTGGGTGTTCTTCAGGATAACAGTCTTGGCGGGGCTGGTGGTCTGCACGACCCAGTTCCCGAAGCTTAAACTGGCTGGACTTAAGGTTTGAGCCCTTGCCGTGAGAGCGAAGCAGCAAAGTATTGCCAACGCAATGAGCCGTCGCGGAGACGCTAACTTCATAGCCCGGGGCTCCTTAATCACGAACGATGCTGGTTTTGACAATACTGGTTCGGGCCCGGTCGCAGCCCTCGGGGAAGGGCATTGATGCACCACATGGAAAACTGTACTCGGTATGACCTAGTGTGAGGACACTACCCGAACGTCTGGGAGTTTCATCAGAATTTTCGTTTTTTGGTCTCGAAAACTTGGGCCATTCTCCCACTCATATCTGCTCTCGTCAAGGTGGAACTACAAATAAGATGAAACCACAAAAGAAAGGGTTTCCGTCCGGCACACTGCCAATGTTGGTGCAAAAAGAGGCTTGACGATTATTGGTGCTGCGTTTCCCGCCACTCCCCACGAACGTCTGAGCTTTGTCCCGCCGCACTCGTTTTCGGATGCTGAGCGAGGGCCGGATTGAAATCAGCTGCGATCTTCTGACCGTTTGAGTGTAGGGAAGGCTACTTGCGGACACGAGTCCTGGACCAATATAGAGTCAACACTACGTTCTGGCTGCTCTGCAACCGCTCTGCCACCTCTTCGGTCTCAAAAGGGCGGTCTTCGGAGTCCAGTTCACGATTGAGCAACTCGGTAATTTCTTCGGCGGTGCTCGGTTTCCTGATCGTATTCAGCGCTCGTGAAATGTGCGCGTCGAG
>Ga0181523_10004547_pt1 | contig 11927 bp, 8 predicted proteins | sample PEATcosm2014_Bin_43_FD_119752 | JGI IMG/M metagenome (GOLD analysis project Ga0181523, IMG submission 119752) | Peatland microbial communities from MTU Mesocosm Facility, Houghton, MI, USA - PEATcosm2014_Bin05_30_metaG | ecosystem: Environmental > Terrestrial > Soil > Wetlands > Peat | place... | reverse complement strand
TAAGAGTGCGGATGGAAGGGTGGCGACAGTGGCAACTCGGCAGAAGAAAAACCTTGCTTAGGAATAGGAATGGGTGAAGATCCTACTTGACTCCGACCGGCCTTCTCATGGAAGGCCATAGCGTAAGCAACGTCCGGCCAGCGGTCAATGAGTGTAATGGGGATTTATCGTAAACTATCCACCTCTAGCCGCATATTGGGATATGAAGAAGGCCACAGAATTGGCAGACGATCTTGCGTGCGAAGCGGGCTATGTTTGGGAAAAACGTCGAATTGACCGTCATTTGCCAGTTCTATTCTTAGTGCTGGGACTGCCGATTGGGCTGCTCTACGCCTTCATAATGCCTCCGCTGCAGGTCGCGGACGAGGGTTCGCATTTTGCACGCCTCTATTGGGTCTCGCGCGGGGCTTGCGTGGCGTCTCCTGACGTCGACATTCCCCAGAGCTTCGCGCGGCTGAACGAGCGATTCCCACCTCGGCTGCAAAACCAGCGAAAAACTTCGATGGCTGAGATCTGGTCCTATTCACAAGTACCGCCGAACGGCACTGTCATGGAGGGGAATGGCCGGCAAAGATCCTTCGATGGCTTCATTAACCAGAATCTCTACTGTTGCCTTCCCTACGTGCCTGCAGCCGTGATTCTGAATGCCGGCCGGCATCTGGGCCTATCGCCGTTGCTACTGATGTACCTGGCCCGTGTTGGCAATCTGACTGTCTATCTCGCGCTGACCTTCTTCGCTTTGTGCCTTCTTCCCGATTTCCAGTGGGTTCTCTTTTGCGTTGCACTGATGCCGATGGCCATGCATCAGGCCGCTTCAATCTCCGCTGACTCCGTCGGTTTCGCCCTGAGCTTTCTTCTCTGCGCTTACGTATTCCGGCTAGCATTCGCGAAACTGCCCCAGCCAATTGGCGCAAGCCAACTCATGCTGCTAGGAACGCTGATTGCCTTGGTTGCTCTGAGCAGAAGCTTGCCTGCGGTAGTCCTTCTGCCTTTGCTGATTCCGTCGGCTAGTTTCGGCTCCGCGCGAAGGCGCTGGTTGGCGATTGCCGCCTTTACGCTGCTGACCGTCGTGTGTCTGGGCTCTTGGCAGTACCTCAACCGAGCAAACATCGAGCGTCTGTCGGAAGAAAGAGCGACGCGGGAGTGGGTAGTAGACGTTCACAGCAATACTCAGTTCCTCTATCAGCACCCACTTGAAGCATCTTCATTCTTCGTTCGGACTATCACGAGTTTTGACTACATTCGTAAGAAGTCGACAGAGGTGGTGGGCCGCTTGGGATGGCTAAGCCTATCCTTGCCCGGATGGCTGGTGTGTCTGTACGTGGCTCTGCTGGCTATGGCGGGCGCGACGCAAACCATCGATACGAAGCTTTCCTGGCTCAGGCGGGGACTGCTTCTAGCGTTCATCGTAGCTGGAGCCGCCAGTATCCTGGCCGCAGGATGGGTTCTGGAAACCCCGATCGTCATTCTTGGTGTTCCAGGCTCTTGGGCGGGGTTTCACATTTTGACTCAAGGGCGCTATTGGATTCCTCTGGCCTTTCCCGCGCTGATTCTCCTCTCAAACACAAGGATCCGGCTGAAGCGTTGGGCCTTCGCTGTCGTCGGGGTCGCGGTGATACTGACCGCCAACGGCGTCGCAATCCACGCGATTCGAAGCACATACTACTAGCAGTCGAGTGCTCATCCTTGCCGGGAAAAGTGTTCGCCGTGCGATTCGGAAGGATGATTGTTGAGAACAGGCGTGGCTGTTGAAAAAGTCGCGTCTAGTGCAGAAACTGCCGAAATTGGGTGACCAGAAATGTATCCGGAGGTGGAGAAAATCGTTTATAGGGCATCCTAGCGTGTCGAGTTTTCAGGGCGAAAGCGCCGAAAGAGTTTTTCAACAGCCACAGGCGATTACACTCACAATCCGGCGCGGCTCGGTCGAAGTATCAAATAGACTACTTCGTCGCTTCCGTTTTTGCCGGCGCTGGCGCTGCCGCTGCGGGAACTGCTGCGGCTTGCTGTGCTGGGGCTGCTGGCTGTGCCGGGGCCACAGGCGCCTGATTCGCAGCCTTGGCGCCGCCCCTCTGCGCTTCTTTCTCTTTCTTCAGTTGCTCAGCTTCCGCGTCCGTGATGTAACGGAACATCTGCACTCGACCGGGAAATTGCTCCGAGGTGAAGATGCGATTGTTCTTGTCGATATAAACGCCGTCCAGCGAGGAGAACTGTCCCAGCAGATTGCCGTGTCCGCCGACCATCCCCAGCAACTGCCCTTCCTTATTGAATGCCTGCAGCAGATCGAGCATCGGATCGGCTACCCAGATGTTTCCGTCGCTATCGACGGCGACGCCTTTGGGATGGGCGAAGCAGCCCGGCCCATCGCAGTGTTTACCGATCTGGCTGATGAACTTTCCGTCCGCATCGAAGATCTCGACGCGATAGTTCATGGTGTCGGTCACATACACGTTGTTGTCTTTGTCGAGCGCAATAAAGGTCGGCAGTGAGAAGTCGCCCGGCGTGGTCAGCTCATGTTTCTTGCCCCCGGTACCGATGCGGCGCTTCTCTTTCAATGTGTCGGCGTCGTAGACCACCACCTGATCTGCCTGCGTGTCTACCACGTAGAGCTGGCGACTTTCCGTGTCGATAGCGATTCCGACCGGATCGATCAGGCCATCCTTGATCATATCGACTATCTTGTTGGTCTTGTCGAAGATCAGCACGCGCTTCAGTTTTCCGTCGGTCACGAACAGCCGATCGTCATCATCGAAGGCGACGCCATTGATCCAGCCGAAGGTGGCGTCGCGGCCGTTGCCAATCATCGTGGTTTCTTTGGTTTCCGTATTGAAGATGAAGATGGCGCCGACCTTCTGATCGGCTACGTACAGGTCGCCCTTGGAGTTCACAGCCATTCCGTACGGCGCGAGCAACTGGAACGGTACGGGCTTGAAATGCCCCTTGTTATTCGGATCCTGTACACCAGCCAGACGGTCCATCCACGTCGACTTCTTCTTCGGCTGTTCCGATTCCGGCGTGAAGTCCAGCGGCATGCCGGCAAAGTAATTGGTGTAGCGCACGCGCGGGATATTGGGCGGTGACGGCCACATCAGCTTGCTGGTGTCCTGCTTTGGCTGGGCCGCGGCCTGCTTGGCAGTGTCGGACTGCGCTTGCTTCTTCTTGTCGCCGGCCAACGCGGAGTTGGGGAACAGCGAAGCTAGAATCAGCATCGCTACCGTCAGGGCATAGTCGAGTCTTTTCCAATTCCGTCGAAGTTTGCTTACCATTGCTGTCTCCCTCTCGACTCCTACTTCAGCGTCAGCCGATTCTTGTGGCACGTGTCGCAGAACGCCATGTTGTTGGCTTGATCCTTTACCAGCAGGTCGGCTTGCGCCGAAGCGTGCGGCTGGTGGCATGTCATGCAATCGATGTGTGTCTTGACCTTGGTAATGTCGGTCGGGTCCATTACATCCTGCACCGGATGTCCGATCATCGGGTGACCCAGCCCGTACTTGATGGGCAGGATGACGACTTTGTTCTTTACGTAATAATCCTCAGGCAGCTTCACTTTGCCGTTGAAGATGGTGATCACGTGTTCGGCCTCGAGCTTCTGCGGCTTCGAATCCGGACCGTGACACTCCAGGCACAGCGCGTTGCCGTTAGCGCGCAGCAAATGTGCATTGTCGCTGCCGTGTGGTTCATGACAGGTCGCACAACCTAAGCCGAACGCGGGCTGATGCAGGTGCGCCTTCTTGAATTGCTCGGCCTGATCGCTGTGGCACGCCAGGCAAGCGTTCACCGGATCGGGCTGAATGAAGCCCGGCGTCTTGCCGGCATGCGGGTTATGGCAGACAGTGCAGTCTCCCTGCGCGCCCGGATGCGGCACTTTCGCCTTATCGATCTGTTCAGCCTTCTCGCTATGGCAGCTCACGCACAGCGTCTTTACATCCGCCTGCGTCAGCACCACTTTGCCATTGGCCGCGGGCTTGTGGCAGGTCTCGCACGATCCCATCGTGAAGGGCGGATGGGCGAACGCCTGCATCAGCTTGGGCGACGCTGACTGGTGCGGATTATGACACTGCACGCAGTTAGCAGTGCCGAACGGCTGGCCCTGGTGCGCCTTGATCAGCGCGGCATCTTTCGCGTCGTGGCAATCGAGACAGAGCGCCGGACTCGCCTTGGTCAGATGGAAGTCGAACTCTTCTTTACCGCGCTCGCCGGTCTTATGCGTCACGTGGCAGGTGTCGCAGCCCATGTCGAGCGCTGCGTGGCGGCTGCCTTTCTCAGGAACCGTTACGCCTTGCGTGTGGCATTCGAGGCAGAGATTCGTGCTCTTGTCGCCGGAGGTCGGCTTCAGCAACTGATATTTGTTGTCGGATTGGTGAGGGTCGTGGCACTTGACGCAATCGCGCACCGCCGGCGGATGCACCGTACCTTTCAGGTCGGCGGCATTGTGGTCGGCATGACAGGTGAGGCAGAGCGCCTGGGGAGTAGCGGTAATCAGAATGACGCGAGTGACATCTCGATTAACGCGAATCTCATGGCAACTGGTGCAGCCCATCGCAATCGCGGAATGGGTGAACTTGCCTTTAGCTTTGTCGGCGTGACACTCGGCGCACTTCTCTGGGGGAGTGTTTTTGTCGAGCGGCACAGGATGGATGCCGGCAAAAACCAAGCTCGCGCCGGCGAAAATGATCCACCCCACAAGAAACCGCACTACTCTGGTCACAACCTACCTCCAACCCTTACGTGCATACATGCACGAAGTATGCCGAAGCCGACGCGGCGTAAGCCAAGTACGTTCGGCGATTGTAAGTTGTTTAGTGACAGTAGGTTAATAGCTCTTCGGTCGTAGAGAGGTGGGGTGGGCTTGCCGTAGAGTTTCGGGCCGTAAATGGGTCTTCAGCCGCACGAAACGCTGAAAATCCCGCAGTCGACTTCGGGTGCCCCAGAGCCTGTCCTGAGCTTGCCGAAGGATCTCGCGCGATTCGAGACCTGGGTGACACCCGACACGGAACACAACGAAATTTCCGTGTTTTCCGTGCTGGAGCCTGCCCTGAGCGAAGCCGAAGGGTGTCGAATTGTCTTCACCACTCGTCCCGTGCCTGGCCCAGCGCTTCCTTCACGCTCTTTTGATGCCCGTACAAGACCAACTCTCCTGGATTCTTGGTAGTGGTCGTCTCATCGGCGCAGGTATTCGTGGCCACTAGTCCGTCCTTAAAGGCTTCCGCAAGGGAGTACGCCCCCGGTTTAAAACATGGTTCCAGATTGTTGCTGTTCAGCTCCACCTTCACCGTTTGAGGATCGGTATCCGGCAGCCTGAACGTGGCCGTACCGGTGCCATCCGTTCTGCTGCACATCCGTGCTTGATTGGCCACGATGGGTTCGGTGGACGGAAACACGACGCAGATCATCTTGGAGTGCATCGCATTCCCGGTCTTGCTGTCCAGAAGCACGACCTTCAAATCGGTGGCATGGCCAACCTGGACGAAACCGAATAGCAGAAACAACGCGGCGGCAATCTGCTTGAGGGACTGCATAGACGTATGGCGCTCTGCGCAGAGTATAACTCAGCTCGTCAAAATCGGTGCCAGATCTTTGCGGGGGCAGCGCTTGAGTTAAGGACCTTCCTCGCCGGGGCGAATGCCGCAAAATGATGGGTAATTTTCCGCCCTTCCCTCGCCTTAATCACCCGAGCCGGCCTTATTTTTCTTCCTGTTACGCGTCCGACTTATCGGCACAAGAAGTGCTACTACCACTCTAGGCGAACCGCCCTACCATGTCAGCCCAACGTCGCCAATTCGGATTTGGAATTCCGTTCCGCGCTACCTTCAGCCGGCTCTGCGGCGCAGTCATTCTTGCTTTCTTCGCCTTGGTTCCGGCGATTTTCGCGCAGACACCGGCCCCTGAATTCCTCCCACTCGAGTCTGCGCAGCCCGTGTTGCAGAAGATCGCCTGCAGCGGCAAAGATTGTCCCGCTCCCGGTATCGGCCCCGCGGACTGGACCGTATGGCTGCAGAAATCCGACGCGCAGATCCGCCAGCGTCTCGACACCGGCGAGGAAGATAGCTTAACCAACCTGCTGCGCTTCGGCGTGACCTACACCAAGGAATATCGTATCGACGACGAGTACCTGGTGCTCTACGGGCAAAGTAGCCTGGTCAATGCCTTCGCCCAGAATCGCGCCGACGACTTGATCAAGGTCCTCGCCGCGCCCAATGCCAATCAGGGCTTCGTCGAGATGCGCGCCTTTGTCGAAAAGAAAGGCTACTCTCTCAAGTCGCCGGCCGACCGCGCCAAGCTGAAGGCATATCTGCTCGCCAATCTTGCGCGTATGCAAAAGGAATTTCTCCAGCTGCGCGAGCAGGCCAAAACCAATCGCAGCCAGGAGTTCCAACAGCGCGGCATCTCGCTCGACAGCAATCTCTGGCCCGACTACGATCTCGACCTCACGCTGCGAACTCTGCTCGACTCCGGCGCGCTGAAGCCGAACAGCATTCGCCGCGTCGCCATCGTTGGTCCCGGCCTGGATTTCGTTAATAAACAAGAGGGTGTCGACTACTATCCGCCGCAGATCACGCAGCCCTTCGCCGTGCTCGACACGCTCCTCCGCCTCGGCCTCGCCAAGCCGGATGCCGTCGAGCTCTACACCCTCGACATTAGCTCGCGCGTGAATCTCCACGTGGAGATGGCTCGCAAAAACGCCGCGCTCGGTCAGTCCTACACGGTGCAATTGCCGTGGTACTCCGATGGCCGCTGGACCGAAGATTTTCGTGCGAAGTTCACCGCCTACTGGCAGCAACTGGGATCGCGTATAGGACAGCCGGTTGCGCCGATCCCTGTGCCGCAAGGCTCGCCTGGCTTCGCTACACGAGCAGTCGAAATCCGGCCCGACATCGTCGACCGCGTCACGCCGGTCGACATGAACATCGTCTACCAGCGACTGCCGCTCGCGCCCGACCAGCGCTTCGACCTGATCATCGGCACCAACATCTTTCTTTACTACGGCGGCTTCGAGCAGGCCCTGGCGCGCGTGAATATCGCCTCGATGTTGAAACCGGGCGGTTACCTCCTCTCCAACGACAAATTGGAAGAAATCGTCCCCGGTGGATTGGAAGAGGTGATGACGACGGACATCCCCATGACCACGCCGCCCGTCATCACCGATCACATCTACGGCTACCGCCGCACGCAGTAGCGAAACAGGTTTCCCTGCGTGCTTCCTCACGTCATTGCGTGATATGCCTCACCGACGCTGCCTCCTGGCACTCGCCGCAAGTCGCCTAATCCCGCCATTCACAACAACTTACATTTGCCTCGCACTCTGGCCTCCCATTTGCACTTCCATACTTGCTCACGGGAAGGAGCGAGCATGGCCCTCAGCGTTCTATCCATTCCAAAACAGATTCATAAGGCTCTTTCCAGTCTGCGCACTGGCGTCGTTCTGCTGATCTTGACCGGCATCGCGGCCGCGCTTGGAACCTTTATTCTCCAGCGCCCAGCCACTGATCCTGACAAGCTCGCGCGCTCTTATTCGCCGGCGACGCTGCTCTGGCTCGATCGCCTTGGCCTCACCGACATCTTCCATACCTGGTGGTTCCTGACGCTGCTTGGCCTGGTGAGTCTCAGCATTATTCTGGTTTCTGTCGATCGCTTTCCCAACGCGTGGCGCTTTTACGCGCGTCCTTATCGCAAGACGGATTCGCATTTCCGCTCCGCGCTGCCCAACAAAGTCGAGTTGCCGATCAACAACACCGAAGAAGGTCTTAACGCTGCAGAACGGGCCCTCAAGAAGTCAGGCTGGCCGGTCGAACGCATCGATGACCGGGTCCAACCCTCCTTGTACTCCGAACGTCATCGTTTCTCGGTCATGGCGGTGTACATCGTCCACGCCAGCCTGCTTCTTATCTTCGCCGGCGGCATCATCGACGGCATCTTCGGTTACAGCGGCTTCATGGCGCTCCAGAATGGGCAAGTCAGTAACGTTATCGAGTTGCGTAAAGGTGGCACCAAGCAGATTCCCTTCTCCCTCCAGTGCAATGGCGCCGGGGAGGAAACTTACCCGGACGGCTCGCCCAAGCGCTGGTGGTCGAAGCTGGCAGTCGTCGACAACGGCCAGCAAGTTAAAGCCAAAGAGATCGTCGTTAACGATCCGCTCACTTACAACGGACTGCGCTTCTATCAGGCGAGCTTCGGATCGACCGGCAAGCTCGTTGGCTTGAGGGTTTCGCTCACTCCTGACACCGGTGGCAACAGTCGCGAGCTCATGCTCCCGATGAATCAGGCTACCGAGATCGCGCCCAATACCACCGTCACGCTCGCCGAATACATTCCCGACTTCTTCATTCGCGACAACCAGATCTTCAAGAAGTCCGACGACCCAGTGAATCCCGCGTTTCGTCTGCAGGTGAAGAACACCAGGACGAACGACGAGACCAAGCTGTGGATGTTCCCGGCATACAACGGCGCCGCGCAAGGCGAGAACAACACCGGCTATCGCATCGAATTTCGCGAGATGAAGATGGGCTACTTCACCGGGCTGGAAGTTTCGCATGAGCCGGGTCAGTGGCTGGTCTGGGGCGGCGTCCTGCTGATGGGTGCTGGCCTTTTCGTCGCGTTCTACATGGTGCACATGCGTGTGTGGGTCACGGCGGTCTCCGACGCGCGCGGCAACCTGGTGCTGTGGGTCGGCGGTCAGGCTAACAAGAATCGCGACCGCTTCGAGCAGAGGTTCAACGAGCTGGTCGACAACATTCGCACCGAATTGGAAGGCGCGGCCGTAGTGCCGCTCTCCGCCAAGAAGCAAAAGCCGGAGCTGACCCTGGCCGGGGTGAAGTAATCGGGTAGTGCGGCGCTTCAGCGCCGCGTAAAGGGCGACCTAAAGATTTGAGCCGGGTTTCAACCCGGCGGCACATGGAGTAAGGAGAAAGACAATGGCAAGCCGAGCACGAGTCGTACAAATGGAGCAGCCCGCAACCACTGGCGGCAACGCTCTGCTCGTTCTGGTCGGACTCGCGGTGACCTTCCTGCTGATTGTGGCGCTGCTGGGCGCAGCCAAATCCGGCGCCAGCCTGTTCAGCGAAAGCAATCTGCTCTATGTCGCGCTCATCTTCTACGCCGGCGCAGGCGCGCTGTACATGGGATTCGGCGTCACCGGCACCGCGCGTTACGTCAAGTTTGCCTCCACGGCCACCGCGATTGGGTTAGTTGCCAACACGCTGGCCGTGGGGCATCGCTGGTATCTCTCAGGGCGGCCGCCGTTCGCCAGCATCTACGAGATGCTGCTCAGTTTCGTCTGGACCGTCGCCCTGCTCACCCTGATCACCGAGAAGAAATTCGGCGTCAAGATCATCGGCAGCATCACCATGCCGCTCGCAGTGGTCTGCGTCATCCTGATGCAACTTCTGCCGTCGGAAGTCAGGCCGCTGGTTCCGGCGCTGCAATCCACCTGGCTGCACGTTCATGTCACGCTGGCGATGCTGGCTTACGCGGCATGCGCGGTCAGCTTCGCACTCGCCATGATGTTCCTCATCCAGGACGATTTCAAAACCGAAAATTTCCTGCTCTGGACCAGCGCGACCGTCAGTGCGATCTACGTCGCCATCGTTGCCACCCGCTTCGAGCGCGGCGGCCTGTCGGTCACCGGATGGAACCCGACCACCAAGTCCGACCTCTTCCTCGGGCAAAATATGCGGCTGTTCGTCACCATCCCCGATCTCGGATGGCTCTTCATGATCGCGACAATCGCCGCGCTTGTACCGCTGGCGTTGTATTTCATCGGGAAGTGGAAGAAAGACGATTCGTTCTTCGGTATCGCCAACCGAGCCGTGTTCATCGGCATTCTGTTGCAGATTGTAGTGCTGGCTGCATTCGCGCTGCGTGTGCGCGACGGCAATTACCCGTCACCCGACCAGGATGGACTCTTCCCGACCAGCCTGGCCGCCAGCCCCTTCTTACTCGGAGGGATGGTGACGGGTATTTTTGCCTCCCTGCTTTACCTGATGCTGCTCTGGCGCCGCACCGATTTGCAAGGCATGCTGCCCCCGGCTGACACGCTCGATCGTGTCACCTACAAGACTATTTGTATTGCCTTCCCGCTGCTGACCTTCATGATCGCCACCGGCGCCTATTGGGCGAACCGGACCTGGGGCTCGTACTGGAGCTGGGATCCGAAAGAGACCTGGGCGGCGATCACCTGGCTGGTCTATGCGGGCTATTTACATATGCGGATCACGCGCGGATGGCGCGGACGTAGGGCCGCGTACTTCGCCATTCTGGGCTTTGGCGTCGTGATCTTCACCTTCCTCGGCGTCACGTATCTGCTTCCCGGATTACACGCGTACGCATGAGGGACCAGGGCTGAACGCCGCAGGCTGAGGAAAGATGGCCCCAAAGAATCAGCTCCAATCGTTCAGCCCTGAAAAGATGCGATTAGCAATTAGCTGTTGGGTAGAGCGAACCTTCAGCTTCGCGTCATGGGTCGGGTAGTGCGGCGCTTCAGCGCCGCGTAACCGGCGACCCAAAGACTCTGAGCCGGGCTTCAGCCCGTCGGCACAAACCGGGTGGAGCACCGCTTCAGCGGTGCATTTGAGGCAAGAAAGAAAACCGGCTTTAGCCGCTGAGGGAAACGGGAAACGTGGATCTATGACAGCCGCTGCCACAATCGAGCTACAGAATGCTTCCGCGGACGCGGCAGCGACGACGGCTCCCGTCACCCGCAAACGCCACATCAACTGGGCGCTCAAAGCAGTTATCCCCATCGCCGCCATCCTGCTGAACGGACTCCTGCTCTTCATCCTGGTTTCCGCGTCGCTCTCCGTCGGCGAAGGCCACATCGTCATCACCATCGCCACCGCAGGCGCATTCCTCATTTGCATCGCAGTCATCATGGTGCTGGCCGTCTCAGTTCGCCGCCCCATGATGGAGCTGCAAGACAAAATCGCGCGCGTCAGCCTCGGCGACATGAATGTCTCCGTCAGCTTCGCCAATCGCAACGACGAAATCGGCGACCTCGGCCGCGACTTCAACGACATGGTCGCGCAACTCAAGGCCAGCCGCGAAGAAATCCAGCTGCTGCATCAGACGCAGATGTCGCGCGCCGAGCACTTCGCCACCCTGGGTGAACTCGCCGCCGGACTCGCGCACGAGATCCGCAATCCCCTCGCCGGCATCGCCGGCGTTATCGAGATCGTCGGCCGCGATCTGCCGCCTAACAGTCCCGCGCGCGGCGTTATCAAGGACGCCAAAGAAGAAGCGATGCAGATCAATCGCATCCTCACCGATCTGCTCGAGACCGCGCGTCCCAAGCCGCCGTCGTTCCAGGTGAAGGACGTCGCCACCACCGCTGAGCACGCCGTCATGTTCGCGCGCCAGCAGGCGGTCACTAAGCGCATCATGATCGAGCTCGACAAGGGCGAAAACATCCCGCCCATCGATCACGATCCCAACCAGATCAACCAAGTACTGCTCAACCTGCTGCTCAACGCCATCCAAGCGATGGACAAACCCGGCTCGATTTTCGTCACCCTGCGCCGCGACAAAGACGTAGTTCTGATCACCGTCGCCGATCAAGGTAAAGGCATCCAGCCGGAAAACCTGTCCAACATCTTCCGCCCATTCTTCACCACCAAGGGACACGGCACCGGACTGGGCCTGTCGCTGGCGCGCCGCATCGTCGAAGCCCACGGCGGCACGATCACCGTCCGCAGCGAAGTCGGCAAAGGCACCCAATTCACCCTCCGCCTGCCCACCGCGCACGGGACAGCATTGTAGAATCCAATGTCAGATTCCGAGTGGTTGATTCCGGCTTCGGCATAGCTTGCGCAATCGCCTGTGGCTGTTGAAAAAGTCGCGTCTAGTGCAGAAACTGCCGAAATTGGGTGACCAGAAATGTATCCGGAGGTGGAGAAAATCGTTTATAGGGCATCCTAGCGCGTCGAGTTTTTAGACCG
>Ga0181523_10004546_pt1 | contig 11928 bp, 9 predicted proteins | sample PEATcosm2014_Bin_43_FD_119752 | JGI IMG/M metagenome (GOLD analysis project Ga0181523, IMG submission 119752) | Peatland microbial communities from MTU Mesocosm Facility, Houghton, MI, USA - PEATcosm2014_Bin05_30_metaG | ecosystem: Environmental > Terrestrial > Soil > Wetlands > Peat | place... | reverse complement strand
CACTACGCAGGCCGAGAAGGGCGAGGTTTCCTTACCGATCGACCGGATGGTCGTGATGGAGCTGCAACTGATCGCGTCGCTCGGGATGCCGGCGTCGCATTATCCCGGGATGCTCGAAATGGTCAACGCGAAGAAGCTCGATCCCAAGGCGATGATCACCGAGACCGTCAGCCTCGAAGGCGCCAACCGGGTGCTCGAAGAGATGACGACCTTCCAGAACGTCGGCGTCTCGATCATTAACCAGTACTAATCATCAGCGGGGCGGACCTGAGCGCGTCAGGTCCTCCCCGCAATCACTCAAGCGCATGTCGATTATGCCGTGGCCGCGCCGCCGCGACCCGTGGAAGCGCGCGCGGTGGATCGTGCTGACCACGCTCCTGATCGTGGCCATCCGTCTGTTGATTACTTATTTCTAGCCCACGGTCCCTGCTCGATTTTATTTTCGCGAAAGGCCGCAAAGCTTATGAAAGCAATCCTGATCGATAAACCCGGTGACGAGAATGTGCTCCGATTCGGTGAGTTTCCCGATCCCGTGCCGGGGCCCGCTGACCTCCTGATCAAGGTGCGCTGTACAGCGTTGAACCGCGCCGACCTGATGCAGCGGCAGGGCTTCTATCCGCCGCCGCCCGGCGCTTCGCCGCTGCTCGGTCTCGAATGCGCGGGCGAGGTGGTCGGGGTCGGCGCCGAGGTCAAGGGCTGGCGGCCGGGCGATCGCGCGATGGCGCTATTGGCGGGGGGCGGCTACGCCGAACTGGCGGCTGTCCACTACGGCTCCGCAATGCACGTACCGGCGGCGCTAAGCGACGCCGAGGCCGCCGCGGTCCCCGAAGTCTTTCTCACCGCTTTCGTCAATCTGTTCATGCTGGCTGGGGTCAAGGCCAGGGAGTCCGTGCTGATTCACGGCGGCGGCAGTGGCGTCGGCACGGCCGCGATCCAGTTGCTGCGCGAGGCCGGCGCGACTTCGATCGTGACCGCCGGGTCCGACGCCAAGTGCGAGCAATGCCTCCGCTTCGGCGCCGACGTCGCGATCAACTACAAGGCGGGTCCCTTTGTGCCGAAGGTCAAAGCCGCCACCAACGATCGTGGCGCCGATATCGTTCTCGACAGTATTGGCGCGGCCTATCTCGGGCAGAACCTCGACGCCCTGGCCCATAGCGGCCGGCTTGTCCTGATCGGTCTGATGAAGGGTGCGAAGACGGAAATCGATCTGACGCAGGTGCTCCGCCGCCATCTGAAGATCTTCGGCTCGACCCTGCGCGCCCGCCCGGTCGCCGAGAAGGCCGATATCGTTGCGGCCTTTGTCGCCCGCTTTAGCGGCGCGCTCGAGGCTGGCCGCCTCCGTCCGCCGATCCATCAAGAGATACCCTTGGCCGATGCTGCGACCGGCCATCGCATGATGCAGGCGAGCGAGCATTTCGGCAAAATCGTGCTGCGCGTGAGTTGAAACTCTGCGCCGCGATTTGCGCCGACTCGCGCTCAGTAATTGGTAAACCCGGTCGAGTTCATTTGCGGCGGGATATGTTGGTAGATTACCGGCCCGTAGATCACGACGCACAGCACTATGGCGACGGCTATCCAGTACCCGAAGTGATCAAGGTTAACCAGCCAGCCACTCGCCACCGGCGGTTCGATAGTGTCGGTGAAGGGAATGTCATCGATCTTCGCTGGTCGTCCGAAGAAGATCGTCATCCCGAGCACGACGAAAAACATCACGGCGCTGATGAACATCAGCGTACCACCAACCCCGGTCAGGATTCCCGCTTCATGCCACCCCGCTGGTAGCGGGTAATCGATGAGCGAGATGGCGGTCCGGCGCGGCATGCCGGCCAGCCCGCCCGAGATCAGCCCGCGCGCGAAGATCAGGACGCCGATGAAGTAACACCAGGCTTGCGTCAAAGCCAGACGCTTGCCCCACAACTGTTTTTGTTCGAAGAACGGCACCAGCCAATAGGCTATCCCCATATAGGAGAGCCCTACCGCGGTACCTACCGTAAGATGGAAATGGCCGGGCACGAAGGCGGTGTTGTGAATTTCCAGGTTGATGTTGTAGCTCGCATTCATCAGGCCGGTAATGCCGCCGAGCATGAACCCGAGCATCGCCAGGAGTTGCGCGGCCACCGCCGGCTCTTTCCAGGGCAGGCGGAAAAACCATCCGATCAGCCCCCGCCCCCCGCTACGTCTCCCGCCTATCTCGAGCGCGTACATCACTGAAAATGCGGTCAGCAGGCTGGGCAGGAAGACGATGAAGGTCAGGATCGCGACCGCGAACTTGAGGCTCGGTGAAATTCCGGGATCGACATACTGGTGATGGAGTCCGATCGGGATGATGATCAGGAACATCAGAAAAACCATACGGACAGCCGTGTCGCTGAACAGCGCGCCGCTCACCTGTTTTGGTACGATCGCGTACCACGACACGTACACCGGCAGGAGCCAAAAGTAGACGATCGGATGGCCCGTGAACCAGAACAGCGTCCGCGTCAGCATCGGGTCGACTCCCGGCAGCAGGCCGAGCGACCAGGGCAACAGCAATAACACCACCTCGCAGGCGACACCCACCGAGGCAATGTCCCAAAAGATGTACGTGACGACCGAGATGTACGCGAGCAACGGGATGCGTTCGCCCGGATGTTCGCGCCGCCATGCGCGGAGGGCCAGAAACAGGTTCGCCGACGTCAGCCAGGTGCTGAGGACGATCAGGACTAACCCCAGATAGAAGGTCCAATGCGCCTGGAGCGGTGCATAGAACGTATAAAGGACGCTGGCATGCCCGCTCAGGATCGCGCCGGCGAGCAGCGCGGCGCCGCCTGCCATGGAGGCCAGCGTCGCCCACAGCAACCCCTGGTTGAGCGGACGGTTCAGTCCGCGCGCGCAAGTCAGCGCCACAAAGCCGTTGGCGAAGGAAAACGTAAGTATGATCGCATTGAAGACCCCGTGGACCGTGAGTCCCTGATAGTACGAGTGCAGGCCAGGGAAAGCCTTGAAAATGTCGATGTCGGCGTAGTTCAGCGCCTGCGCCAACCCGTTGACGACGCCGACCGCAAGGGCGCCGAAACCCAGATATAACATCAGACTAATAATCCGGCGTTGACTGGCGGGCAGCGCGAACGGGCGTTCAGGCGCATAGGCGACAGGCGTGCTCACTTGACTGCCACCTCCGCCGACATCGTATGGTGGTACAGCCCGCAGTATTCGTGACACAGCAGGCGATACGATCCCGGCCGCGTGAAGCGATAGGTTTCAACCGAGACATATCCCGGCAACACCATCATGTTGACGCGCGTACCGGGGATGAAAAAACCGTGGATTACATCTACTGAAGTAACTCTGAAGGTCAGCTCGGCACCCGCTGGAATCTGGATCTTGAACGGATAAAAGTTCCACTGTTGCGCCAGCATGACGGCCTCATATTTACCGGGAGCGATCTCGCGCACCCCGGGACGGTTGAACGGGGCGGTCGTGAGCACCGCGGCAGCGCAATTCTGTCCCGACTTCGGAATGATCCGCCCGGCGGGACCCGGCAGATGGATATTCATGAAGACGGTGACGTAGCCGAGCGCGCATAGGAAGATCGCCAGCATGCCCGCTGAGAACCAGAAAAAGATACGTTCGTAGCGAACCATAGGCCTACCTTCCGATTAGTCCCCACAGCATCGCGCCCCACATTCCAGCCATCACCGCGAGGTAGATCGTGAGGATGAAGAGCGTTCCGATCGGAGGTGGAACAAAATCAGGGTCGGCCGGCGGCTGGTCGCTCATCACGATAATCACTCCTGGGCAAGGGGATCGTCGATCGAACTTGTTTGTTATCTGGTAACGGGGTCTCAGTCCACCGTCAGTCGTTCAGCTTAACCAGTCCGCGGATATATCGTCCGAGCAGGACAGCGCCGAGCAGAAACACAACGGCAAATCCCGACGCGAGCAGGATTGGCACAGGCTGGAAGACGCCCGCGAGTACCTCGTCCAGGGCTCGCCAATCGTACAGAACAATCGGAGCACCGATTGCCAGAAACACCAGCATCCCCAGCACCAGCCGGCCGGCTGGAACGTAGGGTTCGTTCGTCGCGGCGTGGCCCTTGCGGTCTGGAGCGGACACCCTATCTCCGCTCATTGGCTGACCTCGAACCCGCCGAACAACCAGTACTTTATTCGCTTGAAGGCTGCGTGCAGGGTCATGGCCGAATCCTTGACGCGAGGCTCAGGAATCTCGGAGGCAGAATGAGAATTAGAAACTCTCCCTATAGCGCGCCGCGTCCCTTTCTGCAAGAACGATCGCGCGTGGGTTATGGGACTGACTGATCCGCCCTCAACGGTCGCAAAAGTGGTGGCTGGGGCGTCTTTGAGCCGCTCGCGTATGCGCCAAAAATTCTGGCGTTAACTGGCCGACGGTTATAATTTGTAGCCTTAATCGACCATTTGTCATCAGGGCTGGCAGGATGAGGGTCGAGGGGGGAAGGCGATGTGGCGGATTAGATCCGCGGTACCGGGGCGTATCCGCGTGTTCCTTGCGCTGCTGCTGGTCGGGGCCTGGCAGGCCGAGGGTCTACTCATACAGCTCGTCGCCGGGAGTCACGCGGTAGTCGCGGGGCGGGCCGCGATCGCGTCGTCCGCGAACGGCGCGGCGGCCGTGGCCGGGTCGTTTCTCAGCGACGGCTTTGCTTTCATCGGGGTCACGATCGCCCGGCTCTTTGACCTCCTGCCACCGGCCGTCCGCAATGTGATTCCGTTCGCACTCCTGCATTCACTTGGCCACGGCCTGACGGCGCTCTTCGGCTGGCACGCCTGGCTGGTCTTCGTCGGTGGGATGTTCACGCTGAGCGCCGAGGCGATTCGCCTGCTGCTGGCGCTCAATCTGGCCGGTTGGACCTACAACTTTGTCCGGCGGACCGGCCGTCAGGCGTTGCGTGCGATTATGTTACCGGTGCGCTTTTACGCCGATCGCGAGACCGCGGACGAAGCGGCCGCGCCGCCCGCGGTCCAGCCAATCGCCGGCCGGGTGGGCGGTAAGCGGCGCAAGGAATATGTCGAGTTCTTTGGCGGCCATGTGGGGAATATCGGGATTATCCTCCCCGGTGGCGGTGCGCGCGGCGTCTATCAGGCCGGCGCGCTCAAGGCCGTCTACGATTTTCTGCGCGACTACAACGCGCTTGGCAAGGTGCGGGTGATTGTCGGGACCTCGACCGGCGCCTGGAACGCGATGTTCTGGATGGCCGGTCTGATGGACGTGGCGCAAGGAGTCAGTCTCGAGAGCTGGTGGAAGCAAAAGAAATTTTCCCGGTTGATGGAGTTTCCCCGGTTCTGGCTCCCGTTCCTGAGCGATCATTGTTTCAGCAACGCGCCATGGCGTGAGCAATTTGATGAACTCTTCGGCGGCCGGCTCGATCATCTTTTTACCGATTCACCCAAGCTCCATTTCTACCTGACCCGCACCGAGATCCGGCAGGGCGCGCTCCACTATGCGACCAACTGGAGCGGTTTGAAGCAGCGGGTGCAGACGCTGGGGCTCGAGAATCAGGAGAATTACCGGCTGGTTGACGTGATCGGGGCTGACGGTCGCGAATTCACGCGGATGGCCGACGCGGTATTCGGCTCGATGGGCCAGGCGCCGCTGTTTCCGGGCCTCTGCGAGGGGGTGCTCTGTGAAAGCGGCGACGCGCTCGATCCGCTCCCGCTGCGCTTCGCCGCTCCGGTCGAAGACTGCGACCTGGTCTTTGTGCTGCCGTCACGCGGCTCGCCCGAGAAACTGGGTGATTCACGCGTCAGCCGCCTGAGCCGGGTCGCGCACGTGCAGCAGATCGCGCTGGAGCGGTTCGCCGTGAAAAATGCCGACACGATCAATCGTATCGCCGAACGCTTCGAGCGGCTTGAATTCGGTGCGACCACGATCGCGGCCGCGGCCGGCGTTGTGGGCGTGGCCGCGGAGGCCGCCAGCGGCGTGCGCGAGGAGATCGACGAGTTCAGTCACGCTTACAAGCGGCTCTACATCTTTACCGCGTGCCCGGCCGGCAGTCTGGTGATCAACAGTTTTGACTACGGTCAGGAGCGGGAAGCCGCGGCGGCCTTCGACCTGATGTACTCCCAGATCAGCGACGAATTGCGGCACCGACTGTTCGAGGATATCGAACCCGAGGACGCCCACGTGGTGATGGTCGACGGCCTGGTTTCGCCCACGGGCGAGCCGGTCAAGCCCACGTATCGCCGCCCGAATCAGTTCTAGGAAGGTCTGCACAAGTGAATGCTTTAGAATCGCTTCGCGAAGGTCCTTCGACACGGCTCGCGATGCTCGCCGGCTCAGGATGACAACTAGGGCTTGTGCAGAGGTTCCCTAGCTGCACGCAAGCGGCGGCCGTTCGCGATCGCGCACGGCCCGGGTCAGGCGCCCGGTGTCGCGAGCGGATGGGCGTCGCGGAACTCGAGCGCGACCTCGCTCATCGTGCGGAAGGTTACGCCGTCGCGATCGCAGATATGGTCGAGCAGCCGCTCGAGCATCAACAGCCGATGGCCACGGCCGATCGCCTGCGGATGCATCGTAAGAATATAGACGCCCGCGCCGAGACGGTCGTAGAGGTAGTCGAAGTCGCCCGCCCAGATCTCATAGACCTGGGACGGCGCGGCGAGCCCCGGGTTGACCCCGTTGCGCGTCCAGACGTGCTCGAAGATGGGGAAGTCGTCGAGTCCCCAGGTAAAGGGCAGCTCGACCAGATTGGTCTCGCGACCCCAGACAAACGGGCCGTCCGGCGGCGCCGCGTCGCCGACCCGGCAATAGTAGGGCGTGAAGTCCTGCGCCATCATGCTGCTGTCGTAAAGAAAGCCCCGTTCCAGAAGACATTGCAGCGTCGACGGCATCAGGCCGGCGGCCGGGGAGCGATAGCCGCGCGGCGCCCGTCCGCTCCGCCGCTCAAGCGCCGCGGTGGCGCGGTCGAAGTCGCGCGCTTCGTCCTCGGGCGTGGCTGGTCGATAGTGAAAGTAGCCATGATGGCCGATCTCGTGCCCGGCGGCCGCGATCGCCTCGACGGTCGCCGGGAAGGCGTCAGCCGTGTGCCCGGGCACAAACCAGGTCGAGGGCAGGTTGCGCTCGCGCAGCAGCGTAAGCAGCCGCTCGGCCCCGACCTTGCCGAATTCGCCGCGCGAGATCGCGCTGGGCGAACGGGCGTGAAACGTGCCGATCCACACTGATATCGCGTCAAAATCAAACGTCAGGCAGACGGTTACGTTCTTCGCCATGGGGACCTCCCGCGGCGGGTACGGCGCCTGCCGATGCCACTGCCGCGCTCGCTACTATTGCAGACAGGCAGCCCGCCGCCAGTCCGGAAGGACTGGTTGCGGCAGGACATTCCCTTGACAGTTGCTACAAGCGTGTTGTAGTCCGTTGCTCCATCTGGGCCATGGGGTGAATTCGGGCCGGATAAGTCAGGAATAGGCGACCGGCGATTGCCTCAACGGAGCGGAGCCGCGCCGACGCGCGCGCGGGTGCGCGCTGGCGGTATTGGTCGGCCCGGTCGTATAGCTGTCGAAGATTAAGGTCAGAAGATTAAGGTCAGGTGAGCGCGGTCTTGAAAAACTATCGTCGTCCAAACCGAAAAATCTGGATGCTGGCCGGTGTCTGCCTGCTCATGCTCGCTATGGGTGCGGTGGGCGCGCGGGCCGCGGCCGAGGGGCAGCCGGGCAACGGACCACCGCCCTGGCTGGGGCTCTTTGGCGTCGCGATTCAGCCTGCTGATGGCACCGTCTTTACCGTCGGCGCCAAGGGCTTGCTGATGACTTCCACGGATCAGGGAAAGACGTGGAAGCAGATTCCAGTGCAGCTGCGCGAGGGTGGCGAGCTGTTTCAGGATTATGACCTCTACTCGATTCGCTTCTCGCCGAGCGGCAAGACCGGGTATATCGTCGGTGAGAACGGGACCGTGCTCCGTTCAACCGACAGCGGTGCGACCTGGAAAACGGTCGCGAGCGGCACGACCAAGAATCTGATGAAGGTTTTTCCGATCGACGATCAGAATGCGATAGTCGTCGGGGCCGACGGCACGATCCTGCGGACGGCCGATAGCGGCGCGACCTGGCAGAGCGTCAAAAGCCCCAAAGACATCATCCTGTTCGATGTGAGCTTCACCGACAAGAATAACGGCTGGATCGCGGGCGAATTCGCAACCGTGCTCGGAACCACCGACGGTGGACAGAGCTGGAACCTGCTGTCGGGCGGTAACACCTCGGATTTTACGATTGGTCCCTGGTTCACCATCAACTTCACCGACCCACAGCACGGGCTGGTGGCCGGTCTGGCGGGTGATGTCGAGACCAGCGAAGACGGCGGCAAGACCTGGAAGCCGTCGAAGCTTCCTGACCAGTCGGGTACCTATGCGGTCGCGATCGATTCGGCCAACAAGAAGGTGTGGGCGGCGGGCACCGGCGGCCGGACCTTCGTGCAGAGCGCGGGTGGCCAATGGTCGGAGGCGCAGCGGACGACTTTCAACGATCTCACCGATATCGCGCTGGCGGGTAATCGCGCGGTTATGGTGGGTTTGAACGGAACAATTCTCCTCTCGGATGACGCGGGCGAAAAATGGCAAGTAGTTCAGTAAGTCTAGGATCGTTCAAGGTTGGCGATTACGTTCTGCGTTTTCGCGCACTGATCGGCGGAATTCTGCTGCTGATCAGCGCGATCGCCGCATACTTTTGTACGCAGGTTAACATCCAGACCAAGTTCGACGACTTTTTCCCGGTCAATCATCCCAACGTCCAGCTTTACCACAATTGGCACAAGTACGGTGGCGCGCAGACCTTGTCAGTAATGATCCAGGTCCAGCAAGGCGATATTTTTAATCGTGCCACGCTGGAGAAAATCAACGAAATTCAAACCGACGTCGACAAGTTGCCCGGCGTCGACCACAACGAGGTGCTATCGCTCGCGTCCTACCGCGTAAGCTACGCGGAGGCTTCGCCGGGATCATTGTTGATCAAGCCCTTTATGTTCCCGCTGCCCCCCAAGGACGAGGCGGGGATTCAAGATCTCAAGCGCAAGGTACTCGCGAACCGGTCGACGATCTCCCAGCTGGTCAACCCAGATCTCAAAAGCGCCTTGGTCGAGGCGGCCTTCAACGAGCGCGGCTTGGACTACCGCGAACTGTTCAACGAAGTCCAGACGATCGTCAACAAGTATCAGGACGACAATAACAGGATCTTCGTTGCCGGCGAGCCGATCATTCGCGGCTACGGCTATCATTATCAGCCGGTCGTGACCATGCTGTTCCTGATCGCGGTCGGCGTCATGATCTTCATTCTTTGGGTGACGGGCGGCCAACGCAGCCGTTGGTGGGCCCCAATCGTTACAGGAACCTTGTCAGCCATCTGGGGCCTCGGTTTCGTTGGCCTGATGGGCTACGACTTCGACCCCGTCATGCTGGTTATCCCGTTCATCCTGACGGCCCGCGACATGAGCCACGGAATTCAGTGGCAGGGACGCTATCACGACGAGCTGGACCGCCTCGGCGACAAGTTCGCGGCGTGTTCGGCGACGACCGATTTCATGCTGCCGCCCGGGTTCCTTTCGATCATGGCGGACATCAGCGGAATCGTCTTCATTTCGTTCGGTGGTATTCCGGTCCTGCAGCATATTGCGCTCGCCGGAACGGTATGGCTCGCCGGTAGCTTGACGATGGTCTTCATCTTCCAGCCGATCCTGATGAGTTATCTGCCGATTCCCGAAATGAAGCATCGGCGCGAACGGAGCACCGCCGACAGTGGGTTGCGCAAAGCGGGGGGCGACTTCTTTGATTGGCTGGTGCATCTGCCCACGCGTCCCGGCGCCTTGCGGATGGGGTTGCTGGGGGCGTCCGCCCTGTTCCTGGTGTACGGCGTAGTCGCGGGAATCAAGAGCAAGATTGGCTATTCAACCGCCGGCACGCCGCTTTACAAGCCCTACTCGAAAGTCAACCAGGATATCGCCGCGGTCGGCGCCAAGTTCCCGCTCGAAGAAGGTTGGGTCATCCTGACGACGCCGCCCTATCCCGACAAGATTTCGGTGCTTGGTCCGTCGGTGTTGAAGATGATCGACGATATGCGCTCGTTCCTCTTCAAGGATCCCAAGGTCGCGCAGATTGTGTCGTACACTTCGGCGATCGCGAAACCTTTCAACGAAAGATTCAACTACGGTTATCCGAAGTATCTCGCCGTGCCCGATTCGCCGGAACTGTCGGCCAACCTCTGGTTCCTCTATCTGAACGGTTCGGCGCCGGGCGAACTTGAACGGTTTATCTCGAACCGGCTCAATGACGACACCAATATTCGCGTCCTGCTGAGAGACCATACCTACGACACCCTTAACAATATTCGCGACGAGATCACGCAGTTCGTCAACGAACGGGTCAACCCCGATCCGGTGCTCAATCCGAGCGATCCCAGGAAACCACGGGTGAAGGTCTTTTATCTGGCGGGAATCGCGGGGCTTTATCTCGCGGCCAACGACGTCCTGAAGACCCTTGATTTTCTCAATATCACGTTCGTCCTGGGCGTCGTCTGGCTTTTCTGTGTCGGCGCGTTCCGATCATTCGTGGCCGGGTTCATGTTCCTGCTGGCCTGCGTGTTGGCTAACTTCGGCGCCTTCATCTACATGAATATTCGCGATATCGGATTGACGATCGATACGATCCCGGTCATCTCGCTGGGTATTGGGCTGGGGGTCGACTACGGCATCTATACGGTCTCGCGCATCCGCGACGAAGTGATGGCCGGGATGGAGGTCGACGACGCGATCGTGCTTGCGCTCAGCACGACGGGGGTCGCCGTCTTCAACACCTTCCTCGTGATGATCGGCGGAATCTTCCCCTGGATCTTCTCGCCCCTGCTGTTCCACAGCCAGATGAGCACGTTGCTGATCTTCCTCATGGGGACGAATATGATCGCGGGCTGTATCGTGCTGCCGTGCTATCTCTCCTGGGCGCGGCCCAAGTTCGCGTTTGGCGGCAAAGCCATGATTCGGGAACGCGAATTGAAAGTGGCGGTCTCCTGAGGCCGACCTTGACCTGAGGCTCTTTTGGGTTGCGGCGGGCGTGGAATCGGGCGCCCGCCGCTTTTTTTTCGCCCGGCCGGGTTGTCCCGCGACGGTTTTGCGGACGGGCTGGCAGAATGGCCGGCCGAGGTTAGATTACATAGGCGACCTGTTGGGCGACCTGTCGTATCGCTCCCGGTCATAAGGCGGGGTCGTGGAACTTTCACTTCGACTCGCGAGTTAGACATAATCAACATGGCGCCTGGCGCGAGCCAGCGGGTTCGCGACGGAGGCAGAGGCGATTACGATGGCACGAATAGCACGCATGTTTCGGCAGGTTGCTCCGCTCCTGGTTTTTTCACTCGTGGCCGCCCTGAGCGGCTGTGAGCGTACCCACGCCCAGTTCAATCCGGCGCTGGCGGACGCATTTTTCCCGCTCGCGCCCAGCACGGTCTGGACCTACCGGGTCGACAGCAAAAGCCAGCGCCTGACGTACGTCGTGACGGACAAGGTGCTCGGGATCAAGTATGTGCCGTCGCTCAACGTGACGGGTCAGGTGGTGGAGGAGTATTACAACCTCGATCGCGGCGGCTCGCGCCCTATCGTCTACGTAACCAAGGACGGCTACCTCACCCGCCTTTCGGGCATGGAATACTCGAAAGAGGATATCAAGACTCCCGCCTGGGGGCGTTCGGAAGAGGGCGATTTCATGCCTTCGCGGATGATGCCCGAGGTCTCCTGGAGCAGCACGATTTTTCCGTTCGGTCATATGCCCGACGCCTTCGATATCAAGCAGACTCATCGGACCGTCTTCGAGTCCGAGGATATCGTGGTGCCCGCCGGGCGCTATACGGGATGCATGCGGATTGACACGCTCGCGACCTATGAAGGTGGGTCCTTTGCCAAGAACCCCGACCGCAACTCGAACCTCCTTTATCGCGATT
>Ga0181523_10004544_pt1 | contig 11935 bp, 4 predicted proteins | sample PEATcosm2014_Bin_43_FD_119752 | JGI IMG/M metagenome (GOLD analysis project Ga0181523, IMG submission 119752) | Peatland microbial communities from MTU Mesocosm Facility, Houghton, MI, USA - PEATcosm2014_Bin05_30_metaG | ecosystem: Environmental > Terrestrial > Soil > Wetlands > Peat | place... | reverse complement strand
TGTGGTGTTGATGATGATGGCTGCGATGCGTTTCGGCGGTTGTTTTTGTCGTTGCGGTTGTTCTCTTTGTTGACGTCGGTTTCGTTGACGCCGTCGCAGTTGTTGCTTCACTCGCTGAACTGCTCGTCTCTGTGGTTGCTGTTTTAGTCGTTGCTGTTGTGCTGACACACGTGACAGGAATTGTGCAGATAGTTTCGTGACAGCAGTCTTCACCAGCATCCCACGCAATGTATTGACCAAATCCACACTCTGCTTGACAAGCGGGGAGAGTCAGAAAATTGAAACATCCAATTTCGATGTCGGGAATGACCGTGCCACCACCAGCAAAGGTCACCGCTCCGATTTGCGCCAGCAAGCGACCGGCAACATTTGTTCCGGTGCCAGAAGTGATGCTCTCGTGTGCCATGAAATCTCCCGCCAAATTGTTGGAATCTCCGAGTGTGATTGATTGCGCAGCATACCAGTACACGTTACTGGGTTGGGCCCCGTTCGTAAGCACAACGCTTGCGCCATTTTCAATTGTCAAACTGCTGCCAACAATGAAAATAAACTTGGCGTTTGAATTTCCCAGCGCATCGAGCGTGAGAGTTCCAGTGAGAAAGGCCGACGACGAGAACGTGTACTTGCCGGGATCGAGAAGCCCGATCGTTCCAAGGTCTTGTCCCGATAAATCGGCCGTGGGCGGTTGCGAATTAACGTAAGCAATTTCGTTCAAGAGGTCGGTTTGAGCCGTCTGTGCTACAGCATCTGCTATGTGTTGCGCTCCACTGATACACGACGGAAATCCAGTTATTGATGAGCCAGCGTAAACGCCAATCTCGCCAGCAATGTCCGCCGAGCCGGAGCACGTAATCGCCGAACCGGCAAGCACGCTCAAAGTTCTTTGACCACTTCCGCCACACAGACAGCAACCTTCTGTCGCAGAAACGACAGTAGCGAACGCGAAACAAACGAGCGTTAACATTTCCCTACAAAACACACTTGTCCTTTGCAACGTTCAATGTGAGGAAAGAACACTTTATTTTGCATTCTTTTCATCAACTGAATCTTCTTCGCTGCTAACTGTCATTGACACCGTTGTCGAGTTCGTCGCAACAACGCTCAATTTCGTTTGATTTGCCGGCGGAAGTGGGGGAGGACCAGCAGAATTGGAAGAATTCTGCGTCGTGCTTTGCGCAACGCTGTTGGCGCGTTTGCGACGCTGGAACGATTCGGCTTTTTGCATCGACGGTGTGAGTGGCAGGTCTCCAGTGTCGTCTGCGGCAACAGTGGCGAAATTCAACTTTGAGACTTGCTTCTTCAGAATGGCGACGTCGTGAGCAGAGTCATCAACTGACTCGCCGTCTGTCGATTCAGATGGGGAGTGCCTCAACGCCTCTGACGGCTTCTCTTTTTCATCGGGTTTCTTGTTTCTGTTGCTCTTTGAAGTTGATACCGATTTTTGTGATTGTTTCCTTGCGATTGTTTTCGGCGAATCTTTCTGCGAACTCGAAGATTTTGCAGGCTTAAGTTGATCAATGTCGTCGATCGTGTCGTCTTCGCTGCTCGAAGACGCACTGCCGTGAGCGACAGTTTTCCTCGCGTCCGCAGGCGGATGTCTCACAACGTATTCTCGCATCTTCATACGCCTCAGATGCAAACACCGCCAGTCAACTGGTTTTTCGAACTGCAACTTGCGTGCTAGTAGTTTCGGCATGTCGACGATGCCCGATATGACTTCGGTTGCCTTGAGTTTGATGCTACAGTCGTCCTTCTCGGAAAGTTGATTCACCTCGCGTTCGATCGCTGCGACTATTTTGAACGCGGCGTCAAAGAACGCAGACGCGCCGCCGAACATCATGCGATCCCACACGACAAAAACACTCTCATAGGGCATCTTGTTGGTGAGCAGCGAGCCGAACAACTCGTGTGTGCACAACATTTCGAGTGTGATGCCATTCTTCTCGAGGAGGTCGAGGAATTTCGGAAACATCTTCGTTGCGTAATAATGAAACACTTGTCGATCGACCGTCTGGCCAGTGCAGTTGACGTCGAAACTCATCGGAAAGAAATCGTTGGTGATCACATCGAGCATCCAGAAACACTCCTCGTTGCTCATGCCTTGCACCATAAACGAGGCCACGAAGTAGGTCAGGCCTTGTGTAAATCCCTCGTCGTGATTGTGAAGGCAGTATAATTGTAGGATGTGACGCAACCGTTTTAGGTACGCCGCACTGTCGGCGATCTCGTTGGCACCCAACGTCCTCCCAACATCGAGATCGATCTCTTGCAGTGTGCTCTTGTCCTCGAAGCCGACGTTCTTCAGGCGTTTGCACAGCGTTCGATAGTAGCGGCGACGCGTCAACATCCGCACCGAGGCACCCGACGACGCCAGCCACATACGACGCCTCGCTTGCATAGGAATTCCAAGTGTGATCAAGTCAATTGCATCGCTGTCTAGGTGTCCGTTGATCGCCGGCGCGATGATGGCGCGATAGCGTTGCATTTTCGTGTCTGCCGCACCGGCGGTGGCCCGGCGATAGTTTTTGTAAGCCTCAACAGCGTGTGGTTTAATGACAAAGCCATACTCGTCGACGTAATCCACGTCGCTGTCGCCACTTTTGGGCGAGCGACTATTGCCATTTACACCACCACCGGTTGTGGTTGTCGAAGCAATTTCCATCGCAGTTAGGTGGAACATTGCAGAGAGTTGATTTGCATAGGCACCATGCGTGTGAATTTCAACATCTTCATCGTCGTCATCATCGTCATCATCCCGATCGAAAAGCACGCTACTTCTGCGGCTGGGTTTGTTGTCTTTAGACTGCGTCACTTTCTCGTTGGCCGAATTCGGTCGCGAAGATTTGTTTCGCGACGATCCTTTCGGTGACATTGTTCGCGTCGAATGATCGACTGGAGAACTCGTCCTCGGAGAAGTTGCGCGCGGAGAAGTGGTGCGTGGCGACGTGTGTCGCGGAGAGCGTTCATCGGCGCTGCCGGTTGTTTGTTGGAGCGCGCGTGGACTTTTGATATTGCCGAACATTCTATATTTAATTTATTAGTGAATTTGAAATTCCAACCACTTGAAGAATGACCGAAAAGAAAGTCGACGAAGACAAAGAAATTTGGGTTCATTTCCCGCCGGTGCCGACAGATGCACCCGGTATTTGGCGTGCAATCGGACCGCCCAGAGCACGCAGAATTACAGACCAGCAAATTGATCATCTTCCGATTGACGCTCTCGCCCAGTTGATTCTCGATGCGAACGATAGCAATGCTATTTTTGGGTTTGAGAATTCAGACGCCTTCACAAATGCGACACTACACAGACGATTCAGACGGCTAGCACTTCGCTTACATCCAGATAAAACAACAAACGAAAAAGCACGAGAGGCGTTCACCATTGTTGAGGAGGCTCACGAATCGTTTATCCAATTGCTAGTGGCGCGCCAGAAACCAAGACAGTAAATACAACAAGATTTTAATTTGTTAATTTGAACATCGTGAGCATTTCATCGAGCGGCATTGTTTCCTCTTCGCTGCTTGATGCCTCGCTTTCCTCTTCCTCCTCTTCCTCTCCTTCTTCAGGCTCGAAATCCTCGTCCTCGCTCTCTGTCTCAGTTTCCGCCGCAACGAAATGTTCGGTGTTGATTGATTGAGCACGCGCGATTCGCGACTGCAACTTGAGTTCCTCGAGTGGCTTGTCAGCGACGACGATCTTCGGCGACACGTTGGCGAGTGGCTCTGAATCGATGAAAAATGCACCAATCGCACAGCGCTCGGGTTGGAGATCAGAGACTTCGAGATTGTTGTTGAATTCGACGTGAAACGACGAGATGTAATTGCTTGCAGTCACCGTCGCGACCAGACCGATATTCTCCTCGGAGTTGCCAGATTTTGTCTGTCGAACCGGATAGAGAAGTGCGGGAGTTTGCACGATGTCGTCGCGTTTCAAAACGTTATCAAACGTTAAGGTACGAATAAAGACATCAGAGTTGCCTTCGAAATCTTCGAGTGTTTCGTCTTCGGTGACTTGTAATTCTGCTTGATCCGAGTCGAGTTCGCCGTTTTCCAAGCGACGAACGCGTAATCGGCTCGAATACGGTATTTCCTCGTCAAAGAACTCGGAGACTAACATTGCTTCCGATCGGAAGATGACAACCGGCGGCGCCATTTCATTCGCAACAAATGTCTGCTCTTCGATTTCAAACACAATTTCATAAGCCGAATCATGCGCCAACACGAGCATTGCTTCGAGCGTCGTGTAAGGCTGAGGCGGTGTGTATTTGCCGAAGAACGAACGCCATCGATTCGTCTCCGCATCTGCGAGACTGTTCTGGCGCCAGTCGGGTTCGTTTTTGCTTTGTGCTGCTTTTTTCACTCGCGGCTCGAACTGACGATTCAATGGCACGTCGGGATTGAGTTCCGATTTTGGTTTCCAAATGTCGATATTGGCCCACGTGTTTTCGAGTTGCGCAAGGACGATGTCTTGTCCTTGTCTGTTCTTGCTGTGCGGCGGCACGTCAGCAATCGACGCGTATCGTGGCTCGGCGATTTCAATGACGGCTTCCGCAAGAATCTGCGTGTTCGGTGCCCAATCAATAAAATGATAGTCGTCAAAGTACGGTCGTGTCGTTGAACTCTCCTTCCGGCTCTTTGTGTTGTTGGCGTATTTGATTTTCTCTTGCAAGTCGCGGATTTCAGCCGAGATTTGCTGCACGCGTTCGCGTTCGGCTTCCGTTGCGCCAACGAGTCGCTGCTCTCCGAATATTCCGGTCGGTTGCACGCCACCGCGCTGACGACGACTCTCGACCACCATGAGAAGGTTCTCGAGGTTGTCTTTGAGCGTTTGTTCGCGCGAGTTGACGATGTCGTTGTCGAGATTCTTCTTCTCTTCGAAGACCTCTGGCTGCGTGCGCGCAAATCGACGGAAATCGTTTTCGAACGGCAGCAAAGCAATCTCGTTGTTGAGTTTGATCCAATCTGGCGCCGGCGGCGTTGCATACAGCAGTTTGCGTCCGTCTTTGCCAACGCTGTAGCATTTCACCACCAGATAGGTCATTGGTTCGATCACGCCGAGCGACGCTAATTGACTTTGCAATGGATTCTCGGCTTTGAGAGGAACCAGCAGCGGTTGCGGCGCGGCGCGCCACACGTAAATTGGCACGAGGCTCTGCACGTCGTTTTCGTCGGTGACGACTTGCTCGACGAGACGCTTGTTGACGATGAGCGGGAAGAACCGACCGTCACCGAAATTCCAGCGTTCCTCGGAGACGACGTCGTCCTCGATCCAGCCGAGGTGCGCAGAACCGAAGAAGTCGTCTGACACATAGTGTAGACGATCGACGATTAAATCGGCGTTGAGCGTCCACACAGTTTCTTCGCCCATCTCAACCTCGACGCGATCGTAACCACGCAGTTTCAAGACACGCTCGATTGCCAGCGCGCTCGGTGTGTTGGAGCCGACGCGAAATCCAGACCCAATCACATTCAAGCCAACCGCCGTTGACTTCTTGCGACCTTTGCCCTTGGTGGGATCGGAATACTTGAGCGCATGCTCGGCGTAATCGAGCAATCGCGCAGCAGCCTCCTCGTTGAGCGCTTCCATGCCAGCGATCTCGAAAACGTGTGTTTTTGTGTCAGCGCTATCGATGAAGCCACCGATGAGCAATCCACTGATTGTCAAAACGTCAGTCGTGTCCTCGAGCACGCAGAAATCGATGTTGGCAAATTGTGAGTCGTACAACTCACGCGCTGCCGCGACTGCAACATCTTCCAGTTCGAAATGCGTTTGTGTCGCGCCGTCCGCTTGTTTCACACCAACTTCTCGAACGGGTGTCGTGAGACGCGCAACTTTTCGCAGGGTGTCGGTTCGCTGAAAGAAGGCAGCGCGATCAACGAGCAGCGCCGTCACTTTGTCATCAGCGATCAATGCCACAGAAGCAGCGACATTGACTGGTGTCACCACGCCACTCAGATTGATGCGTGTTGTTTTTTGCAGCAGTTTTTCGCTAGTGTTGGGAGACGAAAGAAGATCAAGCAGACGCGCAAGTTTTCCTTCTTCTTCGGAGGCAAACAGACCCTTGCCCACGGACGGGATCAGTGTCAACTTTGCTTGATTCGTCGTCTTCAACACGCGCTTCTTCAGGTCGAGGATGGCGTCGTAAAGCGCTCGATTTTGCATCACTCGCTGTCGAATCGCCGCGCGGAATCGATCGAACGAAGCCGGTGTCAATTGCGCGTCGGTGAATTTGTCGATGAAATACTCTGTGAGTGTTTTGTAACGCTCGCCCTCGATAATGAAATCACTGTCTGCGTAATCTGGCGCAGTCTCGAAATCTCCTTCCTTCTCGAGGAAGTAGGCCAGCGCCTCGTCTTCTGGGTCCTCGAATTCGTCGTCGCCACTTCCATCGTCATCGTCGGTGCCGACGGCTTTGAGTTTCGCTGCCTTCTGCGGTTTCTTCTTCATCTCGACGTTGTAGGCGGCATACATTTTTGCGCGCTCCATTTCGATGCGCTCTTGAACCTCTTTCAGCATGCGTTCGGCGTCTTTCTGGTACTTCGTCTCCATTTTGCCCAGCGCGTCAGCGCCGAGTTTCTTCTCCTTCTTCGCCTTCAGATAGGCTTGTTTCGCCGCCTCGATCTTGTCGAGAACCGGTTGTTTCAGGCCGGTCTCCATCTCGTCGACGGCATCGAGAAACTTTTGTTTCGCCTCCGATAGGAGTCGTGCTTGCACGAGCGAACGACGTGGCATCAGAGATGAGAATTTCTTTGCGACTGAATTGAGCAACTTCTCCAGATCAAACTCGTCGAGGAACATCGCGCCGGGAAACCGCGGATAGAGCGGGTGGAGAAAGATTGCTTGTGTTGTTTGATCGAGTTCTTCCTCGCTTCGTTCGACATAGCCAACGCGTTTGTTGGCGTAACGATAGCCGTGGTTGCTGATCTCCACAATCAGCGGCGCAGAGATCAACGACGCGCCAGTCTGAGCAACCGCGAACCGCATCGCAGCGACGGGCACGCGTTTGACTGCAGTTGCTTTGCGAGATTTCTTGGCTCCGGGTGCTGGAGCCACTGGAGGTGGCGGCGTGCCCCACTCATCTTTGGAAGAGACGTCGCCTTCCTCGACGTACGCTTGCAATTGTTGCTCTTCAGTTGGCGACTCGAAGCGAACCTTTTTCTTTGCCTTCTCAGTTGGCGACACCGGTTCAGGTGTAGTTTCGAGTAGTTTCTTGGGCGGAGAAACGACCTCCGAAGACGACAAACTCGCTTCGAGAACCTCTAGTTCTTTGTCGATGTCATAAAGCGACTGAGAAATGTCATCTTGTGCCATTTCTGTTGCCGCTGAATGCGGGCGAACATGTGCTGTCGATTGTTGCACAGCCTTCTGGTCGACGGTGAGAGTTGGCTGCGCTGCGTTCACTTTGTTGACGGCCTCTTTCGCGGTCACCGGCAAATCGATTCGATAGCCTTCGATGTTGTAGCGATCGCCGTCCTCACGAGAAACAAAAACAACGAATTCTTTTGGCTGGACACGAAACTTATCCTCTGTTGACGTCAGCACCTCTGGCGAGTTTTTCAAAACAAACGTTTTCACGACTGGTTCTCCCGGATCAAAGAAAATGGACAATGGGTCTTCAGAGCGGAAGATCACTGTCTCTGTGCCTTTCTTCGATGCGAGAGACACTTCCACAACGAACGACGGCACGCCTCGCGTTTCTGTGACGCTTCCGATCTCTGGATAAAAATCGAGCGTCGCTGGTGGAGTCGCAGAGTACAACGCTGGCAGATCAGGATAGCGTCGAAATCCACGCTCAACTGCGAAAACAGCAGAGTAGTCAGAAATCACGTTCTGGCAATCATAGCGCGCAGTTTCCGCATCGAGCAACAGTTTTGTGTCTTTCTTGAGATGAATACGAGCAGTTGTCACGCACAACTGACGTGCGTCGTCGCGTAACTGAATGAAGCCCGTTGAAAACAGCACGTGTGGCATGTAACTTCGTTCGGTGCTGGCAATGAAAACAACCTTCAACGCCGCGAAGTTTGGCGGTTCTTTGAATTCGCCGCGCAAACTTCGCACCAGCGGAGCCGGCAGCAACATGATTTGATTCAGCGGCCACGATGTTTTTTGACGATCACGAGACTGCTCGTATTTTTGCGCGTCGCGTTTGATCATCACTTTCACAAACTCCATCGCCTCGTAAAACAGGCCGGGTTTTTCGCTAGAGTTCAGCGAGGCACACGTTGTTTCCTCGATTGAATACTCGTCTGAGCCGATCTGCGGATTGTAACGGATCACAACGCGCGGAATCAAATAAAACTTTAAGTTCCGGTCTTTCTCGATCAACGCAGCCACTCTCTTGTACATCCAAGGATTCTGAAAGATGCGTTGCGCCACGGCGTGTTGAAATTCGACCGTGTGAAATTTCTGCCGTGTCAACGACGCACCCGCTGCGCTGACTTGTTCTTCGGCTCTAATCACTGCTCGGCAGAGACGCTGTTCCTCATCTTCGTAAACAACGTCGCCCTCGACCAGTGGTTTGTAGAATTTGCGCTGCAAGTCAGGAAAGCCTTCGAATCGACTCGCCTCCTCGAATTGACGAATGCTCGAGTAGAGAATGCCATTCAACATGAACTGCCCAGTCATGTCTTCGTAACGCCATGAAGGTTCTTCGCCCAAATCGCTCATTGGTTGCGCGGCCGAAACCTCGCGAACTTCGAGAGCCGCTCGAGGATCGTAAGGGAATTGTGTCGAGAGAAAGTGAAAACCATTTCGATGTGTCATCCCAATCCACATGACACTCTCTGCAACGCCAAGCGGTGTGTCAGTGTACTCCGAGACGAAAGTCTTCAAGTCGCAGAAGTGATAGCCAGTGAACTTGCGAATCGCAGTGTTCTCGCCAGCCTTCAAAATCAACGTGGCACTCACAAGATCGTCGACTCGTGTGCGACGTTGGAAGCGCTCTGTGAGATTTGTGTAGATGAAGTTGCGAATCTCTTCCGAGCGCACGTCTTGCTTCGGCAGATTGCCGTTGAATGACACATAATCTCCGCTGTCGATTGTGAGTTTGATCGGGTGATACTCGTCGTCCTTCGCGTTGCCAGGATCGGTGAATTGAAGAACGACACGCAGATATTGTTTGATCTGGTCAGTTTCTTCGAAGATTTCGACGACTCGACTGGCGAACTGCTGAATTGTGAGTGTCTCCGTCACCGCCATCACGTCGAGATTCTTCAGAAGAACACGAGCACGCTTGATGTGACGCGCAACTTTTTCTCCCAGGCGCTCTTCCGTGCTTTTGGTTGTTTTCGCGTCGTCGACGTCGTCGGCCAAACCAGTCACTTGATCGTCAGCCGCCACAACATTCTTGGCGTCGCGCACCGACGTCCAGTTGCCCAACTCAACGAGGCGACCGTCTGCGAGTTCAACGGAACCAGCCGACGCGAACTGTTCGGCGGCTGTTTGCGCGTCGAAACGAGGTGCATCGTTTGTGGCGCTCGCGCTTGTGAGATCGAGACCCATCTGCGGCGCCACCAATTCTGGTGTGCCGTGAACGAGTGCAGGCAACGCTAGTTCGACATTCTGGAAGTTCACCTCGGCTGCAGCGAGATGAATCTTGAGGTGGCGTCCGTAATTCGTGTTTGCGAAATCGTTCTCGTCGTTGGTCTCCAGAAGTTCCGACGTCGCTGTGAACTCCTTCTCTGAGAACAATTGATTCGGAAAGACGTCGTCGAAGAACTTTGAGAAATCAATTAGACCAGGAGTGTACGTCAGTTTGATTTGGAATCGTTCTGGCAACACGAGATCGTTTGGCGTGATGGTGTAGGTGCGAGTGCTGTGATGGCCGCCGGTGACAGTAACAACGAACTCGGCCGACGGAAACTCGTAAAGCGATCCGAGAAGACGCACGCGAAGTTCGTTCCGCGCGTCCGAGCCGCGACCGAGATTCTTGTTGTCGACAACGAGCGCGTCGAGAAAGTCAATCAATTTTTTCGATCCAGAATTGTTCTCGTAAGAGTCGGAGAAACTGGGCGTGAATGCAAATCGCACCAGACTGATGCGTGCGAAATCGATTGTCGACACCGCGAGTGCGACATCTGGAAAGAGGCGCAGGCCAGAAGATGCCGGTGCCAACTTGAAAGAAAACCCAATTCCAGACGTCGTCGATTGTTGACGAATGTTCTGCAGGATGGTTTGATACACCAAATCTTCTGGTATAAAAAGTGGTGTTGGCTGTGCGAGTTCATCGAAGAACTTCGTGATGTCACCATTGGCGTTGACAAACGCACCGCGCAATCGGAATTGCACGTTGCCTTCAGCATTCGTCTCTGGCAAATAAACTTCACAAGAATGACCGCCTTGAGCGTCGGTACGAGCATTCTTTGGACGCAGATAGATTCCAGCGCCAGTGCGCTCAATTTGTGCTTCGGGATCGATGTTCACCAACAATCGCACGTATGTCTTGACTGCGGCAATAACGTCGGCAATCTGAGGCAACGGAGCATCTGGTCGTGGTTGTGGAATAGCGTCTTTCGCCGCTAGGAGATCGGCTGAAACAAGGACACGTTTCGCCAACAACAGGGCAACAGCAGTTCGTGCATCTGTGGCTCGTTTTTTCTCGTTAGCCGAGATGTCTGGTTGGTTCTCGGCCTCGCGCTTTTTTGGGTTGTCACCCTTGCCGGCAACTTGAAGAAACAAACCCGCAAGACACTTCGCAGACTGCTGATCGCCGGAAGCGAGCGTGGCGCGCGCCAGGCAGTGCATTTCTCCAACTGAAATGCTGTTCGTGTTTGAAATTAGTTTCTGGAGATGAACAAACGGCGACTGATCAACATCCTCGCAGTGTGTGCAAGCAGAATGAAACTGATAATTGAGACGTTTGCCTTCGGAAATTATCGCTTTTGTCACGATCGACATTTTCTTGCTTTCGTTTCGTTTTCACCGATCGTGAAAATGAAATCTGAAGATCGTTGCATCAATTTATTCAGTCCTTTTTGCGCACAGTCATGCATCGATCGGCCAGTTTCCTCAACCACGGTGGCAATTCATCATAGGTTTTCCTCGACAAGTTAAATCTGATTCCAAGTATAAATATAGTCAAGTAAGGCGCTGTCGCGAGAAGCGGGCTCTCAGGTTTCTCCATGTTTTCTATGCCCTCCATATTTTCTTCGATAACAGGCTCGCGCGGCTTTTTCAATGGTACTTTGATAAGAATGCCAATTTCGCCAGGCTCGTCTGGGTCGTCGTCGACAAACGCAACAGAACCGCTCACATTTAAGACACTTTCGCGAAAGGACATTTTTTTTACGTCAGGAACCTAACCAAAATGCTAGCGGGTGCACGGAGCGTTTATTTTTTCAAAAATTGTCTGATTCGTGAGTTCCAGAAGCAGAATTGGACTTTTTTGCGCTATTGCTTATCAACTTGTTTTTAAATTTGATCACGGTGCGCTTGATCACGTTGGCGTCAGTGCGCTCGGTGAACTGCATCACTTTCTGGAGGAACTCTGAAGTCAACGCGTTGGTTTTCTGCTCTCGAAGAGTGGCACGAACGGCAGGCGTCACCGTTTCGTCGAACTCGGTCACTGAGGCGTTCTCGTTCTTGTCTTCGCTGTCCGACGACGAGTAGTAATCTATAACAGGTTTTCCTTGATCTAGTCTCACTTGCACGTCGTCTATGCTTGGTTGATCGTCGGAGCCGTGTGCTTTAATGACGTCGGGTCCACCAGTGTAAACACGCCTCGCATCGTAAACAGAATCTTGACTTTGCTCAGCACTGAAATTATTAAAAGGTGCTTCGCGCGTGCAGTTCAAATTCGCGTTGGCAAGCACGGAAAAATAGTCTTGGACATGAAAGAACTCAAACACGCTGCAGAGGAACATTGCTCCAATGAAAATCCCCTCGATGCCAATCTCAGAGTTAATGATGCGGTCGCAGAAGAACATGATAGCCATC
>Ga0181523_10004542_pt1 | contig 11939 bp, 12 predicted proteins | sample PEATcosm2014_Bin_43_FD_119752 | JGI IMG/M metagenome (GOLD analysis project Ga0181523, IMG submission 119752) | Peatland microbial communities from MTU Mesocosm Facility, Houghton, MI, USA - PEATcosm2014_Bin05_30_metaG | ecosystem: Environmental > Terrestrial > Soil > Wetlands > Peat | place... | reverse complement strand
GTCTGATGCTGGTGCAGGGTGGCGCCGGCTTTGCGAAAAAGAGCGAGCACACAAGGACGGCGATATATATCGCTCTGGAAGCGAGGGGGAACTCGCGGGGCGCGGGTGTTTTGACGCCGATGCCGGTAATTTTCATTGGTTCATCCTTTCTTCTGTCAGCCCGCCTAGGGGTTAAGTGATTTGATGACCTCCGGCCCTTTCATGGAAAAGGTCGTGATGCTGTTGGCATCGAGAGGCATTTTCATCAGGTCCACCGAACGAATCTGGCTGTTCTCGTAAGTCCGGAAGTAGTATCGCCGCGCCTTCAAATCGGAGGCACTCGTCCACATGGTGCGGTCGGCGATGACGTTACCGTGCGCGTCCTTTTGTTCCTCGCGGGCCACGCCTTTGGGAATGTCGAAGTTGTTCAAAATGTGAAACGCCTGGAGCACCGCCTCTTCGCCGGTCTTGGAAGGCAGAATCGATGTACTGTAAGCCACCGCCCGGACAAACCGCGATGGCGGGGTGAAGTCGCCCGGCATCCCGAGCATCCCTGTGCCCTGGCCAAGGCCGGTCAGCGTGATGCCGTCGACCTTCACCGGCGGAACATTCACCACTGAGAAGTTTACGTAATTGCGCAGATTGGTCATGTGCCAGTCGAAGGATGGCGAATTGGTCAACACCCCCAGCACGTTGTCGTAGACATGGAGTTTTCCTTCGATGTATTCGATCACGATGCTCTTGCCCGACGCGTCATGCACCACGAAGTGGATCGGTATCACCATGCCCCACTTTTTGAACACGACCTCCGCGACCGCGATCCTTCCAATGTTCTGTTTGACTTCTTCGACCGTCGCGAAATTCTCCAAAATCCACGAAGCAAGCTCCCAGGGCGCGATGGTCCTGGAGGCCTCGGCAGCATTGTACTTCATGTAGCCAGCGGTCGTGGGGAAATAGAACAGGCCGGCGGCCAAGCCCTTCTCATTGACGCCATCGACCAAAAGCGGCAGCTCGAGACTGTTGGCTCCGAGCGAGGCATACTTGGAGGTCCATTTCAGCCCATTCTCGCCGTCCGGTGTGGTACCGGTTCGCGCATAGCCGCGCGGCACCATGATCACATCGGAGTCAGGATCGACGTTGAACTCAAGTGTGCGTGCGTAAACGACGGTCCCGTCCTCAGCTCTGAGTCTGATGCCCGTGCAGGCTGGCGCCACCTTCGCGAAGAAGAGCGAACACGCGAGGATGGCGAGATAAATCACTCTGGAAGCGCGGGGGAACTCGCGAGGCGCGGGTTCCTTGACGCCGATGCCGGTAATTTTCATTGGTTCGCCCTTTCTGCGGTTGCTTGGTTCAGTCAACCTGCGATGATTTTGAAGATCCCCTTACGGCACGATTCGGCGTCGGGCAAGAAGAATTCCCTTTCTGGATCCGCCCCAGACGCGAATCTGTAGACAATGCGCCAGCACGTCCGCCCTGACAACTCTCTGACTGCCTTCTTTTGACCTCCTGGTCATCCGGGGAACATATTTGACAAGCATCCCTAATGTTATTGCCGGGCAGACATTAGAAGTGTATGTTCCGCACGTCAACGCGTATCTGGGGGGATCATGAATATTCCTGCGGCAGAAAAAAACAAATTGATGCGATTCAGATCGGTGCTCGTAGCTTCAGGCTGCCTGGCGTTTTTGATTCTTTTCGCGACGCCGGCGCACGCCCAGCACGGCGACTGGCTGATGGGAACCGACGGCTTGCTGAGTGCTCAGCAGGCGCCGGAAGGCATTTTCTATTCGAACGTCTGGTCGTACTATCACGCCTCAGGCAGCGATTTCGTATCATTCGCGTCACCCGCGTCAGGACCAATATTGATCGGGGCCGGAGGTAACGGGACTCTCAAGCTTAATGTCAGCGGCAGTCTCGACGAATTCGTTGACCAGAACATTATTGGCTGGACCTCGCCCTATAAGGTTCTGGGCGCGAACTATGGATTGTTTGTCGATGTGCCGTTTGCCATCGCCGATGCCAGTGGTGCTGCGGGCCTGGAACCCGTCCTGAGTCCGCCCGGAAGCTCGCCATCGCTACAAGCTTCCGCCGGGGTAACGAAGGGGAGCATCGGCGATATTTACGTGGAGCCGGTAGATTTCGGCTGGCACTTTCGCCAGCTGGACGCCATCGTCTCCTCGGGGTTTTTCGCGCCTTCAGGACCGTACAACTCGAGAGCGACGGTCAACATTGGCTATGGCCACTGGACGGGCGTTTTTGGCCTTGGAGGTGTCGCCTACGCCGACACCGCTCGAACCTGGTCGCTCTCCATTTATGCACACTACCTGCTGTACGCTTCGCAAATGGGCAGACCCTATACGCTCGGCGATGTCGTCCCGTTCGAGTGGGGTGCAGGAAAGACCCTCAACTTGAACAACAAAATTTTCCAGCAGCTTATTCTGGGAGCGGTAGGCTATGCCCAGTGGCAGGCAACGAACAACCAGATAAGTATCGCTACCCAAAACCAAACCGAGGCCGCAGCGATCAAGACGCTGGAGGATAAGCGCGCACAGATCTATTCGGCAGGCCCTTCAATCAATCTGCTGACCAAGTACGGGCTCTTCTCGGTGCGCTACTATGAAGAGTTCGACGCGCGTGCCACCCCGTCGGGCCGCCAATTGATGTTCAGTCTCGCCCTTGCTTTTGGTTAGGGCGATGAATCCCGCTCTCGATAGGATGCTGAAAAGAGAGCAACCCAAGACAACTCCATGATCTTCCAGCAAGCAAATCGAACGATGGGAATGGTGTGCAAATACTCGAGCGGCAAAAGGACGGCCCGAATGAAGCTTGGATATGTGCGGTTACTTTTTTGTCTCGCGCTCGTGTTGACGGCCGTGTCCCCTGCGGCGGCGGACACGGCGGAGAGCGAATCGCTCACCGAGGTTAACAAACAACTGTCTAACCCGATTTCGAGCATCTGGGCGCTGCAACTCCAGCAAAACACTTACTGGCTGAATAAGCCGGATCGCAACGTCGTGAACTTGCAGTTTCAGCCGGTGCTGCCTCTGGCGCTGACCGATGACTGGAATCTGATCACCCGGCCCGTATTCCAGGTGATGAACTCCACGCCCTATGTGAACGAGAGCCTCAATCTCCATCGCGTCACCGGTTTTGGCGACACAATAGTCGGGTCGGTGCTTTCGCCCAGCCCGAAGCTTGCCGGCCCCTGGCTGCTCGGCGCAGGTCCCACTTTTATTCTCCCTACCGCGAGCAACTCGAGGCTCGGGCAGAACAAATGGCAGCTAGGACCGGGCGGCGTATTCGGGTACCTGGGTGATAAGTGGCTGGCGGGAGTATTTCCGCAACAGTGGTTCTCGGTCGGAGGCAATGGCTCGCAGACTGTGAGCCAGATGAACCTTCAATACTTCTTTGCCTATCTGCCGCGCGATGGTTGGGGCATAGGCACATCGCCGAACATGCTTGTCAATTGGTACGCGAGCAACGGCAACAAGGTAACGTTCCCGATCGGCCTTTCGGTTAGCAAGGTAATCAAAATCGGTCCGCTCCCCGTGAAACTTGCGGTTCAACCTCAGTACATGCCGGTTCATCCTGAGGTCTTCGGCCAGAAATGGGACCTCCAGTTCTCGATCACGCCTGTCATCCCCAGGCTGGTTGAAGGAAATATTCTCTAAGGTTGGTAAATCGGTTTCCTCGCCCTGGCTGTCAGACCGCGTGGCTCTCCGCCCGCATCTGCGCTTGCCACTGGTGCAGGAGTCACCCCTGCCACGGGTCACTCCTGCCATCGCGTAGTCGTGAAAAGATGCGCTGCGCAGATTTTCGCGTCTTCTCACTGGGTGCAGGGGTCACCCCTGCCGCGGAAGGGTGAAACCCGCGCAGGGTTTCACATTCAATCACTCCTCCTCCTCGCGCAGCCTGGCGAGCACCGACAGATCCTCGAGCGTCGTCGTATCGCCCAGCGTCTGATCGCCCGACGCGATTTGCCGCAGCAGGCGCCGCATGATCTTGCCGCTGCGCGTCTTGGGCAGCGCCTCGGTGAAGCGGATGTCGTCGGGACGGGCCAGCGCGCCGATTTCCTTGACCACGTGCGCGCGCAATTCGTCGCGCAACTTGCCATCGCCCTTGCGCCCGCCCTCCAGCGTGACGAATGCGACCACGGCCTGTCCCTTCATCTCGTCGGGGCGCCCGACGCACGCGGCCTCGGCAACCGCCGCATGCGAGACCAGCGCGCTTTCGATCTCCATCGTGCCGAGCCGATGGCCGGAGACGTTAATCACGTCGTCCACGCGGCCCATGATCCATAAGTAGCCGTCCTGATCGCGCCGGGCGCCGTCGCCGGTAAAATAGACGCCGTCAATCTGAACAAAGTAATTGCTCTTGTAGCGCTCGGGGTCGCGGTAGATCGTTCGCAGCATCCCGGGCCACGGCTTGCGCACGATCAGCAGGCCGCCCTGGTTGGCGCCGACGCTCTTGCCCTCGCGCGTGACGACGTCGGCTGCGATGCCGGGCAATGGAAACGTCGCGGAGCCGGGCTTGGCGGCGATCGCGCCGGGCATGGGGCTTATCATGATCCCGCCGGTCTCGGTCTGCCACCACGTATCGACGATTGGGCATCGCTCGCCGCCGATAACTTTGCGGTACCACATCCACGCTTCGGGATTGATCGGCTCGCCGACCGAACCGAGCAATCTCAGGCTTGACAGGTCATGCTTTTTCACCCACGCGTCGCCCCATTTGATGAACGTCCGTATCGCAGTGGGCGCGGTGTAGAAGATGCTGACGTGGTACTTCGCGATTATCTGCCAGAAGCGATCGTTGTCGGGAAAGTTCGGCGCGCCTTCGTACATCACCACCGTCGCACCCGCCGCCAGCGGCCCGTACACGGTATAACTGTGGCCTGTCACCCATCCGATGTCCGCAGTGCACCAGTAGATGTCGTCCTCCTTCAAGTCGAACACCCACTTCATCGTCATCAGGACATGGGTCAGGTACCCGCCGGTCGTATGCACGACGCCCTTGGGTTTGCCGGTCGTACCGCTGGTGTAAAGCGTGTAGAGCGGATGCTCGGAGTCGAGCGCGGCGGCCTCGCATCGCGGGCTTTGCGCGGGAACCAGCTCGTCCCACCACAGGTCGCGCCCTTTGCGCATCTCGACTTTGTTGCCGACCCGCTTGAGCACTACGACTTTCTGGATCGATGGGCACTTTTTCAGCGCCTCATCGACATTGTTTTTGAGCTCGACGATTTGCCCGCGGCGCCATCCGCCGTCCGCGGTGATACAGACCTTCGCCTCCGCGTCGTTGATCCGATCGGCCAGCGCCTCGGACGAGAAGCCGCCGAAAACCACCGAGTGAATCGCACCGATTCGCGCGCACGCCAGCATCGCGATCGCCGCCTCCGGCACCAGCGGCATGTAGATCGCGACGCGGTCGCCATCCTTGACGCCGATGCTCTTCAACGCATTGGCGCACCTGGCCACTTCGTCGGCGAGCATCTGGTAGGTCAGCACGCGCGAGTCGCCCGGCTCGCCCTCCCAAATCAGCGCGGCTTTGTTGCGGCGTGGACCGTCGAGATGGCGATCGAGGCAATTGTAGGCGGCGTTGATCGTGCCGCCGACAAACCACTTCGCATGCGGAAAATTCCACTCGAGCGTTTTGCCGAACGGCTGGAACCAGGCAAGGTTGCGCGCGCATTCGGCCCAGAATGCCTCCGGGTCGGCGTCAGCGCGCTTGCAGATCGCATGGTACTCGTCGAGGCTTTTGACCCATGCGCGCGCACTGAACTCGGCGGGGGGCGGAAACTTGCGCGATTCGGTCAGCGTCGAATCGATATGAGTCGCTTCGGTCGAAGGCATCGCACGAGCCCCTGTCGATTAGGCTTGGAGGTCAAACGCGACCGCGAGCTTCGCGCGTTTTCAAGCTTAAGTACAGGGTCGCGGCGTCGCCGTTCTCGCGCCGATTCGAATTGATTCCGCGCAGCCGCTCGAGCAGTTCATTTTCGATGCTCGCCGAGTGCTCCGCCGCGAGTTCGACCGCGCGCGCCGCCCAGGTGAGTACGACGCGCCCCTCCGGGCCTCCGAAATCATCGAAGAACCACGCGCAACTGGTCAGTGCCGCCTGCCCCGCGCGAACCATCTCGAACATCCGCAGCAGCGCTTCCTGATTGCCTTCGTCGGCAACCTTGAAGCGCTTGAAGAACTCTTCGTGGACGGCGGGATTCGGATCGATCAGCAAACGGATTGCGCCGCGCAGGATCGCGCCGGGCTCTTTCACAATCGCCGGGGCGAAGCGGTCGTAGGTCGCCTCGGTATGGTTTTTCACGAAATCCATCGCGGCGCGAAACGGCCCCCGCCATTCCTGCGAGGTGTTCGGATCGTGGCGGCATCCGCAGTTCGAGCGCCATCGTTCGACGCCGTGCGGACAACTCCATGAACTGGCTGACGCAATCTCGAACGATCCCGCCGCCGGATGCGTCGCCAGGTAGTCCGCGCAATTGGTAAGAATCACGTCGTCGCGGCGCTCCAGCGCCATCAGGGCGCGCGCCAGCTCTGCGGCCCCGTGTTTATTATGATGCCCGAACGTTTCGCCGTCGGTCGCCAGCATCAGCGCGGCGCCGGGCTCCAGCTTGAGCGCGGTATCGGCAATCCAGTCCGCCAGCCGGGCGCCGTCGGCCAATCCGTTGCCGAAAGAGACGGTCGTGGATAACTCACGGTCGAAGCGAAACACTGCCAGGCTCAAATCGCCCCGGCGCCATTGGAACGGCCCGGCATTGCGCGACTCGGCGCGCGGGCCGCTGAACTTTCCTTGATCCGACGCGAGAATGACGAACTCGATCCCGGCCGCCGCGATCGACGCAAGCGTGTCGTCGTCGGCGGCGCACTCGGGGATCCACATCCCGGCCGGCTTGCGGCCGAACCGGAACACGAAATCATCGATACCCCACGCGATCTGCAGCTCGCGATCGCGCGGCGGCAACAGCGGCAGTATCGAATGGCTGTACGACTGTGCGATCGCGTTGCCATGGCCGCCGTGCGCATTGGCATACAACGCGTCGCCGCGAATCATTGCGCGATAGGCGGCCTTGCCGTGCATCTGCAGCCATGCTGCCAGCGTCGGCCCGACATCGAAGCTGAGAGACTCGTAATTATTGCGAACGTGAACGACTGGCCCCTGCATCGTGTGGGCATGGGCGTTGGCCGTGTAACATTCGCTCAGAATTCGCTCGTTCCAGTTCGGAAACGGGGCAGCGGCATGCTCAGGTGGGATCAGACCCGTCCACGGGCTCTCGCGCGGCGGCTGATAAAAATGGCCGTGGACGATGATGTACCTGGGTTCACCCATCAAATACTATGTTGCGCCTCCGAGCCGCCCTCCGATAGCCCACCCGCCCGCCAGCGCAAAACTTATCCGTCTTCTTTGCCGGATTCTGCTCAACTTATCAAGCGAAACAGCGCATTTTCGCGCTAACTATCCACAATCCTTGAACAATTCCATCCACAGGCAGGCCCCATCCCCTGGCCGTGGCGACGTTAGCGCAGTATTAAGCCGTTGGCAGGAGACCGCGCCCGCCAACGGCGGGCTCCCTTAATACCGGGTGCAGGGGTCGCCCCTGCCACGGTGCAGGCCTCAGCCCTGCTCACCCCGGCTCGCGGAACGCCATCGCCGGAACGACGCGCATCTCGCGAATCACCGGAGCCAGCGCGCTCGCCAAGCTCACCATCACCGCTGCCGCGATCGACGAGTACCGCAGTTTCTGGTGTCCCTTTGGCGGATTCCGGGAAGTCATCAGCAAGGAACACCCCGAGGACTATCCGTCCCTCAGGCGCCGGCGATGCCCGCGGGTCGACACGAGTCCGCCTCCATGGCTTCCGAGTGGAAGCTGATGCGACGAGGATCAATTTGGTTCATTTGTAAGGGCCTCGGGTGTATAAGGTTGCTCATTCAGAACTTCAAAATGGAAATCCCGGAAAAGAGGTGCTGACGATGAAGGGCAAAATGATGCTGACGATTGCGAGCATTACGGGAGTGCTCACCGTTGTTGGCGGCGGGGCCATTTCCGCGCAGGACAAGTACACCGTGAAAGTGCCGAATGGGCTCGCGTTCTCTGAGTTCAGAGGATACGAGGCCTGGCAGGTTGTCTCCATCAGTCAGCACGGAAACTCTCTTGCTGCGATCCTCGCTAATCGTGTGATGATCAAGGCCTACTTGGCCGGCGTTCCCGGCAACGGCAAGCCTTTCCCCGACGGCGCCAAGATGGCGAAGATCCATTGGAACCCGAAACAGATGGAGACGTTCCCCGCAGCGACGGTGCCAGGCGCCCAGCATGACGTTGACTTCATGGTGAAGGACAGCAAGAGGTTCGCGGACAGCGGCGGGTGGGGATGGGCCGTGTTCGACTATGACGCTGCATCCGATAAGTTCACGCCCGGCACCTTGGCCGACATGCCGCCGCAGGGGAACGACGCCAAGTGCGGGTTCGCGTGCCACACGAAGGTGAAGACAAGAGATTACGTTTTCACGGATTACGGGCACAGGTGAAGCGGTATGAGCAGCACACAGATGAGCAATGAACACGCCTACGCGCCGGGCGAAATTATCTTCGGGCAAGGCTCGCCCGCGGATATCCCGTTCTGGGTCATCAAGGGCATTGTCAAGGAAACCTGTCCCGGCCCCAACGGCTCGCGCATCATCGTAAGGCTCGCCGCCGCCGGCGACATATTGGGAATCGCCGATTAATGAATTCGTTCGGGTCCTGATCTAGAACAACCCACTCGGCAATCCGGCCAAGGTGGCGCCGGCAGGCACGATCGCCAAATAGCCTATCGCATTCTAGCCCGCGACATTCGACAGCCAGCGGTCCAGCGAAAAGGTTCCCGCGCCTTTCATCATCACAAGCACCGCCGCCGCGATTGCGAGCAGGTGATACTCGAAACCTTCGCCTTTCTGCTTGCCAAACCAGTTCATGAAGAAACCGAACTGGTAATGCACGGTGACGATCGCCACCGCCATGTCGGCCGCAACACCGATAGAGGCGACGCGCGCGAGCAATCCCACAATCAGTCCCAAGCCGCCGAAGAATTCCGCGCAGATTGCCAGCAATGCGAACGGCGCCGGAATGTGCATCACCTTCGTGAAGAAGCCCATGGTGGCGCTGAACCCGTCGCCACCGAACCAGCCGAGCATTTTCTGCGATCCGTGCGCGAGAAAAACCGCTCCCAAAACGATGCTCACGATCGCGATTGCAGTATGGTTATCAGTCGAGATCAGTCCTGAAAGCGTATGTTATCTCCCTAAGGTTTCAGCCGGTTTCAGCCGCTCAAATCGGCGTGAAGGCCGGATGCACGACGGCGTGCAGCGACGTCGCGCGCCTCTCCTGGAGGCTTCTAATGTTGTAGCGAATCGGCACCATCGCCCCACCTCGTTGCCGAGCTGCCGAAACCGGAATCTAACTTTGACGATTTGTCATCCTCATAGGAACCCTCCCCCAACAGAGCGCGGCCTTATCACTGGCTGCAGGAGTCACCCCCGCAATCGCGTAGTCGCGAAAAGATGCCCTGCGCAGATTTTCACGTCTTCTCACTGCGGGTGCAGGGGCCGCAGCCCCTGCCACGGTGGGTTTCTCCTACGTTCAGGCTCCCCCCTGCCTACGCGCTCACGCGCAGGCGGCGCGGAAGCTGCCGCGAATCGCGGGCTCGCCCTTTTGATTGAGCACGATCAAGTCGCCCTCGATCTGCTTCTCGCCGTCCCTTTCGAGCTTGTTGGTGACTTTGCCCGTGCAGGTGACGATGTCGCCGGGCCATACGCGCGTGGCGAAGCGCACCTGGAAGCGGCGCACGTTGCCGACCCCGACGTAATCGGTGACGGCCTTCGAGAGCAGGCCCGCGGTGAACATCCCCTGCGCGAAGACGGTCGGGATTCCGGCCATCTCGACGAAGGTCTGATCGTAATGCAGTGGGACGAAGTCGCCCGACGCGCCCGCATAGCGGACGAAATCGGGACGCGTCACGCCTCTGATCTCGATTTTTGGAATCTCGTCGCCGACTTTGATCGAATCGAATTTCAGTTTTGCCATTTTGATTTTCCGATTGAATCGTTTCGCGCGGGTGGCCCGGTTACGCTTTGACCGCTTGTCCGGTCTCGATCAGCGTCGAGCGCGCAATCGCGACTTTCTCGCCCTTCTGGTTGGTGTACTCGGTTTCCGTGATCAGCAGCGTCATCTTGCCGCCGCGGCCGCCTTCCTTCTCGAGCACGTCGGCGACTTTGGTCAGGCCCGTCAGCGTGTCGCCGACAAAGATCGGCTTGAAGAATTCGAACTCCTGCTCGCCGTGCAGGATACGGCGCAAGTCGAAGCCGCCGAAGCCGGGGCTGGAGGTCTCGTCGGTCCAAAACGCGCTGGTCTGCAGAAACGTAACCGGCACCGGGATTCCGCCCATTTCCTTCTTGGCCAGTTCCGGATCGAAGTAGAGCGGATTGGGGTCTTTGATCGCGCGAGCGAACTCGCGAACCTTGCTCCAGTCGACGTGCATCTTGAATGGTTTGCCGGTTTTCCCGACGGCGCTCTTGTCGGCCATATGATTCAACCTCTCTCGACAGGGTCGAGGGAATTACTTAGCGATGCTCGATCGGTTTGTCCACTTACTCGGAAATTCGCATGCCTTCGCCGCCGTCGATAATCAACAGCGCGCCGGTGACGTAGCTCGACGCGTCCGACGCAAGGAAGATGCACGGGTAGGCGATTTCCTCGACGCGGCCGAAGCGCTGCAGCGCGCGCGATCGCGCCACCATCTCCTTGACCTTTGGATTTGGCCATACCCGCGGCGCCGCGCCTTCAGTGTCGATCGGGCCGGGCGCGATGCAGTTGACGCGAATGCCCATGGCGCCCCATTCGCCTGCCTGAGAAACGGTCAGGTTGATGACGCCGGCTTTGGCCGCGCCGTACGGAAGCATAAAGGGCGACCCATGGACGCCCGCGGTCGAGGAGATATTGACGATCGAACCGGGGCTTTTCTGCTCGATGAATTGGCGGGCCGCCGCCTTGGAGCAGAAGAACACGCCGTCGAGATTGATTCCGACCACCGCGCGCCATCCGTTGGGCGAGAGATTCAACGACGGCGCCGCGATACTGGCGCCGTGATTGTTAATCAGCACATCGAGACGCCCGAACTGCTTGACCGCCTCCGCCACCATCTTGTCGCATTGCCCGGCGTCGCGAACGTCGACCTGCGTCATCTCGCATTTACCGCCTGCTTTGCGAATCTCGTCGCGCACGCGCTCGAGGTGTTCCAGCTTGCGGCTGGCGATCATCACCGGCGCACCGCGCAGCGCGAATTCCTTGGCGATCGACTCTCCGATTCCGGTTCCGCCACCGGTCACGATCGTAACCTTGCCTTCGACACTGAATGGATTGTTCAAAATGAAAATTCCTCCCGCAGGTTTCGCTGAGATTTATCGCACTATTGAGACGCGATGGCGAGCAGGCAGGGGTGACCCCTGCACCCAATGTTAAGGCCGCGCTCCGTTGTCGCGCGCGGTCACTACGGCAGACGTGCGGGTGGAGTTTATCCCGAGTACTCGACGGGCCCTGTTAGGAGGGTAAGACGTCAGGTGGAGAGCTGATGGACCAGCTCGATCAGCGATGGGTCCAGCGGGCGGCGCCGATTAACCACGTCGCTTAGCGGAACGCATACAATCGCGCCGCGCTCTTCGCCAATCAGTGAAGGCACGGTACCGTCGAGGATGGCCTTGATGGCGCCGGCGCCCATCCGGCTCGCCAGCAACCGGTCCCTGGCCGTGGGCGCTCCGCCGCGCTGGACGTGGCCGATCACCACCACGCGCGCCTGCATCCCCAGTCTGGCGGTGAGGGCCTCGGCGATCGGGATGACGCCACCGGTGCGCGGTCCCTCCGAGACCACGATGATCGTCGCGCGTTTGCCGCGGCGATGGCTGTCTTCGACACGATCGCAGAT